>Ga0265314_10006599_pt1 | contig 10216 bp, 17 predicted proteins | sample 4126metaG_FD_203106 | JGI IMG/M metagenome (GOLD analysis project Ga0265314, IMG submission 203106) | Rhizosphere microbial communities from Carex aquatilis grown in University of Washington, Seatle, WA, United States - 4-1-26 metaG | ecosystem: Host-associated > Plants > Roots > Rhizosphere >... | reverse complement strand
TCTACAATCGCCGACGAACGCATTCTCTTCTCGGCTACACAACGCCGGCAGCCTTTGACTCTTGCACCGGGGCTGCCGCTACGGCATAAGGCTTAACAACCCGTCCGGCGGATCGGATCAACTCCACAGCGCTGCCGGGTGCGTGCCCACAATCGCTTCGCCGCTCGTCTGCGTGAGGTCAGTCCCTTCGCAAGGGACCAGCAGTGTCGTGGCACCTGCACTCCCGCCTGTGCCTGCCGGCGTGCTGCTGCCTCCGCCATCCTGGCCACCTTGATTGCCGCTTGACGAAGAGCCCGAACATGCCCCGAGCATCACGGCCGCAGAGAACAAGAACGATTGGATCCCATCAATTCGAAGTTTTGCCATGTTCGTAAACCTTTCTCGCTATGCGAGTCGGCTCGCTTCTCGCCATAACCAAGTCTGAAAACGGAATCAGCGCGAAGCGCGACGACGCGCGGCATAATACGCAATCCAAGTGCGAAGTAAAGTGGCAACCGCGCAGGAGCGTAGTGACCTGCCCCCAAAGTGGATAGGTACCCCCGGGTGGTGGCTGGGGCCCGGGCGAGCCTCACCACTCAGGGCTGGGCGGGTCGGCGTAGTCGACCTCGGCGAGGTCGGACGTGCCCGAAAGCTCGGCTTGCGGAGGTGGATGCGCGGCTGCGCGGCGCGAGGCTCGTGGAAAACAACTGCGTGGGTTGTCGGCAACGGACTCATGGAAGTTGCTCGCCACGTGGAACCAGCGCGGTCACGAGAGCGCGCACGCACTTCCAAACCCGAGCCCTCCCGCAGGCCATTCCGATTGCCCCTCGTTCCCGATAAGCTACGGAAACCGGGTCCCCTTTGCCCTTCGTGCCCAGTATCGCCTGCATACGGGGTCGGGAAATTCGGCCGTTGGAAAATTTGGGGGCAAGAGTTCAAGCCAGGTTTGCCCCAGCTTGAACCCGCGGTGACGCGAATGTCTCCATCATTAGATAATCAGCTGCCCCCACACCTCCCCTGGAACGCACAGCCCCGCACATGCTGTTACGAATCGGGAAGAACACCTGTCCATCCACCGCCTGTAGTACACCAACCACGGTTTCCAGAAACTAGCGTTCATCCCTTCATATCAAGGTCTTCCGCTTCAACTTTATGGCGTGCGGAACCGGGCATTGCCCGGACGCACTGGCCGCAAGCCGTACAGGCATCTGCCTTGACCCGTAAGCCTGCCTGTTGCGGTGGCCCCATGCCCTGAGCCGGTCTCCGAGCGACAGGAGCCGCTTGTCGGCGGCGCTCAAAGGGCGAATCTCCAGGACACCGTACGGGCAAGCCGGGACGCAGGGGCACCTGGCGTCAGCGCAGGCGTGGTGATACCACCTTCGCACTTGCTGCGGTCGATGGTTGGAACGAAGAGCCCGGACTTTTGCTCTTTCCGGACATCACTCACGTTGTTTCACCTCGGCGACGAACGGCAACGGCCGCATTCTGTACCGACATCGTTGCGCGGAATCACGGCCATGTCCACTGGACCTCACTGCCTGTTGAGCTTTGGCCGACGGCGGGTGGCCCAGCGCCGGATACCACATAGGTGACCGACGGCAAGTGGCTGGGTCAAATCCCTGGACATGGACGTACGGCATCGAGCTGCAAAGGATACGCGGGGCGGAGTCCGAAAACGGGGGAAGCCATCCAGGTGGCTCCCAAGCGCTTGCCGTTCTTTAGGGTGGGCAAGAACCTGGCAGCCAGCATCGACGCCGGGTGGGAGAAGAAGCAGGAAAAGTAGGCACTACGAGCGCCCTTCTTCCTCGCCGAATCGAGCCCCAGAATGCCTGGCAGAGTGCGTGGGTGGCGTCGGCCTTGGTGCTGATCTGTTCCTCTACCCAGAAGGCATGGCTTCACCACCATGAGGGAGTGGAGGACGGACACTGTCTCAGGCTCCACTTGCGAACGTCAAGGTGTGACCGCCCCCACGTCCATCTGCTGCTCTCGACCAACGTGCCGTGCTACGCTCGTGAACCAGAGGAACTTCCCGCATGCCAATAAATATGAACTGCTTTATTACTGTCGCCCTCATCGCTGTCGCTGCCTGCGGCAGTCCATCGTTGGACTCAAGCGACCGCACAAGTGTCGAGCTTGCATCCGGCAGCCCCTACGGCATTGCGATCGATTCGACCAGTGTCTATTGGACGAATATGGGCGGCGGCCCGGCTGGGAGGATCATCGACGAGGTGATGAAGGTTCCGCTTGGCGGCGGCTCAACCATCACGCTCGCTTCCGGGGACGGCAGTGGCTGGGACATTGCGGTCGATGCGACCAGCGTCTATTGGACGACCAATGACACCGTGATGAGAGTTCCACTAGATGGAGGCACGTCGCTGACGCTTGCATCCGGGTTGAACGGAGCCGGTGACATCGTGGTCGATTCGACCAGCGCCTACTGGATTGATCAAGGCGATTTCATGCTAATGAAGGTTCCAATTGATGGCGGCACACCCACGACACTCGCATCCAACCTGGAATCCCCAAATGGCATTGCCGTTGACTCTGCCAGTGTCTATTGGACAAACGGCGGATACCCCAACGCCCCCGTCCCCGGCACGGTGATGAAGCTTCCGCTTGATGGAGGCACAGCGGTGATACTGGCGGCAGGTCAGAGCAATCCTTGTGGTATTGCGGTCGATCCTAGCAACGTCTATTGGACGAATCTGGGCAACGGCACGGTGATGAAGGTTCCACTTGGTGGGGGAACCCCCATTGTCCTTGCTTCCGGCCAGGATGGCCCCCGCCGCATAGCGGTGGACTCGACGAGCGTCTATTGGACGAATAGTGGGGAGAGTGTCAATACTAGTGGGGACGCCGCCGTGATGAGTGTTCCAATCAGCGGAGGATCGCCTGTCACACTAGCTTCGATACCTTACAGTGCCTTGGGACCGAGAGAAGCCTTTGGCATTGCGGTCGATGCAACGAGCGTCTATTGGGCGACTGACATTCAACAGGGCATGGTAGGAACCGGCACAGTGATGAAGGTGACGCCCAAGTAGGTTCAGATTATAGTGCATTTAAGCGCCATGCTTCCTTCGCCGAATCCTGGCCACATCCAGTTCGCTACAGAATCCGGGTCCCCTTTGCTCTGCGTGTCCACGGTCGTTTTCATGCCAGGGGCTGGCTATGTCGGCGGTGAAAGATTCTGGGACTAAAATCCACACTGGGTTGCTCGGACCGGAGGGGGCAGCCCACCTGCCCAGGCATCTGGACGCCACAAGGCTGGCACCAGTGCGCTCCATGTGACCAGCGGCACCGTGACGACGTTTGCAAGCAGGCGGCCCCCGCGTAGAATACGGGTTCTATGCGTTGCCTAGCCACGCTCCTTATGGCTTCCATCGTGGTCGCCGTGCCCTGTTGCGAACGCGCCGGCCTCCATGCTCCTGTTTCCGGCGTCGGAGGGACGATGGCTTTTGGCGGGGTACCAGCTACCGGGGGAGCCTTTGCGGGGGGAGGCGCTGTGGGCACAGGAGGGGCAACCTCGGCCTCTGGCGGCATGTCGGGGAGCGGTGGCTACTCTGGAAACGACCAAGCTGGTGGCATGGGCGGAGCCAGTACAGGCAGCGGCGGCTCATCTGCGAGCAACATTCCCGCCGGTGCGTTCCTGTCCGTCAGCGTCGTCGATAGTATGGAAGCAGGTACTTTGGGCTACGCATGCGGCGTAAGAACCGATGGCACGGTCGCGTGCTGGGGTGACAACACGTACGGCGAAGCCACGCCACCAGCTGGCACCTACACCTCAGTCAGCGTGGGGTCTTCAGCCGCGTGTGGCCTGAAGACCGATGGAACCATCGCGTGCTGGGGTAACAATTTGTCCGGCGAAGCCACACCGCCGGCGGGCACCTACACATCCGTCAGCTCAGGGGATCATTATGCGTGTGGAATACAGGCCAACAGCAGCGTCACCTGCTGGGGAGACAACACGTCGGGCGCAGCCGCACCGCCTGCTGGCGTTTTCACATCCATCAGTGCCGGATCGCAGACCGCGTGCGGGGTTATGGCCAACCGCACTGTTGTCTGCTGGGGTAACAACGACTTTAGTCAAGCCAGTCCACCGTCTGGGAACTTCATTTCTGTCACCGTGGGCAATGACGTGGCATGTGGAATCAGGACCGATGGTACCGTTGCCTGCTGGGGTGGAAGCAATGATTTCAACCCTGGCGAAGCCACACCACCTGCAGGCTCGTTCCTATCGATCAGTGCGGGTCCTACCGCTGCGTGCGGGGTGTTGTCTGACGGAACCGTTGCCTGCTGGGGCGACTCAGGCGGGGCATATACAGCGATGGCTGTACCGCCTGCAGGAACCTTTTCCTCCGTGAGTGCGGGAGGTCCCTTCGCGTGCGCAGTGAAAAGCACCGACCGCAGCATCACCTGTTGGAATCTCCCAGATCAAACGCTGGGTGGCTATTAACGTCATCGCTGGCCCTCCTTAATGGCGTCGTCGAGGAGTCCAACCAAAGGATGGCCGCCCTCCGTCGCTGTTGGGGCTAAGATTCAAGCCAGGTTTTCCCCAGCCTGAACCCCGGTGACGCGACCATCCCCATCATTAGATTAGCTGTTCCCACACGTCCTCTGGAACGTACAGCCGCTGCACATGCCGTTGCGAACCGGGAAGAACACCCTCGCGTCCACGGCACGAAGTACCCCCACGACGGTTTCCAAGAACTCCCGTTCGTCCCGTTCGGTTCGGTCTGTGTCTTCCACGATAATCGCTGGTTTCTTGGTCTTGGTCAGCACCTGCAACCGTAGTCCGACATCCCCAAGGCCCAGCTTTCGCCCGACTATCTTGTAGCCCGACAGCTGGAGGTCGTGCGCGATTTCGTTCTTGCTTCATTTCTTGGCCGCCGTCTTGTGCTCACCAACGACCTTTCGTTGCTTCTCCTCGACGACTAGGTCAAACCCCCCAGGAGTAGTTCTTCCAGGACCTCGCCCGTCACCGGGTCGTAAATATCGACGGCAAACGGAACCTCGACACCAACGACGACTGGCGGGTTTCGGTAGACCGACTCGTAGAACACCTTGAGTAGCGCCATCCCCTGGGCCTTCAGGTCCACATCGGTCTCTTGTATGGGCAGCCGATGCTTGTGGAATGTTTCCAGCGTGGCGTGGGAGGGGTCGCCATGAAGTCCTGGACCTCTGTCTGCAGCGCGTTCAGCTCGTCTTCGATGCTGGCCTTCGCGGCTTGGGCGAGCGCTGCTTGGCCTTCCTTGGACCTGGTGATCGGAACCAAGTGCATCTTGGATTGGCCGAGATTCTCCACGACACCTTGCAGACGTCGCAGCCCATCGGCGTAGGGCGCCGGTACCCAGTACACGCCGCCGTTTTGTCGCAAGGTCACCGCCGCAAACGAATCGAGCGTCTTGGTGATGGTCCGCCGGATGTCGTCGGTCGTGTGAACATCGCGCAGGTCTTCGAAGCGCTGGAAGAACCCCGGACCATGTCGTTTGTCGGAGCATCCGAGGTCACGCTGTCGTTGCCGCGCAGGAGCGTGATGCGCGCCTGCTGCTCGTACGTGAGGCCGCCCGAGCCATCGCGCTTCTCGCTGACGAGGCCGTAGACGATTTCGTGCTCGTCCTCCTTGGCGAGGCGTAGCAGTCGGTCGGGATGGCCAACCTGGGCTTCCTTGGCCGCGATTTTGAATGTCTTTTCCGTCGACGGCGGCTCGGGAAGGAGCTCCGTGGGCAAGGCGGACTGAACCCAGAATTTCTGCAGCATTGGTCTCGGGACGGTAGCGTTGACGAGCTCCCACCACAGCAGGTCGCCGAGGGGCTCGCCACCACGGTTGGTGTGGTGTCGGATGAGATCGAGTTGGTCGTTCATGGATTTCCTTTCGTGTTGGTTGGCTTGGTCGTCGCTCTGGCGCATGCCGGGCGCACTGCGAAGAGGTCTCGGGGTGGGCCAGCTCAAGACGCCGTGGTAAACCTGTGGCCAAATGCGCTGCTGCTTTGTCATCGCGTTGCTTGCCGTTGCTCTTCCACCTGGAGGCTTGGTGATTGCGGACCGGTCGGCGGTAGCCGGGGACGGAGGACGGACCGCCGACGCGCGTGAACCATCCACAGATGAAGCGCGCCAACTCATGCGGGCCGGGAAGTTCAGCGAAGCCGTCGGCAAGCTTGAGACAGCTTGGAAGTCGTCCAGCAATCCAGAGGTACTGTTCGACCTGGCGGGTTGCTATGAGCGTTTGAACAGGGATACCGAGGCGCTCGCGGCCTTCCGCACATACCAAGGCCTGCCGACGGCGTTGAGGACAACAGAAGCGACGGAGCACATCCGGCTTATCGAAGCGCAGCAGCAAGCATTGGAACCAACAAAACAACCGCACCACGTAGTGGTCCCTGTCACGCCAGCCAGTGAAAAGTGTGTTCGCGAGTGCGTTCGGTTTTCCGGCTGCAGTAGCCGCAGTGGTTGGCAAGCCTGCAATTCGGCGCGATTTTCCTGCGTCCGAGGCTGTCCTGGAGCGCGCGTCGAACCGGGCACATGCCTTACGGCCACGGTCTCCCCCAAGACCAGGTGCCTGAATGACGGGCAGATGGTAAGCATGCCGTAGGCTCGCCGTCGAGCCCCTGCTGGCGCCCCACCTTGCCAGCGGCGTTCCCAGCCCGAGCCCGCCACCTGGGAGTGCCCCTGCCAACCAGGTTGTCGACCTGCCCGACGAGGCTTGTGTAGGAATTGAAGGTTTCTCGACTTGTCCCTTGGTCCGTTCGTTGCATATCCATTCGAGCAGGCACTAACTCCATATCTCCGCCTGCAGCACGTCCGCTGGAGAAGACTCTGCAACTCGAATTGGACAGCACCATGAGAAACACGAACGGACAGATCACGCGCATGGGTTCGGGCTCGACCTCATGCTTCTCCGCATGGCGGCTATTGGGAGCCCTGTGTGCCCTGCCACAGGTGTGTTGCGGGTCGGACGGTGGCGCCACGCCGCCAGCCTGCTCTACCTTGGCGAGCGATGAATGCCAATCTCATGTCGAGTGCACGCCGGTAATCGCATGGTCTTTGGACGAAGCAAGTTGCGTTCTTTTCGATGCCTTTGTCGAATGTCGAGACACAACCGTACCCAGCTGCCAATGGGGTTCGTCGTTCCGCGACTCGGCCGGCAGGTGTTGGACGACCGGAGGCTGCCCGTCTGGGGTTCCCTCGGGTTGGGAAATCGATGTCTCGTGCGGCTGTGAGTACGTCCGGGCTAAATGGATGTGTACTGCCGGACGCGTTGATTCGGGCACACCTGCCTCGTTCGATGGCGGCACGGATGCTTGCGCTGCGGGATGACGAGCGCGGCACGTCCCGGCCTGCTGGGCCCACCGTGCCGCCTTGGCTCTCTAAGCTGTCGGCCTGATGGTCAGCCCACCCTGGGCCAGGGGATGGTTGCAGTGCGCGCAGGAGATGTGCAGGTGGTTGATGAACGTTTGGCCTGATTCCGCTGTGGAATCGCCAAGGACGATGCCTGCGATGGCTTCCAGGCGGTCGTCTTTCGTGCGGGCCAGCCTGCCGATCTTGACCTCGCCCACGAACCCGCGGACGTGCAAGGCGCCCTCCAAGCCCAGGTTGCCGCTGCAGTTCGGACAGGTCATCGCCAGCCTGACCCGACGAGAGCGGACAACGACATCAGTCACGGTGACAGTCGGCATGGCGAAGCCCCCTTTCGTTTTCGCTGGTTGGCGTTCCCTTGTCCCAATCAGGACCGCTCATGATTTCGAACATGCTCGCGTCCACCCAAACCATCCGAAACCGGCTTGGGTAGTCGTCCGCTACGGATGTGGACGGCTCATGAGGGTTGAGCTCTCGGGGAGCGGCTTCCAGGTCCCAGCCTCTTGCCTTGAGCGTTCGTTCTTCTTCCTCGGTCAGCAGGCCGACGATATATGCCATCATTCGCCTCCCTTTGGGGGTCTGGCGATGCGGGCGATTTCGTCGATGGTCTCGGGCGACCACTGGTGGTCCATGTCGCCGCCGGGCCACAGGACTTCGCGGATGGCTAGCAGCTCCGCGCTCACGCGCGTTCCCTTGCCGTCGGGAAGGGTTGTGCCGAAGACCAGCGCCCACGCGGTTTCGAGCAAGAGCATGACCACGCGGTGCCGGGGAAGCTCGGTCGACAGAATCAGCTGGTTCAACTCACCCACCAGACTCCGCGCCACTGGATCGTTGGCCATGCGTTCGGCCAGGTTGTCCTGCCTGGCATGAATCAGCCCATGCTCGAAGCCGGCGTCGTAGAACAGGCTCTCGCGCATCGACTGGTACTGCCCGTGCGCATCGATCTAGGCCCGCAACGACGCTTGATTCGTGGCCGAGCGCAGCGCCTCCTCGGACAGCCGTAGCAGCCGCCGTCGGGCACGAACGATGGCGGGCAGCTTGTCGATGACGGCATCGGCGGGATGTTCTTTGCCCTCGATGCGCATGGATTCGTAGCGACTGGGGAACGGGCCGCGTGCACGGCGCCGCGGTGCTGGTGAAGGCATGGTGAACCTTTCTCGCGGGAAGAAGACCATCGCGGCACAGGCATTCCCTTCGTGGGTCGCCGGCATACGACAGGGCCACCCGCGTGTTTCTCCCTGCAAGATTCTTATCCCCAGATTCGGGTCGGTATTTTCACTCTGTCAAGCGCGGCAGCTCGTCGTACGCCGCTCGAACGATAGCCTCGCCGTACTTACGCTCCAAAGCTCGAACCGTGAAGTGCCCCTCGGCCATATCCTGGAAATGGTCCATAAAAGCAAGGTTGATTGCCGCTCCTCCGATGCCGCCTACGACCGGGACCATTTCGGCTACGGCCTTCTCGGTTACGACCACGCCGAATCGCTCAGCTACCGTCGCCACCAGACGAACAAGAGCCGGGGCGGCTTCCTTTGCGCTCACCTCCTCGGCCAGGTAGGCGGCGGCTTCGCTCACAGCCGTGGCAAGAGCGACCCTGACCGAGTAGTAGGCGCTTTCTGCAGCCTCGTCACTCTTGCTCCTACCGCCCAGGGCGAACACTTCGATGCAGGCGAGCGCGGCCTCGGGAGCACGAAGATCTTCACCCTTGCTACGAGCGATATCTGCCACGGAGCGCAGCATGATGGTCGTGCTGACCGGCAGCTCGATGGCGAGCGCTGGCATGCCGAAAGCGCCACCGACAGCACCAGTAGCAGCAACGGCAATCTTGTGCCAGATGTTCGATGGCTCATGGCCGCTGTCACCGCTAAGCGTGGCGACGGCAACCTTCAGGGCTTTCTCAAGCGCTGTCTTGGTCGCTTGCTCAATCGACGTTGCTGCTTTCTCCGGAAGCGCGTTCAGCAGTTTTTCGACCGGAGCACCAAGGGCGTCCGCGAGCCGGGCTATGAAGCCGGGATTTTCGAGCAGCTTCTTGGCACGGCCGAGCGCAGCCAAGTCGTCAGGGCTGATTTTCTTCTGTTCACTCATCGTAGCTTCACCTCGCTTGAAAGCGTTTCATAGCTGGGGTATGCGTGACGGCTAAAGGAAAGGCGACCCGACCTCCAAGCAGGTCGCCTCCGTCCGGTGTTAACAGACGTTCGATGATGTCCGGTTAGTTGCCGCATCTACAGGTTTCGATCGTTTCACCATAATCGTAGCTACACGTCGTCCCATTCCCTGTACCGATAAAACAGAACGGCGTACCTGTGGTGGTGTTGATACATGGAAGGTTCGCTGTTCCACCACCACAATTGCTGGGAGGAGACAAACAATTGCGCCCGCCGTCGCAGATACCATATAACGTGCCGCTGCCGCTTGGATTTGGGAAGGTGCAGACCGTACCGGCCGGATAGTATATGGCAAATTGTGGACAGGTCGGGCTGCCACCGCTGCACAACCCAACGATCGAGCAAGGGCCGTCTGCTTGACAGTGCGTTCCGTTAGGGAGCAGTCGACCATTCGAGGCACAGGCGCCTGCATAGTACGTGTCTGCCGTCTTACTGCCAGCATCCGCACCGAAGCAGATGTTATTGGTGCAAGAAGCACCATAGCCGTAGCAGGTCCAGCCCGCACAGCAGGCTTGACCTGTTCCGCCTCAGATGGTTGCGTCTTCGCGTGTTTCCGGTCCGACATCCGGTCCGGCACCGACTCCACTATCCGGTGCTCTGAGCCTGCCCCGGTTTCGTGGACGCCTCCGATATGATGGAGGGCATCCATGGGACGAAGAAGGCGACGGACATTTACACGAGAGTACAAGGCTGAGGTCGTGCGGCTGGTGCGCACGAGCGGC
>Ga0265314_10006595_pt1 | contig 10225 bp, 12 predicted proteins | sample 4126metaG_FD_203106 | JGI IMG/M metagenome (GOLD analysis project Ga0265314, IMG submission 203106) | Rhizosphere microbial communities from Carex aquatilis grown in University of Washington, Seatle, WA, United States - 4-1-26 metaG | ecosystem: Host-associated > Plants > Roots > Rhizosphere >... | reverse complement strand
TGCCACGGGTCATTCATGGCCACCGTGCTGGCGCAAGACTGCTGCCACCTGCTCGTTTTCCTCCTCCACCGCCCAGTGCAAAGGCGTCGCGCCTTTGTCATTCTTGGCATTGACCTCGGCCCCGCTTCCGAGCAGTGATTCCGCCACGTCCTTCTCGTCCCCTAACGCTGCACAGTGCAACGGCGTTGAGCCAGATTTGTCCTTGGCGTTAACCTTGGCTTTGCTGGCCAGCAGCAATTGCAACCCGCTGTTGTCTCCCGCCAACGCCGCCATGTGCAAAGGCGTTTGGCCCATGCTGTTCCTCGCGTTCACCTCGGCTTTGCTTGTCAGCAGCGCTTCTATCACGTCATTGTAGCCCTTCGCCGCCGCCACGTGTAAGGGTGTGCACCCATCAAAGTTTTCCTTGGCGTTGACGTTGGCCTTTCGCGCCAATAGTAATTCCACGATGTCCTTCTGGTCATTGGCCGCCGCCAAGAGCAAAGCCGTGCAGCCGTTGGTGTCTTTGCTGGAAACCAAATGAGCATCAGCTTCGAGCAGCGCCTTTACCTTTGCCAAATCACCAGCCCTGGCTGCGTCGTGAATCTCGCCGCAGAGGGCAACGCTGATCCAAGCCATCGCTAGCAGCAGGACGGCGGCACGGCGCGGAATTGAGGAATAGCGGGACCGGTTAGAGAAAGGGTGCAGGTCACTCATAGGCATTGCGAGGCATAACGACAAAAATCACCGAGGAGCGGCGCTCTCCAGCACCCGAACTCAAATTCAACGCGGGCGCCGCTCATTCGGTGCATTGCCTCGTTAGCCGTTCTGTAACAATGCCTCCAAGACTCGACTGATGCCAGTGAAGTCTTTGGCAGGCTTAATGAAACCAATGTCCTCATCAATCTTCGGGTGTCCGTCGTAGTATCCAACTGCAAAATCGCGGCCTGACTCTCGGGCCAGGGACTGAATGCTCTCAAGCAATCGGGGAACTTGGCAAACACTGAGGTGATCAAGATCGAAATTCAGGCCAAGGTTCCATTGCGGTAAATCGTCTGGATGCATGTCTGGCGTCTTCTCGAGTCTGTCATCAATCACTCTGATGTGCGGAAACTCGCGCGCAATCTCACCCAACCGCCGAAGCAGCAAATCTGCCACATCGTTGAGGTCCGAACCATCAACATAGATGTAGATCCCAAAGCGCACGGCGACGACGGCTAACGATAAGCTCAGGCACAGCCGCCGAGAACCCAAGAACGCCGGCCACGAATCCAGTGTTCGATGACCTGGACACACAGGCGAGGGCCGCCGCTGGCGGCTGTTGCCCGCAGCGGTTTGTTGGGCTTTATGCTCCGCTTACTTCTTCCGTGCATATTTCGGCCCTTTCCCACGGGTTTGAGTTTTGTCCGATTTCTCCGTAATCTCAATCAACCGTTCAGGGCCGAACGACCGCAATTCATCCAATCCCTTGACGGCGACGGGTCCTGCTGTCTCAAGTCGTCGAAGGTTCCAGTAGCGTGCCTTGGTTAGTGCCGCCTCTGCACCGGTTTCACGTCCGGCCTTTTTCTCCAGGGTATAAAGCCGGGCACACTCGACGAACAGTACCGTGGCGCGCCTCTGCGCTTCGAGCGGAACCGGTGGGTCCTCCAGTAATGCAATCTCCTCCTCGAGCGCATGCCTGGCGCTGGGCAAGTCCGCCTCCAGGTATTGCCGGAATGATTCTTGGCTCTTCGCGAAAACCCCCGCCTCAGTGATGTGGTGGGCGGATGGCGCGCAACCCATTGCCCACGCGAGCGCGATCGAGATGGCGAAGAGATAACTTGGAATCGTGGCACGCACGACATTACGCCCAACGTTGATTATACGAACGATAACAGATCCATGGTCCGTTTATCTGAGAAGATGCGTTTCATCTTGAAGGTCTTTCCTATCAGCACATTACGCCTCACACGACGCTCATGTCAACCCGCTAAAAACCCCCACCTATTTTTCTGGCCAGTAGGAGCCATGCTCTGGATCGTCCCGCCTGGTGTCCCCCACCCATTTGGGTCAGGCGCAGGCCGGTGCGAGCGTGGTGGTATTCAGAGCGGCGGGCACGTCAGTGACCGGCATCGGCATCCCTGGCGACCGGCTGGGGCGTGCCCGGTGCCCACAAAGCCTGCTCGGTGCTTGATCCAGCCCCGGCCTGACGGTGCCGGTGAGCATCCTGGTAGCCGGTCATTTCATCGCCGATCATCGATCATCGGCATCGGCTTACCACCGCCCGTTGCCAGCGCGCTGTTGGATGGCCTGCTAGCCACTTGCGGGCGCGACTGCGACCAAGTGATCAGCCGCAGCGCCAGTGCCGACCTGATACGCCATCCTGTATATCAGGAGTGGATAGTGCCCATGGCAGACTGCCACTGTGAAGCGGGAACCGCGCACATACTGGTAGACCAGCCAATGATCGCCTGGGGTGCGACTCCGAGCTAACACTCAGCTCACCGATGGCGGCCCGTCGCCGCCGCAAGAATTGCCAGAGCGCGAGGCAGGGCCGCCATTCGGTGGAGCGCCAAGTTGCCCTCGGGCTGGTCCTCTCATAAATCGTGGAGCGAAGAATACGACTAGAAACAACCAGACCGCGACCCAAAAATAAACCAGGCTAGGCACGCCGAAACCGAGTAGGAAGTGGTAGATACTCCCATGCACTGGTTCCTCCAGATGATAGCCGTGATGGCGCGGTCCGGGCAACGTGCCCTTGGCGGCGGCGTCGAGGTACCCGAAAACGGCGTCCACGCGCCCGACCTCGGCACTGGAGGGTCGGCGATTAGTCGTTCCGAGCAACCAGCCGACCAGCGTGTCACGCGTAAGCAAGCCGGAAGAATTGGAGCACTGATACCTGAAGGAAGGGAGGCTGAGCGTTGCCGTCCCCTCGCCTGACTCTCCACTCCACGCCAGCGCCAGACTGGGATATGCAAAATTGGTGGGGCGGGTCCATCTCCATTTAGGGGAGGTTTTCCCGCGGAAGCTGAAGCTAAAAAATGAAACGTTGGTGGGGTCGATACTGTAGAGACGCCCATCCACAGAACCGTAATAGGCACCCGATTCGGGTGTATCGTAATGGTGGTGTGTCGCACTCCACAGAAACTCTGCCGCGAGGCAACCTGCCGTGAGAATGCCCAACGCAAAACACGTGAGCGCCAAGAATCTCACTACAAACTTCAGACGGGAGCACATAGGGCCCAACGACCAGGAGCACCGATGAGCAGCATGCCCGGGCGCTCGAAATTCAAAGTGGTGTTGCAGCCGCTCATTCGGTGCCTCAAATGGTTCGGCACGCCAGCATTATCGCACCCACATGTCCCCCGTTGGCCAGACCTCCCACTTGTCGGCTTCGAAGCACGCCAAAAACTCCATCGACGACTCACTCCGTGCCCTATGTAATCCCCAGCGCTGAGAACTCCGTTGGTCTCGTTGATCCACTTGATCCGTCCTGCTTTGAGAATCAGGTCATCCTTGCCCAACCTCGGATCGCTAGGTGGAATCGGCCATTCCGAGAGCTTTTTGAGCCTTTGCTTTGGCTCAATGGCCTTCAGCTTGGCCAGAAGCCTGTCACTCGGATCGCCGTCTGCTACAGAGATGTAGAATACCCGGTTGGTAACGCTTGAAAGCTCTGCGACGTTGGTGTGCCCAAACTGAGGCGTCGATATCCGGTAATACATTGGGATCAGGTATCGCATCACTGCTTCCCAGACCGCTTCATCCCGCAGCGTGGCCACGACGTTCGTGGGTCCGTGACGTGGCAGGACTCCCGCCTGCGCAGGCTGCTGCTGTGCCTCAGTTATGGCCTCCTGTTTGGGTGAAACATCTGCGCTGCCGTAGCCCACCACCACGTCCTTGACTCCATCTGGCTGATCCAAATCTGTCCGTCGACCGCCGAACGTCCGAGCCCAACCGGTAGCTCCAGGCCGGAAATAAATAGTGGCGTTGGTGGCTTGATCGAACACATGTGACCCGACTAAGGGAGCGTTTCCCTGGAAGTAGACGGCGGTCAATTTGGCGCAGCGATGGAACACGGAGTCCGCGATGTTGGTGACGCTCTTGCCTATCGTGACGCTGGTCAGATTGGCGCAGCCCCAGAATGCGGCTTCGCCGATGCTGGCAACGCTGCCGAGGATCGCGATATTGCTCAGCCCGGTGGTGGTATGGAACGCCCAATCCCCAATGCGAGTTACAGGCAGGCCATTGATCGTGTCGGGGATGGTCAGCTCACCGCCAGGGCCGGTGTATCCCGTGATGGTGATGGTGCCGTCGTTGGTGGTGAAGGTGAAGTCCTGGGCCTGAGCCAGGATCGCCAGCAATAGGAGCAGCAGCGGCGGCAATCTCAAGGCGGCAGCGGTTACCGAAAGCAGATCGTTTGACAATCCACGGCTGAGAGAGGATTCCGTCTTCATGGTTTTCCCTACTCCCACGCTACATCTCCATTAGGCCCGAGAGCAAGCCCTGGATTTCTCCAGCCGACGATCTCCAGCCAGCTGGAGCGCCACCCAGGCCGATGAGGTGACGACCATTTTCCCACCCACCCAACTGTCCACGTGGACAGTTGCCCCACTGGCCGCAGACTAGAACTGGTTGTCGCCAGGGCTCTGCCGGTGCTAGGCTTGAAGTGGTCATTTATGAAGACGATCTTTGGGTTGGTTCTTGCTCTCACCTCTGCCGCCTTGGCTACCACTATCGCTCCCGTGTTTGCACAGGACTGGGTCCTCACCAGCGCTCCGAACACGAACTGGTCCTGTGTGGCGACGTCCGCTGATGGCACCAAGCTGGTAGCGGCGGTCAACTGTGGACTGATCTACATCTCGACGAACTCAGGCGAGGTTTGGACGCCAACCAGTGCTCCGAGCACTGCTTGGAAGTCTGTAGCATCCTCCGCAGACGGGACTAAATTGGTTGCTGCCAGCGCCTTTTATGACGGTACGAGCGGTCAGGTATACCGATCCGTTGACTCCGGCGCGCACTGGCAGCCCAGCCTCGCCTCGGATTCGGATGGCTGGTTTTCGGTGGCCTCCTCGGCAGACGGTAGCACCCTGGCGGCGGCTGGAGACATCGACCTTGTTCACGTTTCTACCAATTCCGGCGCAGGCTGGACCTTTCTGGCACCGGGTGGGATTCCGACGTTTGCGAGTTTCCCTCTGGTTATTTCGTCTGCGGACGGAAGGATCGTGACCGTAGTTGAAACCGGTTTTGGGGCTCAAGATTCTCAGATCTGGACCGTACCCAGTTCAGCCTGGGAACCGCTGGGAAAGAGCCCCTATTTCCGGGGGCATTGCAGTTCGGTTGCCATGTCCGCAGACGGAACCGGCATTGCGGCGACGATCAATAACGCCCACGCATTCGAGGCAGGGTCAACGAATTGCGCCGGTTTTCTGTTCACCTCGTCGAACTTGAGCGCGATCCAGATTACCAACTGCACCCTGGTGAGCAACTGGACGTCGGTCGTATCCTCCGCTGATGGCATCCGGCTTGCCGCAGTGGCCAGCAGTGGCGAGATTTACACTTCCACAAACGGCGGGGTGACGTGGACACCGAACATCGTGACCAACGCTAGCTGGAGTGGTGTGGCTTCCTCTGCCGATGGAGCCAAACTGGTAGCCGTGGCCAGCGGCGGCGGGATCTACACCTGGCAGACCGTGCCGATGCCAACGCTGAACATCAAGCTCGCTGGCAATGACCTCCAAATCTCCTGGCTCATCCCTTCCATGAACTTTGCGCTTCAACAGAGCGGCGACCTGACCTCGACCAACTGGACTGGGGTGGCGGGCGCGCCGAGCTTGAATCTAACGAACCTTCAGAATCAGGTTACGATGTCGCCGCCCACCCATTCAATGTTCTACCGGCTGAGCAGTGGCATGCCCTAACCGGTCACCGAAATTGGATAGGGAGGCTCCGACCTTCTGCCCCAACGCTGTGCCGCACACCGGCCTTGGCCAAGCCAAGCACGCCTGGAACGCCTCGATGGCCCACCCGGCAGATCGATGGCGCGCCAGCGGGTCTGCGGCGAGCCGGTGCCGCTACCGATGACCTGTAGAGCGCAACGCACATACTTCAGCAACTGGGCGGCAAAGACCTGATGGCGCTGGCGAGGTGCGCGAAAAGGGCACCGGAGGTAAGGAGTAGGATTGTGCCGAAAACAGGGTAATCCAACACACGATAGCTCCTGAGCCGCTGCGTCCAAACCCGACCGGTTAGGCCGCGCTCGCGGATGCACTTTCGACGGTGGTTACGGCACCACCGCTCGATAGAAACGTTGTTGATGATCCGTCGCGACCGGGTCCACGACCGTAAGCGGGCTGTTGGTTATCACGATGGTCTGGATGGGAACCCAATCCAGCAGATTGCTCGATGCCTGCACAACCGGGTTCAGTCCCGTGGGGCAGGTAACCATCAAGCGCACCGAGCCATTCCCCAACACCGCGTCCATGGCGATGACGCCACTGAAGTTCCTCGGCAAGGTGATCTGGCCCTGCCTATTGTCTCCCCAAGCGGAGATTGTTCCGTCCGATTTGAGTGCCAAGCTGTGCTCCTCTCCCGCCGCGATGGCGATGACGCCGCGCAGGTCGGTGGGCACCGTGCTCGCGCACAAACAATCGTCCCCCCAGGCGACAACGGTTCCGTCGGACTTGAGCGCCAGACTGTGATACCCTCCCGCCGCGATGGCGATGACCCCGTTCAGATTCGGCGGCACGATGCTCTGGCCCCTGCCGTCTTCGATCGTTCCAGTCCCGCTCCCCGCGGCATCACCGGCCCCCCAAGCCAGCACCGTCCCGTCGGACTCAAGCCGTAGATTGTGGTAATCTCCCGCCGCGATGGCGATGACCCCGCTCGGACCGGTGGACACCGTGCCCAAGCCATACGCTGGGTTCCCCCAGGGGACGATCGACCCATCCGACGTGAGCGCCAGACTATGCGCCATTCCTGCTGCGATGGCGATGACGCCCCTAAGATCCGGCGGCACCGTGCATTGACCAATACCATTTTGCCCCCACGCCACGACCGTTCCGTCGGACTTGAGCGCCAAACTGTGCATCCCTCCCGCCGCGATAGCGATGACCCCGCTCAGACCGCTCGGCACGATGCTCTGGCCCCAATGTCCAAGCCCTGTTCTCCCGGCACTGCCCGCCCCCCAAGCCACCACCGTGCCGTTAGATTTGAGTGCCAAGCTGTGACCGTATCCCGCTGCGATGGCGATGACCCCGCTCAGACCCCCCGGCACACTGGTCTCACCATACCAATTAGAACCCCAGGCTACCACCGTTCCGTCGGACTCCAGCGCCAGGCTGTGCATCCCTCCCGCCGCGACACTCACGCACCGTATCCCCGAGTCCGCGTGCGGAACCACTTGACCACCCCGGCTCAGGCCGGTCGCCATCATCGGCGCGTTCGTCTGCCCGTGCACAGTCATTGTTGACGCGAAATGAACAGCACCCAGAAGCAAGCCCATCGCAGCCCATGCGCCAGCCTCAATGCCTGCACAATGTTGAGTTTTCATAGCTTCGCTAATCCTCGTGCCAGCACACGGCCAAACTCTGCTGAAGATGACTTCCACTAGCCCTTCGTCCCCGACTTCAAGAATGCTCAGGCACGTTTCACCAAATAGGCGGGCAAGACGTTTTCCGCAATAAGGGAAGTCCCCAAGGCGCGCTTTCATAAACTACAATCATAGCAATGATAACATTTATGAGGTTGTCAGTCCTACATTGCTGACTACGCACAGCGACATTTATTCACAAAGGCCTCAGAGCGTGTGTAGAACATCGTCTCGTGAGGACACCGGCCTATCTGGAGTAACAAACTCGGGCCATTCCTTGTACGTCGCCGTCTGTCCGCCATAGGCCTGGCGACGGCGCACGCCCTCACCCGGCGTCCAGTCCTATTTTCAAAACACGTTCTAAGGATTTTCCGTAAGGTGTTAGAACAGTACTGGCTCGCACGCCAAGGCAGCGAAGGAATGGGCCGAAGGCCCAGGTGACCAGCCCACACAGATCTCCAAGGCTGGTTTGCCATTTGCCCAGCATGATGAGAATGAAGACGCGGACAGCAAGCTCCAAAGAGTTTTCGCGCTGTAGCCGCTGAGCTTGGCTCGGGTTTGCGGCCAAGCGGGCTGAATCGTGAGAAAATCGCCAATCGTAAACACCGCCTGCGTCCAGGACATCGAGGCGGATTTCCCGTGGACTACCCTCCACCGCTGCCCAAGCTTGCGGGATGGGCGGCTCCGACCTAGCTGGCCGTAATTGATCCTCGACTCCTTCCAAACCAGCGGTACGTGATGCACTTCGCAAAGTTCTTCAAGAGGGAGCGGCGATCCGATGACCCGGGGCGGTGGATCTCCCTGAAACCGATGCACGGCCCGGTCCATCCAGGTCACGGCGATCTGAGCCGGTAGAACCTGGCCGGATAATTCGTCCACTGGGGATCAGTGAAAAAGGAGGACCGGCCAGTCAGGGAGTTGGTGGCCACAGGAGCCCAGGCGGGATGGGGGAGATCGGCGGTGGCTTCGACTATGACGACCTTGTCGCTGGCCCAGGCGATGGTGAAGCCGAACTGGTTGGTGCGGATGCCGAAGTTGGGATCGGTGGTTTGCGCTCGCTCATCACTTGGATCGCTCCGCCCGAACGCTGAGGAGGAGTGATTCTCCAAAGGGCGCAGCTAGCAAGCGAAGCGCAGCGAGGGGAGTTAGATAGGATAGGTGCGAGCTTGCCACGCCGCATTCCGATCTGTCTTTTGGTGTCGTCGTGGGCGCAAGTGTCTCGATTGGGTGTCGTGGCTATGCCACTCTTCTTCCATGCGAAAAATGGTGCAAGTCGCGCTTGTCACTTTACTCGTCGCTGTGTTGGGCCTAGTTGCGTGGCGGCTGCGGGGCGACCGTGGGCCGATGTATCACGGGAAGGCACTGCAAGTTTGGTTGCAACGCTACGTTAGCCGCAATCCCTCGAACGGAGGGCGCATCTCTGTGGGACCCGAGGCAGAGGCAGATGCCGCAGTCCGCCAAATGGGTGCCAACGCCATCCCAACCCTTTTGCACATGGTAAGGGCTCATGATACCAAATTGAAGATCGCTCTGCTGCGGTTAGCGAGCAAGCCGCGCTTTGTCGGAGAGGACTTCCTAATCACGGCGATCCGCCCGGCGTTATTAGTCCAGCAGCAAGCGGTCGTAGCATTTCACGCATTGGGTGCGAGTGCTAGCAACGCAGTTCCAGTCTTGATTCAAACTTACAGGGAAAGAATAGGGTTGGACTCTCAATGTGCCTGCGCGGAGGCATTGGGGTGTATCGGCCCCGCCGCCAGCGAGGCGATTCCAGACCTCATTTGCGCGGCAACAAACTCGGACCAGCGCCTCCGTCTGGTCGCAGTGGAGGCCCTTGGCAACCTCCACGCGGACTCAGCGTTGGTCGTGCCGGTGCTCACGAGGTCGCTCCAAGATCCAAACCGCTGGTTACAGTTGCTGGCTTTGCGTTCGCTCACAGGATTTGGGGCGCAGGCGACGTCAGCCATTCCAGTACTCCGGCAGTTACTTAAGGACGGGAGCCCTGACGTCCGAGCCAATGCCGCTGAGGCACTCAAGCAAATCGATCCCGAGGCATCTCCCAAGAGGGGCAACAAATGAAGGGACAATGGCGGGGGATCCACATCAAAGCACAGGCAGGCGTCTTCCAGAACCAGTCTCCTAGCAGGCATGGCCAGCGTCAGCAGTAGCCGGATCAGCACCCGCGAAGGCACCAAAGTGGAGGCGAGATTCGTTTTCACATCCATGTGGGTGCTGGCTCAGTTCACGGCGACCGCAGCCGGTAGAACCTGGACGGATAATTTGTCCACTGCGGTTGGCTGAAGTACGAAGAGCCGCCAGTGAGGGTGTTGGTGGCCACCGGAGCCCAGGCGGGGTGGGCGAGGTCGGAGGCGGCTTCCACTATAACCACCTTATCGCTGGCCCAGGAGATGTTGAAGCCGAACTGGTTGGTGCGGACGCCAAAGGTGGGATCGGTAGGCAGCGCTTGCGGCAGCCAGAGTGCGGTCGGAAGACCGGCGTCAAAGGGGTCAAACCATAGTATTGTTCGGTCTTCACTGCTCTTCCGGTAGTTTTCCTCCTCGCGTTAGGACGGCAGCCGGGGCTCCGGCGGCTTGCGGCCGCATCCACCGATGCAGGTTCGCGTTCGCGCTCTTCGGCGTTCCCAGGCTCAGCCGCTGCGCGATGCGCCCCAGCGTCAGCGTCGTC
>Ga0265314_10006594_pt1 | contig 10226 bp, 7 predicted proteins | sample 4126metaG_FD_203106 | JGI IMG/M metagenome (GOLD analysis project Ga0265314, IMG submission 203106) | Rhizosphere microbial communities from Carex aquatilis grown in University of Washington, Seatle, WA, United States - 4-1-26 metaG | ecosystem: Host-associated > Plants > Roots > Rhizosphere >... | reverse complement strand
CGCCCCATTGATCGCGTACCTGCGTGTAGTGGAGCGTCGGATCGTAGGCGGTGACGGCAAGGCTGAGCTTCTCGGCGTTGAGCCCGCCGATCGCCGCCAACAGCGCGTAGGAAGCGATCACCCGGTCGTGCTGGGCAGTGACCTGGGCGACCCGGCCGTTAAGCAGGGTCTGCTGGGAATTGAGGACATCGAGCAGGGTGGCCTGCCCAACCTTCTGCTCCTCGATGATTCCCGAGAGGGCGAGGTTGGAAGCGGTCACCTGCGCATCGGCGGCGCGAATCTGAGCGCGGGCCGCATCCAACGAGCCCCACGCCGAGATCACCGCCTCGCGCACCGCATCGCGCGCGGCGTCGAGCTGGATGCGGCGTTCGGACAGCGACTCCTTCACCTGACGCACCTTCGAAGCCGCCTCGCCGCCCTGAAAGATCGGAACGCTCAACTGTGCGACCGCGGTGGCCGAGTTGCCATTCTGCGACGCGGAGCCCGAGCCTTCCGCATGGGTCAGCGTTCCCGTCAACGATACGGTTGGCAGCAGCGAGCCCTCGGCGACCTTCACGTTGTATTCAGCGACATCGATGTTGTAGCCCGCCTCCAGAATCTGGGGATGAGCAGTCATCGCGTCGGCCAGCGCGCCATTCAGCGTCTTGGACAGGAGGTTGTCGATCGGCTTGGCGACGCCGAGGCTCTTCGGCCGATGACCGATCACCTGCTCATACACCGCGACCGCGGTGTTGAGGTTGGCAATCGCCGTGTTCAGATCGGCCTGGCCGGAGGCGATGGACGCGTTGGCCTGCGCCACGTCCGTCTTGGTGCCCTCACCCACGTTCAAGCGATCCTGGGCAGCCTTGCCCTGCTGCGAAAGGAAGTCGACGTTCTCGCGGCGTAGGTTCACCAGCGCCTGATCCTCGACGACGTTCATGAACGCTTCGGCAGCGTCGAGCAGCGTCGTCTGTTCGGTGTTGCGCAGTGCCTCGCGGCCGGCCAGCACCGACGTCTCGGCAATGTTGACGCCGTTTACCGTGCGCCCGCCGGAATAGATTGGCTGCTCGACGGAGAGCGACACGCTGCCGGGGGTATAGCTCGAACCGCTGATCGCTTCGATTTGCCCCGAGGCGGATACCTTAGGCCTGAAGCCAGCGAGCGCTTGGGGCACATCCTCATCGGTTGCGCGCAAGTCAGCGCGCTGGGCATTCAGCGTGGGATTGTTCTCATAGGCGGAGGCCAGTGCCTGTGCCAGCGTCTCGACGCCAACAGCCGTTTGCGCTGTCGCGGCCCCGATGACGAGAAAAGCGCTACCGATGGCAAGTACCATCGCCTGCGCGAAGCGTGTTGGATTCACAGGTAGACCCCGAAGGACGGCACGCAGTGCCCCGAGTCGCACTCGATCGCCACTAATTTAGGAATGACTGAGGCGACGTCAAACAAACAACGCGCTTGCGCTTTCACAATTCGCGCCTACCGGCGGAACTGATTCGCGATGAAATGTCGCGCCGGACCGTGACGCAGAAGTCGCGCAGTGCGTTTCAGAACACGAAGGCTTCCGGCTTGCGGAATCCCGGCAGGGGCCGCGCGTCGGCGTTGAATGCCGGGCGCCGGCCGATCTGCTGCTCGCTCTTGGTGTAGACGGTGGCCACTGCAGCCCTTCCGACACCGACGATGGCAACCAGCCTGCCACCTTCCTTGAGCTGGCCAAACAAACTGGCGGGAATCGACTCAACCGCTCCGTCGATCAGGATGACGTCGTAGGGCGCATCGGCCGCGTAGCCCGATTCGAGCGGACTCGTGACGACCCTAGCGTTGGCGATGCCGAGCGCGGCGAGATTCGCCTTTGCCTGTGCGGCCAGCGTCGCATCGGACTCAAGGGCAACCACCGACGCACAGAGCGACGCCAGGGCGGCCGCCGAATAGCCGGTGCCACAGCCGATATCCAGCACGCGCTCGCTCTTGCCCAGTTCGGCAAGCTGCAGCAGGCGGGCAAGCGGTGCGGGCTCCATCAGGAAACGGCCGCCGCCCAGGGCAATGTCGCGGTCGATATAGGCCAGCGCCTGCTGAGCCGCCGGCACGAAGCGTTCGCGCGGCAGCGTGCCCATGACCGCGAGCACGTCGTAGTCGTTGACGTTTTCCGTACGAAGCTGGGACTCCACCATCTTCGCGCGCGCGTCGGCGAATGCATCCATCGGCGCCAAACCCCTCGAGTTTCAACGGCTTTGGGTAGTTAACGACGGCGCTCATTCCTGACAAGCCGGTTGCCGGATATCCTTGGCCTTCGCCGCGTCTGCCTCTATACAGCCGCGAGGCGGCCTCGTGGCAGAGCGGCCATGCACAGGACTGCAAATCCTGCTACCCCGGTTCGACTCCGGGCGAGGCCTCCACCGACACCCTCGAAAACGACATGGCCCGCCCCGCCCAGCCCCTCCCCCGCCACGGCGGCGACCTGAGTCTTGCGACGCGTCTATACGGCGCACCCGCCGGCGGCTGGCTCGACCTCTCCACGGGCATCAGCCCGTTTGGCTATCCCATCCCGCCGCTCACTGATGACGCCTACCGGCGGTTGCCCGATGCCGATGGGCTGGCCGCGCTGATCGCCGCCGCACGCGAGGCTTATCGCGTTCCCGATGACATCGAAGTCGTTGCCGTCCCCGGCAGCGAGATCGCCATTCGGCTGCTGCCAGCGATACTTGACGCCGATCGCGCGACGATCGTGTCGCCGACATATGGCAGCCACGCCGCTGCGTGGCGGAATGTCGCCGCTGTCGCGAGCATCGAGGCGGTGGCGGACGGCGGCGTGGCCGTCGTCGTGAACCCGAACAATCCGGACGGACGCATCGCCTCCCGCGACGAGCTTGCACGGCTGGCAGGCCGCGTCGCGTGGCTGATCGTCGACGAGGCGTTCGCCGACGTGGCGCCGGAGGCCAGCTTGATCCCCGCCATGCGCGGACGAAACGCGATCGTGCTGCGGTCGCTCGGCAAGTTCTACGGGCTTGCCGGACTGCGGCTCGGATTCGTCATTGCTCCGGAAGGTGTCGCTGCGCGCCTTCGAGACCGGCTGGGCGACTGGCCGGTGTCGGGCGTCGCGCTGGCGGCAGGTACGGCGGCGTTGCGCGATGCCGATTGGCGCGAGGCGACGCGCCCACGACTGCGCGAGGCGAGCCACGCGATGCGCCGGCTGCTTGCCGGACACGGCCTCACGATTGCCGGCGGCACCGACCTCTTCACCCTGATCGCGGCTGACGATGCCCACGGCTTGCACGAGCGCCTGGCGGAGCGTGGCATCTGGACGCGCGCCTTTGCGGACAATCCGCGCTGGCTGCGGTTCGGCGTCGCCGATGATACCGGACGCGAGCGACTGGATACCGCGCTCAGGGACCTTCGCTGAGGGAGAGCGGAACGACGACGCGCGCGCCGCCGACCTCGCCGATCGCGACCTCGACGCCAAACACCTCCCGCACGCGCTCGGCTGACAGCATTTCATTTGGTGCGCCGTCCGCGACGATGCGGCCGCCCTGCATGACGATGACCCGATCGGCAATGCGCGCGGCGAGCGCGAGATCGTGCAGCACTGCCACCACCAGGCCGAAGGCGCGTGCGTGGCGGAGCAACATTCCGGCGATCGCCATCTGATAGCGAAGGTCCAGCGACGCCGTGGGCTCGTCGGCGAGGATGATCGGGGCCTCGGTCGCCAGCACGCGCGCCACGGCGACCCGCGCCCGCTCGCCGCCGGAAAGCGTCGTCACCGGCCGCTCGGCGTATTGCGTGATGCCGGTATCCGCCATGGCGACCGCAATCGCCTGCCGGTCCGCCTCGGAGAGGTCCGCGCCGGCGCCGCGTGGCAGCCGGCCGAGGGCCACGATATCGGCCACGGCGAGCGGCCAGTGGAACACCTGCGACTGCGGCAGGTAGGCAATGCGCCGGGCGCGCTCGCCAAGCGACAGCGAGGCCAGCGGGGCACCATCGACGGTGATGGAGCCGGACGACGGGGCGAGGCCGGCCAGCGCCCGGAGCAGCGTCGTCTTTCCCGCCCCGTTCGGCCCGACGATCGCAACCAGCTCGCCGCCGCGCACCGTGAAGGATGCGGCGTCAACGACGCGAGTCTGACCGTACGCGACCGATACGCGGTCTGCCGCAAGCACGATGTCGGGCGCGCTCACGAGGGCGCTCCGGTGAGTTCGCGGCGGCGTGTCAGGATCATCCAGATGAAGAAGGGCGCGCCGATGAGTGCCGTGAGGACGCCGACCTTGATCTCGGCCTGCGCCGGAATGAGGCGGACCGCGATATCGGCGGCAAGCAGAAGCGCCGCCCCCGACAGCGCCGCCGGCAAGACAACGCGGCCGGGATCGTGACCGACTAACGGCCGTACGAGATGCGGCGCGACGAGCCCGATGAAGCCGATGCTGCCCGCAACCGCCACGCCGGCACCGACTGCGGCCGCGACGCCGGTGACGACGCGGAGCCGCACCCAGCGAAGGTCGAAGCCGAGGCTCGCGGCTGCCTCCTCGCCGAGCGTCAATGCGCGAAACGCACGCCGGTCCCAGACGAGAAGGCCGACGCCAACCACCATGAACGGCAGCGCGATCAGGACATGGCGCATGCTGCGGTCCTCGAGCGACCCGAGCAGCCAGAAGGCGATCTCGAGCGCGGCGAAAGGATTGGGCGCAAGGTTCAGGGCGAGCGCCGTGCCCGCGCCCGCCAGGCTGGACACCGCCAGACCGGCGAGAATGAGCACGAGCAGGCTGGAGCGCGGGCCGGCGACCAGGATGAGCAGCGCGACGGAGATTAGCGCGCCGGCAATCGCCGCGACCGGGAGGGCGAAAGACAGCGCATCGGCGAGCCCGAGCGAGATGACCGTGACCGCGCCAAAGGCGGCAGCAGCGGGCGCGCCGAACAGATCGGGCGCGGCGAGCGGGTTGCGCAGCAGCCCCTGCAAGGAAGCGCCGGCAAGGCCGAGCGAGCCGCCGATCATGACGGCAAGCAGCGCCCGCGGCAGGCGGATCTCCTGCACGATGATGCGCGCGGCCTCGCTGCCGCCTCCGAACAGGCCGCCGACGACGGTGGCAGGAGGGAGGAATACCGGGCCGACCGCGAGCGAAACCGCGAACAGCACGACCACCAGCACGGCGAGCACGCCGATCAGCAGTTCATCCCGTCCGCGTCCACCCATCGCCGCATCCTTACCGATTCCATGTCAGGCCAATGTAGGCCGACAATCCGGCGGCATTATAGCCGGGCGGGTCCTGATAGGCGTTGTTGGTCAGGTTATCGACCCGCGTGAACAGCTTCACGCTGTCGGACAGCGCATACGAAGCGTAGGCATCAAGGCGATAGTAGCCGGGGATCACCGCCGACGACGAGACGGAGTTCGTGCGGGCGCCGACGATCGTTCCGGTCAGCGTCAGCGCCCAGCGCGGGTCGGGCGTGAAGGTGAGCGAGAACGACCCCGAGTTCAGCGGCCGGCGGGGCAGCCAGTACCCGGTCGAGAAGTCGCGCGTCGGCATCCACGTGTAGGTGACGTTGGCGGCGAGATACTTCGGCCAGATCACCGCATCGGCGGAGAACTCCACACCGTAGGACTCGGCGGCGTCGATGTTGTCGTACGCCCCGTTGACGAAGCTGCCAGAGAACGGCTCGAACTCGAGCAGGTTGCTGAAGCGATTGTAGAAGGCGGTCGCCGAGACGTGCAGCTTGCCGCCGAACAGGGCCTGTTCGATGCCGGCGTCCGCGCCCCAGCTGTGCTCCGGCTGGAGGTCAGTGTTGACCACCGTGCCGATCGGCGCGTTGCCGGGCTCAGCGAAGTAGAGGTTGTTGCCGATCTGGTACGCGGTCGGGCGCTTGGCGCCCGTGCCGATCGAGGCGCGGAGCGTCGTGCCGGCATTCGGCAGCTCGTACGCGACAGCCGCGCGGCCGGTGAGGAAGCCATCCGACCCGACCTCTCCGTCGTAGCGGCCGGACAAGGTCAGGTGCAGATGATCCGACAGATCGAGCTGGTGCTGGACGTAAGTGGCCCAGTCGGTTGCCGCCGAGTCGAACGCGGAGAACGTGCCCGAGTTGTTGGCCGCGTAGTGCGCATGCACCGCGTCGGCCTCAAAGCCCGCGGTGAGGAGGCCGGCGTGCGCCAGATCGAGGGTGGCCTGGTAGGCGCCGCTGACCGTGCTCGACGCGTAGCCGTATTGCGAGGGCGAACCACCGGGCTCGTCGTACTGGCGATCGAGCACGGAAACCGATCCTGTGAACGACTGGGTGAGGATGCCCGATGGCGGCAGCGTCAGCTTGACGTAGCCGGAACCCTGGTCGCGGCGCGAAACATTGGCTGCGTTCGGATTGGAGACGCTGTCGTACTGGAAGACGCCGTGCGTGCCGGTGACGCTGGCCTCGAGCGCGGGACCATCGGCCGGATTGTACGTGAGAGTCGCGGTGCCGGAGACGCGGTCGGCGCCGTCGGGCTCGTAGGTGACGCCGGGGGTGTTGCCGCGCCGCGAGAAGCCGTTGGTGTGGAAATCGGCGGCGCTGTAGCGCAGCCCGAAATCGCCGGAGCGGACCCCGCCCGCAACGCTCCCGTTGACCGTGCCATAGGCGCCGCCTTCGACCGTCGCGGTGAACGATGACGGTTTCGTCTGCCGCCGCGTGATGATGTTGATGACGCCGCCGGTGGCGTCGGAGCCGTAGATCGCGCTCTGCGGGCCGCGCAGCACTTCGATGCGCGCGATGTCGTTGGTCGCGAGCGTCACGAAATCGAACTCGTCGTGGGCGGCGGCGGGATCGTTGACGCGTACGCCGTTAACCAGCACCACGGTGTCGCCGGTGTCGGCCCCCCGGATCCGCACGTCGGCCGAGGCGCCCGGGCCGCCGGACTCCAGCACCGTGACGCCCGGAACGGTGCGCAGCACCTGCGCCAGCGAGCCGGGCGACGTACGCGTGACCTTGCCGCCGTCAACGACGGTGACCGAACTGCCGACCTGGTCGGAGGGGGTCGGCGTGTAGTTGGCGGTGATGACGATTTCCGGCGTCGCGGCCAACGCCATGGCGGGCATGGCGACGGACAGCAGCAGCGCGGCGCGGAGCGCGCGCTGGGCAGGGACGGCCATGGCAGATCTCCGGTCTGGATCGATCTGGGTGAGCGCCCGTCACGAATGTGTCCCGGGCCCATCCGGCTTCCCCGCCGGACCGGCAAGGCGTAATGGAGCCAGCATGGAATGGCAACGGCAGCGGCACGATTCCGGTGCGTTTTCCCCGGCAGCCAGGCGGCTTTCGCGGCTGGCCGCAGCGGCTGTCGTCGCCTGGCTGTCCGCGACCGTTGCGCAAGCCGACGCGCCGCCGCACCGCATCGTCTCGATCAACCTCTGCGCCGACGAGCTGCTGCTGACGCTGGCCAACCCCGATCAGATCGCCGGGCTGTCGATCTACGCTACCGACCCCGACCTGTCGTTCACTGCAGACGCTGCCAAGGCTTACCGCCACGACGCCGCCGACGCCGAGACAGTGATCGGACTGAACCCCGACCTCGTGCTGGCCGGGCGCTACACCAAGCTCGCCACGCGCGACACGCTCGGCCGCCTCGGCTATCGCGTCGAGCTGCTCGATGCTGCGTCGAGCGTCGCCAGCTCCGAGGCGACCATCCGCAAGGTCGCGGCGCTGGTCGGCCACCCCGAGCGCGGCGAGGCGATGGTGGCGGAAATCGAGGCCGCCAAGGCGCGCGCCGCGGCAGCAGCACCGGCGAACCATCCGACGGCCGCCGTGTACCAGCGCCGCGGCTACGTCACCGGCGGCGACACGCTGACCGGCGAGCTGCTCGCGATCGCCGGCTTCACCAATGGCGGCGGCTCGCTGGCGGGCAGGTTCGGCGGCTTCGTGCCGCTCGAAAAGATCGTAGCCGATCCGCCCGACTACATCGTGGTGAGCAGCGCGATCACGCGCGCCGAGGACCAGGGCAGCGCGCTCCTCGACCATCCGGCGCTGGCGGCACTCTATCCGCCGCAGCGGCGCATCGCCCTCCCCGACCGGCTGACCGCCTGCGGCGGGCCCTCGCTGCCGGCGGCGATCGACTGGCTGTCAGCGGCCGCGAAGCGGACGCTGCCCGGGTCGTGATCGCCGCGGCGCATTTCTGGCTGCTGCTGCCGGCCCTGGCGCTGGACTGGCTGGCTGGCGACCCGGACTGGCTGTGGCGGCGCGTGCCGCATCCGGTGGCGGCGGTCGGCTGGGTGATCGGCGTCCTCGACCGCGCGCTGAATCGCGACGCGCTTGCCGATGGGGTGCGCCGCGCACTGGGCATCGTCACGATCGTCGTCGTCGCGGGCATCGCCGGGGCGCTCGGCTGGCTGGTGGAGTCGGCGTTCGTCGCGCTGCCGTTCGGCTGGATCGGCACCGTCGTCGTCGCGGCCGTCCTGCTCGCCGGCCGCTCGCTCTACGACCACGTCGCGGCGGTCGCGCATGCCTTCATCTACGAGGACATCGCGGCAGCGCGGCGCGCTGTCTCGCGCATCGTCGGCCGCGACCCGGCCAGCCTCGACGAGGCGCGCATCTGCCGGGCCGCAATCGAGTCGACCGCCGAGAATTTCTCGGACGGCGTGGTCGCCCCGGCCTTCTGGTTTGCGCTCCTCGGCCTACCCGGCCTGTTCGCCTACAAAGCGATCAACACGGCGGACTCGATGATCGGCCACCTGACCGACCATCATCGGGAGTTTGGCTGGGCGGCGGCGCGGCTTGATGACCTGGTGAACCTGCCGGCGAGCCGGCTGGCCGGCTTCCTCCTCGCCCTCGCCGCGCCGGTCGCCGGCGGCAGCATCGGGGAGGCGCTGCGGACCATGGCGCGCGATGCCGGCAAGCACCGCTCGCCCAACGCCGGCTGGCCGGAGGCGGCGATGGCGGCGGCACTGGGCCTCGCCCTCGCCGGGCCGCGCCGCTATTCCGGCATCATCGTCAACGACCCGTTCGTGAACGCCAACGGCCGCCGCGAGGCGCGGCCGGACGATATCCGCAACGCACTCCGTGTTTACGTCTTCGCCAACGTGGGGCTGTTCGCGCTGGCCGCGCTGCTGTCGCTCGTCCTGTGGTGGGTCTGACAGCCGGCGATATCGAGCAGCCGGTCGATGTCGAGATGCCGCTCCAGCGTCGCCGCAATCTCGTCCAGCGCCTGCTCGATCGCGCGCTCGCGCAGGACCACGCCGCCGCTGACGCCGAGCTTCGCCAGCCAGGCGCGGCGGAACGCGTCGGACGCGAAGAGGCCGTGGACGTAGGTTCCCTCGACCAGGCCGTCCGCCGAGCGCGCGCCATCGGGACGACCGTCGAGATCGAGCAACGGGCGCGCGCAATCAGCGCCGCTTGTGCGCCCAAGATGGATCTCGTAGCCGGTGACCGGGACAGCACCGCCAACGGTGTAGCCGCTGACCTCGGTGACCGTCTTGTCGGCGGTGAGCACGGTATCGACATCGAGCAGCCCGAGCCCGGCGACCGTCGCCGGCGCGCCCTCGGCGCCGTCGGGGTCGGCGATGGTGCGACCGAGCATCTGGTAACCGCCGCACAGCCCGAGCACGCGGCCGCCGCGCCGGCGATGCGCCGCGAGGTCGATGTCCCAGCCCTGCGACCGCAGGGAGGCCAGGTCGGCAATCGTGGACTTGGAGCCGGGGAGGATGACCAGCGCCGCATCCGCCGGGATCGTTTCGCCCGGCCGAACCATGACCAGACGGACGTTCGGCTCCGCGGAGAGCGGGTCGAGGTCATCGAAGTTGGCGATGCGCGGGAGGTGCAGCACGGCGATGGTCACGCCCTTGCCAACCGGCGCGCTGCGCTGGTCGAGCGCGACGGAGTCTTCGTCGGGGAGCGCACGTGCGGCGTCGATCCACGGCACCACGCCGAGGCAATCCCATCCGGTGCGGTCTTCAATGAAGCGGACGCCATCGGCAAACAGGGTCGGGTCGCCGCGCATCTTGTTGATGAGGAAGCCGCGCACGCGCGCCCGGTCGGCGGGCGCCAGGACCGCGTGGGTGCCGACGAGGCTGGCGATGACGCCGCCACGGTCGATATCGCCGGCGAGGATGACGGGGACGTCGGCCGCCTCGGCGAAACCCATGTTGGCGATGTCGCCGGCCCGCAGGTTGATCTCGGCCGAGCTGCCGGCGCCCTCGACGATCACGATGTCGGCGGCCCTCGCCACGGTCGCGTAGCTCTCCAGCACGCGCGGCAACAGCTCGGCCTTGCGCCGCGCATATTCGGCGGCGCGCATGGAGCCGATGCGC
>Ga0265314_10006593_pt1 | contig 10227 bp, 3 predicted proteins | sample 4126metaG_FD_203106 | JGI IMG/M metagenome (GOLD analysis project Ga0265314, IMG submission 203106) | Rhizosphere microbial communities from Carex aquatilis grown in University of Washington, Seatle, WA, United States - 4-1-26 metaG | ecosystem: Host-associated > Plants > Roots > Rhizosphere >... | reverse complement strand
CCGAATTACAAGCCCTTGAAAATAGTGTATTGCTGTTGATTGATTTAGGTGCAGGCAAAAATCGTTTAGGTGGTTCAGTTCTCGCGCAAGTTTATAACCAATTAGGTGACAACTGCCCTGATGTGGACGATGCGAAACGTTTGAAAGCGTTTTTTGAATCTATCCAAGCCTTGAATCATCAACAAAAATTGCTCGCTTATCACGACCGTTCAGACGGTGGTTTGCTTGCGGTTGCCGCTGAAATGCTTTTTGCTAGCCGTTTGGAAGTGAATTTAAATTTAAGCGGCGATGTTTTAAGCGAATTATTCAACGAAGAATTAGGCGCAGTGGTTCAAGTCAAAGCCGAAGATTTAGCGGGCGTAAAAACGTTATTCACACACAATGGATTAGTCGATTGCGTATTTGAAATCGGCACAGTCGGCACGCATGAAAATCAACAATTGAACATTTCAAAGTCAGGCGAAGTGATTTACAGCGAAACTCGCGCAAATTTGCAAAAAACGTGGTCAGAACTCAGTTATCGGATGCAAGCATTACGCGATAATCCAGCATGTGCGAAACAAGAGTTTGAACAAATCGCCGACGATTCAGATCGTGGTTTGCATGCACTTTTGACGTTTGATGTACGCGAAGATGTTGCTGCCCCATTTTTAAATTTGAGTCGTCCAAAAGTAGCGATTTTGCGTGAACAAGGTGTAAATGGTCACGTCGAAATGGCGGCAGCGTTTAATCGCGCAGGTTTTACCAGCATCGACGTTCACATGAGCGACATTATTCACGGTCGCGTTAGCTTGCAAGATTTCAAAGGTTTAGTGGCTTGCGGCGGATTTTCTTATGGCGATGTTTTAGGAGCAGGCGGCGGCTGGGCAAAATCGATTTTATTCAATCCGCGTGCGCGTGATGAATTCGCGGCATTTTTTGCGCGTGAAGATACCTTTAGTTTAGGCGTTTGTAATGGCTGTCAAATGTTGTCTGGCTTAAAAGAAATTATCCCGAACGCGCAACATTGGGCGCGTTTTGCACGAAATAATTCAGAACAATTTGAAGCGCGTGTGGCAATGGTAAAAGTTGAAGAATCGCCTTCGGTTTTATTCGCAGGAATGGCAGGTTCAAGGATGCCTGTTGTGGTGGCACATGGTGAAGGTCGTGCGGTATTTTCACAAAATCTGCAAGCGGCGGTTGAAGCAAAAATGATTGCGCTATCTTATGTCGATTCGCGCGGCGTACCGACAACCGATTTCCCTGCGAATCCAAATGGTTCTCCGTTTGGGATTACAGGTTTAACAACAACGGACGGCAAAGTTACCATCATGATGCCCCATCCTGAACGTTGTTTTAGAACCTTGCAAAACTCTTGGCATCCGCAAGATTGGGACAAGGATGGTGCGTGGTTGCGATTGTTTAGTAATGCGCGTGTTTGGGTCGGCTAAACTGCAATAAAAAAGGGCGATGTTTAACAGCATCGCCCTTTTTTTTATTTTGTATTTTCAATACCGTCAGCCCATTTTAAAACCTAGTGCAAACCCAGCCGTGGCACTCACACCCTTTACGGTGAAACGCGACAATCGCTCTAATAAAAAATCACTCGAATTTTTTGCAGCTTCAGCCGCAACATCTGTAGCATGTAAAAGTTCAGTATCTGTAATATGAACAACGCCATAATATTCGGAAATAAATAAAATTACAACGACACCACCACCTAAAAATAAGGCAGTGCGTAACATTTTTTTTGCGAAATAGCCAACTGCAATCCCCAAAATAAACGGTGCGCCAACGTTACTAATCAAAGAAGGTGTAGAGAATATATCTTGATTATCCATGCAGTAATTTTCATTTAGGTTGAAAACAAAAAAGCCCAAAATCATCAAGATTTTAGGCTTTTCGTAAAAATAAGAGCTTGGCAATTCCCTACTTTCGCATGGCAAACTGCCACACTATCATCGGCGCTAAGCGGTTTCACTTCCGAGTTCGGGATGGGATCGGGTGGTTCACGCTCGCTATGGTCACCAAGCAAACTGGTTTCCAAACTTCGCTAGAAGTTTGATATGAAAATCTGTAATGTTTCTCAAGGCATTGTTTAAGTTTTTGACAACACCAATCAAACTGATTGGGTGTTATATGGTCAAGCCTCACGGGCAATTAGTACATGTTAGCTACATTCATTACTGAACTTCCACACCATGCCTATCAACGTCGTAGTCTCCGACAGCCCTTTAGGGAACTTAAAGTTCCAGTGAGATCTCATCTTGGGAGGGGCTTCCCGCTTAGATGCTTTCAGCGGTTATCCTGTCCGAACATAGCTACCCAGCAATGCCATTGGCATGACAACTGGAACACCAGTGGTTCGTCCACTCCGGTCCTCTCGTACTAGGAGCAGCTTCCCTCAAATCTCAAACGCCCATGGCAGATAGGGACCGAACTGTCTCACGACGTTCTGAACCCAGCTCGCGTACCACTTTAAATGGCGAACAGCCATACCCTTGGGACCTGCTTCAGCCCCAGGATGTGATGAGCCGACATCGAGGTGCCAAACACCGCCGTCGATATGAACTCTTGGGCGGTATCAGCCTGTTATCCCCGGAGTACCTTTTATCCGTTGAGCGATGGCCCTTCCATACAGAAACCACCGGATCACTATGACCTACTTTCGTACCTGCTCGACGTGTCTGTCTCGCAGTCAAGCACCCTTATGCCATTGCACTCAATGGTTGATTTCTGACCAACCTGAGGGTACCTTCGTGCTCCTCCGTTACGCTTTAGGAGGAGACCGCCCCAGTCAAACTACCCACCAGACACTGTCCCCAATCCAGATAATGGATCTAGGTTAGAACTTCAAATAAACCAGGGTGGTATTTCAAGGATGACTCCACAACAACTGGCGTTGCTGCTTCAAAGTCTCCCACCTATCCTACACAAATCGATTCAAAGTCCAGTGTCAAGCTATAGTAAAGGTTCACGGGGTCTTTCCGTCTAGCCACGGGTATACGGCATCTTCACCGCAATTTCAATTTCACTGAGTCTCGGCTGGAGACAGTGTGGCCATCGTTACGCCATTCGTGCAGGTCGGAACTTACCCGACAAGGAATTTCGCTACCTTAGGACCGTTATAGTTACGGCCGCCGTTTACTGGGGCTTCGATCAAGAGCTTCGCTTACGCTAACCCCATCAATTAACCTTCCAGCACCGGGCAGGCGTCACACCCTATACGTCCACTTTCGTGTTTGCAGAGTGCTATGTTTTTGCTAAACAGTCGCAGCCACCATTTTATTGCAACCCCTTTCAGCTTCGTGAGCAAGTCACTACACTTACAAGGGGCATACCTTCTCCCGAAGTTACGGTATCATTTTGCCTAGTTCCTTCAGCCGAGTTCTCTCAAGCACCTTAGAATTCTCATCCCATCCACCTGTGTCGGTTTGGGGTACGGCTACTTATAACCTGAAGCTTAGAGGTTTTTCTTGGAAGCATGGCATCAATCACTTCATTCATAAATGAACTCGTCATCACGTCTCAACATGAATGTTCCCGGATTTGCCTAAGAACACTGCCTACACGCTTAAACCAACTATTCCAACAGTTGGCTGACCTAGCCTTCTCCGTCACCCCATCGCAGTTATAAGTAGTACAGGAATATTAACCTGTTTTCCATCGACTACGCTTTTCAGCCTCGCCTTAGGTACCGACTAACCCTGCGTCGATTAGCGTTGCGCAGGAAACCTTGGATTTTCGGTGTGCGGGTTTTTCACCCGCATTATCGTTACTCATGTCAGCATTCGCACTTCTGATACCTCCAGCCAACTTCTCAATTGACCTTCACAGGCGTACAGAACGCTCCTCTACCACTGCACTAAAAGTGCAATCCGTAGCTTCGGTACTATGCTTAGCCCCGGTAAATCTTCCGCGCAGACCGACTCGACCAGTGAGCTATTACGCTTTCTTTAAAGGATGGCTGCTTCTAAGCCAACCTCCTGGCTGTCTGTGCCTTTCCACATCGTTTCCCACTGAGCATAGATTTTGGGACCTTAGCTGACGGTCTGGGCTGTTTCCCTTTTCACGACGGACCTTATCACCCGCCGTGTGTCTCCCGTGCTGAAACTTGTTGGTATTCAGAGTTTGCATCGGTTTGGTAAATCGAGATGACCCCCTAGCCGAAACAGTGCTTTACCCCCAACAGTTATACACGAGGCGCTACCTAAATAGCTTTCGAGGAGAACCAGCTATCTCCGAGCTTGATTAGCCTTTCACTCCGATCCACAACTCATCCCCGTATTTTTCAACAGACGTGGGTTCGGTCCTCCAGTAAGTATTACCTCACCTTCAACCTGGTCATGGATAGATCGCCCGGTTTCGGGTCTAATCCCAGCGACTGAACGCCCTATTAAGACTCGCTTTCGCTACGCCTCCCCTATACGGTTAAGCTTGCCACTGAGATTAAGTCGCTGACCCATTATACAAAAGGTACGCAGTCACCCAACAAGTGGGCTTCCACTGCTTGTACGCATACGGTTTCAGGATCTATTTCACTCCCCTATCAGGGGTTCTTTTCGCCTTTCCCTCACGGTACTGGTTCACTATCGGTCAGTAAGGAGTATTTAGCCTTGGAGGATGGTCCCCCCATATTCGAACAACGTTTCACGTGCGCCGTCCTACTCGATTTCACTAGTACAGGTTTTCGTGTACGGGGCTATCACCCTGTATCGCCGGACTTTCCATTCCGTTCCACTAACGATGTACTAGCTTAAGGGCTAATCCCCGTTCGCTCGCCGCTACTAAGGGAATCTCGGTTGATTTCTTTTCCTGTGGGTACTTAGATGTTTCAGTTCCCCACGTTCGCCTCAAGTCACTATGTATTCATGACAAGATAATTACCTGATGGTAATTGGGTTTCCCCATTCGGAAATCCACGGATCAAAGTTAATTTGCAAACTCCCCGTGGCTTATCGCATGCTACAACGTCCTTCATCGCCTCTCACTGCCTAGGCATCCACCGTATGCGCTTATTCACTTGACCATATAACCCCAATAAGTCTCTATTGGTGTTTTGTCAGTGACTTAAACTATTTTTCTGCTTGAGAAAACGCACTAATAAAAATTAGTATGTTTTACAGATTTCCATATTGTTAAAGAGCTATCAGTAATATCAATTACTAATTCAATAAAAGCTAAACAACTTCCATTGAATTAAAAATTGGTGGAGTCAAGGAGGATCGAACTCCTGACCTCCTGCGTGCAAGGCAGGCGCTCTACCAGCTGAGCTATGACCCCAAAAAACAGCAAACCGCAGTCGGCATCATATTGGTGGGTCTGGGTGGATTCGAACCACCGACCTCACCCTTATCAGGGGTGCGCTCTAACCAACTGAGCTACAGACCCGCGGGCAATTTAATCAAAATAATTTGTTGTGGACACTTGTATTGACGGTGATACTTTGTAAGGAGGTGATCCAGCCCCAGGTTCCCCTAGGGCTACCTTGTTACGACTTCACCCCAGTCATGAATCACAAAGTGGTAAGCGCCCTCCTTGCGGTTAGACTACCTACTTCTTTTGCAACCCACTCCCATGGTGTGACGGGCGGTGTGTACAAGGCCCGGGAACGTATTCACCGCAACATTCTGATTTGCGATTACTAGCGATTCCGACTTCATGGAGTCGAGTTGCAGACTCCAATCCGGACTAAGATCGGCTTTGTGGGATTGGCTTACTCTCGCGAGTTCGCAGCCCTCTGTACCGACCATTGTAGCACGTGTGTAGCCCTACCCATAAGGGCCATGATGACTTGACGTCGTCCCCACCTTCCTCCGGTTTATCACCGGCAGTCTCCCTAGAGTTCCCGACATGACTCGCTGGCAACTAAGGATAAGGGTTGCGCTCGTTACGGGACTTAACCCAACATTTCACAACACGAGCTGACGACAGCCATGCAGCACCTGTCTCAGAGTTCCCGAAGGCACTCTACTATCTCTAACAGATTCTCTGGATGTCAAGGGTAGGTAAGGTTCTTCGCGTTGCATCGAATTAAACCACATGCTCCACCGCTTGTGCGGGCCCCCGTCAATTCATTTGAGTTTTAACCTTGCGGCCGTACTCCCCAGGCGGTCAACTTAATGCGTTAGCTGCGCCACTAACTCTCAAAGAGAGCCAACGGCTAGTTGACATCGTTTACGGCGTGGACTACCAGGGTATCTAATCCTGTTTGCTACCCACGCTTTCGTACCTCAGCGTCAGTTTTAAGCCAGTAAGTCGCCTTCGCCACTGGTGTTCCTTCAGATCTCTACGCATTTCACCGCTACACCTGAAATTCCACTTACCTCTCTCAAACTCTAGCTCGCCAGTTTCAAATGCAGTTCCCAGGTTGAGCCCAGGGCTTTCACATCTGACTTAACGAGCCGCCTACGCACGCTTTACGCCCAGTAATTCCGATTAACGCTTGCACCCTCCGTATTACCGCGGCTGCTGGCACGGAGTTAGCCGGTGCTTCTTCTAAAGGTAATGTCAAGCCCGTGGATATTAGCCACGAGGTTTTCCTTCCAATTGAAAGTGCTTTACAACCCTAAGGCCTTCTTCACACACGCGGTATTGCTGGATCAGGCTTTCGCCCATTGTCCAATATTCCCCACTGCTGCCTCCCGTAGGAGTCTGGGCCGTGTCTCAGTCCCAGTGTGGCTGATCGTCCTCTCAGACCAGCTAAGGATCGTCGCCTTGGTAGGCCTTTACCCCACCAACTAGCTAATCCTACGCAGGCTCATCTATTAGCGAAAGGTCTTGCGATCCCCTCCTTTCCCCCGTAGGGCGTATGCGGTATTAGCTTAAGTTTCCCTAAGTTGTCCCCCACTAATAGGCAGATTCCTACGCGTTACGCACCCGTCCGCCACTAATCGAAAGAGCAAGCTCTTTCTCATCGTTCGACTTGCATGTGTTAAGCATACCGCCAGCGTTCAATCTGAGCCATGATCAAACTCTTCAGTTTAAATCAGTTTGTCACTATAAAATTAGTGACCAATTTTGGTTCGACTAGAATTAAACGTATAAATTACTTTTTACGTTAGGTCTTGTGTCGATTATTTAATAATCACTTTCGTGCAACACAAGCACCCACACAAATTATTTTGATTTAGTTTTTAAAGAGCTTCATATTTCGCTGCGTTTGTGCAGCTGATTCCGAGTATTCTACAGACTTTTTAAACATTGTCAAACAAAAATTTAAACTTTTTTTATTTTTGTCGATAAACAACTCCCACTGTATGAAAAATTGTGAGAGTTGTTCTTTGATAAATGCTTTAGTGACGCGTCTCTGCGGGCGTTGTATCAGGCTGTTCTATATCAAGATCACCATAACCTAAACGTCTATGAAATAATTCTAATAGCAACGACCAACTCTGTAACGCAAGAGCTGGATCGTAGCGTGGACCTTCATCACGCATAAAGGCATGTTGCCCATTCACTTCATGCCAAGTAAACTTTGCCCCCACTTCTTCGAGTCTTGCTTTAAGTAAATTACGACCTTCCAGTGGGACGTGTGGGTCTTGTCTTCCCCAAATATGTAACAATTCGCCCTTAATTTCGCCGGCACGATCCATAGAATTATCGTTTGTTCCCAACCCCAATCCTTTTTTGTGAATGTCTGTTGCGTAAAAACAAGTCGTTGCTAAAACATCAGGATTCATTGCCGCACGGAATGCAAGATGTCCACCAATACAAATTCCCATTACACCAAGACGACCTGTGCAATAATCTAGCGTTTTAAGATAATCGAGTACGGCACGCGCATCACTATCATAAGAAGAAAGTTCTTTGGTAATTTTATGGGAATTACCTCTAGTTGTACCTTCATCATCATAGGCAAGCACTGTTCCGGCAGGTTCCAATTCATGGTAGATTTCTGGGCAAGCCACGACAAATCCATGTCCGGCAAGCATCGCAGCTGTACGACGAATAGGCGCAGTTACTTGGAAAATTTCCGAAAACATTAAAATGCCGGGGTATTTTCCAGGTGCTGCGGGGCGAAAGATATGCGCTCGCATCGTCCCTGTCGGGGTTTCTAAATCTGCAATTTCATCATCTTTAATAATCATGGTTCATCCTCTGTTAATTTTCGGGTGGTTACTTCATTAAGAAGTCGTTCATGTTAATGCAACACGGGTTAAGCACACAAGATTGTGGGAGTAAAAATCAATCTACGCTAGCTGCCGCGTCAAAAAAAACAACTATATGTTTTAACGCATTTAGTGTCGAAACAGGCAAATCGTCACCTGCCCGCCATTTTTTCAATGCCTCATGTTTATTTGAGCCTTCAATTAAGAAAAACAAATTTTGCGTATTACTCAATGCTTTTGCACTCAGGGTAACGCGCTCTGCTGGCGGTTTGGGTGAATTATAAATTGAATACACCAGTGCATTTTCATCATGAACATACCCCGGAAATAAACTCGCCGTGTGTCCATCTTCGCCCATTCCCAGCAAAACCAAATCAAATGGCATTGCCGCTTCTACAATCGAACGATACGCCCCCGCACTTTCTTCAACACCTAATTCGGTTGGTATATCGAAGATTTGATTTTCAGGAATTGCGACCAAACTCAAAAAAGCATTCGCTGCCATCACACTATTTCTATCAGCGTGATTCACTGGCAAACACCGTTCGTCACCATGATAAATAAACCATTTCGACCAATCTGCATCCTGTTTTGCCAGCAACTGATACAGTTTTTCAGGGGTTTTACCGCCTGCTAACACAAATTTAAATTTTCCATGTTCAGCAATCGCTTCTTTGGCTAATTCTAAAATACGTTCGCAAACGGTTTGTGCAATTTGGTCTACGGTTTCAAATTGAGACCATTGAATCTTACTTTGCATTTGTACATTCCGGCGTTAAAGATGTTCGCCATTTTTGACTTTCTTTATCGAATAATCGGCTGTCTTCAGGTCCCCATGAACCTGCAGGATACGTCGCCACATAATCGCGTTCGCTTGCCCACGTTTGCAAAATAGGATCGACAATTTTCCACGCATATTCCACTTCATCAAAGCGTAAAAATAACGACCGATCACCTCTTAGAACATCTAATAACAAATCTTCATAAGCATCGATGGCTTTTTCATCCGAATTCCGAAAACTCGCATCCAGTGAACTGGTACGGGTTCGCATTTCTAAACCGGGTTCTTTTACCGTCATTTCAATGCGGATACATTCTTCTGGTTGAATGCCTAAAAGTACCCAGTTTTGATTCATACAATGAATTTCGGTATCGCGGAAAAAATGCAGAGGCGGATGACGGAAACAAATCGAAATCACCGATTGTGCTTTTTTCATACGTTTGCCGGTGCGTAAATACATGGGAATACCGCGCCACCGCCAATTGTCTACATACAATTTCATTGACGCATACGTTTCCGTAATACTGTCAGCGGGAATATGGGATTCTTCTAAATACCCTTTCAGTTTTTCACCATTAACCACCCCCGTTGCATATTGAGCGCGATACGCATGAGCATGAACAGCCTCTTTAGAAATAGGACGAATCGATTTTAAAACTTTCACTTTTTCATCACGCAACGCATCGGCTTCCATTGAAACGGGTGGTTCCATAGTGACGAGTGTTAATAATTGCAATAAATGACTTTGCAACATATCGCGCATTGCACCTGAACCATTGTAATAATCGCCGCGTTCTTCAATACCAATACTTTCCGAATGCGTAATTTGAATGTGGTCGATATAATTTCGATTCCACAGCGGTTCAAGCATTACATTTGCAAATCGGAACACCAACACATTTTGCACTGTTCCTTTACCTAAATAATGGTCAATACGATAAATCTGATTTTCGGTTAAATAATGGCTAATACGTTTTTGTAGAGCTTGTGCGCTATCTAAATCATAACCAAACGGTTTTTCAATCACCACACGTCGCCAGCCGTGCTGCTCGTTGAATAATTGATTATTACTCAATTGTTCCATCACCAATCCGAAGTCTGACGGACTAATTGATAAGTAAAAGGCGATATTTTTTGGAAATTGCGGTTGATTAAACGTCTCGGCTAAACTGCTATAACATTCTGGCTGTTGCAAATCACCGAAATGATAATGCAACCTATCAGCAAAACGTTTAAATACGGTTTCGTCGAACGTTTCTTTAATTTTGGTTTGAATCATCTCTTTGACTTCGGCGAGCCATTTTTCTTGATTCCATTCACGTCGTCCGACAGCGATGATTTTCGTCCCTTCAGGTA
>Ga0265314_10006588_pt1 | contig 10231 bp, 7 predicted proteins | sample 4126metaG_FD_203106 | JGI IMG/M metagenome (GOLD analysis project Ga0265314, IMG submission 203106) | Rhizosphere microbial communities from Carex aquatilis grown in University of Washington, Seatle, WA, United States - 4-1-26 metaG | ecosystem: Host-associated > Plants > Roots > Rhizosphere >... | reverse complement strand
CCCGCGGGATCAGAGATTCGAACATCTGCTTCGTCTCCGGGGTGAGAATCTGGTCCTGCATCGGCGTGGCGATCGGTCCTGGATGCAGCACGTTTACCCGAATGTTTCTGCCCTTGAGTTCGTTGAGCCACCCGCGTGCGAATGCGTGCAGCGTCGCCTTGCTCGCCGCGTACACGCTGTAACCGGGAAAACCTTTCAGCGAGGCAACTGACCCGGTCATGAAGATTGATCCGCCATCGTTGAACAACGGCAGCGCCTTCTGAACCGTGAACAGCGTGCCACGAGCATTCAGGCCGAAGGTCGCGTCGAAATGCTGTTCGGTAATTTCGCCCAGTGGGACGGCTTCGCCCGTGCCAGCGCTCGCGTACAGGATGTCGATCTTGCCTTTTGTCCTCTTGATCGTGTCGAAGAGGCGGTCGAGGTCGTCGAGATTGGCCGCGTCGCCGCGCACGCCGTTGACGTTCCGGCCGATCAGCTTGACGGCCTCATCGAGCGCTTCCTGCCTCCGGCCCGTGATGAAGACATACGCGCCCTCTTCAACGAACCGCTTGGCGCTCGCCAGCGCCATGCCGCTCGATCCGCCCGTGATGACTGCAACCTTACCGTCTAGCTTTCCCATGACTTTTCCTTCCAGGCTTCCGCCTTTGGTCGTTCGGGGACACCCCCGAGACCCTTGAGATGGGACTGCCGCGTCAGGTGTTGAGTGCGAAAATATGCACATTGGTGGTGCGGAAACGATCCGGTCGGATGCCCTGACCCTAGCAGCGGCGATCGGTATCCCCGTTCGGAATTGGGCCGCGTTCGACGAATTAAGCTATAATAACTGCGCAAATGGGCTCCGACGTGCTAGATTCGGGCCTTGGAAGGGGCACCTGCGTGGTGCCGAAACGCACCATGATCGATTGGGATGACGTTCGGTATTTTCTTGCCGTCGCGCGCGGCGGCTCAGTACGGGCCGCCGCCGACCACCTCGGAGTGAACCACTCGACCGTGCTGCGACGCATCGCCCAGCTCGAGGAACGCCTCGGGGCGCGGATGTTCGAAAAGCTGCCTTCGGGCTACCGCCTGGTGCCTGCGGGCGAGGAGGTCCTCGAACTCGCGAACCAGATGGAAGCGTCGTCGAACCAGCTCGAGACGCGTGTCTTCGGTCTCGACCAGAGCGTACGCGGGCTTCTGCGGGTGACGTTGGCGCCGCCCCTCGCCACACACCTGCTCATGCCGGACTTCGCCGAATTCGCACGTCTGCATCCGGACATCGAGATGGAAGTCATGTCGTCAGGCGAGCTGGCGAATCTGACCAACCGAGAGGCCGACGTCGCGATCCGCGTCGTCTACGACCGTAAAACCCTCCCGCTCAATCTTCACGGCCTGAAGGGACCGGAGCTGTTCGGCGGCGTCTACATGTCCCGCGATCGGCTGGTGGCCTGGCGTAGGGGCGCGCCCGATCCCATCCGATGGATTGTCATAAGCGCTCATGGCATTCCGGCTTGGGCCAGCGAAGGGGAGGTTCGCATCACGGGCATTCCATTCAGGACCACGGATGCCGAAGCGCAGACCGTTGCTGTACGGCAAGGGCTCGGGATCACGACACTGCCGTGCTTCGTCGGAGATGCCGACCCTCTCCTGGTGAGGGTGCCGGGCACCGACCTGCACATGTACGGAACGCTGTGGCTTCTCACACAGGGAGAGACACGCAAGACCAAGCGCGTGCGGCTTTTCACCGAGTTCGTATCCCAAAGGCTCGCCGCGTACGCACCGCTTCTCGCGGGGCTGTCCTTATCGCGCGACTGAGGCGCAGCTGGTCCGCTAAGCGGACATCCCCCTGTGGGGTGCGGCCTCAGAATTCGCGACTAATCAAGGCGTTAACTACGGGGCCAGGGTTAGCGACCACTCCCTCCACCATCCTGTTGCGCAAGTTTAAGAATTTTCGCACAACAGCAGGCGCGCCTTTGTCGGGGCGGCGCCGTTTTGTTGTCGTTGGGGGCCGACTTGGTTGAAACCGTCGCTGCGATCCTGGGCGCGCACCGCGCCGGCACGATGTTGCCCGCTGAAACCGTGGCGCGCAGCTATGCCCGCATCCGCGCCCACGGCGACGACGCCATTTTCATCACCCTGCGCCCGGAAGCCGAGGCGCTGACTGAGGCGCGCGCGCTGACCGACAAGACCCTGCCGCTCTACGGCGTTCCGGTCGGCGTGAAGGACAATATCGACGTGGCCGGGCTGCCGACGACGGCGGCCTGTCCGGCCTTCAGCTACACGCCCACGCACGACGCCACCGCGGTGGCGCGGCTGCGGGCCGCCGGCGCCATTATCGTCGGCAAAACCAATCTCGACCAATTCGCCACCGGACTGGTCGGTGTGCGCTCGCCTTACGGTGTGCCGAAGAACCTGTTCAATCCCGACCTGATCCCCGGCGGTTCGAGCTCGGGCTCCGGGGTCGCGGTGGGCGCGGGCCTGGTGCCGCTGGCGCTGGGCACCGACACGGCCGGCTCCGGTCGCGTGCCGGCCGGTATCAACAATATCGTCGGTCTCAAACCGAGCTTGGGGCTCATCTCTACCCACGGTGTGGTGCCGGCCTGCCGGACGCTGGATTGCGTTTCGGTGTTTGCGCTCACCGTCGACGACGCCTGGGCGGCGCTCGCCGCCATGGCGGGACCTGACGCCGCCGATAGCTATTCGCGCAAGCGGCCACTCGGCACCCCCGGCCCGATGACGGCGCATATCAAACTTGGCGTACCGCTGCCGGGCCAGCGGCTGTTTTTTGGCGATCGCCAGTTCGAACGGGAATATACTTTGGCGATCGAACGGCTGGTGAAGCTCGGCTGTACAATCGTCGACGTCGATATCGAGCCGTTCTACGAAACCGCACGGCTACTCTATGACGGACCCTGGGTCGCCGAGCGCACCATCACCGCGCGCTCGCTGCTGGCCTCGGCGCCCGATGCGATCCATCCGGTGACCAAGGAGATCATCCTCAGCGGCCTGCGTCCGACCGCGATCGACGCTTTCGCGGCTTTCTACAAGCTTGAACGCTTGCGCCGCGTCGCCGATTATATCTTCGCAAACCAGATCGACGCCTTGGCGCTGCCGACCGCACCGACCACTTACACGGTCAAGCAGGTGCTGGCCGACCCGATCCAGCTCAACAGCCGGCTCGGCACCTATACGAACTTCGTCAATCTGCTCGACCTCTGCGGCCTGGCGCTTCCAGCCTCGATGACCGAGAGCGGCATTCCCTTCGGAATTACGCTTCTTGCGCCGGGTGGCGATGATGCGCGCTTGGCCGAAATGGGCCGCGTATTCCATGCCGATACCAAGCTGCCGATGGGCGCGCTCAAGCTGCCGCAGCCGCCGTTGACGCAGGCGGCTACCAAGCCGGCATCGGGCGAAATCGCAATCGCTGTCGTCGGCGCGCATCTGTCCGGCCTGCCGCTCAATGGCGAACTCAGTGCGCTCGGCGGCCGCTTGCTCAAAACGACCAAGACCGCGCCGGATTACAAACTCTATGCGCTCAACGGCACGATCCCGCCGAAGCCCGGCCTAGTGCGGGTCGGCAACGGCAAAGGCGCGGCGATCGAGGTCGAGGTCTGGGCCTTGCCGGTCGAAGCCTTCGGCCGCTTTGTCGACGGCATTCCGTCGCCATTGGCGATCGGCACGCTCGCTTTGTCGGATGGCGGGGGCGTCAAAGGTTTCCTGCTGGAGAGCGCCGCCGCCGAAGGCGCGCGGGATATTTCCAGCTTCGGTGGCTGGCGCGCGTTTTTGGCGCAGCAATAATCAAATCGTCTCGGTGTAGTGCTCGTACTCCTCGCGCACGGTGATGATGTGCGCGAACATCGCCGACGACGCGATGCCCTGTTCACCGCGCAGAATCGCCTGCACCACACGGTCGTGCTCGATGTGCGACTTCGCCAGGCGGCCGAGATTGCGGAACTGGGCGCGGCGGAACGGCTGCACGCGCGAGCGCGTCGCCAGCGTGATCTCGGCGAGATAGGTGTTGTGCGCGCCTGTATAAATGGCGTTGTGGAAGGACTCGTTGACCTCGTGATAGCGCTGCGGGTCGCCGCTCTGGATCATGACGCGGAGTTCTTCGTGAAAATCCTCGAGCACGCGGCGCTCGGCGCTGGTCATGCGTTCGGCGGCGAAGCCGGCGCACAGCGCCTCGAGTTCCGCCATCACCTCGAACATGCCGGCGAGCTGTTCGGCGCTCGGCTGCGCCACGACGGCGGCGCGGTGCGCGCGCACCTCGACCAGCCCGCTCGCCACCAGGAGGCGGATCGCCTCACGCACCGGCGTGCGCGACACCTCAAAACGCTTCGCCAGCCGCGTTTCGTCGAGCGCCGTGCCCGGCGGCAAAGCGCCGCTGACGATTTCGTCGGCCAGTTGGAGCCGCAATTCCTCGGCCAACGTCTTGCGCGACAAGACGATCCCTTGGGTATTCGGGCCGGGGGCCAGCAAGCTCATGTGAGGACCTTCACGCGCGCCTGGCTCAAAGCGGGGGATGCGGGATCGCCGCCAGCAGATCGCGGGTATAGCTCGCCTGCGGTGCGACCATAACCTGTTCGGTCGGACCTTGTTCCACGATCTTGCCGGTCTGCATGACGATGACACGATCGCATAGCAAACGCACCACGTTGAGATCATGCGACACGAAAAGGTAGCTCATGCCGAGTGAATCTTTAAGATCCTGCAACAGGTTAAGCACAACGGCCTGAACCGAAACGTCGAGCGCCGCGGTCGGCTCGTCGAGAATAATCAGGTCGGGATGGAGCGCAATGGCCCGGGCGATGCCGACACGCGCCTTCTGGCCGCCCGACATCTGATGCGGGAAGCGGTCGAGCAGATTGAGCGGCAGGCCGACCTGCTGCGCCAGCGCTTCGCAGCGCCCGCGCACCTCGTCGCGCGAAATGCCGCCAAGCTGCAGCAGCGGGTCGGCAATCGCGCGCGCGGCGGTGAAGCGCGGGTTGAGGCTGTCGGTAGGGTCCTGAAACACCATCTGGATGCGCTTGCGCAGCGGCAGCCTGGCGAAGCTGCGTGCCGGGATGGCGCCGATGTCCTCGCCGTCGAACATGATGAGGCCGTCGCTCTTGTCGATCAGCCGCATCACCATCATCGACGTGGTCGACTTGCCGCAGCCGGATTCGCCGACCAGGCCGACGCTTTCGCCGCGCGCGATTTGGAAACTGATGCCGTCGACGGCGCGGAACATGTCCGGCTGCACCGCCGGCTTCGGCGCGAACATCTTCGCCAGCGACGTGGCGCCGCCCTGGCGCGGATATTCCTTGATCAGCTTTTCAACGACCAGCAGCGGCGTCTCGACGCCTTTGGCACTTTTGGCCGGCGCTTTGGCTTCGGCGGCCTTGGCGGTCGCCTTGGGCCGCGTCGATTCACCCTCCGGCAACAGGTCGCGCAGCGTCACGCCGGGCCGCGGCGTCGCCCGCATCAGCTTGCGGGTGTAAGCGTGCGCTGGCGATTTGAAGATCGCGGACGACAGCGCGGTCTCGACGACGTGGCCCTTCTCCATCACCATGACGCGATCGCAATAGGCGGCGGCAAGCCCGAGATCGTGCGTGATCAGGATGGTCGACATGCCGCGCTCGCGCGTCAGTTCGACCGTGAGGTCCATCACCGCCTTCTGCGTGGTGACGTCGAGACCGGTGGTCGGCTCGTCGGCGATCAGCAATTGTGGCCGGCAGGCCAGCGCCAATGCGATGACGACGCGCTGGCACATGCCGCCGGACAGTTCGAAGGGATAGGCGTGGTAACGTTCGCGCGGCCGCGCGATGCGCACCTGCTCCAGCACCTCGATGGCCTTCTCGCTGACCTGGTCGCTGTCGACCTGGGCGTGCTGCAGCAGCACGTCCTCGATCTGATGGCCTACTTTGCGAATAGGATTCAACGCCAGCCGCGGGCTCTGGAAGATCATCGACATCTCGCGGCCGCGCAGGTCGCGCATGTCGCTTTCCGGCGTGGTGCGCAAATCGAGCCCGCTGAACGTCACCGAACCTTCGGCGATGCTGCCGGCGCGGTCGAGAATGCGCATCACCGCGTAGGAGGTCACCGACTTGCCGGAGCCGGATTCGCCGACAATGCCGAGCGTTTCGCCTTTGGCCAGCGTCAAATTGACGTGCTCGACCGCGGTGACGGTGCCGCGACGCGTCGCGAACTCGACGGTGAGATCGCGCACGTCCAAGAGCGGCAACGAGGTCGAGCGGTTGCGGTCGATTTTACTGGGCTTCGGTTTCTTGGCCATTGGGTCAGGTCCTGCGCTGCGGATCGACCAGGTCGCGCAGGCCGTCGCCCAACAAGTTGAAGCAGAACACCGCGACCATCAGCGCCGCGCCGGGAAACAGCGCGATCCACCATTCGCCCGAGATGATGTTGGCGGCGCCTTCGGCCACCATGATGCCCCACTCGGGGGTCGGCGGCCGCACGCCCAGCCCGATGAAAGAAAGTCCGGCGGCGTTGAGGATGGCGTAGCCCATGGTCAGCGAAATCTGCACCATCATGATCGGCATGATGTTCGGCAGGATATGCGCCAGCAGAATGCGCATGTCGCCATTGCCGGATAGTCGCGCCGCCTGCACGAAGCCGGCCTCGCGCCGCACATTGGCCTCGGCGCGCGCCACGCGGACATAGAGCGGGAAATTGACGACCGCCGTAGCGATGACGATGTTGGTCACAGTGTTGCCGAGGGCGGCGACGATGCCCATGGCCAGGACAAAGAGCGGGAAGGCCATGATGGTGTCGGAGATGCGGCCGACGATGCGGTCGGTCCAGCCGCCGAAGAAGCCGGAGGCGATGCCGGCGAAGCCGCCGAGCGCGAAGACCAGCGCCACCGAGGCGATGGCGATGATGAAATCGAGCCTTGTCGCTACAATGACGCGGCTGAAGATATCGCGGCCGAGCTGGTCGGTGCCGAACCAGTGGTGCAACGACGGCGGATGCAGCGTCGCCGTGGTGTCGCTCGCCAGCGGATCGTGCGGCACGATGTAAGGGCCGATTAGCGCACACAGCGCGATGAGGATGAACAGGCCGAAGGCCAGCCCGGTGACCGGGTTTTCGGCGACGACGTAGCGGGCGTGGCGGAAGATCGAATTGTTCTCGGCCTTCGGCGCCGGCACGGCGACCGTGGAAGTATTGTCCTTCATGCGTCCAACCTCACGCGTGGATCGATGACGCCGTAGAGAATGTCGATGACGAGATTGAGCACGACGTAGAGCACCGCCATGGTCAGCACGAAGCCTTGCACCGGCGCGAAGTCCGACGTGATCAGGGCTTCCACGGCGTAGGAGCCGATGCCGGGCCAGGCGAAGACCTTCTCGACCAGCACATTGGCGCCGAGCAGGAAGGAGAACACCATGCCCAGCGTGGTGATCACCGGCAGCATGGCGTTGCGGAAGGCGTAGGTGATGATGACGGTGCGGTTGTCGAGGCCGGAAGCCCGCGCGGTGCGAACGAATTCCGACGCCAGCACGGCGAGCATCGAGGCGCGTGTCATGCGGGCGATCGGCGCTAGCGAGAAGATGCACAGCGTCAGTCCCGGCAGCAGCAATTGGCTCAGCGACGCGCGGAAGGTCTCGAGCTTGCCGGTCAGCAGGCTGTCGATCAGATAGAAGCCGGTAATCTGTGCCGGCGCCGTGGCAAAAGCGTCGAGCCGGCCGAGCGGCGCCGGCGACCAGCCGAGTTCAAAATAGAACACATAAACCAGAAGCAGGCCGGTGAAGAACACCGGCAATGAGACGCCGGCGGTCGCCACCACGCGACAGGTGTGGTCAATCCAGGAGCCCTGCTTGACCGCGGCGAGAATGCCGAGCGGCACCGCGATGACCATCGACAGGATCAGGCCGAACAGCGTGAGCTCGGCGGAGGCGGGCAGGCGGTTCTTGATCTCGGTCACCACCGGCTGCCCGGTCGAGAGCGAATTGCCGAGGTCGCCGTGGACGAGGTCGTTCACATAGCGGCCGAACTGCACGATCAGCGGCTTGTCGAGGCCGAGCTTGACGCGGATCTGCTCGATGGCCTGCTTGTCCGCTGCGGGCCCGGCGAAATAAGCCGCCGGATCGCCAGGCAACGCGCGCGTCAGCAGGAACGTCACGATCACCACCCCGATCAAATTGGGAATGATGAGCATCATCCGTTTGGCGATCATGCGCAGCATAAGAACTCTCCACCATCGCGGCCGGGAAGCCCGGCCGCGCCGAGCCGGAACTAGCCTTTCACCAGCGCGCGGTAGTCCAGCCGGCGGTGGAACCAGTACTGATAACCGGAGACGTTCTTCTGCATCGCGACGTTGACGTAAGGCTGATAGAGCGGGATGCGCGGCATGTCGGCGTAAGCGGTGTCGACGAAGCCCTTTACGTCCTTCTCGTAATTCGCCTTGTCGCCGGTCGCCGCGGCGGTAACTGCGCCGTCGATGAAGCCGTCCATGGTCTTGGACTGGTAGCTCATCGTGTTGAAGATCGAATTCTTGCCGTGGTAGCACCAGATGAAGAAGTATTCCGGGTAGTCGAGCCAGCCCGAGAATACGTTGGTGTAAAGCGGCAGCACTTTCTTGTTCAGCTCGGTGCGCCAGTTGGCGCCTGGGATCTTGTTGATCGTGCATTTGATGCCGATCTGGCCGAGGCTTTCCTGCACCAGCACGCAAAGCGGTTCGTTGACACCGGCAAAGCCGAGGTCGAACGAGATCGTGGTCTCGAAGCCGTTGGGATAACCGGCTTCCGCCAACAGCGCTTTGGCCTTGTCGATGTCGGTGTTGAACTTGTGCGGCTGCGGCCAGGCGACCTGCGTCGGCGCGTCGGCCGGCGCGCCGAACATCGGCTTGGCGAGGCCGAACAAAACCGCGTCCATGATCTTCTGATAGGGCAAGGCATAGGCCACCGCCTGCCGGACTTTCAGATTGTCGAACGGCGGGTTCTTGACGTTCATGCCGATGTACTGGATGCCGTTCGAGTACGGCGTCGAGATGATGTTGAGCTTGCCGGCGTTCTTGAGCTCGACGAAATCCTTGTTCGGCAGGTCGTAGGAGATGTCGGCGTCGCCGCGCTCAAGCAAAGCGCGCCGGTTGCCGGACGACGGCACGATACGCCAAATGATCTTCTTCACCTTCGGCAGCGGGCCACCGACCCAGGCGTCGTTGCGCTCCAGCACCACTTCGGTACCGGCCACCCAACTGGCGACTCTATAGGCGCCGCTGCCGGCGGTGTTCTGCTTGGTGTATTCGAGACCCCAGGGGTCTTTCTCGGTGGCGTTCTTCTTCACCAGTTCGGAATTGACGATGCAGGGCACGACCACCGCGAGATCGGGAATGGTCAGGCGATCCTTGCGGGCGAAGTCGACGCGGAAGGTGTTGTCGTCGACGACGACGAACTGCTCCGGCTTGGTCAGCGAGCCGGCGGCCATCTGGAAGGTCGGGAAGCCGCCGACGGTGACGGCGCGATCGAGCGACCACTTCACGTCCTTGGCGGTGACCGGCGTTCCGTCTTGGAATTTGGCGTTCTTCTTCAGTTTGAATGTCGCCGACATGTCGCCGACATTCATGTCTTCGGCGAGTTCGGGCTTGAACTTGTCCTTGTCGTAATATTGCTTGCCGTCGACCGTCTTCATCTCGTGGCTGATCAGGCGGTCGTAGCAATTCCACGACACTTCGTAGCCCGGCACGTTGGTGCCGACGCCATGAATGTCGAGATTGTTGGGGCCGCTCTCCGACACGATCAGCAAGGTCTCGGCGCGCGATTGCGCCTTGGCCGGTGAGAACACGGCCGGTGCCGTCACCGCGCTGGTGGCGGCAAGGGCGGTTGCCGATTTCAAAAACTCACGACGCTTCATGAATCAACTCCCCACTATGTGCTGGGGAACTATCCGCAAAGGTCGTGCCAATTTTGCTGAGGGTGGCGTTCTCGCTTTAAGCGATTGATTCCGCGAAATTAATACGGCGAAGCGTCAAATTCGGTCGATAAATCAGTCACATTCGAATTGCATACAATAGAGGAGAATAGCCTATAAGTTAGGCAAACGATGGTTCAGACGACTTCGCGCGCGGCGATTAGCACACGATGATGACGCACCCGATCTTCGTCGACATCGACGCCGAGGCCGGGGCGGTCGAGACCTTCGACGTGACCGCGCGCGGTCGGAATGGGCCGGGCCGTGACGTCTTCGCCAAGTGACGTGTGTGTCAGCGTCAGGCCCCAGTCGATATTAGGAATGACGGAAGCCACATGCAGCGCCGCCG
>Ga0265314_10006587_pt1 | contig 10232 bp, 6 predicted proteins | sample 4126metaG_FD_203106 | JGI IMG/M metagenome (GOLD analysis project Ga0265314, IMG submission 203106) | Rhizosphere microbial communities from Carex aquatilis grown in University of Washington, Seatle, WA, United States - 4-1-26 metaG | ecosystem: Host-associated > Plants > Roots > Rhizosphere >... | reverse complement strand
ATTCGTGCCGGTCATCAGCCCGCTGACGCTGCTGGCGCTGCTGTTCACGATTTTCGTGATGTTCAGCCTGAAGGGCGGCACGGTGCTGCAGCTCCCGCTCGACGTGCTGCGGATCGCGCTGCCGCTGCTGGTGTATTTCGGCCTGATGTTCGGCGCGACCTTCTGGATGAGCCGGCGGGCGGGGACGGACTACGCCCGGGCGGCCACGCTGGCCTTCACGGCGTCGGGCAACAACTTCGAGCTGGCGATCGCGGTGGCGGTGGGCGTGTTCGGCCTCCGTTCGGGCGCGGCGTTGGCCGCGGTCGTGGGTCCGCTGGTGGAGGTGCCGGCGCTGATCGCGCTGGTGACGGTGGCCCTCCGGTGGCGCCGGCGCTGGCCGCCGCCCGCGTAGGCGGCCGGCCGGGGCCAAACTGGGGGCTTGCCTGGGCCGGCGGGCGGCCTCTCTATGGGCCGTTTCAACTTATGAAACTCATCGACCTCAACCGCCAGGGCGGCATCGGCGCGAATTCCCTCTACCTGCTGATCGGCGACCTGAACATCCTGGTCGACTGCGGCCTGAACCCCAAGACGCCCGGCGTGGGCGCCCTGCCGGACCTCTCGCTGCTGCGCGACGTCGAGCTCGACCTCATCATCGTCACGCACTGTCACCTCGACCACATCGGCGGGCTGCCCGTGGTCATGCGCCAGCACCCCAAGACCCCGGTGCTGCTCACCCAGTCGAGCCGGATGCTGATCGAGAAGATGCTGCACAATTCGGCCAACGTGATGCAGAAGCAGAAGGAGGAGGACAACATCCCCGGCTACCCGCTCTTCACCCACAAGGAGATCGAGGGCCTGACCCGGCGGTTCGTCAGCCTGCCCTTCAAGAAGGTCAAGAAGATCAAGGGCCGGCGGGGCGAGATCGAGCTGATGTTCCACCCGTCGGGCCACGTCGCGGGCGCCACGGCGGTGGAGATCCACCACGGGCTGCGCAAGATCTTCCTCACCGGCGACGTGCTGTTCGAGAACCTGCGCACGCTGCGCGGCGCGCATTTCCCCATCGGCCATTTCGACACGCTGATCATCGAGACGACGCGCGGCATGACGGAGCGAGCCTACGGCAAGGAGCGGGTGCACGAGATCGCCCGGCTGATCGACTCGATCAACGACACGATCGCCAAGGGCGGCTCGTTCCTGCTGCCGGTCTTCGCCCTCGGCCGCATGCAGGAGCTGCTCGCGGTGTTCCACGACGCGCGGCGGTTCGGCCGGCTGATCGAGTGCCCGATCTATGCGGGCGGGCTCGGCATCGGGCTGTCCGAGCTGTTCGACGAGGTCGCGCGCAAGACGAAGGACGTGCAGTTCGACCTCCGCATCCTCAAGGACCTGAACCTGCGCAAGCTGCCGAAGAAGCTCACTCCCGGCCAGGAGCCGGCGCAGAAGGGCCTCTACATTGTCAGCTCCGGCATGCTGGTGGAGCGCACGCCCAGCTACGCCCTGGCCTCGGGCCTGCTCGGCCACGCGCGGAACACGATCGGGTTCGTCGGCTACTGTGACCCCGACACCCCCGGCGGCAAGCTGCTGGCGGCGAAACCCGGCGCGACCTTCCTGTTCGAGGCCCTCGACGTGCGGGCCAAGGTCCGGGCGCGGATCGACCGCTTCGAGCTCAGCGGCCACGCGGAGCGCGGGGAGCTGCTGGAATTCGCCGTGCAGACGAAGGCCCGCAGCATCGTGCTGACCCACGGCGACCCGGATGCGCGCGATTGGTTCAAGGCCCAGCTCGCCGAGCAGCTGCCGAAGGCCCGGATCATCGACCCGATTCCGTTGCGGCTGTACGAGGTGTGAGGCGGTGGTGGAGCTTGCGGCCGGGCGGCGGCCGGACGGCGGCCGGGGCGGCCTCAGGGGCCGGGGCCGCGTTCGTGTCCGGTGCCACGGGCAGGAGGATGCGGAAGGTGGTACCGCGACCGACGGCGCTGTCGACGACGAGCCGGCCGTGGTGCTGCTGCACAATGCCCTGGGCTGCGGCCAGGCCCAGGCCGAGCCCCAGGCCGACATCCTTCGTGGTGAAAAACGGCTCGAAGAGGCGCTGGCGGGTCGGTTCGTCGATGCCGCGGCCCGTGTCCTGGAAACTCAGGCAGACATAGTCGCCGGGCAGGCCCGGTCCAGCGGCGTCGGCCGGGGGCTCGCCCCGGGTGATGGTGATCGTCAGCCTTCCGCCGTGCGGCATGGCATCGCGCGCGTTGGCGCAGAGGTTGAGGATGACCTGGTTGATCAGGGTGCTGTCGGCCTCGATCCATTCCGGCCGGGCCGCATCGACGAGGACCAGCTCGATGGGCCCGCCCACGAGGCGCTCCAGCTCGGGCCGCAATTCGGCGAGCATCGCGCCCAGCTCGACCTGCTTGCGGCGGAGCATGCGCACCTGGCCGATGGACTGGAGCTGCAGGATCAGGGCGGCGGTCCGCTTCGCCCCCGCTTCCAGGGCGACGATCTCCTGCTCCAGCTCCGGCGGCAGCTGCCGGTCCCGGCGGATAAAGTCCAGGCGCAGAAAGGTCGAGGCCAGGAGATTGTTGAAATTATGGGCGATGCCGCCGACGAGCCGGCCGATGGCTTCCAGCTTGTGCGACTGCCGCAGCTCCGCCTCGAGCAACCGGCGTTCCGTGACGTCGCGGGAGTTCAACACGAGCCCGGCGACGGCCGGTTCGCCCAGGGCGTTGCTGCCCGCGGTCTCAAATTCGCGATAAGTCCCGTCGGCGTGGCGCAACCGCCAGTGCACGCCGGCCACCGCGGCGGGCGCCTGCGTCAGGCCGTCGAGAAAAAGCCGGCCCGGGGCTTCGTCATCGGGGTGCACGAGCCGCACCAGGGGTTCGCCGACGAGCCGGTCGACCGGCAGGCCGAGCACGGCGGTGAGCGAGGGGCTGGCAAACTGGATCGTGCCCGGGGCATCCACGACCATCAGGACGTCCGACGAGTGGCGGACCATCGCCTCGACGCGCGCGTGGCTCTCGCGGGCCTGTTCCGCCGCCATCCAGCGGCCCGTGTCGATGAGCACGAGCACCTCGCGGATGAGCAGGACGAAGAAGAGCAGGATCAATCCGGGCAGGATCCGCCGCAGCATCTGCGGATCGGCCGGGGTCACGAGGGAAAGGATGATGAGCCACGCCGCCACGATGATCATGGTGGCCATGGGCACCGGGCTGAAGGCCGCGGGCCGCAACCGCGGCTGCGCGGGCAGCGGGCCGGATGAGAAGCGCCAGGCCGCGAGCAGGCTCAGACAGGATGAGACGGCGTTGACCAGGTTGCTCCAGTGGATGGCGCTGTGCCGGACGACCAGGGCCGACGCATCGAGGGCAAAGATCAGGTCGGCCAGCCACGAAGCCCCGAGGCTCGCCAGCAACAGCCACAGCGCCCCGCGCGTGGGCACCGGGGCGCGCGTGAGCAAGGCGGTGTTCACCGCGACCAGCCCCACGAAGGCGACCCCCGGCCACAGCACGACCAGCAAGGCGTCCGGGCCCGTGGCGTCCCGGAACGCCGGGCCCACCGCCCCCAGCCACAAAGGCACGCCGACGCCGACCACGCAGGCCGCGCCGTCCAGGGCGATCCGCCCGCGGCCGGCCGCGGGCCGGTCGCCGCGCGGCAGCCGCGCCATCCCGAGCATGATCAGGGGATAGCTGAGCAGGAATAACGCGTCCGCGACGCTGAAGGTGCTCGTGTAGTTCTTCGCCCTGACCACCTCAAAGAACAGATAGGCCGCGCCCAGTCCGACCATGGCGTTGCCGGCCGCGACCAGCCGGAGGGATTGCTGCACCGCGCGGGGCAGGCTTTCCCGCCGCGCCGCGAGCCGGAAGGCCCAGGCCACGGCGAAATTGACGGCCGCCAGGAAACCGATGCTGAACAGCCGCATTGCCCGCGTGCGCTCCGGCGCGGTCAGCAGCCAGCCGATGAAGCCCAGGTTCAGGCCCAGCGCCGCCTGCCCCCAGCGGGGGGCGCGGCGGAACGGAGCCCAGGTGGGCTCGGGAGGGTTGGCTGGCTTCATCAATGGGAATGTTTTCCCGCCGCTCCGCCCGTGCGGTCGGCTGGATGGAGCGATGGCGTGGTCGGTCTCGCGGGACCACCCGGTTAAACGGCACGCCAACTCCGGAGTTGAGGGGGAAATCGTGCCGGGCCCTCCTGATTCTTGCGCTCGACTCCTGGCCCCGGACTCCCAGCTTTCCGGCCATGGCCACGCCCGAAGCCCCCAAGATCATCTTCTCGATGCTCGGCGTCTCGAAGAAGATCGAGCGCAAGGAGATCCTCCGCGACATCTCCCTGTCGTTCTACTACGGCGCCAAGATCGGTGTGCTCGGGCTCAACGGCTCGGGCAAGTCGTCGCTCATGCGCATCCTCGCGGGGATCGACCCCGAGATCGACGGCCGGGTGCACTTCGAGCCGGGTTACACCGTCGGGTTCCTGCCGCAGGAGCCGGCGCTCACCGCGGGCGCGACCGTGCGCGCCTGCGTCGAGGAGGGCGTGAAGCACCTCACCGACCTGACGGCGGCCTATGACGCGAGCTGGGACGAACTCTCCGCGGCGCCGGACGACCAGGCCCGCGACGCCATCGGCGAGAAACAGGTTAAGCTCCAGGAGCAGATCGACCATCTCGGCGCGTGGGACGTCGCCCCGCTGGTCGAGCAGGCGATGGACGCGCTGCGCTGCCCGCCGGGCGAGGCCAGCGTCGACACGCTGTCCGGCGGCGAGCGCCGCCGGGTCGCGCTGGCGCGCCTGCTGCTGCAAAAACCGTCGATCCTGCTCCTCGACGAGCCGACGAACCACCTCGACGCCGACTCGGTCAACTGGCTGGAGCAGCACCTCAGCCGTTATGAGGGCACGGTCATCGCCGTCACGCACGACCGTTACTTCCTCGACAACGTCGCCGGCTGGATCCTGGAGCTCGACCACGGGCACGGCCTGCCGTTCAAGGGCAACTACTCGTCGTGGCTCGAGCAGAAGCAGGCGATGTCCGCCGTCGCCGAGCGCACCGAGGGCAAGCGCCAGAAGGCGATGGCGCGCGAGCTCGAGTGGATCCGATCCTCGGCCAAGGCCCGGCAGTCGAAGGGCCAGGCGCGGCTCAACGCCTACGAGGCCATGCTCAAGCAGGACGTCGCCGAGCAGGAGAAAAAACTCGAGATCATCATCCCGCCCGGGCCGCGGCTTGGCACGCTCGTGGTGCAGGCGACGGGGGTGGGCAAGGCCTTCGGCGACAAGCTCCTGTTCGAGAACCTCGGGTTCTCGCTGCCGCCCGGCGGCATCGTGGGCGTCATCGGCCCCAACGGCGCGGGCAAGACCACGCTGTTCAGGCTCGTCACCGGGCTGGATCGGGCCGACGCCGGCGCGTTCAAGGTCGGCGACACGGTGAAGTTCGCCTACGTCGAACAGTCGCGCGAATCGCTCGAGGGCGCCAAGACGATCTGGGAGGTCATCAGCGACGGCCAGGAGATCCTCCAGCTCGGCAGCCGCGCGGTGAACAGCCGGGCGTATTGCGCGCAGTTCGGCTTCACCGGGGCGGACCAGCAGAAGAAGGTGGGCGTGCTTTCCGGCGGCGAGCGCAACCGTGTGCTGCTGGCGCGCGTGCTCAAGAGCGGCGCGAACCTGCTGCTGCTCGACGAGCCGACCAACGACCTCGACGTGAATTCCATCCGCGCGCTGGAGGAGGCGCTCGAGGGCTTCGCCGGCTGCGCCGTCATCATCTCGCACGACCGCTGGTTCCTCGACCGCGTGGCGACGCACATCCTGGCGTTCGAGGGCGACAGCCAGGTGCACTGGTTCGCCGGCAACTACGCGGGCTACGTGGAGGACTTCAAGAAGCGGAAGGGGAAGGATGCCGAGCAGCCCCACAGGATTAAATACCGCAAACTGACCCGGTGAAAATCTGATCCCTGTCGGGTGAGGACACCGTTGTGGTCTGCCATTTCGACAGGCTCAAGGCCCAGAGCTTGTCGAGGGGCCGGCCACCCGGTGTTTGTCCCCGGTTCTCGCTGGCGCGAAACCGAGGCAAAGGACGCGGACCAGCCGCACCGGATCAAGTACCGGAAACTGACGCGGTAGGCCGCGGCCTGGGTGGCGCCCGGCCGCCGGCCCGCCGCCGGAGCAGCATGATGCCGAGGTAGGCGATCATGACGGCCAGATAGAGCGCCCGGATGCCGGTCAGCATGGAAACGAACTCCACCAGCCCGCCGGCGACCGCCCCGAGCAGGTTCCAGCCGAGCGCGAGGTCGGCCTCCGGCCGGTCGCGGAACCGCAGGGCGAAGGCGGCGGCGGCGAAAAAGACCGGCGTGCCCACAAAAGCCAAGGACAGGGCGAACCGGGCGAGCAGGTCTGTGCGCAGCAGGAGGTGGACCGGCACGGCATAGGCGGCCGCCAGCGAGACCAGGAGGCCACCCATGCACCAGGCCCACGGCGGCGGCCGCCACTGGACGACCAGGGTGGCGGCGAGCACCATCGCCAGGATGGCGCCGAAGACCACCGCGCAGGTCAGCCAGGTCGCGCCCCACAGGAGCGACATGGTGGTGACCGATTTCGTCTCGAGCAGCAGGAACGCGAGGCCGAAGAGAAACATTTCACCGTCGATCCGGCCCCGGGCCAGGCTGGCCCGCAGGTCCCGCGAGACGAGGGCGACGGCGGCCACCGTGATCAGGGCGATGGCGCCGATCAGCCGCAGGTAGAACGGGCTGATGCCCCGGCTCTGCAGATACAGGTACGGCCAGTCGTCCCCGGGCAGTTCGATGCGCCCGAGCAGGGGCCGGACCCACGGGAGCAGGGCGCGCCGCTGCGGGCCCGCGAGGTGCTCGAAGGCCGGGCCCGCGAGGTAGATCCGGTTGAAGGCCAGGTAGCGCTTTTTCTCGACGTGGGGCAGCTGCTGGAATTCCGCCGTCAGGAGGCCGCAGAGCCGCTCGTCGATGTAGGACTCCGCGGACATGAAATACATGACGATGCCACCCCGGTCCGAAAGATGCCCCCGGGCGGCCGCGATGCATTCCCGGGTGTAGACAAAATTGTCGAGCCGCACGTTCGCGAGGGCGGACAACCGCGTCATCGAGTCGAGCGTGCCAAAGACGATCAGGTCGTATTGCTCGCGGGATTCGTTCAGGAAGGAGCGCGCATCGGTGTTGACCTTCCGGACCCTGGGCGACGCGTAGGGCCGGTCCGGATGCAGGTCGCCCATGGCCAGGATCACCGGATCGATCTCGACGGCGGTCACGGACTCCGCCCCATGGTCGAGCGCGACCGCCACGTCGTTGCCCGAGCCGGCGCCGAGCACCAGCACGCGGCCGGGCGGATGGCCGAGGAGCTCATACGGCAGGTGGTAGCCGGTCTGCACCAGGGTCCGCTGCGCCGGTTCCCGGCCCCGCAGCTTGAACGCGTACTGATGGATCGAGCCGTTGGCCTGGATGCCGAGGCCGCTGCCATCGAACAACGGGCCCACCGTCAGGGCATAATACGGGCTGTAGACCGCATGGGGCGCCAGGGTGCGCACGAGGCCCAGCAGCGCGCAGGCGAGGATCCCGTAGGCCAGCAGGGCGCGCCAGTCCGTCAGGAAGAACCAAAGGCCCGCGGCCAGCACAACGGCAAACCACCAGACCGGGGCCACGCCCACGAAGCCGCAGCCGCCGAAGGCGATGATCCCGCCCAGCGAGCCGAGAATGTCGCACGCGTAACCCTGGAGCGGCCGGGCGCGGGCCCGGAATTCCTGCAGGCGGACCGCCAGCAATTGACCCAGGGACACGAAGGCGGCGGCGCTGAGGAGAAAGCCCAGCAGGATGGGCAGCAGGACGCTTTTGACGACCGGGGCCTGGGGGCCGAGGTCATAATAGAGCAGCCAGAGGTGCTCGGTCGCCGCGTTCTCGGTGAAGGCCACGCGGCTCATCAGCCGGGCGATTACCACCAGCACCAGCAGGCTGACGGGCCAGAGCCAGAGCAGCGATTTCCCGGCCGAGCGCAGGCAACCCAGACCCAGGCCCAAAAAGGTGCTGAGCAGGATCAGATTTGGGAAAAAGGCGAGGACCCGGACGGTGGCGGGAAACCAGCGGATCAGCGTCAGTTCCTGGAAAAGGACGATGAAAGAGATGAAACCAAGCTCCACTCCGACACGGAGCAGAGTCCGGCGGAAGCGGGGAGATTCCGGCGATGAGTTCAACGGCAGGACGCGACGGTCGACGGACGGGGAAGTAACACAGGGGTGATCATCGGCCCCGGGAGCTCAGGGCAGGAGTTGAGGTGCGTCAACGGCAACAGCGGCCGGAGCCGCCGCTCAGGCCGCGCACCGGCTGGCGAAGAGCTGGCGGGCGATCTCGGTCTGGGCGGGCGTGACCGTGATCGGCCGGGGCTGGTCCCAACCGATGAGCACGAGGCCCGTGGCGCGCCGGGCGGTGAGCAGCGGCAGCAGGATGAAGGCCCCGGTTGCGGCCGGATGATCGCGAAACCAAGCCGGCAGACAGGCCGCTGAAGGCCGCGACGGCGACGGGCGGGACCGGTAGCTGGCGGCGGCGGCTCAGCTCCAGCGGCGTGGGGCCGAAGCACTCCCGGGCGGCCTGCTCCTCGGGCATGGTTTTTCTCCGCTGCAGCATCTCCCGGCAGAGTTTCAGCCAGACGACGGGCAGGATGATCGCGCCGAACTGCCGCAGGGCTGCGCAGGCGAAGGCCAGCTCGGGGTCGATGTTGCCCAGGCCCTGGGCGCAACCCTGGGCGAGGAGGCCGGCGCAGAGGGCGAGGGCGGCGGCCTCGCGCTGCTCGGGCGGGTTGGCGCCGCCGGTGTTTTCCAGCAGCATGAGGGACACGGCGAGCGTGCGCACGCGGTTGAAGCCCAGGTGGTGGATGGCCTGGGGGATCGAGGCCACCGGCGCCACCCCCGGGTTGTGCATGAGGGTGTTGGCGACGGTGAGGACGCGGGACAGCACCGCGGGCTCCCGCTCGATGAGCTCGGCGATCTCGCTGATGGTGGACTCGCCGAGATTGGTGGAGAGCGACTCGATCAGCCGGAGCAATTCGGGCAGGCCGACGCCCCGGCCCGAGTGCAGCGCCTTGCGCGCACGGTCGAGGGTCTCCGGGGCGGTGAGCGGAGTCAGCATACCATCCTATCGGCTTCTTGGCCGGCAAATGAAGGCCGGGGGCGAAGCACCCGCCTCGCGGGCGGCGGCCGGATGCGGAACGACGCCGTCGCGGTCGGCCGGCCCAGAAGGGGCGGTTCCCGCCGGCTGCCGATGCGCAACCGAATCTGGGGACACTTTCCGCGTGAGCAAAAACGGCTTGAGGTGCAGTGCATGGTTGCACGGCGCGGAGTTTTTGCATGATACCGCCATGGCGTTTCCCACCACCCGCTGGACCCTGCTGGCCCAGGCCACCCTTCATGGCGATGCGACGCAAAAGCAGGCTTGGGCGGAATTCTACCGGCGTTACCGCGAGCCCGTGGTGGGTTTCATCCGGCAACAGACCACGGACCACACGCACGCAGAGGACCTCGCGCAGGAATTTTTTCTCCACCTGGCGGAGCAGGCGACGTTGCAGCGGGCGGATCGCCTGCGCGGGCGCTTTCGGTCCTTTTTGCTCGGGTCGCTGGCGCGGTTTCTCGCCCGGTACCGGACGCGCGGCGCGGCGGCCAAGCGGGGCAGTGGCGAGGCGAACCTGTCGTTCGATGCGTTGACCCCGGGCACGGGCGAACCGGCCGTGCCGGCGGACGTGGCGCGGGCCTTTGATCGCGAGTGGGCGCGTGAACTCCTGGTCCGGGTGCGGCGGGACCTGATGGCGGAATGGAAAGGGGAGGCGGCAGAGTTGGCCATGTTGCTCTGCTTTTTGCCCGGGTCGGCCGAGACACCGGCGTATGAGTCGGCGGCAACCGGTCTGGGCTGGACCCTGGCCCGCTTGAAGACTGAGGTATTCCGGCTGCGGGCGCAGTTCCGCGAGCGGATACGCGCCGAGGTGGCGCTGACCGTCGATGCCCCGCACGAAATCGACGCGGAGATGGCGCATCTGCATCTCGTACTGTCGGACCCGGAGACTTGATGCAGCCATGTCCGACCGAACTGAGATCAACCGCTGCCGGACCTGCCGATCGCTTCTGATCCAGGAGGCGGGAGGGGAGTGGTGTCCGCAGTGCGCCCTGGCGGCGGCCTTTGCGCCGGTGGCGGAATCAGGGCCGGGTCAGACGGGCGGAGGGTTGTTCACCGTATCGGGTCATGTGGTGCTGGCGGAGCTGGGACGCGGCGCGGCGGGGATTGTGTACCGGG
>Ga0265314_10006586_pt1 | contig 10233 bp, 9 predicted proteins | sample 4126metaG_FD_203106 | JGI IMG/M metagenome (GOLD analysis project Ga0265314, IMG submission 203106) | Rhizosphere microbial communities from Carex aquatilis grown in University of Washington, Seatle, WA, United States - 4-1-26 metaG | ecosystem: Host-associated > Plants > Roots > Rhizosphere >... | reverse complement strand
CGCACCGCCAACCGCGCAGCCGCCGGCGATTGCCGAGCCCTGACCGTTCGACAGCAGGCTGGCAACGCCCGCACCGATGCCGCAACCAATGGCGGTCGAAGCGACCGGGTGTGTCGCGGCATGCACCGCCTGCTCAGCCTGGTCCTGGCAGTAGGAAACCTTGTCGGCGAGAGCCGCGCTGGCCCATGACATGGCCGCGGCGGCAACCACCAATGCGGCAGCAAACTTCTTCATGTTCTTGTCCTCCGGTACGCGCCTCGTTTCGAGGCCGTCTCTTGGCCGCCCATGTAGGTGGGCGCCGATGAACGGTCAGTGACTGCGTTCACAGCAATTGGAACGGTGGAGCGCCGGATGGCGGCGTTCCTATTCGTCCCGATAGACGCGCTCGCGCCGCTCGTGGCGTTCCTGCGCCTCAATCGACAGCGTTGCAATCGGGCGGGCGTCGAGCCGCTTCAGGCTGATCGGTTCGCCCGTCTCCTCGCAATAGCCGTACGTTCCGTCCTCGATGCGCTGAAGCGCGGCGTCGATCTTGGCGATCAATTTGCGCTGGCGATCGCGCGCCCTGAGTTCGATGGCCCGATCGGTTTCCGACGACGCGCGGTCGGCGAAGTCCGAATGGTTCTGGTTTTCACTCTGGAGATGCTCGAGCGTCTCCCTTGCTTCCTTCAGGATATCTTCCCTCCAGGCGAGAAGCTTGGCGCGGAAGTAGTCCCGCTGCCGGTCGTTCATGAACGGTTCTTTGTCCGTCGGCCGGTATTCCTGCGTACGCGCTTGCGACATGTATGTCCTGACCCCTGAATCGCCCGCGGATTGGGCGCGGAATATAGCGATGGGGTATGACACCGACAATAAGCCTGAAACCGGCGGGATTCCGCCGAAAACGAGCGATTCCCGTCCGGCGCGCTAGTGCTTCTGGGTGATCTCGCCGAGCAGACGGGCCATCTCCCGCTCGAGGTCGTTGACCTTGGCGGCGGCCTCCTCGGCGGGCGTCGGCGGCGGTGCCGGCACGCTGAACGAAGCCGCCTCCTCGACGATGCGCGGCCGCAGGAACTCGGGCAGCGCGTCCATGTCGCCGGCGCCGTTCGCGGCGGTCGATTCGTCGGGCGGGGGAGACATCGGCGGTGCGGTGAATGCCGGCGCCGTAGTGGTCGCCTCGTGGCGCGGGCTCGCCCGGCGCAACGGCGGAAACGGTCGTTCGATCGGCTGCGGCGCCGGCGGAGGCGGCGGGGCGGGCGCAATCGCAACCGGCTCGGGCTCGCGGACCGGTGGCTGGCGGGACGGCGGCGAGGGGGGCGGCGGCGCCACATCGGCCTCGGCCGGCTCGCCAAAGAGGGACTCCGGGGAGGCGAAAGGCTGCGGAGGCGGCGCCGGTGGCGGCGTGGCGGGCCGCGCGGCCGGACGCACGCGCGGACGCAGGATGTTCTGCTCGACGACGACATCGACCGGCCCGCCAATCAGGACGAGGTGCTCGACGTTGTCCCGCCGAACCAGCACCAGCCGGCGGCGGCCATCGACCGGCATGGCATCGACAATCGCCAGCCGCGGGACCCGGCCGCGGCCGATACTGCCAAGGCCGCCCGAGGCGTACCGGCGGACGAGCCAATACACCAAGGCCACCAGCGCCAGGACGACGATCGCGGTGACGACTATGCGCAGGATCAGTCCGTCCCAGTCGCCGAACATTAGGTTTCGCGCCCGCCTTTCACGTATCCGCCGGGATCAAGGCCCGAACAGTGTGGCCGAATCGGCAGCAAAGACAACTTTTCCAGTGAGAGAAACCGCAAAGCAAGGCGGACCCCGCTCAACCGGGGGAATAGGCAACAGTTATTCGAAAACCCGAATCGTCGAATCGCCCCCTCGTTGAAATTCGCTTGCATCCGAACCATTGTCGGCACGCAAAGTGATTCGCGCTTGCTCCGCCGGCTGATTCGGCGCTGCGAGCCTTGACCGGACCTGATGAGCGATCGCTCCACGACCACCATCCGCTCCGAGCCGGTGATCGACCGGACGGAACGTATCACGGGCGTCGGGCGGCTTCTGATCGTCTCCTTCTTCCTCGTCGGCATGTCGGTCGGCCTGGCCTTCATCCGGCCGGAGCTGGCGCAGCCCTTCCTGATCGGGTTGCTGGCGGTGCTTGCCGTGCTGGGGGTCGTGGCGCTGCTCGGCGGGGCGATCGGCATCATCCGCTTTGCCGGCCGCAACCAGGACGACGGCCTCGGGCGCGCTTTCATCGACGGCCTCAGCGAAGGCGTGCTGCTCGTCGATCGCGCCGGCCGCATCGTCTATGCCAACCGCGCCTATGCCGACCTGCTCGGAGCCAGCAGCGCGAGCGACGTCCATTCGGTCGAGCACGCCTTCTCGGCCAACGCGGAGGCGACTGAAGCGATCTACCGCGTGGCGCAGCGCGCGCGTGAAGGCGAGCCGGCGGAGGAAGAAGTCCGCATGCCGGGGCCGCTCGATGCGGCATCGGGTGCCGGCGCCCGCTGGTATCGCATCTCGGCGCGACCGCTGCACAAGCCGGGCAGCCGCCACCCGCTGACGGCATGGCGGCTGGCGGACATCTCGAGCGAGCGCGCCCGCCAGGAGTCGATCTTCCAGGAACTGCAGTACGCGATCGATTATCTCGACCATGCGCCGGCCGGCTTCCTGTCGGCCGAGCCGGACGGGCGAATCGTCTATCTCAATGCGACGCTGGCGGAGTGGCTGGGCATCGACCTGACGCGCTTCGAGCCGGGGTCGCTGACGCTCGCCGGTATCGTGCGCGGCGACGCGGTGGCGCTACTCACCTCGCCGAACGACATCGAGACGCGCAACCGCACCACGGTCATCGATCTCGACCTGACCAAGCAGAACGGCCAGAGCCTGCCTGTGCGGCTCCTGCATCGCGTGCCGGTGACGGCCGATGGCGCGCCCGGCGCGACGCGCACGCTGGTGCTGAACCGCAGCCCCGGCGAGGAATCGTCGGAGGCGCTGCGCGCCGCCGAGGTGCGGTTCGCGCGCTTCTTCAACAACACGCCGATCGCCATCGCGGCGATCGACAACCAGGGCCGCATCGGCCGTACCAATGCGTCGTTCCTGCGCCTGTTCGGCAATTCGATCCTCGGCGGTGGCACGCGGCGCCTGATCGATCTGGTCGGCGAATCGGACCGCGCCAAAGTCGCGGCGGCGCTGGGCTCGGCCATGGACGGGCAGGGCATCGTGCAGATCGAAGCGGCGCTCGCCGCCGAGAAGGACCGCACGGCGCGCTTCTACATCAACCCGGTAGCGGAAGGCGCCGGCGGCCCCGAGGCGGTGATCGTCAACGTCATCGACATCACCGAGCAGCGCACGCTCGAGAACCAGGTCCGCCAGCAGCAGAAGATGGACTCGGTCGGGCAGCTTGCCGGCGGCATCGCGCACGACTTCAACAACGTGCTGACCGCGATCATCGGCTTCAGCGACCTGCTGCTTGCCAACCACCGCCCGAGCGACCCGTCCTTCCAGGACATCATGAACATCAAGCAGAACGCCAACCGGGCTGCCGGCCTCGTCCGGCAGCTCCTGGCGTTCTCGCGGCGGCAGACGCTGCGCCCGCAGGTGCTGGTGCTGCGCGATACGCTCTCCGATCTGTCGATGCTGCTGCAGCGGCTGCTCGGCGAGAACGTCAAGCTCGACATCGTGCACGGACGCGACCTGTGGCCGATCAAGTTCGACCTGAACCAGTTCGAGCAGGTCATCGTCAACCTCGCCGTCAACGGGCGCGACGCCATGCCCAAGGGCGGCACGATGTCGATCCGCACGGCGAACCTGACGGCGGCGCAAAGCCAGCAGTTCGGGTACAAGCCGCTGCCCAAGGCCGACTACGTGATGATCGAGGTCGAGGACACCGGCACCGGCATGCCGCCCGAGGTGCAGGCCAAGATCTTCGAGCCGTTCTTCTCGACCAAGGAAGTGGGCAAGGGCACCGGCCTCGGCCTGTCCACGGTCTACGGCATCGTCAAGCAGACGGGCGGGCACATCTTCTTCACCAGCGTGTTCGGCCAGGGCACGATCTTCCGCATCTTCGTGCCACGCTACATACTGACCGAAGCCGAACTTGCCGCGCCGGCATCGGAGGCCGCTCCCGAGATCGCCGACCTCACCGGCACCGCGACGATCCTGCTGGTCGAGGACGAGGAGGCGGTGCGGGCGTTCGCGGCGCGCGCGCTGCAATCGCGCGGCTACAAGGTGCTCGAGGCGGCCTCCGGCGTGGAGGCACTGGAGCAGATGAAGGAATCGGGCGGGGCGGTCGATCTCGTCGTCTCCGACGTGGTGATGCCGGAGCTCGACGGTCCCTCCATGCTGCGCGAGATGCGCAAGACGCGGCCCGACCTCAAGATCATTTTCGTGTCCGGCTACGCCGAGGATGCCTTCCGCAAGAACCTGCCCGACGGCGAGAAGTTCTCGTTCCTGCCGAAGCCGTTCTCGCTGAAGCAGCTCGCGGTCGCGGTGAAGGAAACGCTCGGCCGCTAGGCGGCGGTGGCCAGGCGCGGTGCGCGAAAGGCGGCGATGAGGTCGCGGAACGCGGCAGGCGCGAACGCCAACCCCAGCATCAGCAGCGGCGTGTAGAGCGCGCCCCAGTAATCGTTGAAGGGCTTGCCGACGAAAAGAAACAGCACGAGGTAGGCGGCGACGGTCGCGGCGACGCGCCGGCCCTCGATGCCGGGCCAGGCGATCAAACCGACCACCGCCAGCGGCAGGACGATGGCGCTCGGCCAATGCGGCGCAAGCGCGAGCAAGCCGTTGAAGGCGGCGGTGCTGAGCACGAACGTCAGGCCGCCGAACTGGAGCCAGCCACTAGGGTAGGCGCCGTCGGCGGGCCCGAGCTGCGCCTGTACCTCGGCATAGTGCCAAGCGAAATAGGCGGCGAAGGCGACGAGACCCACGATCCACGCCGCGATTTCCCAGCGCCGGCGCTCATGCCAGGCCAGGAACGCGCAGACGACGACATAGGGTGCGGTCAGCTCGCGGCAGAACAGGGCGAGCAGCGCGGCGGCGAAACCCAGCCAAGGCAGGCGGCTGCCATAGGCAGCGGCCGACAGGAAGATGAGGGCGCCGGCGGTGATGTCGGCGAAGAGCACGGCATTGGGAGCAGCGACGAACACGATGCTGATGACGGCGAAAGCGACCGCCAGTGTCGCGGTGGCGCGGCCTTCGCTGACCTCAAGCGTGCGGAAGGTCAGGGCCAAGCCAGCGGCGGCGGCCACATCCAGCAGTGCATTGGCGATGGACGTAAACGGCACGAGGCTGACCAGCCAGGGGAGGGCCGGAAGGCGCCAGTTGAATACAGAGCGCGTGCCGTAGCTCCCCTTCAGCAGCTCGGCGTGGGCGGCGGGGTAGTAGCCCTTGCCGGCGCGCATCGCGTCAACGATGTGCCCATACATGACCAGATCGCTCCGGCCGGTGGTTGTCGCCTTTGGAACGGGAACCTGGTGGGCGGCGGCGACGAGCAGCGTGACGATCGCGACCAGCGCGACGAGCATGAGGAGCAGCGCGGCGGTGCGCGATATGCCTTCGAGGCGGGTCGGAGGGAGGGTGAGCAAATAAGGTGCGGCCACGGCATCTTTCCGTTGGCCGCCAGCATCGCCGGTTTGTCTCAACAAGCGGCTAACGCGGCCTCGCGGGAAGATCCTACCGCTCGACCGGCAGTCTTCCTTCGAGCCCGGCGGCGAAGGCCCGGATCTCGTCGCGGCTGAATTTCGCGTGGCGGCGCACGATGTCGGGCGGGTCGAACGTCAGGCCGGTCTGCGGCCGCCATGCATCGGCCGGCCGGATCGGGCGCGGCGCGAAACCGCCGCCGCAGTTCGGGCAGACGTTGTGGAGGACGTCGGCGACGCAATCGGCGCAGAAGGTGCACTCGTAGCTGCAGATGAAGGCATTGGTGGCGCCGGGCGGCAGGTCCTTGTCGCACAGCTCGCAGTTCGGCCGGAGTTGCAGCCCCATGCGCGGCCTCAGCGCTTCGCGAGGGCGACGGCAATCTCGCCGGCAAGCCGCGCGTTGCCCTTGATCAGCGCGATGTTGGCGGTGAGGCTGCGCCCGCCGGTCTTCTTCAGGATGGCGTCGAGCAGGTAGGGCGTCACCGCCTTGCCACTGATGCCTTCGCGGCCCGCGTCGGCGACGGCGGCTTCGATGGCGGGGCGCACCTCGGAGGCCGGAATCTCGTCGGCCGCCGCGATGGGATTGGCGACGAGCACGCCGCCCGACAAGCCGAGCGCGGCGCGGGCAGCGACGAACGCGGCGATGGCCTCCGGATCGTCCAGGCGGATCGGCGCCTTGAGGCCGCTCGACCGCGACCAGAAGGCCGGGAACTCGTCGCTGCGATAGCAGACGACCGGGACGCCCTCGGTCTCTAGGTATTCCAGCGTCTTCGGCACATCGAGGAGCGCCTTGGCGCCGGCGCAGACGACCACGACATCGGTGCGGCCGAGCTCGGTAAGGTCGGCGGAGATGTCGAAGGTCGTTTCGGCGCCGCGGTGGACGCCGCCGATGCCACCGGTCGCGAAAACCGGGATGCCGGCAAGCCTTGCGGCGATCATCGTCGCGGCGACGGTGGTAGCGCCCTTTCTGCCCGACGTGATGCCATAGGCGAGATCGGCGCGGGACAGCTTGAGCACGTCCTTCGATTTCGCGAGGTCCTCCAGCGCGGCCTTGTCGAGCCCGACATGGATGGCGCCATCGCGTACCGCGATGGCGGCCGGCAGGGCGCCGCCGCGGCGCACTTCATCTTCGACGGCGAGCGCGGTCTCCAGATTCTGCGGCCACGGCATGCCGTGGCTGACGATGGTGGTTTCGAGCGCGACGACCGGACGGCGCGCGGCGAGCGCCGCCTGCACCTCAGGCGATACGACGATGGGTGGCTTCACGAGGCGATCCGCTCGGTCCCGGCAAGCTGGCGCGGTCCGCGGCCAATCCGTTCGGCCAGGGCATCAGGCGAGAACGGCGCCGCGATGATGCTCCCGGCTTCCAGCGTCATCGCCGCAGCGGCGAGGCCGAAGCGAAGCGCATCGTGCAGGCTGTGGCCCTCGGCCAGGCCGAGAATGACACCGGCGGCGAAGGAATCGCCGGCGCCGTTGACGGCGCTGACGGCGACGCGGAGCGGAGCGTACGAGCGCACATCGCCGCCGGCAGCGGCGGCGAGCGCATCGGCCCCGCTGGTCACGATCACCCGCGTCGTCCGGCGTCCGGCGAGTTCGCTCGCCAGCCGCGGCACCGACAGCGACGGGTCGTCGGGATCGAAGCCGAGCAGGGTCGCGGCCTCCTTGCGGTTGGTGAACAGGAGCGTGAGCAGGTCGAGGACCGGTTCCAGGCGCACGGCCTTGGCGGGCGATACGGTGAGCGCCGCGACCGGGCGCTGCGCGGCGGAGGCCTCGCTGGCGAGAAAGGCCAGCGTCTCCTCCGGCAGGTTGGCGTCGATCACCCAGAAGTCGCCGCGGGGTGCGGTCTCGACCGCATGCACGACGTCGGCCGGCCTGATCGCATCGCATATCTTCATGTCGGCGATGCCGATGATGAGACTGCCGCGATCGTCGAAGGTGGCGTGGTAGCCGGCGGTGTCCCTGCCGGCCATGCGCGCGATGCCCGAGGCGTCCATTCCGACCTGCGCGGCGGCGGCGAGGACGGCGCTGCCATCGGCGTCGTCGCCGACGGCGCCCACCATGCGGGTCGGGAAGCCGAGACGGGCCAGCACCGTCGCGACGTTGAACCCGACACCGCCCGCCAGGCGGCGGACGGTCCCCGGATTGGAGGCGCCGAGCACAGGCTCGGCGGCGCTGCGGGCGACGCGATCGAGCGTGACCCCGCCGAAGACGGTGACGCTGGTGAACGGGCGGACGGACTGGTCCATCGGACAGGCAACCTGCTGGCGGTCGGCGCGTTCGCCAATGCTAGCGCATGGTCGCGCGGACAGGCGAACAAAACTTGGCTGCCGGTGGCCGAATTTGCCAAGAATTCGAGGCAATGGGGGCGCTGGGCGGGCTGGCGCCCTGGGCCCGGCGGCCTGTATATGATGCCCGAGTCGTTTGCCTCGCCCTCGGGAAGCCCTCCGCGTGAAGATATCGTTTCACGGCGCCGACCGCGAAGTCACCGGTTCGTGCCATCTCATCGAGTGCGCCGGCAAGCGCATCCTCGTCGATTGCGGCATGTTCCAGGGCAGTCACGACCTCGACCAGGACAACGGCGAGCCGTTCGGCTTCGACGCCGCCGCGATCGACGTGCTGCTGCTCACCCACGCCCATCTCGATCACTGCGGCCGTGTCCCGCTGCTCGCCAAGCGCGGCTTCCACGGCGAGATCGTCGCCACGGCGGCGACGCGCGAACTGGCGCGGCTGGTGATGCTCGATTCGGCGCGGCTGCAGGAAGAGGACGCGGCGCGGCAGCAGCGCCATGCCGGGCCATGGAAGAAGAATGGCGGCGAGCCGACCGGGCCGCTCTACACCGTGCTCGATGCCATGAACGTGCAGGACCGGTTCGGCCGCGTCGCCGAATACGGCAAGCCCATCGACATCGCACCGGGCATCCGCGCCACGTACATCGACGCCGGGCACATCCTCGGCTCCGCTTCCATCATCCTCGACCTCAGCGAGAACGGCGTCACGCGGCGCATCACCATGTCCGGCGACATCGGCAACGCCGGGCGGCCGCTGATGCGCAACCACACGCCGCCGCCGGTCTCCGACCTCGTCGTCATGGAGACGACCTACGGCGACCGCAACCACAAGCCCTATGACGTCTCGGTCGAGGAATTCTACACCGCGATCGACGAGACCTTCGCGCGCGGCGGCAACGTCATCATCCCGACCTTCGCGCTGGAGCGGGCGCAAGAGCTGATCTACGCCATCCACCAGGCGATCGGGCGGAGCCGCATTGCGCCGGCCGTGCAGGTCTTCCTCGATTCACCGATGGCGGTGTCGGCGACGCAGATCTTCCGCGAGCACCCGGAGTGTCTCTCCGACGAGGCGGTGAAGCTCTTCAAAGGCGGCAACGATCCGCTGAGCCTGCCGGGGCTGCACCTCACCGTGGAGACGGCCGACTCGATCAAGCTCAACACCATCCGCGGCGGGGCGATCATCATGGCGGGCTCCGGCATGGCGACCGGCGGACGCATCCGCCATCACCTGCGCCACAACATCGGGCGGCGGGAAGCGGGGATCATCTTCGTCGGCTTTGCCGGACAGGGGACGCTGGCGCGCACGATCATCGACGGCGCCAAGACCGTGCGCATCATGGGCGAGGAGCTGCCGGTGAGGGCGCACATCTACACGATCAACGGCTTCTCGGCGCACGCCGGGCAGGCCGAGCTCATCGAATGGCAGAAGCCGTCGCAGGCGAAACGCACCGTGCTGGTGCACGGCGACGAGCAGATCATGGCCGGCTTCGGCAAGCTGCTGACCGGGACCGAAGTCGTGATGCCGAAGCTCGGCGACAGCCTCGAACTCTAGGCGCGCGCCGACGGCACGGTGGACCCAGACTATCCGGCTGATGGGCGGCCGAGGGTCACTGTGGAGTTTGAATTTTGACGCTCTTGACGCGCTCTCGACTCTTGCGCCGGTCGGCCGATATGCTTAGCGGCAAGCATGGCGACATGCTGGCGTTGCGAAGGGTTCGGGATACTCGACTGCGAAAGCTGTCACGGCTTCCATCTCTCGCGTAGCTTATGCGCCATGTGCAACGGCATCGGCTGGCGTGTCTGCCCCCGGTGCGACGGCAAGTGCGAGGTTGAAGGTGGTCAAAGGACCGAAAGGCGAGAAGCGCAAGGCCGACGTTATCGGCAACGCGATCTTGATAGCGAGGATCGCTACAGGCGAGGCCAAGGATGGCGTCGCCGATGACGGCAAGGACAAAGCCGCGCAGGCCCTCGGCGCGAAGGGTGGGAAGGCCAGGGCCAAAAGCCTCTCCAAGAAGCGGCGCGCAGAGATCGCCACCAGCGCCGCCGCCGCTCGCTGGAAAAAGGGCTAAACGTCCATCTCGCTCTGTTGTCCGAAAATCCGGCGGACGTGCTTCTCGTATTCTGCCCTGTCCTCGGAAACCTGTGCGATGCCGAGAAGCTGGCCGAGGTGCTGGCGAAGCGCCTTCACGCCCACATCTGACAGAAACTGGTGAAGCTTCTTCCGACGTTCGTCGCGAGATGTTCGTTGGCCCCGCGTTAATTCCAGAATGTGACCACTGCTATTCGCCAGCGGCCACCAGACATGATGGACCGTTAGGTACTTGAAGTAC
>Ga0265314_10006584_pt1 | contig 10234 bp, 9 predicted proteins | sample 4126metaG_FD_203106 | JGI IMG/M metagenome (GOLD analysis project Ga0265314, IMG submission 203106) | Rhizosphere microbial communities from Carex aquatilis grown in University of Washington, Seatle, WA, United States - 4-1-26 metaG | ecosystem: Host-associated > Plants > Roots > Rhizosphere >... | reverse complement strand
TGTCATTGTCCGCCGTCACGGAATAGCGGTATTGGGTATGGGCGTCGAGGCCGTCGAGTCGTGCGTGGTACGTGAACACGGTCTGCCCGTTGACTCCGTCGGTATAGGTGCGCTGGAGCGCGTGGAGGACACGGGGGTTCGCGCCCGGCGCCTCGAGGATCACCCGGGGATTCACGGCCTGGGCCGGGGAGGCCCACGACACGATCACCTCGCGCGAAGGATCCGTGCCCCAGGTCAGATGGACCTGTTCCGGGGTCCCGTCCGCCAGCGCCGCTGCGGCGTGTTCGCTCACCAGGCCGAGTGGCGCCGTCGCGGCGGCGATACCCGCTACTCCGGCCCCGGTGAAGAAACGCCGGCGCGACACCGATGCAGCAGTCCGGTCGCACTCCGGGCCGTGATGGTGCGGGCGCTTGGGCATTGCGCCAACGATACCATCGCTCCGGGCCGGCTTTGAAGCGTCCGGAAAGCACCATTGCACCGGCGTGCCGGTGCGCATTGATTCGGCGCCCGGTTCCTTGCAAGCTCTGTCAATCCAGGGACATGGAAAACACGGAGCAGCGCATGGCCTCACCGAAGCACGCCAAGCGGGATGAACAGAATGCAGCTCGGCGCACACCCTTGACGATCACGGTACGGCCCGATCACCTGGCGTTCATCGAATCCTGCGTGTCGCTGAAGGAATTCGAGTCGGTCGATCAGCTGTTCGACGCCGCGCTGGCCTGGTACCGCAAGCATGTGCACGCGGTCAATGCCTATACCGACGAGCAGATGCACAAGGGCTACTCGCGGGACGAGATCCTCGAGTCCATCGAATGCGAGACGGTGGTCACGATGGTGCGTCCGCCGTCGCGGCGTTCAAGGGCGTAGCATTCCTCGAGGCCGCCAACAGGCCGCAAAGCGCTGCGAGCGACAGCCATAGTCCCGGCATCGCCCGGTTGCCGGTCACGTGAATCAGGTAGGTGCAGATCGCCGGCGTGAAGCCGCCGAATGCCGCGGCTGCGAGGCTGTATGCCAGGGCGAATCCGCTCGTGCGGATATCCGTCGGCATGATCTCGATCAGATACACAACCATCGCCGCGTTGTAGCTGCCGTAGAGGAAGGAGAACCATAGCTCCACGGCCAGCAGGCGCGAGAATGACGGCTCGCGCACGAGCCAATACATGGTCGGGAACGCGGTGACGCACAGGATTGCCGTGCTGGCCAGCAGGATCGGGCGGCGTCCGATCCGGTCGGACAGCGATCCCATGAGGGGGAGCCAAAGCAGATTCGAGGCACCGACGCATAGCGTGACGATGAGCGCGTCCGAGGCCGCAAGGTGCAGCACCGAGGCGCCAAAAGTGGGCGTGTAGGCCGTGATCATGTAGAAGGACACCGTAGTCATCGTCACCATCATTGTGCCGAGCGCCACGATCCTCCAGTTCATGCCGAGGGCACGCAGAATCTGCGGCAGCGCGGGCCGGTCCTTGCGCGCGATGAATTCATCGGTTTCCGCCAGCCGGCGCCTGAAGTGCCAGAGCAACGGAATGAGCGCACAGCCACCCAGCAACGGAATGCGCCAGCCCCAGCGCGTCATGCTCTGCGGCGAGAGTGTTGCACTCAGCACTACGCCGATCAGCGCGGCGGCCATCACCGCGACCTGTTGACTGCCGGACTGGCAGCTGACATAGAGCGCCTTGTGATCACGCGGCGCTATCTCCGACAGGTATACGGAGACGCCGCCCAGCTCCATGCCCGCCGAGAAGCCCTGCAGCAGGCGCCCTGCAATGACCAGCAGCGGCGCTGCGATGCCGATGGCCTGATAGCCCGGGGTGCAGGCGATTGACAGGATGCCGACCGACATCAGGCTCAAGGTCAGGAGCAGGCCGGCGCGTCTGCCCCTGCGGTCGGCATAGGCGCCCAGCACGATGGCACCGAGCGGGCGCATCAGGAATCCCGCGCCGAAGGTTCCCAGCGCGAGCATCAGCGATAGGTAGGCGTTGCCGGTCGGGAAGAATGCGCGACCGATCGGAGCCGCGAAGTACCCGAATACCATGAAATCGTACATCTCCAGGAAGTTCCCGCTGGAGACCCGGAACGCGTTCCGGATTCTCGACGCAGTATTCAGGGCGGCAGGACCGGAGCGTGGTAGTTCAGGGTCATCCCCAGCAGCCATAGCAGCAGTACTACCAGCGGCAGATTCACCAGGAACTGCACGAAGGTGAAGCCGATCAGATCGCGTGCCTTCAATCCGAGCAGACCGAGCACCGGGAGCATCCAGAATGGATTGATCAGGTTCGGCAGTGCCTCGGCGGCGTTGTAGGTCTGCACCACCCAGCCGAGATGGTAGTGCAGCACGTTCGCGGCGTGCATCAGATAGGGTGCCTCGATGATCCACTTGCCGCCGCCCGAAGGCACGAACAGGCCGAGCAGCGCCGAATAGATCGTCACGGCGATCGGGAACGTCGAGTGGCGTGTGATCGATGCGAATGCGGTGCCCAGCAGACCGGCCAGAGTGTGTCCGTTCGAATTTGCGCCGCCGGTCATCATCGAGGCGATCGCTCCGAGCAGCGGGAACTGGATCAGGATCCCGGCCACACCCGGCACACTGCGGGTTACCGAGTCCAGGAACGCCCGTGGCCGCCACTGCAGCAGCAGACCGAGGATCAGGAACATGAAATTGTAGGTGTTCAGGTTCGAGATGGCGCCGATCAGACCCTTTGCGGCCACTTCCGGCACCAGCCAGAGCAGTCCCAGCAGTGCGAGGAACAGGTTCGGCAGCGGACTCCACTCGAGCCATTCTCCAGGCCGTGTGCGCGCCAGAGCCACCTTGCGGCGCGGCGGCGCTGCGATTCCCAGCTGCGCGGCCGTCAGTGCCCGCTCATCGGAGGGCGCCGAGCGCCAGGCCACGAATGCACTGATCGCAGCGAGCAATGCGGCTAGCAGCAGCGACTGCCACAGGAAGATCGTTTCGCGTAGCGGTATGACCCCGCCGCTGTGCAGCAGGGCAGCGGGCATGCTGCCTGGATTGGCCTGCAGCTGCGCCGCGGAGGAGGAAAGACCCAGCGCCCAAACCGAGCCTGAACCCAGGCATGCCGCGGCGCCGGCCGCACGGTAATCCATGCGCAGGTCCGGACGCTGGGCGAGCTCGCGCGCCAGCAGACTCCCGAGCACAGGGCTCAGGCCCCAGTGGATCAGCGCTACCAGGATGCTGGTGAGGGCCACCAGCGCGATGCCGGCCGGACCGCTGCGTGGCAGCGCTGCCAGGCGATACACGAGCCGCGCTACCGGTGGCGAATCGGCGACGACGAAGCCGCCGATCACGATGAAGCACATCTGCATCGTGAACGGGATCAGGCTCCAGAAGCCTGAGCCAAAGCTGCGCGCGACCTCGAGCGGCGCGACACCGATTCCGGTGGCGGCGGCGGCCACCACGGCGACGGCGAGGATGGCGAACGCGAACGCATCGGGAAACCACCGTTCCGACCACGCGCAGGTGCGCTGCGCGAACGCGGACAGCAGGGAGTCCGACGCAGATCCCTGGCTACGCGTCACGGGGCGTCCGTCGGTCCAGGATCCACAGTGCGGCGGGCAGGGCCGTGAAGTCGGCCAGCAGCGCCAGCACGAAGGCCGCGGCGGAGACTATGCCGAACTGGCGCATCGGCGGCAGGTCGGAGAGCGCGAGTGCGAGAAAGCCGCTGGCATTGATCAGCGTTGCGAAGACGATCGGCCGTCCCGCAACCAGCATCGCATGTCGCAGGGCAGTGCTGGTCGAGGCGCCGGCGTGGCCCTCCTGGAAATGGTAGAAGAAATGCACCTGGTCGTTCTCCGTGGCTCCCAGCACGGTCGACCCGATCAGGATGGTCGCTATGTTCAGCGCGATGCCGGATACCCGCATCACGATGAACACGGAAAGGATCGCGAACAACGATGGAATCATCGTCATCAGCCGCGCCGAGGGACTGCGGAACACGAGCAGGAAGCCACAGAAGATCACGCCGGCCGTCAGCGCGAAACTCTCGGTCAGTGTCGGCAGCAGGTGTTCGGTGATCTCGCCCGCAAGCACTCCTTTGCCCGCGAGGCGTCCGCGCACGTCGCGCAGCGCTACGTCATCCGCCTGCGCCGTGGCCCAGCTCTGCTCGACGTAGCGGCGCATCGCCCCGGCCGGGCCAAAGCGTTCCCCGCGCCCACGGATGCGCAGCCGCACGCTCGCAAGGTCGGCGACATCGACGTAGCCTCGTGCACCCGGCTGGGTCAGGATGATCTGCTCCAGATCGCCAGCGAGCGTCATCCAGGCGGCCGCATCCGTGGGCAACTGGTCCGAGCCGGACTGGATGTAGTGTGCCCAGCGCAGGACTGAGGTTGGGCCGTCCACCGCGTCGACTCCCGGGTGCTGCTCGAGGCGGCGCGTCAGCAATTCCACGCTGCGCAGGAACGCCGGATCGAGCGCATGGCCGGGTCGGGTCTGCAGCCACAGATCGATTTCATCGAGGCCACTGGACTGCTCGAAGCGCCGCGTATCCTGCGCGATGCGTTCTCCCGGGTTCACGTAGGTCAGGGCGTCGGTCTCGAGCTGCAGGGGCGCCACGCGCCCCGGAATGCCGAACAGCGCGGTCGCTCCGGCCAGCATCAGCAGCAGTGCGCCTATGACCAGGCGCCAGCGCCATCGTCTCGTCGCCGGCACCAGCACATCCACGAAGGCGACGTAACGCCTGCCGGCGCTCGCGGTGCCCGCGCGCATCGGTGCGCGCACCAGTGCCTGCAGGACCGGAAACAGCGTGAAGCAGGTGAGCCACGCGACCACCAGGCCGCAAGCGGTCCACAGCCCCATCTCGCGCACCGGGCGGATATCCGAGACGGCGAGCGCGGCGAATCCGACCGCGGTCGCGAACATCGAGGCGGTACAGGGCAGGAATTTGTTCGACAGCACCCGCGCCTGGTGCTCCGCGAGATCCGGCGCGTCATCCGGTTCCATGTAGCGTGAGTGGATGTAGACCAGCGTGGCCGTACTCGTGACCAGCACGGTCAGCGGGACGATGGTAGACACGACGGTATTCGTCCAGCCGACCAGGTCGGCGAGTCCCATCGCGATCGCGACGACGCAGCCGAGCGTGATGAGGATCGCGGTCAGCGTGCGCCAGGAACGATAGACCAGCAGCACCAGCGCCATCAGGAAGATTCCGAACAGCGGCATGAATTTCCTGGTGGCCGCTCCGGTCTGGCGTTCGAGCCAGGCATCGAGCCACGGGCTGCCGACGCGGCGGACCGCGCTGAAGGGACGGCCGGCCCGGTCGAGCGGCAGCACCAGCGCATCGATTGCGGCCAATGCGCGGTCGCGCTCGGCAGCATTGCGCACGCGCAGATCCAGTGCGATGCCGAGAAAATGCTCCCCGACCAGCCCGGCGCGACGGAACAGCGTGGTGCCGGTCGCGAAGCGCCGCAGCCGGGCCGCGTCGTCCGGACCGATGTCGGCTCCGGCCGTGGTCGCGGGGCGCAGCGTCAGGACACTCTGCGCCGCGACATCCGGAATGCCGTTGAGCGCATGCTCGAGCCGCTGGGCAGCCGAAAGTGCTGCAGGCGCATACGGGTCCGGCGCTTCGAGCATCAGCAGCGCCTGCTCGCCTTCGGGAAACACGCGCTCGAATTCGACCGTCGCCTGGAACACCGGGTCGCCGGGGATGAGCAGGCGGTCGATCGAAGGATCAGTGGGAATGCGCAGCGCGCCGTAGATACCGGCGCTCGTGAGCAGCGCGAAGGCGATGAGTATCAAGTTTCGCGCCCGCAGGATGTGCAGGAACGCGCGTCTGAGGCCCGGGGCGTTCTGCGTGCTCATGATCGACCCGCTCTCCAGCCCGGCTGAGTTAAGCCCACCGCGCGCGATAATGATAGCCTACGCAGATGAGCGCATTGCTGTTGTCCGCGGTCGCGACGCTGGTGTTCTGCGCCCCCGGATATCCCGGCGGTGCGGGTGACGCCCAACCCTTCGTCGATCAGTTCGCCAGCGCCGCGGCGGCCAGTGCCGGTTGGCCGAAGGGCAGCCTGGCAGCGCTGTACGACCCGACCGAGCAAGGCGGGCTCTCGAAGCTGGGCAGCGCTGATGCGGCGCTGGCCTTCGTACCCTATGCGTTCTTCGTGCAGCACGGGGCGGCGCTGCATCTGGCACCGCTCGCTCAGGCCGACGTCGTCGGGGTGGGAACGCAAGAGCGCTGGGCCCTGGTCGCGAAAGCCGGCGCGATCGCCGGTCCGGCCGCTTTGTCCGGATACACGATCCTGAGCGTCGCCGGCTACGCCCCAGAGTTTGTACGCCACGTGGCGCTGGCTGCCTGGTCGCTGCCCGCCGGAATCCGGATCGAGTCCACCGGCCAGATCTTGAGCGCGTTGCGGCGCGCAGCCGCGGGTGAACCGGTCGTGGCGCTACTCGATGCGACACAGACGGCGGCTTTGCCAAGCCTGCCATTCGGGTCACAGCTCGGCGTGGTGCTGCAGTCGGCGCCGGTGCCGGTAGCCATCGTGGCGCTCGTCGATGCGCGATTGCCGCCGGTCCGCGCGCACAGCATGCAGGCCGGCCTGCTCAAGCTGGGGCATGCCGGCGGCGAAGCCGACACTCTGGGCCAGCTGCGGCTGAAGGGATTCGTGCCAGTGCGGCTTCCCCTGCCAGCGGCTCCGCCGTGACGCGACGGACCGCAGCTGCGCTGCTGGCGCTGCTGTCGAGTGGGTGTGTCGCGCCTGTGCAATCGCCCGGACCGCGGCCGGAGGCCGTTGCGGGATCGACGGCGCGCACCGTGCCGGCGCTGGCCGCGGAGATTGCCGCGGTGGCACATCACAGCGATCACGAGGCGGATGCAAAGATCCGCGTGCAGCTCGCCGCGCAGGCAGCAGCGGACGCGGAGGCCTGCATCGCGCAGGCGCCACAGGCAGTCGCATGCCTGTACGGAAACGCGCTCGCGCTGGGTCTGCAGGCGCGGGCACATCCGGCACAGGCGCTCGGGCTGCTCAATATGATGCTCTCGAACCTCGTCAGTGCCGGGGCGGCGGATCCGGACTACGATGAGGCGGGACCAGATCGGGTACGGGCGCTGGTACTGATGCGCGCACCCGGATGGCCGCTCGGGCCTGGCGATGCGGCAGCCGGCCTGCTGGCAGCGCGCAGCGCGGTGGCCTTGCACCCGAAGTATCCACCGAACCTGCTGGCACTGGCCGAAGCCCTGGATCGGACCGGGGATGCAAGCGAAGCCCGGAACACCTATGCGCGGGCGCGCGCGGCCGCGCAGGAGCTGCCGCCCTCAGCGGATCAGGACGAATGGTTGCATCAGGCCGACACCGCTCTGAAGCGCCCGTAGCCCATTAGCAAAGCGCCGCTGGTACTACTCCGCCTCGGCGATGCGCAGCGAGATGGCACCGAGTCCTTCGATCGAGCCGCTGAGTTCATCGTTCGGCACCACCGGGCCGACGCCCTCCGGAGTGCCGGTGTAGACCAGGTCGCCGGGCTGCAGGTGGTAGAACTTCGACAGGTCCGCGATCAGGGCGGGCACCGGATGAATCAGCAGCTGCACGTCCGATTGCTGGCGGACCGTGCCGTTGACCTGCAATTCGATGCGCCCGTGATCAATGTGCCCGCATTCGGCAACGGGCACGATCGGCGAGAGCACCGCGGCGGTCTCGAAGTCCTTGCCCAGATCCCAGGGCCGGCGCTGGTCACGGGCGGCATACTGCAGATCCCGGCGCGTCATGTCGAGGCCGCAGGTGTAGCCGAACACCGCGCGCAGGGCGTCTGCGGCCGCTACGCGAAATGCCGGAGCACCGATCGCAACCACCAGCTCCATCTCGTAATGCAGGTTCGCGGTCCCCGGTGGATAGGCGATGCGGGCTCCCGAAGCGGCGTAGTCCTGCGCTGACTTCGTGAAATAGAACGGTGCCTCCCGATCCGCGGCGACGCCCATCTCCCGTGCATGGGCCTCGTAATTGCGCCCGACGCAGAAGATGCGCCGGATCGGGTAGCGCGCATCGCTGCCGCGGATCGGCACCGCCACGATCGCCGGTGGCTCAAAGGCATACTGGATCACGGCGGGATTCCTTCAACTCGTCAGTTGCGCTCATTATAGCGAGCGCCGCAGCGCTGGCTTAAGATCCGGGCCCCGATCCCGACGCGAGTCTCACCCATGAAGATCTTCTACGCCGCCGCGTCACCGTTCGTGCGCAAATGCCTGGTCGTCGCGCATGAGCTGGGGCTGCGCGAGCGCATCGAACTCGTGCCGGCCAGCGCGCATCCGATCAATCGCAGCGCGCCCATCGTCGCCCACAATCCGCTCGGCCAGATGCCGACGCTGTTGGCGGACGATGGTACGGTGCTGTACGACAGCCGCGTCATCTGCGAGTACCTGAATTCGCTTGGCGATGGTCGAATCGTTCCCGCCACGGGCGCGGAACGTTGGCAGGCGCTCATCGAGCAGTCGCTTGCCGACGGCATCATGGATGCGGCCGTACTGGTGCGCTACGAGCAGGTGGTGCGCCCGGAGCCGCTGCGCTGGCCGGAATGGATCAACGGCCAGCTGGACAAGGTCCACTCCGCGCTCGCGCGCATCGAGCTCGAGGCGCCCACGTTCGGCGGGCGTGTCGATATCGGCACCATTGCGATCGGCTGCGCGCTCGGCTATCTCGATCTGCGGTTCGCCGCTCTCGCGTGGCGCGAGCGGCACCCGGCGAGTGCGGCGTGGTTTGCGCGTTTCGACGCGCGCGCTTCGATGAGCGCAACGCGTCCTTAACAGATCTGCTATCGCTGTTTCAGCGACGCCATGTCGATCACGAAGCGGTAGCGTACCGCCTCGCAGCAGCTGCTCAGTCCGGAAGCGGTGCGCCGCGGGTCTCGAGACTCAACGGCAGCAGCAGCAGCCCCAGCAGGAACGCCACTGCGGTCATTGCGACGGGCCGGCCGATGCTGCCGTAGTGCTGCACGCCGGCGCCGATCAGGAAATTCACCCCGGCGCCAATGAAGCGTCCGAACGAGGTCACGAACGCGAACGCCGTGGCGCGGATGGCCGTCGGATACTGCTCCGGCAGCCACAGGCTGTAGATCGCGAAATTGCCACCGAAGAAACCGAGCACGCACAGCGCCGCGATGAAAGTGGCCAGTCCACCCGGGAGCTGGAACGCCCAGCCGAAGCTCAAGTAGATGCCGCCGGCCATGCCGCAGAAGTACAGCGCCAGCGTGCGGCGCCGACCCACGCGCTCTGCGAGCGGTGGCAGTGCCAGGCAGCCGATGCACGTGGCGATCGAGAGCAGCCCGGTGCCGAAGGATGCAAGCCTGGCGGCCTGTGCGCCGGTGTGACCGGCGGCACGTGCCATCGCGATGATCGCCGAGGGCTCGTACACCGTGCCGGCCCACAGCCCGATGATCGAAACCGTAACCAGCCCGGTGTTGACCAGCGTGCGGGTGCGGTATGTGCCGGCAAACACTGCCCGCAACGGGCTACGGCGCTCGCGGCTGGACGCGGTACGTCTCCAGCGCTCCGGCTCGGAGAGGCGGGATAGCATGTACAGTGCAAGCAGCACCGGCGCGCCGCCGCACAGGAACATCGCCCGCCACCCGTATGCGGCACCGACGGTGTAGTTCAGTGCCGCCGCCAGGAAAAAGCCTACGTAGTAGCCGGTCTGCAGGTAGCCGGCCCCCATCCGGCGACGGTCCTCTGGCCACGCTTCGGCGACATAGGTCCCGGCCAGCGCCCATTCGCCGCCAATCCCGACGCCGGCGAGAAAGCGGAACGCGCCGAGCTGCCAGACGTTGTGCGCGAAAGCGGCGGCCGCCGTGAATACGGCATAGACGATAACCGCCGCCGCGAGCGTGCGGGTCCTGCCCCAGCGATCGGCGATCGGGCCCCAGAGGAACGATCCACCCCAGCCTGCCAGGAAGACCGCAAACAGAATCGAGCCTGCGAGCGCTATGCCGGCCGGCGAGCCGTTCATTCCCGAGCGCGGCAGCAATTCGGCGAGCGCGGGAGTGAGCACCAGCGCGAAGATGAAGGAATCCATGCCATCGAGCGTCCAGCCGGCCCAGGCGGCCCAGAAGCCGCGTACCTGGGCGGGATTCAGTGGCGTGCGGAGTGCAGCCGATGTGGTCGGGTCGGGATGCATTGCCGGGGGCCTCAGGCCGATTGATACAACGTGGCGTACTGCTCGCGCAGCATGCTCTTCTGCACCTTGCCCATCGTGTTGCGCGGCAGTTCGGCGACGAACAGGATTCGCTTGGGCACTTTGTAGCGCG
>Ga0265314_10006583_pt1 | contig 10235 bp, 12 predicted proteins | sample 4126metaG_FD_203106 | JGI IMG/M metagenome (GOLD analysis project Ga0265314, IMG submission 203106) | Rhizosphere microbial communities from Carex aquatilis grown in University of Washington, Seatle, WA, United States - 4-1-26 metaG | ecosystem: Host-associated > Plants > Roots > Rhizosphere >... | reverse complement strand
AACGCGGCGGCGAACGCGACGGCGAACGCGGCCACCGCAGCCATCGCCGCGCGGGCGCGGCGCGCCGCGGCGCTCATCCGCGCGGCGGTTCCCCTCCCGCCTCGACCGTCGCCAGCACCTCGGCGCATCGCTTGCCCCACGGATTGAACTTGTTCGTCCCGTGCCCCTTGGCCCACGTCGCCTTGGCTTCGTCGAACTGCTCGTTGAACCAGTAGGCGCGCCCGAGTTCGTAATACGCCTCGATGAGGTTCGGCCCGATGGCGAGCGTCTTGAGGAAGAAGTTCTCGGCGTCCTCGTACATCTCGCGCTCGAGGTACACGAGCCCGAGGTAGAAGTGCGCGTAGAGCGTCGCCTTCTTGTCGTTGTCGAGGCGGATCGCCTTGGAGAGATGCTCGATCGCCTCGCCGAAGATCTTCTTCTTGAGGCAGATGTAGCCGACGTTGATGCGCGCCAGCGCGTTGGCCGGCTCCTTCATGAGCACCTTCTGGAAGCTCATCATCGCGTCGTCGTACTTCTCCTGCAGCATCTGCGCCCAGCCGAGGAGCGCTTCGCTCTGCACGTTGCCGGGCGAGAGTTCGATCGCCTTGAGCAGCGCCGTCTCGGCGCCTTCGTAATCGCCGAGCGAGAGCCGGCTCCACCCTTTCTCGATGAACGTGCTCGCGCCGATGTGATCGGCGTGCACCACGGGGCGTTCGGCGCTGAACTGCGGCGCGAGCGAGGGCGCGGCCGACTGCGCGGCCTTCCATTTGTCGACGAGCTTCTTGATCTCGTCCTTGAGGGCGCTCAACTCGGTGACCGTCGCCTCCACCGACTTGAAGAGGGTGATGATCTCCCCCTTCACCGCGGCGTCGGCGGTGCCGGCGTCGAGCCGGCGGTCGATGTCGGCGTACTTCGCCTTGATGGCGCTGACGAGTGCTTCACTCATGCGAGGAGGCTCCGGCGACGGCTTGTTCGAGCACGATCCGTTCGCGCGCCGTGAGGAGCTGCGCGACGTCGAGCACCACGAGGGGCGGTTCCCCTTCCTTGCCGCGCCGCACGAGGGCGCGCAGGTACTGCTTGGCGAGGCCGCGGAAGATCGGCGGCGGCGGTTCGAGCTGGGCGGCGGTGACCGTCGCGACCTCGTCGACGGCGTCGACGATGGCGCCCATCCAGTCGTCGCCGGCGTTCACGACGAGGATGCGCGCTCCCTCGCGCGACGCGGCCATCGGCAGTTCGAAGCGCGTGCGCAGGTCGATCACCGGCACGACCTCGTCGGCGAAGTCGATCACGCCCTCGAGCCAGGCGGGGACGTTCGGGATGGGGCGCGGTTGCTGGAACCGCAGCACGCGCTCCACGGCGAAGATGTCGACGGCGAAGCGGTCGTCGCCCACGCGGAAGGTGACGAGCTGCATCTTCTCGGCGCCGGTGCTGGGAGCGGTCATTCGGCGATCTCCTGTGTCGTGGCGCCGGTGGCGGCGGCCTTGTCGAGCAGCGACGCCACGCGGACGAGGTTCACGAGGTGTCCATCGTCGCGCGCGCCGACGCAGACGCCGGCGAGCACGCCGTCGGCGTCGGTGCCGGCGGGCACCGGGCGGAGCGTCGTGAGGTCGAGCATGGTGAGGTCGTCGACGTCGTCGACCACGAGCACCGCGCGCTGCGCGCCGGTGCGGAGCACGAGCGCGGTGGTGGAGCGGCCGTCGCGCGCCACGCCGAACGCCCAGCCGCCGTCGAACGCGCTGAGCGTGCGCGCGCGATGGCGCATCTGGCCGGCGAGCCCCGGCGGCGCGGCCGGCACCCACTCGAGATGCGGCGCGTCGATCGCCTCTTCCACGTCGGCGACGGCGAACGCGAACCGCTCGCTCCCCACGCGGGCGATCACGTGCAGGTCGCGCGTCGTGGCGCCGGCGGTCATGCGACGCGCCCCTTCGCGCGGCGCGCCTGCAGGAGCGACGTCGCGTGCGCCGCGACGGTGCCGAGCGGCGCGACGACGTCGGCCCCCGCGCTCTCGAGCGCGGCGAGCGGCATACCATAGATGGTGCTCGTGGCCCGGTCCTGCACCACGGCGCCGCCGCCGGCGGCGCGGATGGCCTTGAGTCCCACGCTCCCGTCGCGCCCCATGCCGGTGAGCACCACGCCGACGGTGTGCGCGCCGAACACGGCGGCCACCGATTCGAAGAGCGGATCGGCGGCGGGCTTCACGCCCCAGATGTTCTCGCCGTCGGTGAGCTTCACCTGCGCGCCGTCGGGCGTGGCCTGCACCGTCATGTGCGCGCCGCCGGGGGCGATGTACACATGGTTCGGGAGGAGCACCTCGCCGTCCATGGCCTCGGTCACGTCGAGGCGCGAGAGGGCGTCGAGGCGTGACGCGAGACCGGCGGTGAAGCCGCGCGGCATGTGCTGCACGACGAGCACGGCGGCGTCGATGTCGGCGGGGAGCATCGGGATCATGTCGGCGAGGGCGCGCGGTCCGCCCGTCGACGACGCGACGGCGATCGCCGAGCGCGCGCCGGTGCGGCTGCGCGGCTCGGGCTTCACGGCGCGCGTGCGCCGCGCGAGCATCGGCACGCCGCGCAGGTTCACGACGGCCGCGGCGCGGAGCGCTTCGAGGAGCCGCTCGCGCACCTCGGTCACCTGCCGCGCGCCGGCCGCGCGCGGCTTGCGCACGAAGTCGACGGCGCCGAGTTCCAGCGCGCGCAGTGTGAGGTCGACGTCGCCCTGCGACTCGGCGCCGCTGAGCATCACCACGGGGCGGGGCGTCTCGCTCATGATGTAGCCGAGCACGGCGATGCCGTCGAGGCCGGGCATCGCGATGTCGAGCGTAACGATGTCCGGGTCGAGGGCGTGCACTTTCTCGAGGGCGTCGTGGCCGTCCTTGGCCGCGCCGATCACGCGGAATTCCTCGAACTCGCCCACCACGTCGCTGATGACGGTGCGCATGAGCGCGCTGTCGTCGACGACGAGCACGGTGCGGCGCGCGCCGTCAGAGGACAACTTCCCCTCCCCGCACCGAGCGCACGGTCATCACGCCGGTGGCGACGTCGAACGTCACGGTGCGGCCGTAGTCGCCGCCGATGTCCTCGCCGGCGAGGCGCACGCGCGCCGCGGCGAGCGCGGCGCGGGCCGCGTCGGCGTTGCGCGTTCCCATCGTGCCGCCGGTGCTCGCGAGGAGGTCACCGAAGAGCTTCGCGCCCCCGGCGAGCTTCGCGACGAACGGCCCCGTCGCGCCGAGCGCGCGCATCTCCTCGAGGAGCATCGGCACGGCCGTGCTCGCGAACTTCGCGCGGTTGTCGGTCTGCCGGTGCGCCGCCAGTTCGGGCAGGAGCACGTGCGCCATCGCCCCGACGCGCGCGATGGGGTCGTGGATCGTGATCGCGATGCACGAGCCGAGCCCGATGGTGACGAGACGTCCCGTGCCGGCCACGACCGCGTGATGGGCGATGCGCACCTTGTGCTCCACTAGATGCGCCGGAAGATGCGCTGCCGCTGGTCGACGGCCTCGAACAGCGCGCGGCTCGCGCCGAGCAACGTCTCGACCTTGCCCAGCACCAGCAGGCCGCCGGGGGCGAGCGCCTCGTGGAACCGGCGCATGAGCGCTTCCTGCGACGCGCGATCGAAGTAGATGATCACGTTGCGGCAGGTGATCAGGTGGAACGGCCCGAGCGGCGGCGACTCGCGCAGCATGTCGTGCTTCTGGAAATGGAGCAGCGCGCGCAGCTCGGCCGAGGCCTTGCGGGCGTCGGCGAAGTACCGCTCACGCAGCGCCGCCGGCAGTTCGGCGAACGCTTCGGCGGGATACTGCCCCGCCGCCGCCGCTTCGAGGCTCGCGCGATCGATGTCGGTGGCGACGATGCGCAGCCGGCCGAGACGCGACGCGTCGCCCTTCGCGGTGATGCACGCGTGCCAGAGCGCCGCGAGCGTGTACGCTTCCTCGCCCGACGAACAGCCCGCCACCCAGCAGCGGAGGCGCGGCGTGTCGAGCGCCCAGAGTTCGGGGAGCACCTGGTCGCGCACCGCGTCCCACGCCTCGGCGTTGCGATACAGCTTGGTGACGTTGATCGTGAGCGCGTCGATGAGCTTGTCGAATTCGGCCGGGTCCTGGTCGAGGAGACGCGCGTAGGCGTCGTAGTCGGCCGCGCCGCGCGCGCGCATGCGCACGGCGATGCGCCGCTTGAGGCAACTCCCCTTGTAGCTCGGCGCGCCGAAGCCCCGCTCGCGCGCGATCTTGTCCGCGAGCGCCATGAACGCCTCGGCCTCGTGCTCGTTGGCCATCACGGGAGCGCTTTCGCGGCCTCGAGATTCTGGCGGACGATCGTGTTGCCCGGGTCGAGGGTGAGCGCGCGCTCCCAGCACTGGATGGCGTCGTCGCGCTCGCGCCGCTTCAGGCGGATGTTGCCGAGCTTGAACCAGGCGTCGGGCCCGAGGCGTTCGTTGAATTTCACGGCGCGCTGGTACGCGTCGAACGCTTCGTCGAAACGGCCGCTGCGGTAGAGGCAGTCGCCGAGGTTCTTGTGGAGCTGCGCGATCGACGGGTCCTCGGCCACGCCGCGTTCCGCCGCGGCGAGCGCGTCGGCGTTCTTGCCGCGCTTCTCGAGGGCGACCGCGAGGTTGTTGTGCAGCACCGCCGCGTGGGGATACGTCTCGATCCCCTCGCGCAGCACCGTGATCGCGTCGTCGGGGCGCGCGCTGAGCCAGGCGGTGAGCCCGGCATAGTGATACCATGCCGCCGTCGGCGCGCGGGTGCCGTACAGCGGGCGCGCCGCGCGCAGCGCCGCGTCGGCCGCCTCGAGGTTCCCCTCGCGCAGCGAGAGGACGCCGAGCGAGAGGTGCACGCGCGGGTCGCCCTCGCCGCCGCGCGCCATCGCCTCGCTGAGCGCGACGTGCGCCTGCTCGAACTGGCCGGCGCGCTCGAACGCGTACGCGAGGTTGTGAAAGACCGCGGGCGACGCGTGCCGCGCGTGCGACGCCGTCTCGAAGTCGCCGACAGCGTCGTCCCACCGGCCGAGGCGGAGGTGCACGAGGCCGAGCACGAATCGCGCCTGCAGGTCGCTCGGCCGGAGCTCCGACACGCGGCGGAACTCGCGCTCGGCCTCGTCGAGCATGCCCGTTTTATAGAACGCAATGCCAAGATTCCTGTGCTCCTCGACGCGCGCGTCGGGGGCCTGCACTTCGGGAGCCTTCGTCTTGCCCACGCGATGGAGGAAGCCCGCCGTCGCGAGCCCGTAGAGCGCCTTGCCGACCTCGAACTCGATGAGCCCCGATTCCTCGACGAGGTTCGCGACGTCGCGGCGGCCGTCGATGAGCGGCAGGATGAGTTCCTGCTCCTTCGAGAGACTCCCGCGGCTCTCCTCGATCTTGCGGCGGTCGGCGTCGAAGACGATGTCGAACGACGGGATCTTCTTCTCGATGAGGCCCCACTCGTCGACGCGGCGCGCCCCCTCGAGGAGGAGCGACTCCGGGTTGATCGAGACGAGGAAGTCCTGCTCCTCGGGCGCGAGGTCGGCCTCGAAGTTGAACGTCCCCGCCGACCAGGTGAAGAGGAAGTACACCGCCTCCTCGATCTGGATGCGGATCTGCCCGTGCAGCGCCTCGCGCGAGATGATCCCGAGTTCGACGAGGATCTCGCCGAGCCGCTTGTCGCGCTGCTTCCCCTGCGCCGCGATGGCCGCGTCGAGCTGCGCGGGCGAGATCGCGTTGCTCTTGAGAAGGATGTCGCCGAGCCGGTCGCGACGGTTCACGATCGACGCGTACGAGATCTTCCCCTTGTCGAAGTAGATCGAGCCGAAGTTGTTGCGGTGCGTGACCGAGAGGCACCCGGTCTTCTTGCCCATCGAAAGAAGCTGGAGCACGTCGGGAAGGCTGGCTTCCTTGAGGCTGCCCTTGATGGCCATCAGCGCAGCTCCTCATTGAGCCGCGCCGTGACGTCCGGCCACTCCCAGACGACCTTCTCCGCGTCGTACGGCACGCCCTCGCCGCTCTGCGCGCCCACCGCGAGCACGCCGGCGTACGGCGTCGCGAGCCCCAGTTCCGACCGCGCCATCTGCACGTTGAGCGGCGTCTTCGACGCGTCGGCCGCCGCGCCGAGCCGGTTCACGACGCCGATGATCTCGCGCACGCTCTGCACGGGCTGGTCGGAGAGCACGGCGACGAGCGCGTCGTCGGCGGGACGGCCCGCGTCGAGCAGGTAGCGCTTGATCAACGCCTGCCGCAGCGCGCGGTCGGGCGCCTGGATGGGCACGACGAGCCCGCCCTCGAAGCGCGAGCGGAGCCGGGCCTCGAGGTCGGGGATCTCGGCCGGCGCCCGGTCGCTCGTGAGCACGATCTGCTTGCCGGCGCCGACGATCGCGTTGAACAGCAGGAAGAGCTCGTCCTGCGTCCGCTCCTTGCCCGAGATGAACTGCACGTCGTCGATGATGAGCGCGTCGGCGTGCCGGTACCGGATGCGCCACCGCTCGATGCTCCCGCTCTGGATCGCGGCGATGAGTTCGTCGACGAACTTCTGCGCGTGCACGCACGCGACGACCTTCGTGCCGCCGCTCGCCGCGACGAGCGCGTTGCCGATCGCGTTGAGGAGGTGCGTCTTGCCGACGCCGCTCGGGCCGTGGAAGAGCAGCGGGTTGTACTTCGTCCCCGGCTCGGCGACGACGGCGTCGGCCGCGTGCGCCGCGAGCTGGTTCGACGGGCTCACCTCGAACGCGTCGCGCGCGAACATCGGGCTCGGCCCCTCGGGCGGCGTCGCGCCGGCGAGCGCGCGCTCAACGAGGTCCTCGGCCTCCTCCATCCGCTCCGGATCGCGGAACACCGAGTTGCCGCCGAGCGAAGGATCGACCGCCGTCGCCGTGCGCTCGAGGTCGCGCATGTGCTCGATGGCGGCGGCGAACGTCGCGAGGAGCCCCGAGACGTCGGGTTCGCGCGGCAGCGTCAGCGCGCGCTCGATGATGCCCGTCTTGAATCCCTCGCCCTGCCAGTACTGCCGCGCCTCGGCGAGGCGCGCCTGCCAGCTCTCGACGTGCTGCTGCACGACGCTCGAGACGTCGGTGAGGAAGTTCTCGAACTCGCCGGCGGGGCGCGACGCCGGTTCCGGCGCCCGGGGCTTGCTCTCGTCGATGCCCAGCGCCTGGTGCGCCACGAGGCGGTTGAGCGCCCCCTGCAGTTCGCGCACGTTGGCGAAGCTGAACTTCGCCATCTCCTCGAGCATGCCGTCCTTGAAGGTGAGATTGCGCTCCTCGCAGTTCGTGCGGAGGATCGCCATGCGCGTCTCGTAGTCGGGCGCCGTCACGTCCACGATGAGGCCTCCCGAGAGCCGGCTGATGAGCCGCTCGTCGACGTCCCGGATCTCCGCCGGCGGCCGGTCGCTCGTGAGCACGATCTGCCGCCCCGCGCGCTGCATGCGCTCGAACAGCTTGAGCAACTCCGCCTGCATCTCGCGATGCCCGGTGAGGAACTGCACGTCGTCGATGAGGAGCATCGCGGTGCGTTCGTACCGCGCCGAGAAGATCTCGAGGTTGCCTGTCGACGTCGCCGCGAGGAGCTGGCCGACGAACTCCTCGAGCGTGACGTACTCCACCTCGATGCCCGGCTGCAGCGCCTCGGCGAGGTGGCCGATGCCGCCGAGGAGGTGCGTCTTGCCGAGTCCGGTGCCGCCGTAGATGAAGAGCGGGTTGTACACCGCGCCCGGCTGCTCCGCGACGGCGCGCGCCGCGGCGACGGCGAGGCGGTTCCCCGCCCCGACCACCAGATTGTCGAACCGGAAGCGTTCGTCGAGTCGCACGCTAGAACCGCCCCCCGCCGGAGGTGCTCAGCTTGCGGAGCACGAGTTCCGACACGGCGCGCAGCGTCTCGAACACGCCGGGGCCGTGGAGCGCGTCGGCCGGGAAGCTCGGCACGTCGCGGAAGTTCAGCTGCTCGTCGAGCTCGCTCACCGGGAGGAGGAGTTCCTCCGGAAGGTCGCGCTTGTTGTACTGCAGCACGAGCGGCATGGTGCGCGCGTCGATGCCGTAGTCGGCGAGGTTCGCGTGCAGGTCCTGCATGCTCTCGACGTTCTCGTCGAGCTGCCGGGCCTGACTGTCGCCCACGAAGACGACGCCGTCGGCGCCCTGCAGGACGAGTTTGCGCGTGGTCTGGTAGTACACCTGGCCGGGCACCGTGTACAGCTGGAAGCGCGTCGTGAAGCCGCTGATCGTGCCGAGATCGAGCGGCAGGAAGTCGAAGAAGAGCGTGCGGTCCGTCTGCGTCGCGAGCGACACCATCTGCCCTTTCCGGTCGGGCGGCACCTGCGAATAAATGTAATGCAGGTTCGTCGTCTTCCCCGACCGTCCGGGGCCGTAGTAGACGATCTTGCAGGTGATCTCGCGCGTCGCGTAGTTGACGAGACTCATGGCGTCCTCAGGCTCGGCCGAACATGACGGCGAGGTTGCGATTCAGCTCGCTCTCGAAATTCTCGGCGAGGGCGGCCGGCTCGGCCTGCGGCGACGGCGCCAGTTCGGCCACCGCCTCGCAGAACTGCTGGAAGAACAACTGCACGAGCCCCAACGAACTCTCCTCGTCGAACACGGCGAAGAGGATGAGCGACGTGCCCTTCGTCGGCACCGTCGCGCGGAAGAACTGGCGCGTCGACCCCACGTAGTGCACCGTCCCGAACGGCTTGCCGTCGAGCATGCGGCCGAGCTCGTTGCTCGACGCGTGCGTCGCTGCGGCGAGCGCGCAGGCGGTCATCACGTCCACGCTCCGCGCGAAGCCGAATTGGCCGAGCACCTGCCCCGTCGGATGGAGCAGCACGCCCAGCTCCAGCCGCGCGTCGGCGACGAGCTGGTGCAGCGGCGTCTCGACCCAACTGGCGGCCACGGTCAGTCTCATGCGAACAGCTCCATCGCTTTCAGCATCTCCACCCGGATCAGTCCCACGTTGACGGTCGGTTCCGCGATCACGATGAGCACGAGGTCGTTGCGCCCCACGGCGCACACGCGACCGGCCTCGGCCGTGAGCTCGAAGAATCCCGCCTCCCCGAACCCCGCCGCGAGCGCCGACCGCCGCGCCTTGCGGTAGAGCGACGAACTCAGCGCGGCGAACGCGTTGCCGTTCACTCCAATCTGCAGGTTCGCCTCGACGATCATGCCGTCGCGCTCGCCCACGACGAGGCATCCCGACACCCCGCGGTGCCGGATCAGCTGCCCGAGCAGGCCCGTGAATGGACTGCTCATTCGCCCGTCTCCAGCCAGAGACGCGCCCGCATCACGCAACGCTCGAGCAGCCGCCGCACGAAGCCGAGCGGCACGCTCCGCGGCGTCGCCACGAGGAGCACGCCGTCGCCGCCGGGCGCCATCGCGAGCGAGGCCGCCTCCGACTCGAACACGATCTGCTTCCAGGCGCCGAGCCCGAGGTACTTCACGGCGCGCGCCGCCTCGTCGCTCACGCCCGAGAGCTGCGCCGCGAGGTCGGCGCCGAGGTCGCGGCCGTCGGCGGTGAGATACTGCCCGGCCACGACGTACCCGTCGCGGTCGATGAGCAGCGCCGTCTGCGGCTGGTCGGCGAGGATCTCGTCGAACAGCGCGCGCGCGTCCTGCGCGTCGTGCGCGGCCTCGGGAGGGAGTCCGGTCGGCGCGGCGATGATCGCGGTCTCGCGCTCGTGCGCCCCGCGGTCGCCGTCGAGCATCGCGGCGCGCACCGTGCCGAGCGCCGTCGCGAGCGACTGATCGTCGGGATCCGCCGCGAGCGCCGCGCCGAGCAGTTCCGCCGCGCCGGCGAGATCGCCCTGCTGAAAACGGAGAAAGCCGAGGCCCTTCTGCGCGGCGGCGTGCCCCGGCGCGACGGAGAGCACCGTCTCCCATTCCGCGCGCGCGCGCGCGAAGTCGCCGCGGTCGATCGCGATGCGCGCGACGAGGTCGTGCGCGTCGGCGCGCTGCGGATGCCGCTCGGCGCCGCGCGTCGCGACTTTCCAGGCGACGTCGAGCTGCCCGCGCCGCCGCAGGGCTTCGCCGAGCGGCAGGAAGGCGAGGCTCGACGGGTCGGCGGCGAGCTGGTCGCTGAGGGCGCGGATGTCGTCAGTCACCGTACCACGTCTCCAGCATCGCGCGAAGCCGCGCCGCGGCGGCGAGCCCGCTGCGGATCTCGCTCGCGTGCTCGTGATGCGGCGTCGCCTGGAGCAGGCGCGCCCAGGCGGCGGTCGCCCCCTCGAAATCACCGCGGCGCAGCAGGAAGAACCCGAGGTCGAGATCGTCGGTCGGCTCGGGCACCGGCGATTCGCTCGCGTACGTAACCGG
>Ga0265314_10006577_pt1 | contig 10243 bp, 6 predicted proteins | sample 4126metaG_FD_203106 | JGI IMG/M metagenome (GOLD analysis project Ga0265314, IMG submission 203106) | Rhizosphere microbial communities from Carex aquatilis grown in University of Washington, Seatle, WA, United States - 4-1-26 metaG | ecosystem: Host-associated > Plants > Roots > Rhizosphere >... | reverse complement strand
TTCCTGTGCACGGGTCTCATCGCGTTCGCCTGCGGGCGGACCGACCTCGACCTCGGCTCCAACACGCCTGTCACGACGGGCGCGGGCGGTGATGTCGGCCCGGGAACGGCCGGCGCGACGGGCGCCGCGGGCTTCTTGACGGGAGTGGGCACGGGCACCGCCGGCTCCGTCGGCACGGGCACCGCGGGGACCATCTTCAGCACGGGCGCCGCGGGCGCGATCGTCGGCGTCGCTGGCACGATCGGCACCACGACCGGGAGCGCGGGAACGGGCATCTTCACGGGCACCGCGGGCTTCGTCGGGACGGGGACGGCCGGCGCCTTCGGGACCGGCACGGGCGGCGCGACGGTGGGCAGCGCCGGGACCTCGGGAACGACGACGGGCGCCGCGGGAGCGACGGGCCTGCCGCCGCCGACGAACCTCATCCCGTGCGGACAGCAGAGCTGCTTCGCCGGCAAGCAGACCTGCTGCGTCCAGCTCCTCGGCGGCGCGCCGACGCCGAGCTGCATCGCGCTCGGGCAGACCTGCGGCGGCGGCGTCTCGCTGAGCTGCACGACCTCGTCGCAGTGTGGACCGGGCAACTCGTGCTGCGCGTCGCCCGCCATGCTGTCGACGACCTGCGAGCCGCAGATGGTCTGCGCCGCGACGACGGGCATCGCGCTCTGCTCTTCGGACGCCGATTGTCCCGGCTTCGCGCCCAACTGCTGCCCGGTCGCCGGCGTCGGCATCTGCCGCGCGCGCGCGTGCGCGGGCGGTGGCGGTGGCGGCGGGCCCCCCGCTGGCGGGGGCCCCGGCGGCGGCGGCATGGGTCGCGGCGGTGGCCGAGGCGGTCCCGGCCGGGGCGCCCCAGCGCCGGCCCCTCCGCCTCAGCCCTGACCGTTTCGGGCCTCGCGCCGGCGCCTGGAGTTGACAGCCCGGGTCCGCCCCCGTAGGTTTCCGGCATCCCCACGACACCTCCTCCCGGCGCACCGGGTCCGGTGTCGACGAGCGGCGCTCCGCTCGCGAGGGCCGGATCTACGCCATGGGCCCACGCCCAAACTCACCAGCCAACGACGACGGTTCGCCGCCTCCTCCCGGGGAGTTCCGCCCGTATCGGCGGTTCCTCTCGCGGTTGATCCTGACGTTCGTCTCCATCGGCAGCACGTACCTGCTGCTGTCGATCGGCGTGACGATCTACCGGCGGCGCAACGCCGTGCCGTCCGGCACGCCCATCGGCGAGGTCGCGACCGAGACGGACCTCGTGAGCTGCGTCGACGAGCTCAACGACGTCATGCAGGGGCTGGCGAGCCACCTGGAGAACTTCCAGATCGCCCACTACGACTCGGATGAGGCGCAGCGCTGGGACGATCACCGGGCGTTCTGGCTCGGCCAGTGGAAGGCCGCCGATCAGCGCTGCCACTTCGCGGCGGCGCGCCCCGGAAAATTCACGAAGGAATGGGAGCAGCTCGCGGTGATACACGCCGAGCTGCGCGAGACCGAAGAGAGCTACACGAAGGAGCTCAAACGCTTCGGTCAGGTCCAGGTCCCCCGCCTGGCCCGCATCAAGGAGAGGCTCGATCGCGTCGGCGCCAAGCTCGGAACGGGCAGCGCCGTCGAGGGCGAGTCTCCTCAATCGAACGCTTCGATAGACGCTGGAGACACCACACCATGAACGAAGAGACGACCCTACCCCCGCCCCCCTCCTCCGACGCGCCCGCGTTGCCCGTCGAGCCCAAGGGCCCGACCTTCGCCGAGCTCGGCCTGCACCCCGACGTGCTCCGCGCCGTCGAGGAGATGGGCTTCTCCGAGCCCATGCCCGTCCAGGCCAAGACCTTCCCGCTCATCGTGCAGGGACGCGACCTCATGGTCCAGTCGCGCACGGGCTCGGGCAAGACGGCCGCCTTCGGCATCCCGATGGCGAACGGCATCGTCAACCCGGACGACAAGTTCGTGCAGTCGATCGTCCTCATGCCGACGCGCGAGCTCGCGCTGCAGGTCGCGGCCGAGATGGCCAAGATCTGCGCCTACCGCGGCCTCACGGTCGTCCCCGTCTACGGCGGCGCGCCCATGGGCCGGCAGGTCGAGCAGCTGCGCGGCGGCGGCCAGATCGTGTGCGGCACGCCCGGGCGCGTGCTGGACCACATGCGCCGCGGGACATTGAAGCTCGATCGAGTCCGCATCGCCGTCCTCGACGAGTGCGACGAGATGCTGTCCATGGGCTTCCAGGAGGACATCGAGAAGATCCTCGAGGCGACGCCCAAGGAGCGGCAGACGATGCTGTTCTCGGCGACGGTGCCGGAGGGCATCCAGCGCATCTCGCGGCGGTTCCTGCGCAACCCCGAGTTCCTCAAGCTCTCGGGCGACTACGTCGGCGTCCACGAGATCAAGCACCTCTACTACTCGATCCCGGCCGTGCAGCGCGAGAACGAGCTGCTGCGCATCCTCTCGTTCGAGGATCCGAAGTCGGCCATCATCTTCTGCAATACGCGCGAGGAGACGGGCCGCGTGGCCGCCTTCCTGCGGCAGCACGGGAACGACGCCGAGGCGATCTCGTCGGATCTCGCGCAGAGCGACCGCGAGCGCGTGCTCGGGCGCATGCGCGCGGGCGGCATCAAGTACCTCGTGGCCACCGACGTCGCGGCGCGCGGCATCGATATCGAGGCCTTGTCGCACGTCTTCAACTACACCTTCCCCGAGTCGCCCGAGGTCTACGTGCACCGCACGGGCCGCACGGGTCGCGCGGGCAAGAACGGCACGGCCGTCTCGCTCATCGGGCCCACGGAGGTCGGGTCGTTCTACTACCTCAAGCTGCTCTACAAGATCCGCCCCGAAGAGCGCGCCCTGCCGTCGGAGACGGAGATCCGCTCGCGCCGCGAGGGCGAGCGCGTGACCGTGCTGCGCGCGGCGCTGTCGCTCGACCCGGGCGCCGAGTGGCGCGGCCTGGCGCGGCGGCTCACGAGCGCCGTCGACGGCGAGCGCCTCATCGCGGCGCTGCTGGCGCGGTCGTTCCACGACGTCGAGAACATGCCGGCGGTCCCCACGCCGCCGGCGCCGCCGGCGCCCGTGGCGCGCTCGACGTCGCACGAGCACGAGCACGAGCGTGAGCGCGACCGCGATCGCCCGCGGGACCGCGACCGTGACCGCCCGCGCTTCGGCGACCGAGATCGTCCTCGCTTCGGCGACCGCGACCGTCCCCGCTTCGGCGACCGCGACCGCGGCGGCGAGCGACCGCCGCGTGACCGCGGCGAGATCCGACGCGAGTACGGCGAGCCCCGCCCCACCGAGGCCACGGGCGAGGCGCCCGCACCGGCCGAAGCCGCGGCGAGCACCGAGGGCGCACCGGCGCAGGCGGCTCCCCGCCCCGAGAGCGAGCGGCCGCGGCGCACGGGCCCGCGCGAGGATCGTGAGCGCGGCCCACGCGGGCGGCACCACGAGCGCCGTGGCCCCGCGCCGCTGCGCAACGACGCCCCGCCCACCGAGAAGGAGTTCTGGGAAGTGTGGAGCGAGGAGCGCCAGGCCGAGGCCGCGGGAGGCGCGCTCGGCGCGCCGACGAGCGGCGAGACCGTCGCCGTCGTCGGCGAGGCGGGCCCCGTCATCGCGCCGCCGCGCGCGCGCCCCGGCGAGGAGCTGCCGCCGGGCACGGCGCGCCTCTACCTGAACCTCGGCCGCAAGGACGGCGCCTCCGAGCGCGACGTCGCCGATCTCATCGCGACGCACGCGAGCGTGTCGGCGCCGCCCGAGCTCGACATCATGAACACGCACACGTACATCAACGTGCCGGCCGACGACGCGCAGCGCGTGTGCGACGCGCTCACGGGCAAGGAGCTCGGCGGCCGCTCCCTCGTGTGCGAGCCCGCCAAGCCGAGAAGGCGCTAGAGCGTCTTCACGTGGACCTGGACGTGGTCCTAGACGCCGTCGTAGTCGCTGTCGTGTGCTTGTACGCCGCACGCGTTCAGGCACACGACAGCGTCAGCGACTAGGTCCAGGACCACGTCCACGTTCACGTCAACGTGACGTGGTTCTAGTCCGTCTCGCCGTGCTCGCCCGCGGGTTCGCAGCCCGTCCGGGCGAGCGCGCGCAGCTTCGGTAGGTCGACCTTTCCCTTCGCGTCGACGTGGCAGTCGTAGGTGACGGCGAGGGTGCCGTCCTTCACGCTCATGAGGACGAGGTGGTCGTGCGCCTTGCGACCGGCGTGCTCGTACAGGACGAAGGCGGCGCCATCCGTATAGCCCATCAGCCGGAGGCGATGCCGGGGCCGCGGCGGGTTCGAGACCTTCGTCGCGTCCCACGCCTGGCCGGGATCCGCGACGGGCGCCTTGGCGAGGTACGAGGCGAGCGCGAGCCGCACGCTCTCGGGGAGGTCGGCGAGCGTCGGCACGAGGCGGAAGTCGCGCGCGAGGAGCTCGGTCGCGAGCGCGGGTGACGGGGCGGGCTTCGCCGCCTTGCTCGCGTGCGCGCCCATCGGGAGCGAGAGGGCCGCGGCGAGGAGCACCACCGAGACGCGCCGGCTCACGCGGTCACCGCCGGGCGCGCGATGGAGACGAGCTTGCCGCCCGACTGGGACGCGGCGAGCGTGCCGCAGGCGGCGGCGATGTCCTTGCCGCCCGAGTAGCGCCGCACGACGGGCGCGCCGAGGGCGTCCAGCGCGTCGCGGAAGGTCGCGAGCTCGTCGGGCGTGGGCGGGCGATACTGCCCCGTCTCGTCGACGACGTCGATGAGGTTGAGCTTCACGCGCAGGCCGTCGACGAGCGCGGCGAGCTGGCGCGCGTGCTCGGGCGACGTGTTGACGCCGCCGATGGCCACGTAGGCGATCGGGATGCGCTGCCCCGTCGCGGCGGCGTGCGCGCGCACGGCGTCCATGAGCTCGGGCAGCGGCCAGCGGTCCTCGATGGGCATGAGCTGGCGGCGCTGCGCCGACGTGGGCGCGCCGAGCGAGACGAGCAGTCGGTAGCGGTGGCCCTCGGCCGTGAAGCGGCGGATCGCGGGCACGACGCCCGCGGTCGAGATCGAGATGGCCTTGGCGGCGATGGCCGGACCCGCGGGGTCCGAGAGGATCCGCGCCGCGCGCATGACGTTCTCGTAGTTGAGCAGCGGCTCGCCCATGCCCATGAAGACGACGCCGCGGATCGGGTGGTCGGCCTCGGCGGCGACGAGACGGTGCTGGGCGAGGATCTCCCACGTCTTGAGGCTGCGGATGCCACCCAGGCGGCCCGTCGCGCAGAAGTCGCAGGCGAGCGCGCAGCCCACCTGCGAGCTCACGCACAGCGTGTACTTCGCCGTCGGCAGCGCCTCGAGCGCCGCCGCCTTCCCTTCGCGCCGACGCGCCTTCAGCGCGCGCGCGTCCTCCGGATCGGGCAGAGGGATCCGCACCGCCTCGATGGCGTGACCGTCGGGCGTGCGGAACAGGTACTTCACGAAGCCGTCGGCCGCGCGGCGCCGCTCGAGGATCTCGAGGTCGGGCCACTCGGCGGCGGCGGCGAGCGCCTGCGCCGCGGGCTTGGAGAGTCCGCGCACGTCGCCGTGCGCGACGCTTGCCGCGCCGTCGCGGTGCACGTGCGCGAACAGGCGAGCCGCCACGTCGGCGGGGACGCCCAGCGGCGCGACCGCCTCCCGCAGCTCGGCCCGATCGAGGTTCCGGAGGTTCACGGCGGCCATTTTTACGTCGAAACGGCCGGCGGGGCCACCGTGCCCCCGTCGAGGTAGCGGAGCGCGTTGCCGCCGAGCAGCTTGCCGAGCTGCGGCTCACGCCAGCCGCGCCGCCACAGGAGCTCCGTGAGGCGCGGCAGGTCGGCCGCGTCGCGCAGCCCGCGCGGGAGGATCATGAAGCCGTCGAAGTCCGAGCCGAGCGCGACGCAGTCCTCGCCGCCCACCTTCGCGACGTGCTCGATGTGGTCGGCGACGCGCCCGAGATCGCAGAACGGCCCGCCGAGGTACGGCGACACGAAGATGATGCCGACGATGCCGCCGCGGCTCGCCACGGCGCGGACCTGGTCGTCGTCGAGGTTGCGGGCGTGGGGATGCACGCCCGCGGCGCCCGAGTGCGACGAGAAGACCGGCGTCGACGAGCGCTCGTGCAGATCCCAGAAGGTCTTCTTGCTCGCGTGCGCGACGTCGAGGAGGACGCCCGCGTCGTTGCACGCGCGCACGAGGGCGCGCCCGCGATCCGTGAGGCCGGTGTCGCGCTTGCCGCTCGTGCGGCACGAGGTCCCCGCGGCGCTGTCGCGCTCCCACAGCGGCCCGAGGAAGCGCACGCCGCCCGCGACGAGGCGCGCGACGCCCGCGTCGAGGTCCGGCAGGTCGTCGAGCGCGTAGCTGCCCTCGACGCCCAGGAACAGCGCGATGCGGCCCGCGGCGCGCGCCGCGCGGATGTCGTCGGCGCTGCGCGCGAGCGCGAGCGCCTCGGGGTGCTCGGCGACCAGCTTCTGGGCCCGCTCGAGCTGGCGCCAGAAGCGCCGCTGGCGCGACACGTGGAACCCGGCGAAGAGGAGGCACCCGAGGGCGTGCAGTCCGCCCTCCCGGATGCGCGGCACGTCGAGGTCCATGCGCAGCGGGTTGTAGAAGGTCGCGGGCCCGTGGCGGCGCATGAAGTCGTAGCGCGAGTGCGTGAGCTTCGTGAGCGCGTCGTTGTGCAGGTCCACCACCGTCGCGCGCGCGTGCGCCGCGGCCGCTTCGGCGCTCACCTCGACGGGGAAACCGCGCACGGCGACCTGCTAGTTTCCGAACGGGTTCTTGAGCTCGGCGGGCGTCGTGGGCGCCGGCTTCTCCGCGGGCGGCGGCTCGACGCCGGCCTTGGCCGCGATGTCGCGGACGGCGTCCGCGCTCGAGCGGTGCGCCTTGCCGCGCGCGCCGTGCTTCGGCTCGTCGGCCGGCTTCGCCTCCGCCTCGGGCTCGCTCTTCGCCTCGACCACAGAGGGCTTCGCCTCGGGGGACGGCTTCGCCGCGACAGCGGCCGGCTTCGCCTCGGGCGCCGGCGTGGCCGCGGACGGCGGCGCGACCGGAGCGGGCGCCGCGGCCACCTGCGCGGACGCCGCCGGCTTCGACGACGGCCGCAGCGCGAGCACGACGAGCACGGCCGCGACGGCGACCGCGACGAAGGCGCCGCCCAGCTTGAGCCCGGCCGACTTGCGCACGACCGGCCGCTCGTCGTCGAAGTGGCCCCCCGTCGGCGACGAGGGCGGCATCGTCACGGGCGGCGCCACCTCGGTGCGGCTGTCGCGCGCGCGCAGGTTCGGCTGTGCCAGCACGGGGAAGCGCACGTCGGGGCTCGGCGTGTAGACTCCCGAGGTCTCGAACGGCTCGCCGCCCGCGGTGCCGAGCGCGCGATAGAACTGATCCATGTCCTGCCAGCGCCGGTCGCGATCCTTCTCGAGCGCGCGCAGGCAGACGGCCTCGACGTCGGCCGGGATCGCCACCTTCGGGTTGCGCTGGCGCGGCGGCACGACCGGCTCGAGCAGGTGCTTCGTGAGGATGCCCATGAAGTTCTCGGCGCGGAACGGCACGTCGCCCGTGAGCAGGTGGTACATGAGGCAGCCGAGCGCGTAGACGTCGACGCGGTGGTCGGGCGTCTGCCCCTGGGCCTGCTCGGGCGACATGTACTCGGGCGTGCCGAAGATCGCGCCCGCCTGCGTGAGGCGCGGCGTGTCGCCGTCCTGGTTGACGCTCTTGGCGATGCCGAAGTCGAGCACCTTCACGAAGTCGGGCCGGCCCTCGCGCTGGATGAGGAAGACGTTCTCCGGCTTCATGTCCCGGTGGATGATCCCGTGCTCGTGCGCGGCGCGCAGCGCCTTGGCGATCTGCATCAGGATCGGGCGGGCGCGCGTCCACGGCAGCGCGCCCTTCTTCTTGAGGAGCTGCCCGAGGTCCTGCCCGTCGAGGTACTCCATCGCGATGTACACGAGGCCCTCGGGCGACTGGCCGAAGTCGGAGATGTCGATGACGTTCTCGTGGCCGATGCGCGAGGCGGACTTCGCCTCCTGGAGGAAGCGGGCGACGAGATCGGGACGGCGTGTCAGCTCGGGGAAAAGCACCTTGAGCGCGAGGCGCTTCTCGATGAGCGCGTGCTCGGCCTGGTAGACGGCGCCCATGCCGCCCTCCCCCAGCTTGCGCACGATCCGGTACCGGTCGGACAGCACCAGACCGATCAGCGGATCGTCGGTAGGCGGCTGAGCGTCTCCGACGGGCATCGCGTTAATTTAACACGCCGGACCGGGGCTACTCCATCGCCTGGGCGAGGTCGTCGTAGTCGTCCGAGAGCGCGAAGCGGAGCAGCGCGAGCGCCTCGGGGTGGCCCGCGAGGTCCGCGGGCGCGAGGGTGCGGCCCGATCCGGCCAGCAACGCGGCGAGCGCCGCGGGGAGATCGCCGCAGGCGAGCAGGCCCGTGGCGTTCGCGCCGTCGCGCACCGCGGCGTGGACGGCCGCGACGTCGAAGGCGCCCGCGCTCTCGACGGCGAAGGGCATGACGTCGGGCTTGAGCTTGCGGGGCAGGAGCTTCGCGACACGCTCGGCCTCGATGGCCAGGAGCTCGTCGCGGATCTCGGGGTGGCGGAAGTCGGGGACGAACTGTCGGATGACGCCGCCGAGCAGCGCGCCCGCGTCGGCGGGGGGCGACGCGAGCACGAGATCGAGGTGCGTCGCGACGAGGCGCATGGCGCGCGCGGCCGCGAAGCGCAGCGCGTGACCGCCGAGGGCCGGCAGCTCGGCCCCCAGGATCACGGCGGCGCGGTCGCCCGGCTCGACGCGCACGCTGCCCAGCTCGGCGGCGCGCGGCGACGGCGAGCGCACGTAGACCTCGACGTCCGGCGCGCCGAGCTCGACGGCCACGCCCTCGACGGCGTCGCGGGCGGCCTGCCCGCGCGAGAGGCGATCGCCGCGCGAGACGCCGTGGCGCGCGAGATCGGCGGCGCCCTTGGCGAGGAGCGGGCCCACGAGGCGGAAGACGTGCCGCATGCCGGGAAGGAGCGCCGGCGGCCAGGCGCGCTCGTCGACCTCGGGGCGCGCCAGCGCGGCGAGGCGCCGCCCGCGCGGCGGCGGCACCGCCCAGCCGCGCGCGGCCTCGCGCTCGGCCGCGTCGTCGGACAGCGCGGCGATGAGCTGCGCGGCGGCGGCGGCGGCGCGCGTCTTGCCACGCGCCTGCAAGAGCGGCACGAGCGCGCGCAGCGTGCCGAGGTCGAAGCGGCCACGCTCGACGTCGTGGCGCAGGAGCCCGACGGAGTGATCGAGCAGGGCGCGGCGGCCGGCCGGATCGCGCGTGCGCTCGAGGAAGCGCGCCAGCTCGCCCACGGCGACCACGTCGCGGGGCGCGGCGTCGACGGCGGCGCGGAAGCGGGCCGCGGCCGGGCGCAGGTCGCCCGCGCGCTCGTGGAGCTGGCCGCAGCGCACGAGCGTCGCCACGTGCCGCACGGGATCCTGCTCCTCGGTGACGAGCGCCTCGGTGACGGCGAGCGCGTTCTTGACGTCGCCCGTCTCGGTGTAGAGGTCGGACAGCGCGGCGAGCGCCTCGAGGTGCGACTCCGGCTCGCGCGGCTCGGTCTGCAGGACGCGCGCGTACGCGCCGATGGCGCGCTTGGCGTCGGGGACGTGTCGCGTGTAGATGCGGCCGAGCCGCACGAGCACCTCGCGCAGCACCTCGGGCGCGCGCTCGACGACGGCGCGCCGGAGGTACAGCTCGCCCGCCTCGTTCCAGGCGCCGTCCTCGAAGGCGAGCTCGGACAGGCGCGCGAGCGCGCGCGCGTGCTGCGGCTCCTTGTGCAGGATCGTCTCGAGCTCCGCCTGGGCGCCGGCGCGATCGCCGAGGGGGCCGGCGAGTAGCTCGGCGCGCGCGAGGCGCAGCGCCGTGATCTCGAAGGGGTTGCGCGCGACGGCGACGCGCGCGGCGAGCGCCTCGGCCAGCACGCCGTGCGCCTCGTTCTCCTCGAGGAGCTCGCGCAGCCCGGCGAAGGCGAGCTCGTTCGCCGGATCGAGCTCGAGCGCCTGGCGATAGAGGCCGAGCGCCCGCACGTGACGGTTCGGCGGAGGTGCAGTGGCCGTGTCGTCGTGCCGCGCGAGCGCGCCGGCGCGCAGCAGCGCCTCGACGCGCGCCGCGGGCACGCGCAGGACGTTGGCCTCGAGGGCGCACGCCTCGACCGTCGCGCCGAGGTCGCGGCGGCGGGCCGCGTCCCGGCGCAGGGCGACGAGCGACGGCAGGTGCGTGGGCTCCGCCGCGAGCGCGGCCTTCAGGGAGAACACGGCCCTGCCCGGCTCGCCCGCGGCCTCGTGCGCCGCGGCC
>Ga0265314_10006576_pt1 | contig 10243 bp, 6 predicted proteins | sample 4126metaG_FD_203106 | JGI IMG/M metagenome (GOLD analysis project Ga0265314, IMG submission 203106) | Rhizosphere microbial communities from Carex aquatilis grown in University of Washington, Seatle, WA, United States - 4-1-26 metaG | ecosystem: Host-associated > Plants > Roots > Rhizosphere >... | reverse complement strand
CGACCGTAGCATCGCCATACCGCGTCAGATGAACGTAGTCGAGGTCGAGCGGAAATTCGAGCAGCGGCAGCAATTGTCCGGTGAAAACCACGGCGCCGCTCATCACGCTCAACACCAGCGGGTTCGCAGTCGCGAGTGCTGCGGAGATCTCTCGAGCGACACGCCGCACGGCGCCCGCCACCTCATCTGCGGGGCACAGCAAATCGGCCGCTCGCAGGATCTCCCGCGCCTCCGCGGTTGCCACCATCGCTATGACTTTCCGGTATTCATCGACGCGCTACTAGCGCCGCAGCGCGGCGAGATGGCGCGCGAAAGCGCGCGCGACTTCCGGATGCTTGAGTCCGTACGCGACATTGGCCTTCAGATAGCCCAGCTTGCTGCCGCAGTCGTAACGCACGCCGGCAAACTCATACGCGAACACGCGCTCTTCGCCGAGCAAAGCGGCGATGCCGTCGGTCAGCTGGATCTCCCCACCCGCGCCCGGCTTCACTCTTTGCAGATGATGAAAAATGCGCGGCGACAAAATGTAGCGCCCCACGACCCCGAGCCGCGACGGCGCCTTCGCCGGCGACGGCTTTTCCACTATCGCCGTCACCGGATGCAGGTTGCCTTCGCGGCGGCCCGGCTTGATGATGCCGTATTGACGGGTTTCCGCGCGCGAAATCCGCTGCACGCCGAGCAAAGAGCATTGCTCGCGCCGGTAAACGTCGACCATCTGTTTCATCACCGGCGGCTTGGCATCGATCAAGTCATCGGCGAGTATCACGGCAAACGGATGGTCGCCGACGACGGGTTGCGCGCATAGCACGGCATGCCCCAGTCCGAGCGCTTCCTGCTGGCGCACGTAAATGCATTTGACGTTGCGCGGCACCACGTCGCGCACCATGGCGAGCATCGCGTGCTTGCCCCGCGTTGTGAGTTCCGACTCGACTTCGAACGCCTTGTCGAAATGGTCCTCGATCGCGCGCTTGCTGCGGCCGGTGATGAACACGAGTTCGGTGATGCCGGCGGCCACCGCTTCCTCCACCGCGTATTGGATGAGCGGTTTATCGACCACCGGCAACATTTCCTTGGGGCTCGCCTTGGTCGCCGGCAAAAACCGCGTGCCCAACCCGGCCACCGGAAACACTGCTTTGGTAATAATGCTCGTCATGTTTTATGGCTCCAGCAGCTTAAGCAATTCCGCTTCGTCGAGTATAGCAATCCGCAGCTCCTGCGCCTTGTCCAATTTGCTGCCGGCGTCCAAGCCGGCAACTACGAAATCGGTTTTTTTAGAAACGCTGCCGCTGACCTTGCCACCACGGTCGCGAATTTTTTGCGCGGCCTCGTCACGCGTCAGATTCGCCAACGCGCCGGTCAGCACGAACGTTTTGCCGTACACGGGGCTCGCGGTGTCAACTTGCCTTGCCGCAGTCTCGGCAAACGAGACGCCGGCTGCCAGCAGTTGCTCGATCACCTCGCGATTGTGTGGCTCGGCGAAAAAATCCGCAATGCTTCGCGCGACCACCGGGCCGACGTCCGGGACCTGCTGCAACGCGTCGGCATCGGCCGTCGCCACGCGCTCGACATTTCCGAAGTAGCGTGCCAGGTCCTGCGCCGTGCTCTCCCCGACATTGCGGATGCCGAGAGCATAGATAAAGCGCGCCAGGGTCGTACGCTTGCTTTTTTCGATGGCGGCGACGATATTGGATGCCGATTTTTCGGCCATGCGCTCAAGCGCCGCGAGTTTCGCGATGCCGAGCTTGTACAAATCGGCTGGCGTGCGCACGATTTTGCCGTCGACCAGTTGCTCGACCAGCTTGTCGCCCAGCCCCTCGATATCCATCGCGCGGCGACTGGCAAAATGCAGCAGCGCCTGTTTGCGCTGCGCGGGGCAGTAGAGGCCCGCGCTGCAACGCGCGACCGCTTCCTCCGCCGACCTGCGCACTTCGGATCCGCACACCGGGCAGCGACCGGGCAGCGCGAACTTGTGCGCATGCGGCGGCCGCTTCTCAAAGACCACCCGCGCCACTTCGGGAATGACATCGCCGGCGCGCCGCACGACGACGGTATCCCCGATGCGCACATCCTTGCGGTGCACTTCGTCTTCATTGTGCAAAGTCGCGTTGGTGACCGTGACCCCGCCGACGAACACCGGCTTCAACCTCGCGACCGGCGTCAAAGCGCCGGTTCGTCCCACCTGCACGTCGATGCCTTCCACCACGGTCGTCGCTTCCTCGGCGGGGAATTTATGCGCGATCGCGAACCGCGGGGCACGCGAAACGTATCCCAGCGTGTTCTGCGCCGGCAGATCGTCGACCTTGTAAACGACGCCGTCGATATCGAACGGCAGCTTCACGCGCCGCGCGCCGATCTTGCGATAATAATCAAGCATGCCCTCGACGCCGTGAACGACGGCGCGCTCGGCGGTCACCGGAAATCCGAGTTCGGCCAGTCGTTCGAGCAGCTGCGAGTGCTTGCGCAACCCGCCATCCAGCGGCGCGCCGGTGCCGTAAGCGTAAAAAGCAAGCCGCCGCGTCGCGGTTATCCGCGGGTCCAGCTGGCGCAACGACCCGGCGGCGGCGTTGCGCGGATTGACGAATTCCTTTTCGCCTTGTTCGCGCTGGCGCGCATTGAGCCTCTCGAATTCGGCGCGCAGCATCAGCACCTCGCCGCGAACCTCCAGCACCGCGGGCGGACGCGTCGCGCGCAATTTGAGCGGAATCGCGCGCACAGTGCGCAGGTTGGCCGTGACGTCTTCGCCCGTATACCCGTCGCCGCGCGTCGCCCCGGTGGCGAGCCGGCCATCGGCATAGACGAGGCTGATTGCGAGCCCGTCAAACTTGGGCTCGGCGGCGTATTCCACGGTCGCGGCATCGAGCCCTTCGCGCACGCGTTTGTCGAACGCGGCAATTTCGTCGTCGGCAAAGGCGTTGTTGAGCGAGAGCATCGGCGTGCGATGCGTGACCTGCGCGAATTCGGCGAGCGGCTCCGCGCCCACCCGCTGCGTTGGCGAATCCGCAGTTACGAGTTCAGGATGCTGCGCCTCGAGATCCTGCAGCTCGCGAAACAAGCGGTCGTATTCGGCATCCGGGATGGCCGGCCGGTCGAGCGCGTAGTAGTTGTAGTTGTGCTGATCGAGTGCGACGCGCAACTCTTTTACGCGTGCGACGATGTCCGGGGCTATGGCCATTCACGAAAACAAACGCAGCGCGCGCGCTCCCCCGGCCGCGATCTGGCCCGCCTCCATTTTCGCGAGTATGCCCGTCAACTGGCGCCGGATTTTTTCGATCGCGTCGTCCGCCAGCGCCGCCCGATTGTCGTCGACCAGCTTGCCGCCGAGCGTGGACGCAAAATTGCGCGCCGCGGCGAGCATCGCTTCGAACGCGCCCAGTCCCTCCGCAACGCGCGGAACATCCAGCAGGAACGTGACACCGCCGGTCGTGAGGGTCTTGATTTGCTCCGGCACGAACGGCATCGGCTCGTGGTTGTCGAGCGTGTATATCGCTTCACCGTCGTTATTGCGCAAATAGAACACGCCATCGCTTTCGAGCTTCATGCCGCCGGCTTCCGCGAGCGCGCGGACTTTGGTGCCGGAGAACGGGGCGCCGTCGCGCGTAATGACGTTGATGCCGATCGCGATGTCGACGTCGGCGCAGAAACGGTCGAGCTGCACCGCCATCGCATGCGCGAGATCGACTTCGAGGCACTTGACTGCGACCGCACCTTCGTCGTCGGCCCACTTTTGCGCCACGGCGCGAAACGCCTTGAGTTTGTCCTGCTCGATGCAGCCGGCGCGGTTGGACATTTGCACGGCAAAGCGCAGCTGGGAGCATTTAACATCGCTAACGGTGTCCAATGCGTGCCACTCGCCCGTCGCCGCATCGTATCCCGCCGCCAGCACGGGTTTGCCCCAACCGGCGGCCAGTTCGTTTAACTGCGCATGCAAGGCCGTGCTCGCCACGGGTGCCGCCAGGTCGACTTCGACGACGTAATCGATCACGGGGTCGATCGCCAGCGCCGGCGCGGTCCGCACCGCCGTTCTGGGTGCCGCCGTGGTTGCCGGCGCGCTTTCCAGCCGCGGCTCGATACGCGCTGGCGGTTCGCTGTCCGCCGGCGACGGCGCCGTTGGCATTAGCACGTCGTCATGCTCGCGTTCAAACGCAAGTTCGGCCCGGCGCCGGAACTGGCGCTCCTGCCAGCAGTTGAACGCGTAAACACCCGCCACCACGCAGGCGCCGATCCCCAGCAGAGCTGTCTGCAAATCGCTCATGACTATGCGCGGCGGGCTTACGCCGCTTCTTCAGCGAGCTTCATGGCTTCCTCGATATCCACTGCGACCACGCGCGAAACGCCGGCCTCCTGCATGGTCACGCCGATCAACTGGTTGGCGATTTCCATCGTAATCTTGTTGTGACTGATGAACAAGAACTGCGAATTGGCCGACATTTTTTTCACGAGCTCGCAAAACCGCTCGGTGTTGGTATCGTCAAGCGGCGCATCGACCTCGTCGAGCAGGCAGAATGGCGCGGGATTCAGCTGGAACAGCGCGAACACGAGAGACAAAGCCGTCAAAGCCTTTTCGCCGCCGGACAACAAATGGATGGAGCTGTTTTTCTTGCCCGGCGGCTGTGCAATCACGTGCACGCCGGCATCGAGTATTTCCTCGCCGGTCAACTCGAGCTTGGCGCGCCCGCCGCCGAACAGCGACGGGAACATGCGGCCGAAATGGCCGTTCACCTCGTCGAACGTGTGCTGCAACCGTTCGCGGGTCTCGCGATCGATGCGCCGGATCGCGTCCTCGAGCGTGGTCAGCGCCTGGTTCAGGTCGAGCGACTGCGCGTCGAGGTAATTCTTGCGCTGCTGCGACGAATCGAGCTCCTCGAGCGCCGCCAGATTTACCGCGCCGAGCGCGCCGATTTCGCCGTTCAGACGCGCGATATCGGCCTGCCACGCGCCGGAACGTTTGCCTTTCTCGAGCTGCGCCTCGAGCTCCTGCTCGTTGGCGCCGGCTTCGGCGAGTTGCTGCGCGAACTGGTCTTCGGTCAGACGCGCCTCCTGCTCCTTCAGTTTAACTTCGCCCGTGCGGTCGCGGATCGGGCCGAGATTCTGCTCGATCGTGAGCCTTTCCTGCTCGGTCTCGCGCAACGTCGTTTCCCCCGCCTCCAGTTCGTCACGCGCGGCGGCGAGCACCCGCTCCTTCTGCGTGCGCACCGCGATGACCTGCTCGAGTTCCGCATTGAGCGGTGCTTCGTCGAGCAGTCCCGCCTCATGCTCGTGCTGCGCGATGGCGGTTTTGACTGTGCCGACGCCGTCGGCGATCAGTTTGATCGCATTTTCGACCTCGGCGATCTTGTTCGCGCAAGTCTTCACGTGAAACGCGGACTCCTGCGCCGCGCGTTCGGCCTGCTGCAACGACTGGCGCTGCTGCTCGAGTGCCGCCTCGGCCGCCGCGTATTGCGCGAGCACGCCGGTCTGCCGGGCCTGGAAATCAATGCGCAGTTTATCGAACTGCGCGACGTTGACCTGCGCCGCATCGTGCTGGGCGCGTTCATGCCCGGACTGCGCGGAGATTTCCGCGAGTTCGGCCGCGATCTGTTCGCCGCGCTGGGTCACGCGCTGCGCCTGCTCGGACAGGCGCAATACCGCCAGTTCGGATTCGTGCAGCGACTGCTGCAGCACTTCAGCCGCGAACCGCAGTTCGTTGACTGCGGCCTTGCGCTGCTCGAAGCGGGTTTCCGCGTCGTCAAGTTCGCTGCGCAGCGTAGCGAGCCGCGCCTGTTCGTTCGTGTGCTGGCCGGCCAAGTGCTCGATCTCGCGCTGCCGCGACAACACCCCGTGCAGTTCCGAATCCGGCGCATGGAAGCTCACGCTGTGCCGCGTGAACACGTGCCCGTCGCCGGAAACCAGCAACGCGCCGGCCGGCAGCCGCTCCCGCAATGCGAGCCCTTCGCGGCGGTCTTTCACGACGTAAACCTGGTGCAGCCAATCAGCCAGCGCACCGGCAGCGGCTGCGTTCTTGCAGCGAACGTAGGCGGCCAACGACTCAAGGCCGAATGGCGCGGCCGGTGCCGGGCTGTCGCCCGCCGCCGTGTATACCGTCATCTTGCCCGGCGGCAAATCGCCAAGCCACGGGGCAGCCTGCGCAAGGTCGTTGAGGCCGATCGCATTCAGGCGTTCACGCAACACGGCTTCCAGCGCGTCTTCCCAACCGGCTTCGATTTCGATGTCCTGCCACAGCCGGCGCGCCGAATTCAGATCGTGTGTCGCAAGCCAGCCCTGCATGGTTTCGCTGCGTGCGATGCGATCCTGAAGCTGCGTCAACGCGTCAATGCGCGCAGCCAGCGCGGTTACCTGTTGCGCCGCTGCATCCACGGTCACGCCCTGCTCGCGCAACTCCTGCTCCAAGCGCGGGATCGACGCTTCCTCCGCATCGAGCGCCGCGCGTTTGTCGCGATGCTGAGCTTCGAGCGATGCAAGCTCCGCGCGCAGCCTTTCCAGTTCGTCGCTGTCAGGCGGCGTCAACGCGGCCTGTTCCTCGCGCAACCGCTGCTCGCGTTGCGCCAGTTGGGCGAGGATTTTCAACGCGTGTTCGCTGCGCGTCTGCTCGAGCTGCAGGGCCTGGATATTGCCCGCGACCTGCTGCTGCAGCTGATCTCGCGCCTCCCGGGTTGCGCGAAACTCCTGCTCCGCTACCGGCAGTTGCGATGCTGCAGCTGCCGCGGTGATCCGGCACGCCTCAGCCTGCGCGTCGGCGCGCGACGTTTCCTGCCGCCAATCCTCCTGGCTGGCATGCTGCGTCTGCAACTGGCTCTCGCCTTGTTCGAGCTGGTTTTGCAACGCGGCAAGCTGGTTGCTGATGCGCTGGCGGTTTTCGCGCACGTGCTGAAGCTGCTGCTGCACGCGCGAAAACTCCGCATTGGTTTCGTAGAGACTGCCCTGGGCCGCGTGCACCGCGTCGCCCGCGATGTGATGACGGTCGCGCAATTCCTCGATGCGGCGTTCGGCCTCGCGCAGGCGCGCGGTTTCGGCTTCGAGCTCGACGCCGAGTTTTTCGATTTCGCGCGTATAGCGTTCGCGCGCGCTCGTAGCCTCGCGCCGTTTTTGCAGCCACAGCAGATTCTGCGCCAGGCGCAGCTGTTCTTGCAGGCTGTGATACTGGCGCGCTACTTCGGCCTGCTCGCGCAAATGCTCGAGTTGCTTGTCGAGCTCCAGGCGGATGTCTTCGACCCGCAGCAGGTTTTCGCGCGTGTCGCCGAGCCGCAATTCGGTCTCGCGCCGGCGGTCGCGGTATTTCGACACGCCTGCGGCCTCTTCGAGAAACACGCGCAGCTCTTCGGGCTTCGCTTCGATGATGCGCGAAATCATGCCCTGTTCGATGATCGCGTAGGCACGCGCCCCGAGACCCGTGCCCAGAAAGATATCGGCGACGTCGCGCCGCCGGACGTGCAGATTATTGATGTAATACGCCGACTCGCTGTCGCGTTCGAGGACCCGCTTGACGGAAATCTCACCGTAGCTCGACCATTGCCCGCCCGCGCGCCCCAGACTGTTGTCGAACACCAGCTCGACGCTTGCGCGATTTACGGTCTGGCGGTTGCCCGACCCGTTGAACAACACGTCCTGCATGGTCTCGCCGCGCAGATGCTTCGCCGACGACTCGCCGAGCACCCAGCGCACTGCGTCGATGATATTGGATTTACCGCAGCCATTTGGACCGACTACGCCGACCAGCTGGCCTGGCACGGGAATACTGGTGGGATCGACGAAAGATTTGAAGCCAGCAAGCTTGATTTCTGTGAGGCGCAATTTTTTCTATGCCAGGTGAGGTTATAATTCGGGCCGGAATAGCGCGCCATTTTAACCGAATTGTTTCATCTGCCCTAATGCCAAGCATCCCCAGCAAAGCGCTCGCGACGTTTCCGAATCCGCAACCGCGCCGCGATTACCGGATTCACATGGAAATACCGGAGTTTACCTGCCTGTGTCCGCAAACCGGACAACCGGACTTCGCATCGCTCTATCTTGACTACGTGCCGGACCGCAAATGCGTCGAGTTGAAAAGCCTCAAACTGTATATCTGGTCGTACCGCAATGAAGGTGCGTTTCACGAAGCGGTGACCAACCGGATTCTCGACGATCTCGCCAAAGCTACCCAACCGCGCTATATGCGGCTGACGGCGCGGTTTTATGTGCGTGGCGGAATATTCACGACCGTCGTTGCGAGTACCCAGAAAAAAGGTTGGCGCGCGCCGGCGACGCTCAACCTGGACTTGGACGCTCTACCTCCGTCTTCGAGCGCGCGCTAGTGCGAGCCTCGTCGGCCGGCGACTGGCCCAGCCGGTCCGACAGCAATCCCGCGGTGACTATCATGATCCCGCCGCACCATTCCCGCAGCGTCAGCACCTCGTTCGCAAGCAGCCAACCAGAAGTCGCGGTCACGACCAGTTCGAACAGATAGATCACGATCGCCCGGTTGGCGCTGATATGCGTCAGTCCATATTGAACCGCGAGGTTCACCGCGAGGATCACGAGCGCAAGCAGCGATAACAGCAGTACCGCGTCGATGGCAGGCGCCTGCAACCCGGTTGCGGCCCCGGTCGCGAGTATGCAACCTGTTCCCGCCACGATGCCGCCGAAAAATACTGCAAGCACCTTCAGTTCGATCGCAAGCTGCGCCGTTTTGCGTATGAGCACGTTAGACAGTGCGAACATCGCGCCCGCGGACAGGCCGGTCCATTCCGCGAAGGTGCGCGGCAACGGCCAGCCCAGCTGCGGCTGCCACAGCATGACGGCGGCGCCCGCGAGGGCGAACAACATCAGCACATAGCCTGCACCGGACAGTCGCTCGCGCAGCAGCCAGCGCGCGAACAGGATAGTCCAGACTGGCGACAGATAGAAAAGCAGCACGACGCGCATTACGTCGCCGTAAATGACCGCCATCGTAAAACCCACATTGGCCCAGCCTGCGGCCAGCGCGATCGCGAGCAACAGCCACGACACGGTGAAGCGCGGGCGCAACCATAGGGCGCCGAGCACGAACGCGCCCGCGTAGGTCACCGTAGTCGCGACGGCACCATCGACGCCGGCTTGCGCGAGCGCGCGGTACGGGTACCAGATCAGTCCCCACACGGTCGCGCCGGTGAGGAGCGCCGCCACCGGGATCATTTTTGTGAACTGCACCGCAACACCCTTATAATCCGACCTTTGCTTCCATTGCTCCGCATGAATCCCGCCTTCGACCAGCTGCAGAGTTATCCGTTTCAGAAGCTCGCCGCCCTGACGCGCGGGGTCACTCCCAATCCGCAGCTGAAACCGATCAGCCTGCACATCGGCGAGCCCAAGCATCCGACGCCCGAATTCATCAAGCGCGCGTTGACAGACAATCTGGGCGGCCTGGCCAATTACCCGACGACGCTCGGTGCGCCAAGCCTGCGCGTAGCGATCGCCGGGTGGCTGCAGCGCCGTTACGGTCTCAAGGAGATCGACGCGGAAACCCAGATCATACCGGTCAACGGCAGCCGCGAAGCGCTGTTCGCGTTCGCGCAAACCGTCGTCGATCGCACGCGGGCCTCCCCCGTCGTCGTCGTGCCCAATCCGTTTTACCAGATTTACGAGGGTGCCGCGCTGCTTGCCGGCGCAACGCCGCAGTATCTGCACACACTCGCCGCCAACAGTTTTGCGCTCGACTTCACCCAGTTGCCCGACGACGTCTGGCAGCACACCCAACTCGTTTACGTCTGCTCGCCGGGCAACCCGACCGGCCGCGTCATGACGCTGGACGAATGGCAGCGGCTGTTCGCGCTGTCGGATCGCCATGGTTTCGTAATTGCAGCGGACGAATGTTATTCGGAAATTTACTTCGATGAAGCACAGCCGCCGTTGGGTGCGTTGCAGGCAGCGCAGCAATGCGGACGCGCGGGCTATCCCCGCCTCGTCGTGTTTTCCAGTCTCTCCAAGCGCTCGAACGTGCCGGGCATGCGTTCGGGCTTTGTCGCAGGCGATGCGGAAATCCTGAAAAAATTCCTGCTCTACCGCACCTACCAGGGTTGCGCGATGAGTCCGCCAATCCATGCCGCTAGCACCGCAGCTTGGCAGGATGAAGCTCACGTCGTCGAAAACCGGCGTCTCTACCGCGAAAAATTCGCCGCCGTGACGCGCATCCTGGGCGAGGTCACCGAAATCGGCATGCCAGACGCCGCGTTCTACGTCTGGCTCGACACGCTCACCGACGACACCGCGTTCACCCGCGACCTTCTCGCGG
>Ga0265314_10006575_pt1 | contig 10244 bp, 7 predicted proteins | sample 4126metaG_FD_203106 | JGI IMG/M metagenome (GOLD analysis project Ga0265314, IMG submission 203106) | Rhizosphere microbial communities from Carex aquatilis grown in University of Washington, Seatle, WA, United States - 4-1-26 metaG | ecosystem: Host-associated > Plants > Roots > Rhizosphere >... | reverse complement strand
TCTTCCCACTCGCCTCGCTCCGCCGCTGCCACCACAGCAGCGCGGCGGGCAGCACAATCACCGCGACGGTCAGACAGGTGAGCTCGCCCAGGACCGCGAGGAAACCGAAGTAGTACAGGCCCAGGTTCTTGGCCACCAGCAGCGACGAGTAGCCGATGATGGTGGTGACCGAGCACAGGCTCACGGCGCCGCCCGTGCCGCGGATGGCGCCGCCCACGTCGCGACCGCCGTCTCCTACGTAGCGGGCCATGATGTTCACCGCGTAATCGACGCCGATGCCGAAGGTGATGGGGAAGGCGATGAAGTTGATGAAGTTGATCTTGATCCGCAGGGCCATGCACAAGGCCAGCATCCACAGGACGCCCACGAGCAGCGCCGACAACACATAGGGCGTGGCCAGGCGCGCGCGGAACAGCAGAACCACGGTGAGCACCACGCCGAAAAAGGCCAGCAGCGATGCCAGCGGACCGTCGTGGCGCATGGACGCGATGATGTCCGCGGTCAGCGGAGGTCCGCCCGCCAGACGGGCCGCCCTTCCGCCCGTAGATTCCGGGACGCGCGCGGCGATGGATCGGAGCGCATCGACGAAGGCGGCGTTGCTCTGACCGTCCCACAGGCTGGCCGTGAGCTTGGGGAAGACCAGCACGGCCCGGTCGGCATGACCGTCGCGATCTTGAAGCCCCTTGAGCAGGGTCGCGGGAATGGCGCTTGTCTCGATGGTGGGGACGGGGCCTTGGCCGAGGAAGGTCTCGACCCACTTGCGCTGCTCGTCGGTCAGGTTGTTGCGCACATTCGGCGTCAGCTTCTTCCGGATGCGCTCGACTTCGCGCTGGCGCTCGGCCTGATCCGGCGGCAGCAGATCGTCGAGGGTCCGGACCCTCGACACCATGTCGTCGAGCGGGGGCGAGAGCATGGCCTTGCGCAGCTCCGCCGCGATGGCCCTGGTTTCCATGGGGCTGTCCGTGAGAATCACGAGCGGGGTCAGATACTGCCCGAGCAGCGCATCCATCTTGTGGCCCCAGTAGCCTTCGCCGTTTGTCCAGGTGTCCGCGCGGCGCATGCGCGCCAGATCGTACTCCAATTGCGCGCCGTCGAACCCGCGCACCTCGACGATGGCGAGCAGCGACATCGCGATGGCCAAGATCAGAATCGTGCGGGGGCGGCGCAGGACCATCCGGGCGAGCCCAGACATCGGGCTAAGTCCAGAGAACAAGCGAAAGGCCATGGGCTCGACGTGCGGCTCTCTACGATCCATCCAGGCGATGAGCGACGGCGCCAGGAGAAACGTCGTGCCCCACGCCAGCACCATGCCCAGCCCGCCGATTACGCCGAATTGGCGGAAACCGCGGAATTGCATGGCGATGAGCGAAGCATAGGAGACGGCCGCGGCCAGGGCCGCCGACAGCGTGCCCACGCGGGTTCCCCACAAACTGCGCACCAGGGACTCGTGCACGGCTTGCCCGGCCCGCCGCTCCTCCATGTAGCGCGCCAGTTGCACGATGCCGAAGTTGATGCCGTTGCCGACGATAATCGAGCCCAGAAAGGCGGTGTTGGAATTGAGCACGCGCACGCCGAGCAGACTGGATAGGGCAAAGGCGTAGACCGTCGCTAGGCCGAGCGGCAACAGCAGGGCCACCACGCAAGGCCACCAACGAAAGAAGATCAGCAGCGCCAGGCTGACCGCGGCCACGACGAGCAGCGAGGACAGCGTGAGATCCTGGACCAGCGCCGAGGTTTCCTCGGACGAGATGGCCACGTCGCCGGTGTAGCCGATGCGCATGCCCTGCGCGTAGGCCGCGGGGCCACCCAGGTCACGCACGTCATGGGTCACGCGATTCATGAGCTCCTTGGCCAGGTGGGCGCTGGTGGTGAACCCGCCGGTTTCGATGAGCAGCAGCGACAGTCCGAGGTGCGCGCTCGTGAAGCGATCCCCGGCCAGGTGATCCCAGGCCGAATCCTGCTTGTAGCGCGCTTCGATGTCGGAAAAATCGAGGGGCGGCGCGGGCTCGTCGTCGTCGATGAGGGTACCGGCGCGCTGACCGTATTCGTAGCGCAGGCGATCTTGCAGGCGTTCGCGAATGGTCTCCAGATCCGCCTTGTCCACCAGCACGGGCGCGTAGCGTTCGATGAAGGCTCGCTCGGACGCAATGCCCAGGCGCACGCCGCCCACCAGCGAGCTTGGATAGGCGCGCACGCGCGCGGCCAGATCGTCGATGAAGCGCTGAGCGCTGGCGATACGGTCGGGCGATGCGTTCTCGCCCACGTCCGCGAGCACGCCCAGAAACTGCAACCCGGGCATACGCTGACGCAGTTCCTCGACCGCGCGCACGCTCTTGGCGTCGGGGGGCAAAAGCTCCTCCGTATCGCTGTGCAAGTTCGCGTACAGGTGCGCCGTGCGCCACGTGGCGGGAATGGCAAGCAGCACGGCTAGAACCCAGAGGGTGCGGCCGTGTCGAAGGAGCCAGGTGACGAATCTGCGACTTGCCTCGCGCGGTGGATCGGTATCGGGGAGCACTGCCCGCGCACTATACCCATAGGATCATGGCTTGGCGCGAATTCGTGACCCGAGCGTGCGGTGGCATGACTCGCGCGCCGCAGATGTATCCGGGGAAGGTTTGCGGCATAATGCGCCAAGAGGACTCTATGCCATCCATGCCTAGGTACCCAGCTTCGTTCTCGCACCTGACCCCTATCGCTATCGCATCGCTGATTGGGTTTCTCGGTACGGCTTGTACGACCGCGATGTACCCCGGACCCAGGCGAGGCGACAAGGAAACGGCGCTCTTTCGACCAGGGAAGAACACGATGGTCCTGCGCATTGATGGTCGTGCCGTCGATGGTGGTTCGGCGGCAAGGTATGAAATTCTTCCAGGCAGGCACGAGATCGTCGCTGTTGCCGAGGCCGTCACGAACGGCGAAACCCTGAAGTCAGAAGCCATCAACGTTTGCTTCTCGGCCAAGCCGATGCACGTCTACAAGATCCGCACATTCTTGGAACGTACCGAACTTGATGATGTGGTGTGGAAGCCAATCATTCTCGACACCGATTCCGACCGGGACGTCAAATCTGAGTGCCGGGAGAATCCGGTTTCATCGCCAGCGGCTGGCGCAACCGACGTTTCGGCTGCTGTGGCGCCGGCTGCACCGCCCGTCGGGCGCGGGCATTCAATGGCAGGGGGGCTGGCCGCGAATCCGACTCCGCAAGAGCCTTTGCCCGGAACAGGATTTCACCTCGGACTTGGCCTGGCATTTGGGGGAGACAAATTGGCGACCGGTACCTATACGAACGGGGAGCAGACTTCCTTGACTGCGGGGAGCGGCCTTTTTCTTTCCGCGGGCGGTACTTTGACCCCGATCTGGTATGGCAATACCTACGGGCTAGGGATCGGCGGCAGCTTCGGTCTCAAGTTTGACCATATCGGGGCCAGCAACGGCGATGTGAGCTTCATTCGGTATCCGCTCGACCTGTGGGTGCAGCTTCTGATGCGTGTATCCGGAACATGGCATCTTGCGGTTGCTGGCGGCCCACACAAGGAATACGGCGCGAACCTCTCTGGAACGGGCATTGCCCAGGGGATGCAGGCCGACCTCCAGAGTCCCCTGGGATGGACGGGGGAGTTCGGACTTCACTGGTCACCAAGCTGGTACACCGCCTATGCCTTCTTTGTGCGTCTGACGAAAGTCCGGTACGCCAACAACCTAGGATCGGTCGACGGCACGAACGTCGGCCTCGGGGTTGCCTTTCATATCAACTTGTGACCAGGAATTCCGCGATTCGCTCGTCGGCCCAGCTTTCCATGCGGAAGTTCTTGATGAAACCGCAGTGGCCGCCGTGCGGGGTGACTTCCAGCGATAGGCAGGGCGGGCGCGCGAGCTGTTCCATGTGGCGCACGTCGATGACCGGATCGTCGGCCGCGGCGAGGATGTGCGACGGCACCATGAGGCCAGCCAGCACGTCGCCGGCGATGGCGTAGCCCATGAAGTAGTCGATGGGCTGCGCGAACTCGGTTAGGTGCGGGACGAAGTACTCGTTCATGGCGCGCAGGGTGTGGCGCGTGTGCAGGGCCTCGCCGTAGCCGAGGTCGGGAAAGAGCGCGAGCTTCTTGCGCAAAGAGCGCTTCCACTTGTGCAGAAAGTACGCGTGGTAGACGAAGAAGCCCGCTTCCAGATCCTCCATGGTCAGATGGGGCAGGACGACCGGGCAGATGGCGACGACCTTGGCCAGGTCGATGCCGGCCGCCGGCGTGTGCAAGGCCATGCGCAGGGCGAAGTTGCCGCCCAGAGAGAACCCAACCAGAAAGTGGCGGCGATGGGGGAATTGCCGATGGGCGGTGCCCAGGGCCGCAACCGCCTCGCTCAGGCGCGTGCAAGTGAAGGGCTCGCGGTTGAGGTGATGGGAACTTCCGTGGTCGCGCAGGTGCAGGCGGAAAACGTCAAAACCCTGGTCGAACAGGTAGCCCGCAGCGGACAGCACGTAAAGCGAATTCCCGCTGCCCTCCCAGCCGTGCACGATGGTGACCAGATCGCGCGGCCCGTCCGCATGACCGCTGAAGAGGCCCGACAGGTGCACACCCTCGCCGGCATCGAGAATCACCTCGCGCGCGCACCGGCGTAGCGCCTTCCACGTGTTCCGCCGCAACAGCCGGCGCGGCCCGGTCGTAGCCGAGATGGTCTGCACATGCCGGCTGCGCAGCAGCCACGGAGGACGAAAGGGTTGCACTCACGCCACCAATTCGATGCGGTTTCCTTCAGGATCTTCGATCACGGCTTCGTAATGTCCGTCGCCTGTCACGCGCGGGCTGCCGGCGACAACGACGCCCTGGCTTGCAAGCCGGGAAACCCATTCGTCCACGGCTGCTCGCGTGCCCAGGCGGAGCGCGACGTGTGCGTAACCAAGCGAATGTGACTCCGCCGCTTTGTCCGCCAGTGGACTAGCCGGCCGACCCATGATTTCGAGTCGGGCGCCTTCGCCGAATGAGAGGAAGTAGGAACGAAAGCCCGTGCGCGCGTTCTCATAGAGCGCGCCACTTTCCGCCCCGAGTTTTTCGACGTAGAACTGGCGCATCCGTTCGAGATCTCGTACCCAAATTCCTACGTGCTCTATGGCCATGGATTTGACGCCCGAGCATCCTACGCCCAAGGCCGATGGGCAATGCGTGCGAAACGTGGGCGGCAGCAGCGGGGGACTTTCACTCACCCTCGATGGTCCAGCGACCCAGGCCGAGTCGCCATATTCACGTGCCTGCCCCGACCTCGCCCTGAATACCACCGACGTGGTCGCGAGCGGGCAGTTTCCAGATTCGCTTCACCACCGCTCGACCGACGTGGATTCGTGGGAATCGGTGTCGATACTGCGGGCCGAGAGCAGCGGCAGGGGCCGAGGCGGCGTGGTGCGGGCCAACCGTGGCGGTCCCGGCGCGAACACCTGCCTCGCCCTTGGAGTCGGCGGCGAGCCGAGCAGGGGGACTTTCTCCGCCGGTCGCGGGAGCGGCTCGGGTGGCGCTGGCGCCGGCAAAACCGGAGGCGCCGCAGGCACGACCACCACGGGCGTTTCCGCGGGCCGAGTCAGCACCACCGCGGGAGGTTGAGCAACGCTGGACTGAGGTTGAGTGGGGCTCGACTGCCGAATGATCATGGCCACGTTGGCGCCCGCGATGACCATGGTTACGCACATCATGGCGATGGTCAGTTTCGAGAAGCGAGCGATGATTTCCGCGGAGCGCTCGTCCGCGGCTTCGCGATCTTCTGCCGCCGCCGCAAGGTAACGATTGACTGCTTCCATGGTGAGATTTCCAGCCACCGCTTCGGGTAGGATTTCTGTCGCACGCAAAGGGGGCACAGCTTTCTTGGCCTCATCATCAGCTTTCACTGAGTCCTGCCCGCTGGCCTCGCCGCTGTCGCGCTCGGGCTCCCCCGTTTCGTCGTGCTGGGACATCGTTCCATTTTGGCGCCTCCAGAACGCGCGTCAAGCAAAACCCGCCGGAGCAGGTGTAGGACACGTGAGCCTCACCGCACCCTCACCACCGTCCCCTGCCGTTTCTCTGATGCCGCCACTTCCGTCTCGCCCTCTGCCACCGTCGGCTGCGTGAACCCGAACAGCCACTCGGCGTCGGCCAAGGTCAGGTTGATACAACCGTGGCTGCGGGGGGCGCCGAATTGGTCGTGCCAGAAAGCTCCGTGCAGGGCGACGCGGCCGATGTATTGGGTGAAGGGGACTTCTTCGTACGAGTAGGGCGCAACGCCGCTGTGGTCGAGGTTGTCCATGGTGGCTGCGAGTAGCTTGGCGCGGATGCGGTGAAGGCCTTTGGGCGTGGACAGCGGGCTGCCTTCGGCGCCCACGCCGGCGGCCACGAGGGTTGCGAAGACCGGCTTGTCGCCGAGGTAGGCGACCAGGGTTTGCGTACCCAGATCGACGTCGATCCAGGGCTCGGAGTCGGTGACGGCGGGTGGGCGTGCGGAAATGCGTGGCACGCGCAGATCGGCCTCTGACATCCAGCCGTCGGCCACGCGATAGAAGCCTTGTGGGCCATCGCGGCTGGCGAGCGCGAGGCGGGCGTAGCGCGCTCGGCGCGCAAGGGGTTTGATTGCCATATCGGGCTGGGCGTAGACCGGCGCGCCTTCCTTCACCACCCAGCCGAAATCGAGACCGCGGTCGTCGACGTGCGCGCCGCTGAATCGAGACGGTGTGGCCGGGCGTAGGTCCTTCATGGGAACGTCGCGGCCGAGGCTGGTGCGGCCGATCGACTCGCCGCCCAGCATGCGTTGATCGGCGACCACGACGCCGAAGCCGGGGAGAAGTCTGCGCGGATCCTTGCCCAGGGTCTGCGTTCCGTTCTTGCCGACGATGTAGTAGCGCGGGACAGGGGAAGACGGCGAGGGCGCCTCGACCCGCCGATCGCAGGCGAAGGCGCACATGGCGAGCAGAATCGCTGTCCGCGCGTGGTTCACGGCGACACCTCGACCCGCAAGGTCTGCGCGTCCGAACGGCCGCGGTCGTCCACGGCGCGCACGACGAAGGTTCCGGGTTCCATCTTCCACAGCCAGGGACGGCCGCTTGGAGCCTTGCCTGCAAAGCGCTTGCCCACGTACCAGAACACCTCGTGTGCGTCGCCGTCGGTTTCGGCCAGGAAGGCGAGGGTTTCGTTGCCCTTGCCTGGGCGCAAGGTGTACGCGACACCGTTCAAGGGCGAGGTGATGCGCGGGGGCGCGCCGGGCACGTCTTGTTCGGCCTCGCAACCCAGTGCCGCCGGAGGCGGAGTCTTGCGCGGCAGTCCGGCGGCGCTCCACAATTTGAGCATATCGGTGGGCCAGATTTCAAAGACCTCGCGGCGGACAGGGCCGTGCGCGCGTTTCTCGCACACGCGCCATCCCGTGGCCGTGTCGATGTCGAAGGCGCGATGGATCTCGCACGTCGCGGTCGGCGAGCGCCCGGCGATGAACCAGGTCGGCCGCCGGTGTGGACAATCGGCACCCGGAAGCTGGCCGCTTTCGCTGCACACGTCGACCTTGACCACGCCTTTGGGTCTGGGCGGGCTGGCTACCGCAAGCGAGCGGTCGTGCGCCGCCAGCGCGTCCACCACCGAAAAGAAGAGTGGCGCCGCGGTCTTGATGCCCACGAACTCGGGATTGCTCCGCCCGGTGAAGTCGCCTACCCAGACGACGAGTACATACGGGCCGACTAGGCCGGCTGACCAGGCATCGCGAAATCCCCACGATGTTCCGGTCTTCCACGGCAAGGTCAAGTGCGCGTCCGCGGTGGGCAAGTGCGGCGAGGTCGGCCGCGGGTTCTTCGCCAGCATATCGAGGACGAGCCACGAGGCTTCTTCGGACAAAATGCGTACCGGCGGCGCCACCGCGTCGTCGGCGTGGCGGCGCAGCGGACGAAGCGCGCCACGATTGGCGAGGGACGCATACAGCGCGGCGACTTCTTCCATGGTGACCTCGCCGGTGCCGAGCACGAGGCCGAGGCCGTAGTAGTTCTCCGGTTGCGGAAGATCCACACCGGCACCGACTAGAAACTGGTAGTAGGTCGGTCGATCCAGTTTCGCGGCCACCATCAGGGCGGGAATATTGCGACTGCGCACCAGCGCGTCGGTGGCGGACAGCGGCCCGGCGTAGCGGCCGTCGAAGTTCTCGGGCGAGTAGGCCGAGAACGCCACGGGCGCATCTCGCAGCACCGAATGTGGATGAATCACCCCTTGTTCCATACCGAGCGCGTACACAAAGGGCTTGAGCACCGAGCCGGGCGAGCGTCGCGCATGGGTACCGTTGACCTGCCCGAAGATGCTGTCGTCGAAGAAGTCGGCCGAGCCAACGACCGCGCGTACACCCATGTCGCGCGTGTCGACGAGCATGGCGGCGGCGTTGTCCACACCGAGGCGCCTCGATGCCTCGACGAATCGGCGCACTTGCCGTTCGAGCAAGCGCTGCAGCGGTAGATCGAGCGTGGTTTTCACGGCATTGCTGGTCGGCGTTTCGGCGAGCATTTGATCCGTGAAGTGGGGCGCGAGAAAGGGCAGGTCGTTGTTTCGCGCCGTCACACCAAGACCGAGCAGCCGCGCGTCCCCGGCGGACGGCCAGGCTGCAAGCAGGCGCCGGCCAAGGGCCTCGCGCATGCGCACGAATTCGGGCGCGCGCGGGCCGGCACGCAAAGCCTGCACGCGCTGGTTCGGATTCTGCGGCAGCAGCGTCAGGGATAGTGCCTCGGGCAACGACAGTCGATCCGGCGTCTTGCCGAAAAGGACCAGACTGGCCGCGCCGATGCCCTCGACGTTGCCGCCGTAAGGAACCAGATTGAGATACGCCTCGATGATGTCGTCCTTGCTGTACCGGGCTTCCAGCCACAGGGCCGCGAAGATCTGTTTCAGCTTGCCCGTCGCGCGGCTCGAGTCGATGTCGTACAGTCGGCGCGCAAGCTGCATGGTGATGGTCGACCCGCCCACGCGCCGGCCGCCCGAGAGAATCGAGCGCACGGCACGGCCTAGCGACAGCGGGTTCACCCCAGGATGAAAGCGAAACCAGCGATCCTCGTAGAGTAGCGCCGCCCGCACCGAAAGTGGCGAGATCGCCGAAAGCGACGTCCACAGTCGTATCTGTTCGTCATCGGCCAGAGTCACGCGCAAGAGTTCCCCCCCGCGCGCATACACCGCGCGCGACAGAGGCACGCGAGATGAGAGCGGTTGATGGGGGGCAAGGCGCAGAATCGCGAGCAAGAGAACCAGCGCAAGCAACACCATGCGTGCGGTGCGAATCGAAACAGCCCGGTTGCTAGTAATCCGTCGCAACATCGTGAACCGGATTTTCTCGGTCAAATGCCCAGCGTAGTGGGTTGTTCGTGATGTATTCGCGAATGCGAGCCAGGGACGCATTGCCGCGGATGACGTGTTCATAGTAGTTGCGTTGCCAGACGCGAACGATGCCAAGATTTCGATGCAGGCGATGTGTGGTGCGGGCCTTGAAACCCCGAATGATGTCACCCAGTGTCGGCGCGCGATCCGGCGTAGGGGCGCGATTTATCGCGCCCCCAGATCCGACGGTTCGGCTGGGGGGCGCAATGAATTGCGCCCCTACACTGGAATGGTTCGGGACACAGTCGATGACGACGATCCCATGAATGTGGTTTGGCATGATGACGAATGCGTCCGGGGTAACGCCGGGGTAGTGCGACGGCAGCATCTCCCAGGTCGCCTGCACAACCTGTCCGGCAGCATTCGTGCGCATCTCGCCATTCACGATGTCACCAAACAGGAATGCCCGATGATGTGCGCAAATCGTCAAGAAATAGGCTCCGATTTGAGAATAGTCATAGTCTCGCAGGCGAATCGAACGACGGTGGTGACGTGTAGGTTTGCCGGTCATGCGTGTTCGCATTCACCAAGGGCATGCGGGGGCGCGATTCATCGTGGCCCCGTGATCATTCCGTGTTGGATGACAATTCATTACGGCCTGACGACGATGAGATTCCCGGGCTCGCCCCTTGCGCGGACCGAACGATCGTACATGGATTCGGCGTGGATCGCTGGAGTTACCACTTTGCCGGCGTTGGTGGCTTTAATCTTGTAGCTGAAGGTGCTCATCTGTTTGCCGACGGAACCGTAGAGCACGACGCGATCCTCGCGCACATCCACGTAGTCGACGGCGAAATCGCTGCCTGGCAAGGCGATGGTCAGCAAACCAGGGCCGCCTGCGCCCGTTGGCGTTTCCTCGCTGTCTCCCTCTTCACCCTCACCGCCGCCTTCGCCTTC
>Ga0265314_10006573_pt1 | contig 10249 bp, 4 predicted proteins | sample 4126metaG_FD_203106 | JGI IMG/M metagenome (GOLD analysis project Ga0265314, IMG submission 203106) | Rhizosphere microbial communities from Carex aquatilis grown in University of Washington, Seatle, WA, United States - 4-1-26 metaG | ecosystem: Host-associated > Plants > Roots > Rhizosphere >... | reverse complement strand
TATCCCAGGATCGTTCAAACTGTAGCCCCAGAAGATGGTTGGGAGAGACTCAAGCGACCTGAGAAGGTCTCCCCATAATCTTGGGTTGCCAGAAAAACTTGATGCAACGGCCAATGAAGTAAAGACCATTGGTTTTTCTTTGTTCAATACGCAACCATGCAAAGGATAGTAATTAATCGCATTCTTATCTCTAAAGCTTGGACCCTGAATTGTTGTATCATTTATGTAATAGCGAAGCGATTTTTCGTATAATCTAAAAAAAAGATTATCAATATTTGTGGTATATATTGATTTAACTTGAATATATTCCAGAGATCTATAACATTCATCGAAAGTATCAACCGAAAACTTTGACCTTAGGAATGAATTGAACTCATCGCGATTCTTACTTTCAATAATTGAAGCAACCTTCGGCAAATCAAGTAACGGCGTTTTAAATTTTATCGATAGTTGTTTAGATAAATCTGCTGCTAAGGGTAGCACCTCTTTATCTAAGTTTTTGCTGCCTTGTGAAAATCCCGCACCGGCGAATATATTTATTCCACTGGACAGGGATTGTTTGAAAATCTCTTCTAGGTCTATTCGCATAATTTTATTGCCGAAGAAGGTTAATCATTTAAATTATAAACTCTCTTGACTTCTTGGTAGTTTGAAAGGTCCATCATGGGGTTCTTCATTCTTGCTGCATGTGTCATCGCTACGACTCTTGCGTAAACAACCCCATTTGGTTGACTAGTCAGAAAATCATTGTCTTGCACATCAATAAAATAATTGCCAGTTCTGAAACCGCCATTCCAACTTTCTGAGTAGGGATAAGTTGGACTGGTACCGAGGGGAAGCGTAAAGGATATTTGTATCCAATTGACATTATCAAAACTTACATAGCAAAGTACTGTGCCAGTTGACGCAATATCGTTGCTAATATTGGTTGCTAATAAATCAGCCTCATAGCCATCGCCAGGGTTTCCGAAGGTTCCAATATGTCCCCAATTGTTGGAGTATAGAGTGAAGCTCGTTGTTGACGCCTGAGGGTAATTGCCTTTTGGCTGTAAGGTTGAATCATCATCCTTTTTGCAACTACAAATTATCGCGGTGATAAGTAAAATTGTAAAGGGAATTAGTTTATTCATTTGTCACGAGTTTTGAAGATTAATGATTTTTGAGTTTGTGGCTTTGTAGAGCGCAAATATATCGGCCCTACCTAATCGCAGAGCCGGGGGAATACACATCCGTTGATGTGGTTTCTCACGCATTAACTAGACTAGGATTCCGACCGCTACCTCTTACTCCAATTCAAGTCAATCTAGATGGGTATACTGAAATTAATACTGACTATAACATACTGGGAGTGATAATCTGGGGGGAGGGGTTTAACTAAATATTGTGAAGAAGGTAGAGCGTCAAGGAAATGTGGATTGCATGAACCTACAGATTTTGAGGAGGCTGGATACAGCTGAGGTGACAAAGTCGATGGTATATTTATTGTAAATGGAAATACGAACGAGGATCAATGAAAAATTTCTAAACGGTGAAAAAAATGGGAAACAAATTTTCAAGAAGAGCATATAAAATTCCTTGCAAGAAATCTGGCAATCACTATTACTAATATTAATGAACAAATCGAGACAAGCGACACAGTCGCGCGCATCTTTGGCTATTCCTTTGGCAGACTACAGTATAGCTAAACATGCCTTTCCCAGCCCCGATTGCAGCGGCATCCTCCGCGCAGGGTTCGGGACGGCAGAAGGGCTTGTATGCCTGTATAAAACAGGAGCAACAGAAAGGGTATACGCCTTCCGCGCGGAGATAGAGCGGAAAGCGGGACCCAACATCAGAAAATAGAAGCATACCCGCTGCCAGAAGTTGAACAGCACATCAATCAGAATATCCCTTTACCGAAGAGTGATGGAAGGCTGGTCGGTGAGACACCGACCAGGAGCACGGGACATCAGAATATTCTTTTACCGAAGAGTAAATGGAGTCTGGCCGGTGAGACACCGACCAGGAGCACAGGACATCAGAATATTCTTTTACCGAAGAGTAAATGGAGTCTGGCCGGTGAGACACCGACCAGGAGCACGGGACATCAGAATATCCTTTTACCGAGGAGTGAATGAAGACTGGTCGGTGGGACACCGACTAGGAGCAGTTGCCAAAATCCTGTACACCCCCAACTACCCATCTCTGAACCTCCGCCAACCCCGGACCTTCCGACCGTGTGACCTTTCGACCGGAGCACCCCCACTTTTCAACACTTTTGAAATAAACCTTGACCGTTCGCCCCCGCGTTTTATCTTCGCACCTTGAAATGAACCGCAACCCATGCCCTGTTTCCCGGCCATACCCATTATGCCGCCATCAAGTTGCTGATTCCGAACTGATTATATTGATTTCCCGCCGGCCTCGTTCCGGCATTTTTTTTATGCATAACCCCCAAGCCCTTTCCACCCCGATATGCCCAAAGACAACTCCATAAAGCACGTCCTCATCATTGGCTCCGGCCCCATCATCATTGGCCAGGCCTGCGAATTCGACTACTCCGGCTCCCAGGCCTCCCGCTCGCTCCGGGAAGAGGGCATCAGGGTGTCGCTCATCAACAGCAACCCCGCCACCATCATGACCGACCCGGTGACGGCCGACCACATCTACCTGCTGCCCCTGGAGGCCGAAAGCATCATACAGATACTGGAAGAACAGGAGGCCAAAGGCCGTAAGATAGACGCCGTGCTCCCCACCATGGGCGGCCAAACCGCCCTGAACCTGGCCAAGGAAGCCGACGAAATGGGGATATGGAAGAAATACGGGGTGCGCATGATCGGCGTAGACATAGAAGCCATAGACCGGGCCGAAAACCGCGAGGTGTTTCGCCGCCTCATGGGCGAGATCGGCATTGGCGTGGCCCCCTCCGCCGTGGCCAACTCGATGCTGGAAGGCAAGGAGATCGCCCAACGCATCGGCTTCCCGCTGGTGATACGCCCCAGCTATACGCTGGGCGGCAGCGGCGGCGGCTTTGTACACCGCAAGGAAGACTTTGAAGCCGCCCTCGACCGCGGCCTGAAGGCCTCCCCCGTGCACGAGGTGCTGGTGGAGAAAGCAGTCCTTGGCTGGAAGGAGTTTGAGCTGGAGCTGCTGCGCGACGCCGCCGACAACGTGGTGATCATCTGCACCGTGGAGAACCTGGACCCCATGGGCATCCATACCGGCGACTCCATAACCGTAGCCCCCGCCATGACGCTGAGCGACCGCGCCTACCAGGAGATGCGGAACCAGGCCATGAAGATGATGCGCTCGCTGGGCAACTTTGCCGGCGGCTGCAACGTGCAGTTTGCCATGAACCCCGACACGGAAGAGATCATTGCCGTAGAGATAAACCCCCGCGTGTCGCGCTCCTCCGCCCTGGCCTCTAAAGCCACCGGCTACCCCATTGCCAAAATCGCCGCCAGGCTGGCCATAGGCTATCGCCTCGACGAACTGCGCAACCAGATCACGCAAACCACCAGCGCCTACTTTGAGCCCGCCCTCGACTACGTGATTGTGAAGATCCCGCGCTGGAACTTCGACAAGTTTCACGGCGCCGACGAGACGCTGGGGCTGCAGATGAAGTCGGTAGGCGAGGTGATGGGCATAGGCCGCAGCTTTGCCGAGGCGCTGCAGAAGGCCTGCCAGAGCCTGGAGAACGACTCGGTGGGCCTGAGCTCGAACACCAACTACCAGAAGAAGGCCGAAGAGATCATCGACCACATACAGCACCCGAGCTGGGACCGCATCTTCCGCATCAAAGACGCACTGTCGCTGGGGGTGTCGCCGAAGACCATCTTTAAGCAAACCCTCATCGACCCCTGGTTTATACACGAGATAGACCAGATAGCGAAGAAGGAAAACGAGATCCGCAAGCACACGCTGGAAACGCTTACCCCGGAGTTTCTGAGAGGCGCCAAGCAGATGGGCTTCAGCGACATACAGATAGCCCGCTTCACCAACAGCACCGAAGACGAGATATACGCCAAACGCAAGGACATGGGGATACACCGCACCTTTAAGCTGGTAGACACCTGCGCGGCCGAGTTTGAGGCGAAGACGCCTTACTACTACTCTTCGTTCGACCAGGAGAACGAGAGCCATTCGAGCGACCGGAAAAAAATTATTGTGCTGGGCAGCGGCCCCAACCGCATTGGCCAGGGCATCGAGTTCGACTACTGCTGTGTGCACGGACTGCTGGCCATCAAGGAGTCGGGCTTCGAGGCCATCATGCTGAACTGCAACCCGGAGACGGTCTCCACCGACTTCGACATGGCTGACAAGCTCTATTTCGAGCCCGTGTTCTGGGAGCACCTGCGCGAGATCATAGAACACGAGAAGCCGGAAGGCGTGATTGTGCAGCTGGGCGGGCAGACGGCGCTGAAGCTGGCGAAGAAGCTCACGGAGCACGGCATCAAAATTATTGGCACCGACTACAAGAGCCTGGACCTCGCGGAAGACCGCGGCTCCTTCTCCGACCTGCTGAAGGAGCTGGGGATACCCTACCCCGACTACGGTGTGGCGAACACGGTAGACGAGGCGGTGGCCGTGGCCAACCAGGTAGGCTACCCGGTGCTGGTGCGTCCCAGCTACGTGCTGGGCGGGCAGCGCATGAAGATTGTGATTAACGACGAGGAGCTGGAGAACGCGGTGCTGAAGCTGCTGAAGCACATGCCCGGCAACAAGATATTGATAGACCACTTCCTCGACCGGGCCGAAGAGGCCGAGGTGGATGCCATCTGCGACGGCACCGAGGTGCACATTATGGGCATGATGGAGCACATAGAGCCGGCGGGCATACACAGCGGCGACTCGAGCGCGGTGCTACCCACCTTCAACCTGCCTTTTGAGGTGGTAACGACCATGGCCGAATACGCCGAGAAGCTGGCCTTTGCGCTGAACACCATCGGACTCATCAACATACAATTTGCCATAAAGAACGGGAAGGTATATGTGATAGAGGCCAACCCGAGGGCCTCGCGCACCACCCCATTTATTGCCAAGGCCTACCAGATACCTTACCTCAACATGGCCACCAAGGTGATGCTGGGGGTGAACAAGCTCAAGGACTTCAAGTTCAACCGCAAGCTCACGGGTTACGCCATCAAGGAGCCGGTGTTCAGCTTCGACAAGTTCCCGAATGTGAACAAGGAGCTGGGTCCGGAGATGAAGTCGACCGGCGAGGCGATACGCTTCATTAAGGATTTATATGACCCGTTTTTCCGGAAGCTGTATAAAGAGAAGAGCATGTATCTGAGCAGATAGTGCATGATTTCAGGTTTTGGGTTTATGATTTCCCTCTTCTGAAGATTTTGAAAAGCATTTCTTTGGTACAGAGTGTAATTCCCTCGTGAAAAGCACAGCCATCGCCGCACATTGGCGCATTCATCACATTGGCACATTTAGCCCTGGTTGGTGTCTCACCAACCATCCTTCAGCGGGACCCACTAAGTTGGCGCGCGACTCCGTCGCGTGCCTGGAAGAGACACCTTGCGCTTAAATCATTTACCCCTGGTTGGTGTCTCACCAACCATCCTTCAGCGGGACCCACTAAGTTGGCGCGCGACTCCGTTGCGTGCCTGGAAGACTCCTTGCGCTTAAATCATTTACCCCTGGTTGGTGTCTCACCAACCAGATCAAAATAATTTCATTTTTCCGCCTTATGGGTTGAGCAGTGTGATATCAATTCATGTGTTCCATTATTTTTACGCTTTGTACATTTCAGTTTGTTTGTTCTTTTTTCCTTGATGAAAAAAGAACCAAAAAAATCAAGCGCTGCACATATTTTCCCTAAAAACAATGGCCCTCGCGCAGCTTCCCGGTCCGGTGGGGAGGGCCAAACAGACTATACACTGCCGTTTTACCGGCCGGAAAGCTTTAGCCTCACTGAACTTCATCAAATAATTTTAAGAGTTTGCCTTCACTCCACGGGCCCCCCGCCCATTGTTTTCTTAACGGGAAAATCTGTGAGGCGCGGGGCGGATTGCATATGCTCATGTTCGAGGTTGAAATTTGCGGCTCAGGGCTTAATTCCCCCAAGCATAGCCAGTGCAGGAAATTAGAATGACCGATCTTCCGCCCCTACAGGGCGGTGGGTTCATTCCATATATTGCTACCGATCTTCTGCCCCTACGGGGCAAATGAGCGTCTCCTACAATTCAAAAAAACGTAATTCTCCAGACCCGAGCACAGCCAACGCCGCACATTAGAATGACCGATCTTCCGCCCCTACAGGGCGGCGGGTTCCTTCCATATATTGCTACCGACCTTCCGCCCCTACGGGGCAAATGAGTGCCTTCTACAGTTCAAAAAAACGTAATTCTCCAGACCCAAGCACAGCCAACGCCGCACATTAGTATGACCGATCTTCCGCCCCTACAGGGCGGGGTGTTTGTTCCATATCTTTCTATCGATCTTCTGCCCCTACGGGGCAAAGGAGCGCCTTCTGTGGTTTAGAAACGAACTTGACACGACCAAAGCTCACATTCGCACATTCACTTTCCATCATAATAATCAGTTCAATCATTTTTATCAGCGGTTCAGACATTTTTTGCCGAATAAACCTCAGCCAACGCCACACATTGCCACATTTCCTTGTATTCCACTTTGCATTTCACCAATGCAAAAATGAATTCCAATCTTCCTGCGTTCACAGGTGCGCACCTTAAAACCCTATTGTTTCACAAACTTACCCTGGCACAGGGTCTGGCCGTTGATGACCTTCACGGCATAGACCCCGGCGGGAAGCATAGACACGTTGATCACATTCCCGTTGCGGCTGCCAGCGGAAACGAGGCGGCCCTGCATATCGGTGATTTCTACCTGGCTGTTGTTGTTCAGGATCTGGCCAAGAAGGGTGATGTTGTCGGTTGCGGGATTGGGATAGCACTGGATGGCGATATCGGAAACAACCGGGACATTGGTATTATGGGCCTGGACATGGGCGTTGGTTTCTATGATATCGCAGCTCGGGTTGGAGCAGCCTATATCGCTGAAGTTCTTCAGCACCGTCAGGGAGTCTGTCATGATATCAAAGCTGAAGGCCACGCCGCCGTTGTTGAGTCCGCCGGAGCTGGTAACGCCATACAGCTTGCCATTGCTGGCCTGGGTAAGTTCGCGTTGTGGGTACGCGCCATCGGTACCGCTGAAATGATGCAGCACGGCGAAGGCATTGTTGGCGGGGTTGAAACGAAAGACAGAGCCGGAATTGTAATCGCCACCATAGTAGGTCATGCCATACATCATTCCGTTGTTTGCTTGCATAAGTCCTCCCATGGGCCGATATCCTTCGATGGAATCGAAGTCATGGAGCTTGGCGTAAACTCCGTGTTGCACGTCATAACTATAAATAACGCCCTGGTTGTGTGATCCGCCCATCTGGGTGGTGCCATACAATTTGCCATCGGTGGCCAGCAGGAGGGCGCCGTATTGCGGCGTGCTTCCCCAGGTGGAATCCAGGTCAAACAGGTCGGTATAGCTGCTGTCGGTGGGGTTGAAGCTATAGATGGTTCCGCCGGAATGGAGTCCGCCATAAGCGGCGGTTCCATACAGCTTGCCATCGGGGAGCTGTATGAGCGGGCAAATGGAATAGGAGCCGGTAGCCTGATTCATATGAAAAAGCGGACTGTAAGAATCCGTTGCTGGGTTGATGCGATAAATAACGCCGCCACCGTTGTTTCCACCGGCCCCGCAGGTGCCATAGAGCATACCATCGGAGGCCATCATCATGCCGCTCATGGCATCCCAGCCGCTGTCGATGTCCTGGAACAGGTTGTGGAAGTTGTGGCATATCTCGGTCACCGTATCGTAGTCGTAGCACACACAGCTGTCACCCCAGCCGCCGAGGTAGGTAACGCCGTAGAGCTTGCCGTTTCCACCTCCGCAGAGGCTTCCTACGGGCATGGCGCCGTTGTTGTAATCGAAGTTATAAGACACGTGGAAATTGGTTCCGGTGCTATCGGCACAAATGATGGTGCCGTAGTTCATGGTGCCGCCGCCGCCGGTCACGCCCCAGAGGCGCGGAGCCTGGGCATTGGATACGGAAGCCATGCTGAGCAAGAGCAGCAGGGAAACGAGAGTTTGGAGTTTTGTCTTCATGAGTATTCTTTTAATGTTAAGATTTGGAAGGATAAACCTAAACAAAACGGGGGTAAATTCCAAGAAATTGGTAATTTTTAGAATCATGGTTGTCTGCGATAGTAAGAAGCTGGGGTTTTACGATAATGTTGGAAGGTGGTAAGGTCTTAAAGTCGGAAGGTCGGAAAGTCCGGGTCAGTGGGGAGCTCAGGGTTTATGAAGAGGTTGGACAGTGGTAAGGTCGTAAAGTTGTAAGGTTCGGCTTTGGCTGAACCGATTAGCCGGAAATAAGGAATCACCCCATTTTCCGCACCCTCCTGTTTATCATAAAAATCAAGTGAATCAGCGGTTCAGACATTTTTTACCGAATAAACCTCAGCCAACGCCGCACATTGCCACATTCATCACATTACCACATTCATTCTTCAATACTATTTATCATCCCTTGTTCCCTATTTACCATTTACCTTCTAATTTCGCCTCACATGCTACAGAAGCTCCTCATCCGCAACTATGCCCTCATCGAAGAGGCGGAGCTGGTATTTTCCCCTTCGCTCACCATCATCACGGGCGAGACCGGTGCGGGTAAGTCGATCCTGCTCGGAGCACTTTCGCTTATCCTGGGGGAACGGGCAGAGCCGGGCGTGCTGTACGACAAAACCCGCAAATGTGTGGTGGAGGCCCATTTCCAACTGGAACCCTCAACCTGGAAGGATTATTTTGAATCGGAGGAACTCGACTTCGACCGCCACACCATCCTGCGACGGGAGATCGCCCCGGGCGGCAAATCGAGGGCCTTCATCAACGATACGCCGGTAACGCTTTCCGTGCTGAAGACCCTATGCGACGCCTTGGTGAGCCTGCACGCCCAAAGCGAATCGCTTGAGCTGAACAACGGCGCTTTCCAGCTGAAGGTGGTGGATTCTATGGCAGGACACCCGGAGCTGCTGGATCAGTTTGCCGGAGTCTTTAAAGAATATAAGAGGTCGGCCACCCGCCTCCTCGAGCTGGAGGCCGCCCAGGAAAGGGCGTTGCGCGACTCCGACTACCTGCAGTTTCAACTCCGGGAAATCGGGGAGGCCCGCCTCGAAGAAGGGGAGCAGGAAAAGACAGAGCAGGAATTGCAGTTGCAGAGCCATAGCGAAGAAATAAAACGGAACCTGAGCGGGGCCACCCAGTTGCTGAGTGGCGCTGAAGATTCGACGCTCACACAAATCAAACGGGTGCTGCAGTTTTTGCATCAGGCCGGGAAGCACCTGCCCGAGGCTACGGCGCTTGCCGACCGGGTAGAATCGTCGCGTATTGAACTGAGCGACATAGCCGCCGAGGCGGAACGCCTGGAAGAAAAGATCCGCTTCAACCCGGAACAGCTGGAGGCCCTTACGGAAAGAATCAACCTGATCTACCGGCTGCAAAAGAAACACCAGCGTGCCGACATTGCCGGGTTGCTGCAATTGGAACAGGACCTCAGGGCACAACTCAAATCGACCGCCGACCTGAGCGTGGAGATACATAACCTCAAAAAGGAGATTGCCGAACAGCGGAAACTATTGCTGGAGGCTGCCGACCGGCTCTCGGCGAATCGTTTGAGGCAGGTGAAACCCATTGAAAAGCAGGTGCAGGGGATGCTGGGCGAGATGGGGATGCCGCATGCCGTTATTCATTTACAACACACCTTGCTGCCGGAAATGCAGATGCAATCCACCGGACTCGATGTGTTCAACTTCCTGTTTGCCGCCAACAAAGGCAGCGTGCCACAGCCGTTGCGTAAGGTGGCCAGCGGCGGGGAGCTCTCGCGGCTCATGCTCGCCATCCAGTCGCTCATTGCCGACAATATGGACCTGCCTACCCTGATCTTCGACGAGATCGACACCGGCATCAGCGGCGAAACCGCGCAGCGGGTGGGCCGCATCATGAAACAACTGGCGGTCCGCCACCAGGTTATCAGCATCACACACCTGCCACAGATAGCCGCCAGGGCCGACACACATTATTTTGTATATAAAGAAACTGCCGGCAACCGCACCTACACCCGGCTAAAGGCCCTAAGCAAAGACGAACGCGTGCGTGCCGTGGCCCAGATGCTGAGCGGAGATCAACCGTCCAAGGCGGCTATCGACAACGCAAAGGAGCTGATACGGCAGGATTAAAGGAG
>Ga0265314_10006570_pt1 | contig 10251 bp, 7 predicted proteins | sample 4126metaG_FD_203106 | JGI IMG/M metagenome (GOLD analysis project Ga0265314, IMG submission 203106) | Rhizosphere microbial communities from Carex aquatilis grown in University of Washington, Seatle, WA, United States - 4-1-26 metaG | ecosystem: Host-associated > Plants > Roots > Rhizosphere >... | reverse complement strand
GCCACGCCTTCTTTTTCCAGCAACGCGGCGACCTTCTTGGCGGCGGCGGTCTGCTGTTCCAGCGACAGGGCGACGAAGAACGGCGCCTTGATGATCAGGCAGACCGAGGTCCACGAGCGCACCAATGGATCGGCCGCCAGGAACGCCGCCCAGGATGATTGCGCCACCCAGTCCTCGATCACCCGCAAACTGGCCCGCGAACGGGCGATCAGCCCCGGCAGCCCGCCCACCGTTTCGGCCCAGCGCAGGGCGTCGATCTGGTCCTCGACGGCGATCATCGACGGCGTGTTGATGGTGTCGCCCTTGAAGATGCCCTCGTTCAGCTTGCCGCCCGAGGTCATGCGGAAAATCTTCGGCAGCGGCCAGGCCGGCTTGTAGCTTTCCAGCCGGGCCACGGCGCGCGGCGACAGCACCAGCATGCCATGCGCGCCCTCGCCGCCCAGCACCTTTTGCCACGACCACGTCACCACATCGAGCTTCGACCACGGCAGGTCCATGGCGAAGGCGGCCGAGGTGGCGTCGGCGATCACCAGCCCCTTGCGGTCGTCGGGAATCCAGTCGCCGTTGGGCACCCGCACGCCCGATGTGGTGCCGTTCCAGGTCATCACCACATCGCGGTCGCAATCGACCTGCGACAGATCGGGCAATTGGCCGTAATCGGCGCGGATGGTGCGCACGTCAGGCAGTTTGAGCTGCTTGACCACGTCCGTCACCCAACCCTCGCCGAAGCTTTCCCAGGCCAGCATATCGACGCCGCGCTCGCCCAGCAGCGACCACAGCGCCATTTCCACGGCTCCGGTGTCCGAGGCCGGGACGATGCCGATACGGTAGTCGTCGGGCAGGCCGAGGATCGCCCGGCTGCGGTCGAGCACCTCGGCCAGCTTGGCCTTGCCGATCTTGGCCCGGTGCGAGCGGCCCACCGGAGTGTCGGCCAGCGCCTGCACCGTCCAGCCGGGGCGCTTGGCGCAGGGGCCGGAGGAGAAATTAGGATTGCTCGGCCGCAGCGCGGGCCGTTCGGATGACGTCATGACCTTACATTCTCCCTGGCAGGCGAGGCTCAATACGCCGCCCCGCCGACTTAAGTCTGGCTTGGAATCCACCACGCCCGCTCGCGTTTTTCAAAGCCGATATGCGGGTAATAGTCGTTGGCGGCGGGGGCCGCCAGCAGCAGCAACATGCAGCCGGGCCGTAAAGCCGCCCGCGTGCGCTCGATCAAGGCGCGCCCGATACCTTGCCGCTGCACTGCCGCATCGACACAAAGATCCGAGAGGTAGCAGCAATAGGCGAAATCGGTCAGCGACCGCGACACACCGACCAACCGGCCGTCGCCAGCGCGGGCGGTGACGATCAATGAGGCATGGAGCAGCATCGCCGCCAGCGTCGCCGGGTCGCTGGGGCGGCGTTCCAACAATGTGGATCGGCCCAGGATGTCGAGGAACTCGGCAACCGTCAGATCGGGTTCGATGGCATAGGCGAGCGCGCTCATTCGCCCGTCGCCAGCGCCTGGAGGTACAGCGCGCGGTCGGCGTTGCCGCCCGACAGCACCAGCCCGACCTTGCCGCCGGCATTGACGTCGCGCTCGGCCAGCAGCGCCGCCAACGGAGCCGCACCCGCCCCTTCGGCCAAATTATGGGTGTCGGTGAAATAGACGCGCATGGCCGCCAGGATGGCGTCGTCGCTGACCGTCAGCACCCGGTCCGCCCCGTCGCCGATGATCGCCACAGCCGTCGGATCGGGCACCCGGCAGGCCAGCCCGTCGGCGATGGTGTTGGCGGTCGGCGTGGACATCACCGTCTCGGCCCAAAAACTGTCGGCATAGGCCGGCGCGCCCTCGGCCACCACGCCGACGATGCGGGTGTCCAGGCCCAGCGCGTCGCGGGCGGCGATCATGCCGCAGATGCAAGAACCCATGCCGATGGGAACATAGACGGTATCAAGGTCTGGCACGGCGCGCAGGAACTCCAACGCATAGGTGGCGACGCCCTGCACCAGCCACGGATGGAAAGCCGGCGCCAGTTGCAGCCCCAGCCCCTCGGCCAGCGAGGCGGCATGTTCGGCGGCCTCCTGGTAGTCGTCGCCATGTTCGATCAACTCGGCGCCCAAGGCGCGCATGGCGGCGTTCTTTTCGGGATTGTTGCCTTCGGGCACCACGATGACGGCGCGCAGGCCGGCGCAGGCCGCCGCCCAGGCCAGACTCTGGCCGTGATTACCCCGCGTCGCCGCGATCACCCCACGGGCCTTGGGATGCTCCTGGCGCAGCCGATGCAGATAGACCAGCCCGCCGCGCAGCTTGAAGGCGCCGATGGGAGTGTGGTTCTCATGCTTGACCCAGACTTCGCAGCCGGCCCGCTCGGACAGCAGCGGCCACAGGATTTGCGGAGTCGGCGCCATGCTCTGATAGACGATGCGGGCCGCCGCCTCGATCTCGTCGCGCATGAAATCCATCGCCTCGGTCATGACGGCACTCCGAACGGCTGCACGGTGTGGGCATGGTTGAGCGGCCCGTGCCCATGGCCATAGCCCGGCGCGGAGGCGATGGCGAGCCGCACATACTCGCGCGCCCGCATCACCGCCGCCCGCAGCGGCAGTTCCTGAGCCAGTCCGGCGGCAATGGCCGAGGCCAGCGAACAGCCGGTGCCATGCGTGTTGGCGGTATGCTGGCGCGGGCTGTCGAAGCTCTCGACGCCGTCGGCGCTCACCAGCACGTCGGTGAGGACGTCGCCGTCCAGATGCCCGCCCTTGACCAGCACCGCGCGCGGCCCCAACGCCAGCAAGGCCCGCCCCGCCGCGATCATGTCGTCCACGGTGACGATGGACAGGCCGGTCAGCGCCTCGGCTTCGGGAATATTGGGGGTGACGACGGCGGCCAGCGGGATCAGCCGGGCTTTCAGCGCCCCATGCGCCGCGTCGTCGAGCAGCTTGTGTCCGCCCTTGGCGACCATCACCGGATCGACCACCAGCGGCGCACGCGCGGCGTGGGCGTCCAGCGCGGCGGCCACCACTTCGATGACCTCGGGCTTGCTCAACATGCCGGTCTTCAGCGCGTCGGCGCCGATGTCGTCGAGCACGCGGAGCATCTGCTGACGAATGAACTCGGGCGGCACGTCGAGCACGTCGAACACCCCCTGGGTGTTCTGCACGGTCAGCGCCGTGACCGCCGTGGCGGCGAACCCGCCCAGCGCCGTCACCGATTTGATGTCGGCCTGAATGCCCGCCCCGCCGCCGCTATCCGAGCCGGCGATGATGAGAACCCGCCCCTGCATCTTGTGCATCGCGCCGCCCTTCGTCGTCAGTGCCCCGCCGCGACCGCGCGGATGGTCTCGATGATGTCATCGACCACGGCGGTAATCACCGCCCGGTCCTCGCCTTCGGCCATGACCCGGATCAGCGGCTCGGTGCCCGATTTGCGGATCAGCAAGCGGCCGCTGCCAGCCAGCTTGGCCTCGCCGGCGGCAATCGCCGAGCGCACGGCGGGAGCCTGCAACACCGCGCCGTTCAACGCCGCCGGCACGCGGATGTTCTTCAGCAGTTGCGGCAAATCGGTGAACAGCCGCAACACCTCGCTGGCCGGCTTGCCCGATTCGACCAGCGCCGCCAGCACCTGCAAGGCGGCGACAAGGCCGTCTCCGGTCGTCGAATATTCCGACAGGATGATATGCCCCGACTGCTCGCCGCCGACGTTGAAGCCGTCGGTGCGCATTTTTTCCAGCACATAGCGGTCGCCGACATTGGTGCGGAACAGCGTCAGCCCCTGAGCGGCGAAGAAGCGCTCCAGCCCCAGGTTCGACATCACCGTCGCCACCACGCCGCCGCCCTTGAGGGTGCCGTTGCGGTGCCAGCTTTGCCCGATCAGCGCCATCACATGATCGCCGCCCAACACGTCGCCGTTCTCGTCGCAGAGGATCAGGCGGTCGGCGTCGCCGTCGAGCGCGATGCCCAGATGCGCGCCATGCGCCACCACTTGGCTGCGCATCGCCTCGGTGGACATCGAGCCGCAGTCCTTGTTGATGTTGTAGCCGTCGGGCGAGACGCCCAGCGGCACCACCTCGGCGCCCAACTCCCACAGGATGGTGGGGGCGACCTTGTAGGCGGCGCCGTTGGCGCAATCGACGACGATCTTCAGCCCGTCCAGACGCAGGCCGCGCGGGAAGGTGTTCTTGGTGTATTCGATATAGCGGCCCAGCGCGTCGTCGAGCCGCCGCGCCCGCCCCAGATCCTTGGACGGCACCAGATGCGCGGCCAGACCGTTGACCATGTAGTCTTCGATTTGCATCTCGGCGGCGTCGGACAGCTTGAAGCCATCGGGGCCGAACAGCTTGATGCCGTTGTCCTCGTAGGGATTGTGCGAGGCGGAGATGACCACACCAAGATCGGCGCGCATCGACCGCGTCAGCATCGCCACCGCCGGAGTCGGCAGCGGCCCCAACAGCACCACATCCATGCCGACCGAGGTGAAGCCGGCCACCAGCGCCGGTTCCAGCATGTACCCCGACAGGCGGGTGTCCTTGCCGATCACCACCGTGTGGCGATGGGCGCCGCAGGTGAAATAATGCCCCGCCGCCATTCCCAGCTTCATCGCGGTCTCGGCGGTCATCGGCTCGATATTGGCCAAGCCGCGCACGCCGTCGGTGCCGAAAAGCTTACGAGTCATGCAGCGCCCCCGAATGTTCGCAATCCCTTTGATTAGCGCATGCGCGCCAGCGAGGGAAGCGCTTTGCCGTTCGGGCAGATGCGCGCATACGGCTAGATCACGTCCCCGCCGTCAGCCCGCCGCGCATCGCCCGCCACACCGCCCCCGCTTGCACGGTTTCGGCGACGTCGTGGACGCGGATCATCTGCACCCCGGCATCCAAGCCGGCCAACGCCGCCGCCAGCGATCCCGGCACCCGCTGCGGGGCCGCCTCGCCGCGACTGAGTTTGCCGATGAAGCTCTTGCGGCTGACGCCCAGCAACAGCGGCACCCCCAGCGCATGGTACAGCGGCAGGCGGGCCAGGACCTGAAGGTTATGCTCGACGGTCTTGCCGAACCCGACGCCGGGATCGACGCAAAGCTTGTCGCGCGGAATGCCCGCCGCCTCGCAGACCGCCAGCCGCGCCGCCAGAGTGTCGAAGACGTCGAGCGGCGCGTAGTCGTAGCGGGGAGCCTGCTGCATGCTTTGCGGGTCGCCCTGCATGTGCATGAGGATCACCGCCGCCCCGCTCTTGGCCGCCACCGCCAGGGAGTCCGGGTCGCCGTCCAGCGCCGAGATGTCGTTGATGATCGCCGCCCCCGCCGCCACCGCCGTGCCCATCACCGGGGCGTGGCGGGTGTCGATGGAAACCACGGCGCCGCGCTCGGCCAAGGCACGCACAACCGGCAAGACCCGGCGGCATTCCTCGTCGGGACCGACCGGCGGAGCGCCGGGGCGCGTCGATTCGCCGCCGATGTCAAGGATGTCGGCCCCCGCCTCCAGCAGCGCCACGCCATGGTCGATGGCGGCTTGAGGGTCGAAGAACTGTCCGCCGTCGGAAAAGCTGTCGGGGGTGACGTTGACGATGCCCATGACCCGAGGGCGATCCATCGCCAGACCGGCGAAGGCCGGCCGCCGCGCCCCCAGGCGCTTGAGCAACAGCCCGACATGACGGGCGACCGCCTCGCCCTCGCCCGCCGACCAGTCGAGCAGGTCCGAGAAGGTCGCCACCGCCTCAACGACGCGCCCGTCCTCGCGCAGCAGCACCGAGCACAGCGAGAACGACAGCGGCCCGCCGGCCAGGCACCAGCCTTGTTGCGAAATGACCGCCGCCGCTCCGGCGCCGCCCGACAGAGTGCCGGCCGGGGCGACATACAGCCGCCCGGCCGGGTCTTCATGCGACAAGCCCCGCGGAAGGGCGGGGCTTGCCTGAAGGATGGCGCTGACGTCCAAGCGCATCACGAACCGGGGAACGGCTCCGGCCCCGAGCCGAAGCCCGGCTGGCCCTTGCCACTGGCCGGCACCGACGACCGCCGCGCCGCCTCGCGGGCCTTGCTGCCCGGATCGTCGGGACCGTTGTCACGCACCACCGATTCGCCACGCAGCAACTGCTTGATCTCGTCGCCGTTCAGCGATTCATATTCCAGCAGGCCGCGCGCCACCGCATGCAGACCATCAAGGTTCTCGGTCAAAGTCTGCCGCGCCCGCTGATAGCCGGTATCGACGATGCCGCGGATTTCCTCGTCGATGGTCTTGGCGGTCGCTTCCGACACGTTCTTGTGGGTCGCCACCGAATGGCCCAGGAAAACCTCCTGGTTGTTTTCGCCATAGGTCAGCGGCCCCAGCTTGTCGCTCATGCCCCATTCCGTGACCATGCGGCGGGCCATTTCGGTGGCCATCTTGATGTCCGACGAGGCTCCGGTGGTCACTTTGTCGGCGCCGAAGATGATCTCCTCGGCGATGCGGCCGCCCATGGCCACCGCCAGATCGGCTTTCAGCTTGGCCCGCGAGACCGAAATGCGGTCGCCTTCCGGCAGACGCATGACCATGCCCAGCGCCCGGCCGCGCGGGATGATGGTGGCCTTGTGGATGGGATCGGATTCGATCTCGTTGACGGCGACCACGGCGTGACCGGCTTCGTGATAGGCGGTCAGGCGTTTTTCTTCCTCGGTCATGACCATCGAGCGGCGTTCGGCGCCCATCATGACCTTGTCCTTGGCCGATTCGAATTCCGACATCGTCACCACTCGCTTGCCGACGCGGGCGGCCAGCAGGGCGGCTTCGTTGACCAGATTGGCCAGATCGGCGCCCGAGAAACCGGGGGTGCCACGGGCGATGATGCGCGGCTCGACATCGGGAGCCAGCGGCACCTTGCGCATGTGGACCTTGAGGATCTTCTCGCGGCCCAGCACGTCGGGGTTCGGCACCACGACCTGACGGTCGAAACGGCCGGGGCGCAGCAGGGCCGGGTCAAGCACGTCGGGACGGTTGGTGGCGGCGATCAGGATCACGCCTTCGTTGGATTCGAAGCCGTCCATCTCGACCAGCAACTGATTGAGGGTCTGCTCGCGCTCGTCATTGCCGCCGCCCAGGCCAGCGCCGCGATGACGTCCGACCGCGTCGATTTCATCGATGAAGATGATGCAGGGCGCGTTCTTCTTGCCCTGCTCGAACATGTCGCGGACGCGCGAAGCGCCGACGCCGACGAACATTTCGACGAAGTCCGAGCCTGAGATGGTGAAGAACGGCACATTGGCTTCGCCGGCGATGGCGCGGGCCAGCAGCGTCTTGCCGGTGCCGGGCGGACCGACCAGCAACACGCCCTTGGGGATCTTGCCGCCCAGGCGCTGGAATTTCTGCGGGTCCTTGAGGAACTCGACGATTTCCTCAAGCTCCAGCTTGGCTTCGTCGATGCCGGCGACGTCCTCGAAGGTGACGCGGCCGGTCTTTTCCGTCAGCAGGCGGGCGCGCGACTTGCCGAAGCCCATGGCCTTGCCGCCGGTCGATTGCATCTGGCGCATGAAGAACACCCAAACGCCGACCACCAGCAACATCGGAAACCACGACAGAACCAGATTCCAGAAGGTCTGACCGTCCTCGCTTTGCGGCGTCGCCGTGATGCGGACATTGGCCTGACGCAGCTTGCCGACGACGGACGGATCATCGGGGGAATAGGTGCTGAAGCCGCGCCCATCGGTGAAGTGCCCGCTGATCTGTTCGCCCTGGATGGTCACGTCGGCGACGCGGCCGCTTTCGACTTCGGTCAGGAAGTCGGAATAGGCGTAACTGGTGGCGCTACGCGGTGACGTGGAGTTCTGGAACAGGTTGAAGAGGAGCGCCAACAACACGGCGATGATCACCCACAACACCAGATTCTTGCTAAAATTCATTCAGCGATCCCTCGATGGGCGGGTGCCGTAGCCCCTCCGCCGTCCCTTTTTGACCCTCGGCGATGTCGTCCGAGCGGTTCACAGCTAAAGATAATGACTTCCTTGCTTTAAACAAGGCAATGCCCGAGTCCTGCCAGAGGGTTCGCGGGCGTAAAAGCGAGATGATCGACAAACACGTCCCCAAGCGGCATACGCTTATACCCCAGGTGAGGCACAGCGGAAACACCATGCTGATCGAAAACACTCGGAAGTCCCAAACGCACCGCGCTGGAGACAGTTGTTTTGCCGATCATGTGACGAATCTCCGCCCAGCCATCGGCGCCCAAGGCCCGGACCACCGCCGGACCGCCGCCGCCCAAGGTCAGGGTGAAGCGCCGATCCCACGACACGGTCTGTCCGCCGCTGACCGCCAGCGGGCCGGCGATGGCCGCCGGCTCCCGACAGACCACCACGCCGGAACGGGTCGGGGCAAGCACGCATCCGGCGAAACTACGCCGTCCGCTCAATCCGGCGCGCAATTCGGCATGCAAGCGCTCCAAACGCTCTAGCCTGGGTGGATAGGGAGTGCCGCCGATGGTCCGGCACAGGCGGGCCAGCAGGCGCAGGGACACCTCGTCGGCCAGTCCCGCCAAAGCTTTCGCATCGAGCACCGCATAGCCGGCCGGATGCAGCGCCACCGCCCGCACCATCGCCTGGGTGGTCGCCTGTTCCAGCGCCTGACGGGCGCGGCCCAGACGGCTCGCGGTGGCGGCCAGACGCCCGGCATCCATGCCCTCCTCGGCCAGTACCGGCAGCAGATGGCGCAGGCGCACCCGGCCATAGGCGGGACTGGTGTTGGAGGGGTCCTCGATCCACGCCTGCCCCTCGGCCTGCAAACTCGCGGTCAGGCGGGCATGCGGCACCGTCAGCAGCGGGCGCAACAGCCGCAAATCCGGCAATTCGACAATGGGAGCCATGCCCGCCAAGCCATCGACGCCGCTGCCGCGCCCCAGCCGCAACAGCAAGGTTTCGGCCTGATCGTCACGATGATGCGCCAGCAGCAGATGCAGCAGGCCGGCGCGGGCACACCAGTCCCGCATCAGGGCGTAGCGGGCGGCGCGGGCGGCGGCCTGGATGCCGGTGGCGGGCTTGTCGCCCTGCCAGCACAGGACATGATGGTCGATGCCGCGCGCCGCCAGCCATTGACTGGTCTGAACAGCCTCCTCGGCGGCGGCGGGGCGCAGGCGATGATCGACGGTCAGACCCACCGCGCGGCCGCCGCGCCCGCGCGCCCAACGGTCGGCCAGCAGGCACAGGCACAGACTGTCGGCCCCGCCGGAGACGGCGACGGCCACGCTGGGGCCGCGTTCAAACGGCCCCAGCCGGTCCATCAGGCGGGCGAACTCGGCATCGCCCAAAGGCGAGGCTTGGTTCAGCACCCCAGCTTCTGCTTCTCCGCCGCCGCTTGACGCCTCAGGCTGTCACCGGCATCGGGGAATTCGGAGGTGAAGCGCGACAGCGCCGAGCAGGCCTCTTTCTTTTTGTTCAGGTTGCTCATCGCCAGCCCGACTTTCAGCAGGCTTTCGCCGGCCTTGGCCGAGTTGGGATATTTGCTGTAGGCCTCGTAGAACATCCGCGCCGCCTGGTCGTACTGCCCCTGAACATAGGGAATCTGCCCCAGCCAGAACGTGGCGTTGCCGGCCAGCGGGTCTTGCGGATGCTGGGCGATGAACGCCTGGAAGGCCTTGGTGGCGCCGTCGTAATCGTTGTCCTTCACCAATCCGAAGGCGTAGTCGTATTGCTCCTGCGGCTTCTTGCCGGCGGGCAAGGCGGCGGACGCAGCCGGCGCGGCGGCGGCCGGAGGCGGCGCGCTGCCGGCAGGGGCCGGTTTGCCGAGGAAACCGGGGGGCGAACCCGGAGCTTGAGCGGGCGCGGCGGGCGGAGCGCCCGCCGCGGCGGCGCCAGCGCCGATACCGGCCTTCCCTTCCAATTCCTTGAAGCGCAATTCGTTGTCGGCCTGCATGCGGTCAACCTTGGCGGCGGTCTGGCTGGCGGCGAAGCTGGCCTTTTCGACCTGACCGGTCATGTCGCGCAACTGCTGTTCCAGCGCGCTCAACCGCTCGTCGAGACGGCTATAGGCGTCGCCGCTGACGGCGCCGCCTCCGCCCAGGGCCGGCGAGGTGATGGTGGTCGAGCCGCTGCCCCCCTGGCCACGATAAACCTGCCCTTGCAGGGTCGATAGGTCGCGCTCCATGCGATCAAGCCGATCGACCAGACCACGAGTGTCGGACTGCGCCCAAGCGGGAACGCCGAAGGTGAGGCCCGCGGCCAGGGCCAGAATAAATGCCGCGCGGATGTCGACTCGCACCGTCAACCTCTCAACCAGGATGGGCGATGCCCGAAAGTGGGCCTCGCCGCGCCATAATGCCTTA
>Ga0265314_10006568_pt1 | contig 10252 bp, 10 predicted proteins | sample 4126metaG_FD_203106 | JGI IMG/M metagenome (GOLD analysis project Ga0265314, IMG submission 203106) | Rhizosphere microbial communities from Carex aquatilis grown in University of Washington, Seatle, WA, United States - 4-1-26 metaG | ecosystem: Host-associated > Plants > Roots > Rhizosphere >... | reverse complement strand
GCCTGGACGAAACGCCGCCCCTATTACGAGAGCGGGCCGGCGCCGGAGTGGGTGCAGCTCTATCGCGACGCCAACGCACTGCTGGCGAGCGATCCGGCCAGCCCTGAGGCGCAGGATCTCGCCGACCGTTGGCTGAAGCTCTCGGTGCGCGCCTGGACTGGCGACCCCCAGGTGCAGACCGATTCGCCGACCGCCTGGATGGACCGCGCAAACTGGCCGGCCGCCATGAAGCAAAGGATCGCCGAGTACAACCTCGAGGCGGTGACGGCATTCATCAAGCGAGCCGCGCTATCGTCTCGCAAGAAGTACTTCACGGAAGTAGCCTGGACCCGTTACACAGAGCTTCGCGAGAAGACCCTGAACGACCCGCAATCGCGAGCGTCCTCATGGCAGGAGCGGCTCGACCTGTTCCGCGATATCGAGGCTGCGCTCGGTGAGGACCCGGCCGGCGAGACAGGACAAGCACTCGCCCGGCGCTGGTTGGCGCAATTGGAAAAAGCCAGCGCCGGCGATGCCGAAGTGAAGGCCGGGCTGGTGAATTCCTGGGCCGACCGCCGCAACTGGACAGCCACCCTGCGCTGGAACATGGAAGGAATGGTCATGATGAACCAGGAGCGCTTCGACCGGGCCGCCGACTTTCTCGACGAAGCTTGCCGCGCCGCCGTGCCACAATAACTGCATGTCCATTCGCAATCGCCGCGACTTCGAGAAACTCCGCGCCATCGGCCGGATCGTCCGCGAGACCCTGGACCGCACCGCCGCCGCTGTTCGCCCCGGCATCACCACCGGCGAACTCGATCGCGTCGGCGCGCGCGTTCTGGCCAGCCACGGCGCCGAGCCGGCTCCACCCAAAGTCTACGGATTCCCTGGCGCGCTCTGCATCAGCGTGAACGACGAGGCCATCCACGGCATCCCCGGCGATCGCGTCGTGCAGGCAGGCGATCTGGTGAAGCTCGACCTGGTGGCAGAGAAGGACGGCTATTTTGCCGACGCCGCCATCACCGTGACGGTCGGCGAGGCCAGCGAGATTGCCTTGGCCCTGGCGCGCTGCGCCGAAAGCGCCTTCCACCAGGCGGCCAGGCAAGCACACGCTGGAAATCGTATCTACGACATCGGCCGAGCAGTCGAGCGTGAGACCCACCGTTGCGGCTTTCGTGTGATCCGCGGACTGTGCGGCCACGGCGTCGGCCGCACCATCCATGAGGCGCCCAGCGTGCCCAATTATTACGATCCGCGCTGCCGCGAACGACTGCACGAAGGCCTGGTCATTACCATCGAGCCGATCATCGCCGTAAGCAGCGGCGAAGGCGAACTGCAAGACGATAAATGGACCATCCGCACCGCCGACCGCAGCCTCTCGGCACATTTCGAGCATACCGTGGTGATCACGAAGGGCGCGCCGATATTGCTGACAGCGGCGTAGGAAATGCGGCTTTTGGCACTTAGCTTTTGGCTTCGGCGCGGTCGACTGGGTGCCCGCAAGCAAACAGCTAAAAGCTAAATGCCAAAAGCTCTCCGCTCACTTCGGCATCCCCTTCCCTACCCAGCCCAGCACGACTCCTTCGCCATAGCGTCGCACCAGGTCAGCCACCGCGCCCACGGCCTCGCCATATGCGCGCCGAGCACGCGCCGCATCCACTGTCTGTCGCAGCTCGGAATCTGCTGGGGGCCGTGACCCCACTCGCGGCGCACCCTCCAGGTATCCCACCAACCCCTCCCGAAACCACACCGGCAAGCCTGCCGTCGCGCGCGACTCCACCAGCACGTGCGTCAACTCATGCCGCAGCGCGCCGGACGTCTGCAATTCGATGTGCAGCCCTACAGTATGCGCCGCCACCCAGCCCGGCTCACCCGTGGCATTCCGAAAGGTCTCCACATCGGGATAAAGCCGGATCTCGATCCCGCGCGGCGCTTGCAGATTGGTGCGCTCCGCCAACTCGCGCAACTGGCGCTCGGCCTGCGACAGCACTGGGCCGTCGTGATCGGGGTGCGTGGTGAACAGCGTCAACTTCTCTCCCCCGAGCCGCGTCCACGGAATCCCGCGACCCGTCAGACCCACTTCCGTTCCCGGGTAGTAGAACTCCAGGATCTCGCGATATCGCCGCCCTTCCGCCCCCATCTCGTCGGCGCCACGCTGGCACAGTCCCACTCCATGCCCCGATCCCGTTCCATTAAATTCCAGCCCCGTCACTTCATACCTGTCGCCCGGCAACCGATCCCATCCCAGCGCGCGCCCTATCGCGAAACGAAAAGCTGTAGCGCTGATGCGTACCCGCTCGCCGCCACCCGCCAGCGTCAACTCGCGCGCCCGCCCCGATTCGGTCCGCCCCGAGATCGTTACGTGCTCGATGGTCCGCGGCGCTCGCAGTTGCGAGCCGGCAAGCGCCGCAACCAAGTCGGACTCCTTGGCCTTCCATCGCCACTCTGCCGCGCCACTGCGAGCACAATACGGGTCCGTCAGCCTTTGCAAATACTTCGCCGAAATCTCCGGCCACACCGCCGAGACATCTTCGGTGACGCCGCCGCAATCCCGCGAGTACACGGCGAACGCCGGCTTTCCCTCAGACCACAACAACTCACCCGCCGTCGCTGCTGCCGCTGCTTCCAAGCGCGGTGTAACGGCCGCCAGGTCGACCCGCTGGCAATGCGTGGTGCCGCAAAGGTCGTAGCCCTCAGGCGCGTGCCGTCCGCGCCCGTAAACGCCGAAGGTTCGCGCCGCTACGGCCATTGCCTTCAACGCCTCGTCCGACCGTAACACGCTCGCTTCACCCGCCAGCACCGCCGCCACATATTTCTCCAGCGGCAGGTCGATCGTGGTGCGATTGACGGCCGGCTGCGGACGCACCTTCAGTACAGTCTGCCCCTGGGCAACGGCCACCAGGAGCGGTGCTGCCAGCAGCAATCTCACAGCCGCCCCGCGAAGTGCGCTTCCAGAATCTTCGCCGCCACAGGAGCCGCGTCCCCGCCGCCCGATCGCCCTTCCAGCATCACCGCGACCGCTACCGATGCCGCCCTGCTGGGCGCGAATCCGCCGAACCACGCGAACGTCGTGCCATCGTCCGCCCGCGACGTTCCCGTCTTTCCCGCGACGCTTCGGCCCTCCACGCGCGCCCGCTGCGCGGTGCCGAATTCCACAGCGCCCTCAAGCCCATTACGGATCGGGTCCGGTGCGGAGAGCGCCAGCCGCCGGTACCCCAGCGCCATCTCTGCCGCAGTCACCAGCACGCCGCCTTCACCGATCGCCTGCAGTTGCCGCGCTTCGCGGCCATTGGCCCGTTCAATGCGCCCCGAGCCCTCGCCGTCGCCCGCCCATCCAGTCCGCGACGAGAGGCCGGAACGCACCAGATGCGCTGCCAGTTCCCCCGGTGCGAGCCGCTCGGCAAAATGCGCCGTGAAGCAATTACAGGAATAGGCCAGCGCTGTCTTCAGATCGATTGGCGCAGCCGCCGCCGGATGCGAGCAATTGAAGGATCGCCCGCCGATGGTGAGTGTACCGGGACATGGGAAAGACTCGCTATCTCTCAGTTTGCCGCCACGCAACAGCGCCTCCAGGGTGAACGGCTTGATCGCCGATCCCGGCGGCACTAGCATCCTGCCCGCCTTCTCCGCACCATGCACCGCCAGTAGCGCACGCGTGCGCACATCGACCAGCAAGGCAGTCCCGGGGATGTCGCCGACGATCTGATCGATCCGCGTCCGCGGTCCCGCCCAAACGCGTGGGCCAAGGCCGAGCAGGAGCGCAGCGGATCGCCGGGTCATGATGCAAGCTTACTAAAAGCTTTCAGCGCTCGCTATCGGCTTTCAGCTGAGTGCGGCTCTTGGCTCTTGGCTTGCAGCGGGAATGCTGCGTCTGCCAGCCAACAGCTAACCGCTAATGGCTAAAAGCTTGTTGCAACTGATTAAACGTGGCCACCAACTGCATCCCGACCACGTTCGTCCTGCTCCCAGTCGACCCGGCGGCGTGCATGAATTCGTAACTCACCTTCGCCAGCACGTGCGGATGCAGCCAAAAGCCCAAACCGACTTCCGTGGAATGCAGAGTGGCCGCGAATTCCGCCGCCGAGACACCCTTCGAATCCAGCACAGACTCCGTCTTCAGGAAGCCTTCTCTTGCCGCTGCGAAGATTCGTGGCGTCACCCTAGCCTTCAACTCCGCATAGCCCGTCACAATGCGCGGCGGAACCACGTAGTTGGGAGCATCGAAGCGGAATTCTTGCAGTTCCCCATTGGCGCTCAGGCGTCCCCTCGCCCACTGTGCGTCCAGCCCGCGGGCGCTCGCCGGAAAACTTCGTACCGACGTGCCTGTCGGCAGCCACGGTGCGATCGAACTCTCCAGATACGGCCCGCGAAATCCCGAAACGCCCACCCTGAATCCTTGCTGGATGGTCACTCCTCCGCCCGCGGCCCACTGCAGATATTGCCGTGACATTGCCCATCCTTCAGGATTCGCCGGCGAACTGGTGGTCATCTGCACCCGCGCATCGAAGCGCCGCACAGAAATCTCCGCCTGTGCTGCCGGCAGCCCGTACAACGTCACCGGCGTCAGCCCCGGCCCGCGGCCAACTTCGCCACCGCAATTTGCCGCGACACTACCGTAATGTTGTTTCAGCAGGTCGCTGGTACCGCAGGCCAACTGGCCGGTGCGCAGCGGCACTTCCGTTATGTACGCCAGCGGTTGGTCCATCAGTGAATTCTGCGCGTCGTCGTAGCGCAGAGGAAACGACCCGAATGCCGTCACCATCTGCCCTGCCTTAAATACGATGGTCGCCGGACCGCTGTGCATCGTATAACCGACATACCCTTGAACCAGATCGGTCTCCACGTCCCGGTCCGGCAGGTACGCATCGTAGTAGAAGTATGGAATTCTTCGCACCTGGATGGCCGCATACGCGAACCAGTGTTTTCCCAGTCGCAGCGTAGGGTAGAACATCAATCGGAAGTTGGCCACCGAGGGCGACGCGGTCGGACTGAAGAGATTGAAGCGATGCGTGTCCATCGCGCCAAAACTCGCCGTCACTGGCATCGACAGGCCCGACTCAGCCTCCTGCGCAACTCCCGCCCCAACCAATAGCGTCGTCAAGCCGGCCACCGCCAGCACTCTTCTTAACATGTGGCCTCCGCTTTGTCCCTCTCCCCCACAATGGATTCCGCCCCGCCCAGAGTCAGCGGCAGCACCACCCGAAAGGTGGACCCCTCGCCCAATCGACTCTCTACGCCGACCGTCCCGCCCATCAACTCCGCCAGTTGCCGCACGATCGTCAACCCCAATCCCGTACCGCCGTACGTGCGTGTCGTGGACCCGTCCACCTGCGTGAATTTTTCGAAAATCGCGTCCAGTTTATCGGCCGGTATGCCGATCCCGGTATCCTTGACGGCGAACGTGAACACCCCGTCCGTCTCGCTGCTCTGCTTGTAGTCCACCCGGATTTCCACGCCGCCCGCTTCGGTGAACTTGATGGCGTTGCCCACCAGGTTCATCAGCACTTGCCGGATGCGCAGGGAATCAGCCACCACCTGGCTGGGGACCGCGGTCGGATACGACAACCCAAGCCGCAGACCTTTGCCCGAAGCCCGCACTGCCAGCAGGCTGGTGACTTCCGAGATGGTCTGCCGCAGATCGCAGGACGCCGGCCGGATTTTCATCCTTCCCGCATCGATGCGCGCGAAATCCAGGATGTCGTTGATGATGCCCATGAGCCCGTCGGCCGATTCCCGCACGGTGCTCGCATAGTCACGCTGCTCCTCGTCCAGTTCCGTGCCCAGCAGCAGATCGGTCATGCCGATCACGCCGTTCATCGGCGTACGCAATTCGTGGCTCATGTTGGCGATGAATTCGGTCTTCGCCCGATTGGCCGATTCCGCCGCCACCTTGGCGCCCTGCAGTTCATTCCACGATTTCTGCGCCGCCGCAGCCGTTCGATTGAAGGCATCCGCCAGCACACGAATCTCGCCGGCCGCACGCTCCACTGTCACCGTTTCCGGAATCTGGCTGTCGCGCTCGCCACGCCCCAACTGCGCCACCAGGTCGGACAACGGCTTCGATACCGACCGCGACGTCACCAGGGTAAAGAACAGCGCCAACAGGACGCCGCAGGCCGTTATTTCCGCCAGCACCCTGGCCCATCCCGCGGTAAACTCGCGCATCGCCTGAGTCAGCGACCGGAATTCCAGCAACCGGTAGCCGGCTCCCATCCCTGCCTCTTGCACCGGCAGCACCAGCAGGCTCCCGCCGCTGGTAGCAATCTCGCACTCCGCATCCGGCCGCACGCAATGTTCGCCCAGCCGCGCTTCCAACTCGCGCCATTGGTCCTTCGCGAAGGTCGCGAACAGGATGCGGCCATCGCGCATCAGCGCCGCATCTCCCCCTGCCTGGTAGCGTCCGATGTCGAACTGGTTCCCCAGTTGTAGCGTCCCAATCTGTTCACCGGCCCCGATGGTCACCGGCACAGCGGAAAGGTCGTAGAGCACGCCTTCGAATTCGGCCAGCGAAGATTGGTCTGAAAACGCCGGATTCTGTTCCGGCGGACGGGCCGCGCCTCCGCGAAACTCCATCGCTTCCAGGGTCTGCCCCTTCCAGTCGGTTACCGCCAGCAGATCGTACCCCACCAATTGGTGAATGTCGCGCAACTTGTCTTCGATCGTCCGGCGCGCCTGTACCTCGCGTTCCGCGTTCGATTCATACTCGTGCGCCAATTGGATGGTGGATTTCAGCCCGGCGCTATCTGCCATGCCTGCTGCGAATTGCGCGATCCGTGCAGTCGACTCCCGATGGGCCCCTTGCAGCAACGCTTGCGATTTCTCGATCGACTCCCGCAGCCCCGCGCGTATGTGACGCTCCATGGCCGTCGATAAGGCGAAGAAACTCCCGGCCAGCACCGCGCACATCGGAACGAACGAAAACACAAACGCCCGCGTCGCCAGTGAGTCCATCCGCTTCACTATTTGCGCTCCGTCAACGGCACCTGGATATGAACTTGCGCCGCCCCGGTAGCCGGCACATCCACTTCCGCCTTGCACAAGCCGGCAATCTTATGCCACGCTTCGGCCTTGTAATGGCCCGGCGGTACACCCTTAAGCACCACCGTGCCGTCGGCCGCGGGCCTGCCATACCAGGGGCTGTCGGTTACCACAATAGCGGCATACATGTTGGCGTGAATATGGCAGTAGACCTGTACCACGCCGGCATGGTCGAATTTCACCGTTCGGCTCTGGCCCTTGGCGTAGAACCCCAGATCGAAGGGTTGCGCACCGGACAGCGAAAAGACGTTGTGGAAGATCGGATCGGCGTTGGGAAACTGTGCCGTGGAGCCTACCGGCACTACCGCCAGATCAGGCTCGAAGCGGCTGTTCCGTTGCTCGATGGTGATGGTCTCGGGCCGCACCGGAGTGGGTGCTTTTCCAATCAGCATCACCACAGTGCGTTCCAGTTCGTTGATGGGCAGTTCGGCTTCGGCGGCCGGCACAGGCGCGGCGCCCCGGAGGTCATAAACCATGGGTGCAACCGCCTTCTTGGTGAGCCGTCTGGTGATGTGCACGTACACGGTGACATCGCCCGCCACCGCGGGCCCGACCAGCAGCATCAGGGCTGCAACCTTGTAAACAGCACGCATTCCAGCTCCCTCACACCTCGGACCTTGTTAGAACCCTATCATCCTGTCGGGCAGCCCTCAAGCCTGTCTTTGATTAGTACCGGTGGCCTAACTGGCTCATTGGACAATTTACAAATCTTGCGTTTTCTGCTGGATTCGCCCCGCAAGGGAACTTTTTGCCTCCTCGCGGCATTACCGTTACAGGGCATGCTTCACCGGCCTGCCCGATCGGGCCAAGGCGCGGATTGAATCGAGAAATGCTCACCGACGAAGCTCTCATGCTGGCATTCCAACGCGGATCGCGCCAGGCGTTCGAAGAACTCTTCGACCGCTACCGTCAGGCTCTCTACGGTTTCTTCCGCCGCCGGCTGGACAACCGCGAGCGCGCCGAGGACCTCGCCCAGGAGACTTTTCTGGCCGTCATCCGCGCCGACGGCCCTGCTCCGGGGGGCGAACCTGTTCTTTCCTGCCCGCTACGCCTGGAAGCGCTGGCGGTCCAAGGTCGTTCTGAACCGCTGCACCACGGAGATCCACTCAAAATGAGCGGAGAGAACAGGAATAATTGGTCCGGTCGGCGCACCCCGTGGGCGCCCGGCCTTCTGCCGTGATGAGACGCCAATTCCCCGCAAGGCGTACAAGTAAGTTTCGCCGCCGTTAAAGAAATAACGGCTATCAGCCGATAGGAGTGAGTGGTGGCTGACCAAGACGAAGTTTTCGATATCGACCAACTGTCGCGATACCTGAGAGTGCCGAAATCCACCCTCTACAAGCTGGCGGGCGAGGGCAAGATACCCAGCCACAAAGTCGGCCGGCACTGGCGCTTTCGCCGCGAAACAGTAGACCGCTGGCTCGACCGGCCCGGCGAGACGTTCGTGGCACGCGAGGAACAGTAATGGATACTCCCACTATCCTGGTAGTGGACGATACGCCCACCAACCTCGAACTGGTTAGAAGCGTGCTCGAAGCCGAGGGCTTTCGCACTCTAACCGCGGACAATGGCAGCGATGCCCGCCAGATCGCCCGAGGCGGGCAGCCGGATCTGATTTTGCTCGACGTGCTCATGCCCGGCGAAACGGGTTTTGAAACCTGCGCGCACCTGAAGTCCGACCACGCCACGGCCGATATTCCCATCATCTTTCTTTCCTCTCTCGATGACGTAAAGAGCAAGGTCACCGGCCTCAAGATCGGTGGCGTGGACTACATCACCAAGCCGATGCACGGCGAAGAGGTCCTGGCGCGGGTGCGCGTGCATTTGCGCATTCGCGAGACCAATCGTGTCCTGGTCGAGGAGCAGCGGGCCCGATTAAATCAGCTGCGCGACGCCCAACAGGCGATCCTGGTGCGGCCCGAAGACCTGCCGGAAGCAAACTTCGCCGTGTATTACAAGCCGCTCGAGGAAGCCGGCGGAGATTGTTACGACGTAGTTCCCCTGAGTGCGGGTATTTTCGCTTACTTTGTCGCTGACATCAGCGGCCATGGGCTTAGCGCCGCCTATCTCACCTCTGCCGTCAAGGCGCTCCTACGGCAGTATGCCGGCCCTATGTTTTCGCCCGAGGACACCATGCGCGGTGTGGATTCGGTGATGGGGCAGTTGCTGGGCGAAGAACAGTACCTGACAGCCTGTTACGCGCGCCTCAACCGCCAGACCCACAGGCTCTCGGTCATCAGTGCCGGCCACCCACCTCTGATTCTGGTCAACCGCTCCGGCGTCCCGCAGACAGTGCAGTTGGATAGTGACCCGCTGGGAATATTCGGCGGCGCCATTCTCCAGCGCACCGACATCAGAGTCTCGCGTGGCGACCGCTTCTTTATGTATAGCGACGGACTGATCGAAGCGTCGCCTGGCGGCGGGCGGCGCGAAGGGCTTGAGCGTCTGGTGGATGCTTGTGTCCGCAACCGCATTTTGCCTCTCGCCGAGTCGGTCAAGTCGATCGTCGAGCAGGTTGGCGGATGCTGCGTGGAAGACGATCTGCTACTGCTCGCGGCCGAGGTGGGAGGATGACTCATTCCGTCCGGTTCGATTGTGAATTGCGGACAGCCCTGCCGGCAACGCTGGAGGCGATCGAGGAATTCTTCGTGGAGTTCCACCTTCGGAGTCGAAGCCTGCTCCAGCCACAGGCCTGCTTCGCGGCCGAGTTACTGGTGCGCGAGGCGTTGACCAATGCGGTGGTGCATGGCTGCGGAACCGACCCCACCAAGCAGGTCTACTGCGCCTTGCGGCTTCGCGGAAGCCGGTTGTTCATCGCCGTGGCGGACCAGGGCGAGGGCTTCGACTGGCACAGCGCGCGGAGTAACCGGGCGGACCTTCCCGATAGTTCGGGCCGCGGCATGGAGATCCTCCACCGCTACGCCAACCACGTTCGCTTCAACCACAAAGGCAATGTCGTAACCATGATCAAACAAGTCGACAAAGGAGTAAACGCATGATAGAGGTTACCCGCGAAGAAAATCGGGCGGTGGTTCGCCCGTCGGGAGATACCATCGTCGCCGCCACCCTCCCCGAGTTGCGTTTGAAAATGCGCGGAGTCGTGGAGGAAGGCGTTCGCGATCTGGTGATCGACCTGACCGCCGTTCGCATGGTCGATTCGAGTGGGCTTGGTCTGCTGATCGCCGCCCACAACTCCCTCCGCAAGGTGGGCGGCCCGTTAGCGGTGATCCATGCC
>Ga0265314_10006567_pt1 | contig 10254 bp, 11 predicted proteins | sample 4126metaG_FD_203106 | JGI IMG/M metagenome (GOLD analysis project Ga0265314, IMG submission 203106) | Rhizosphere microbial communities from Carex aquatilis grown in University of Washington, Seatle, WA, United States - 4-1-26 metaG | ecosystem: Host-associated > Plants > Roots > Rhizosphere >... | reverse complement strand
GCCGACGTGCTCGTCTGCTCGCCCTACAAGTTCTACGGGCCGCACCTGGGGCTCGCGTACGTCCGCCGCGACCTCGCCGAGAGCCTGCGGCCGTACAAGGTGAGGCCCGCCGACGACTTCCCGGTCGGGCACCGCTTCGAGACGGGGACGCTCGCGCACGAGCTGCTCGCCGGCTTCGTCGCCGCGGTCGACTACCTGGAGGACGTCGGCTGGGACTTCGTGCTCGAGCACGAGCGCGAGCTCGGCCAGCGGTTCCTCGACGGGCTACCGGACGCGTGGCGCCTGCACGGGATCCCGACGCTGGACGGCCGCGTGCCGACGTTCGCGATCACACACGAGTCGCTGTCCCCGCAGGAGGCCGCGATGCGACTCGGCGAGCGCGGCTTCGCGGTCTGGCATGGCAACTACTACGCCGTCGAGATCATGAAGCGGCTCGGGCTCGACGACGGAGCGGTGCGCATCGGCATCGTCCACTACAACACCGCGGACGAGGTCGACCGCCTGCTCGCCGCCCTCGCGAGCCTCTAGTACGGGTACGGCTCGCCGGCCGCCTCGGCCCAGCGCGAGCCGGGCTCGCGGCGGATCGGGTCGGGATCGATCCCGCGTGCGTCCGCGACCGCGAGCGTCAGCAGGTGGAAGCGAACGATGTCGACCACCGGGTGCACGGTCGGCACGAGCGTCGTCTCGACGCCGAGCTGCTCCAGCGCCGCGACCGCGTCGTGCGCGCGCTCGGCGATGCGCCCCTCGCCCTCGAGCACGAACGCGCGCATCGAGTCGTCGACCGCGGCGAGGTGCCCGTGCAGGAGCTGCTCGAGGTGATGCGCCTCGGCCGGAACGTGCGCGCCCTCGCGCAGCTTCAGGACTGCCTCCTGTGCGGTGGGCCAGTCGCGGCCCGCGCCGGTGACGATGATCTTGTCCTGCGTGGGCGCGCCGACTTCGAGCTGGAGCGCCTCCTCGACCGCCTCCGGCAGCCACCCGATGTCCTCACCGTTCAGCGCGGCGATCGCCGCGACCGCGCAGGTGTAGCTCGCGGTGTGGCACCACGACCGCTCGACGTCGGGCGTGCAGACGATCACCTCGTCGGCGACCTGCGCGAGCGGCGAGTACTCCTTTCCGGTGACGAGCCAGACGTCGCCACCGAACCAGCGCTCGGCCTCCATCGTCAGAGCGGTCTCACCCTCGTGCGAGACGCAGACCATGATGTCGGCGCTCGGCGGGCGCACGGCGGCCTCGAGAGCCTCGATCGCGACGCCGCCGGTCTGCGCTGCGTGGAACGACGTGCCGCAGCCGGTGAAGACCACGCTTGCGTCGTTCGGGAGCCGCCGGTCGGTCGGCACACCACGCAGCCACTCCGGCTGCGCGAAGACCGCACGTCTCGTTTCGCCTGCCATGCCTGTCTCTATACCATCGCCCGTGCCCGGATGAGCGTCTTCGAACGTCAAACCCTGTCGAACGGCCTGCGCGTGCTGACCGCGCCGCTCGGCCACGCCCAGTCGGTCGCCTGTTACATCATGCTGGCGGCGGGCTCGCGCTACGAGGACGCGACGAACCGCGGCATCGCGCACTTCGCGGAGCACATGTTCTTCAAGGGGACGGAGCGGCGTCCGACCGCGCGCGACCTCGCGATGGAGGTCGACAAGATCGGCGGCGAGTTCAACGCGTTTACGTCGAAGGAGTACACCGGCTACTACATCCGGTGCGCGGGCGAACAGCGCGACACGGCGCTCGACGTGCTGGTCGACATGTTGCGCAACTCGAAGTTCGACTCGGGCGAGCTCGAGCGCGAGAAGGGCGTGATCGTCGAAGAGATGAACATGTACGCCGACACGCCGCGCGACTACGTCTCGTCGGTCTACGAGGAGCTCTTGTTCGGATCGAACCCGCTCGGCTGGGAGACGCTCGGCACGAAGGAGACGATCAACGCGGCGACGCGCGAGACATTCCTCGACTACCTCGGGCACTGGTACACGCCGCCGCGCATGGTCGTCGGCGTCTCCGGGATGGTCGGCGACGACCTGCTCCCGACGCTCGAGGGACTGCTCGGCGACATGTCGGGCAACCGCGCGGGAGCGCCGGCCCCGGCGGAGGTCGAGCACTCGACCGAGCCGCGCGTGCGCGTACATCACAAGGACGCCGACCAGGCGAACGTCTGCCTCGGCGTCCCGAGCTATCCGATCGAGCATCCCGACCGATACGCGTTGCAGATGCTCGGCACGGTGCTCGGGACCGGCATGTCGTCGCGCCTCTTCCTCGAGGTGCGCGAACAGCGTGGCCTCGCGTACTACGTCTACGCGTTCAACAGCTCGTTCAGCGACGCGGGCACGCTCTTCTCGCAGGCGGGCGTCGACCTGCAGCGCGCCGAGGAGGCGGTCGAGGTGATCGCGGGCGAGTTCCGCAAGCTGGCGGAGGAAGCGGTGCCGGCGGACGAGCTCGAGAAGGCGCGCGCACTCGCGAAGGGGCGGTTCGTCCTGCAGACCGAGAGCCCGAACGGGCTGATCATGTTCGGCCTGCGCCGCGAAGTGCTCGAGGGACAAGCAGCGGAGCCGGCGGAGGTGCTCGCCGGCCTGGACGCCGTCACCGCGGACGACGTCCTGCGCGTCGCCCAGGACGTGATCGGCAGCCAGGGGATGCGCCTCGCCGTGATCGGCCCGTTCGACGACGCGTCGAAGTTCGAAGCGCTGCTCTAGGTCAGACCGTCTCGAGATCGGCCGCGAGCAGCTCGCGGTCTTCGTCCTCGGCGATCTCGACGGCACGAGCCTGGTCGAGGTAGGCGGCGGCTGCGGCGTCGTCGCCTGCCGCCCGGCTCGCGCGTGCCATTGACTCGTAGGCGAAGGCGAGATCCCAGTCGCCGAGGTCGTGCCGCTCGCACCAGTCCAGGCAGACCCGCGCGTGGTACAGCGAGGGCTCCGCGCGACCGGCGATCGCGTACACGCGCGAGACGAGCCACTCCGAGCGCGCGCGGTTCGCCGGCGTGCACTCCGGCGCGGCCGCCCAGTGATACGCCGACGCATGCGCCATGTGCACCATCAGGTCGTCGTCGCTGCGCGAGTCGATCAGCAACCAGGTCGCGTTGAAGAGGTCCACGCCGAGCTGACGATCGTCGATCACCGGCCGATTATCTTCCACGCAGGCCAGGCGACCAAGCCGATGAAGACGAGCGAGACGGCGAGGAAGGCCAGCTCGTTCCAGTGGTAGTGGCCGAGCACCACCATGCGAACGACGACACCGATCGTGACGCCGCCGAGCCACGTCGGGACGAAACGGCCCGTCACGCGCGCGAGGACGATCCACGCGCCGAGGAACGGCAGCACGTCCGCCGCGTAGCCGCCGACCGAGACGTGGTGGTCGTGCGAGAGCTGGCCGATCGTCGCGAAGACGACGATCGCGAACGCACCGGCGATGACGAGGCGTCTCAGAAGAACCTGCGTACGCCGCGGAAGTCGCTCGTCCGCACCGGGACGATGCGCACCTCGCTGGCCGAGTTCGGCGCCTCGATCATCTTGCCGCCGCCGATGTACATCGCGACGTGACCGACAACCGGGTGCTCGTAGAAGAGCAGGTCACCTGGCTGCATCTGCGCGAGCGAGACCGGCGTCCCCGCCGCGAACTGCGCGTCGGCGTCGCGCGGGATCGTGATCCCGTGCGTGCGGTAGACGGCCCACGTGAGCCCCGAGCAGTCGTAGCCCCACGCCGAGAGGCCACCCCACAGGTAATGCAGCCCGAGGAACTGCTCCGCCGTGCGCACGAGATCCGCGCGCGTGTGGGGCAGCGCGCGCGTCGCAGCGGCAGGGACGGCGCCGCGCGGCACCTGCGCACCGAAGCCGACTTCGGTGCCGTTCGCGAGCTTCGCGCTCCGCGCCGTGACCACGAGCGGCGCGGCGAACGCAGGGCCGAGCTGCCACGAGCGCACCCAGCCCGGATAGCCGCGCGCATCGAGCGGGCTCGGCTGGTCGGGAACGGCGATCTCCGTCCAGCCCGGACGCCGAGCAAGCACGCGCACGGTCTCGCCGTAGAGCACCTGCGTCGGCATGTGCCCGACGAGCGCGCGCCGCTCGGAGTAGGTGACCGCGGGCGTCGGCCAGACGTGCGGGTCGAGCGGGAGATGACCGGCGTTCGGCGCCTCCCAGACGTTCGCGACGGAGACCCGGACCGTGGCGGTCTGCGCCGGCGCGACGGCGAGAACAAGAGCTGCGGCGAGCGCGGTCAGCACCCGCGCCAGGGTAACCCTCGGCTAGGCGATCGGCCAGACGATCTCGGTGACCGGCGTCTCGCCGGTCGACGGATCGTTGAGGTAGCGCTCGCGTGGGCCGGCGAGCGGCGTCAGCCCGTGCTCGTGCGCCGCTGCGAACAGATCGGCGTAGAACTCGCCCCCGAGCTCGTCGTATGGGCCGACGTGACGATGGCTGATCGCCTTCGTCGCGTGCAGCGTGCGCACCTCGACCGGCGCGGCGGGCACGACGTCGGCCGAGACCGGCCAGCCTGCCTCGACGACCAGCGAGCCGTACTCGTCGGGCGCAGTGGTGATCGCCATCGGCGGCCCCTGCGGGCCCCCGTGCTCGGCCGCGAACTTCACGACCCGAGAGAGCGCGCCCTGGATGAACTCCCCGACCTCGTCCGGCGCTACCCGCCTGACGACGAACGCGAACGTCTCCTCGGGGAGGTCGACGACCTCGAACTCCAGTGCGGTCTTGAGCATGGGGCCTCCTTGACTCGACACTGGAAGTGTCCCCCGGCCGAGGCCGGGGGACATCCGTGGTTTCTCCTAGCCCTCTTCGGATTGCTCCTCGGCTCCCCGCGTCTGGAGCTCCGTGACGACCGTCGGGTCGGCGAGCGTCGTCGTGTCACCTAGCGGCCTGTGCTCCGCGACGTCCCGGAGGAGACGGCGCATGATCTTGCCGCTGCGGGTCTTCGGCAGCTCGGGCGTGAAGACGATGTTCGCCGGCTTGGCGATCGCACCGATCTTCGTCGCGACGTGGTTGCGGAGCTCCTCGAGCTTCTCGACCGACCCCTCGACACCGCCCTTCAGCGTCACGAACGCCACGATCGCCTGGCCGGTCAGCGCGTCGTTGCGCGCCGCCACAGCCGCCTCGGCGACCTCCTTGTGGTCGACGAGCGCCGACTCCACCTCGATCGTCGAGATGCGGTGCCCGGAGACGTTCATCACGTCGTCCACGCGTCCGAGCAGCCAGTAGTCGCCGTCCGTGTCGATCCGCGCACCGTCGCCGGCGAAGTAGACGTCGCCGTACTTGGACCAGTACGTCTCCTTGTACCGTGCGTCGTCGCCGTAGATGCCGCGCAGCATTGCCGGCCACGGCTTCTTGAGCACGAGATAGCCGCCTCCGCCCGGCCCGACTTCCTCGCCGGCCTCGTTGTAGACCCCCACCTCGACCCCCGGGAACGGCTTCGTCGCCGAGCCCGGCTTCGTGGTCGTGATCCCCGGCAGCGGCGTGATCAGGATCATCCCGGTCTCGGTCTGCCACCACGTGTCGACGATCGGGCAGTTACCGCCGCCGACGTGCTCCTGGTACCAGACCCACGCCTCCGGGTTGATCGGCTCACCGACCGAGCCGAGCAGGCGCAACGACGACAGGTCGTGCTTCTGCGCATACTCGGGCCCCCACTTCATGTGCGCGCGGATCGCCGTGGGTGCGGTGTAGAGGATCGTGACGCCGTAGCGCTCGACGATCTGCCACCAACGATCCTTGTCGGGGAAGTCGGGCGTGCCTTCGTACATCACCGAAGTCGCCCCGTTGCAGAGCGGCCCGTAGACGATGTAGCTGTGGCCGGTGATCCAGCCGACGTCGGCCGCACACCAATAGACGTCCCTGTCTGCCTTGAGGTCGAAGATGTAGTGGTGCGTCGTCGAGACGCCGACGAGGTAGCCCGCCGTCGTGTGGGCGATCCCTTTCGGCTTCGCGGTCGTGCCGCTCGTGTACATCAGGAACAGCAAGTCCTCGGCGTCCATCGGTTCCGGAGGGCACGAAGCCGGGTCCTCGGAACCGCGAACGTCGTGGTACCAGTGATCGCGGCCCTCGGTCATCGAGACCTCGTTGCCGGTACGCCGCACGACCAGGCACTTCTTCACGCCGGGCGAGTCGGACATTGCGTCGTCGGCGATCTTCTTCAGCGCGACCGTCGTTCCGCGACGCCAGGCCTCGTCTTGCGTGATCACCACCTCGCAGCCCATGTCGTTGACGCGGCCGGAGAGGGAGTCCGCCGAGAACCCGCCGAACACGACCGTGTGCGGCGCGCCGAGGCGGGTGCACGCAAGCATCGCAATCGGAAGCTCTGGGACCATGCCCATGTAGATCGCAACGGCGGTGCCCTTCTTCACGCCGAGCTCTTTGAGCGCGTTCGCGAAGGCGACAACCTCCTTTTGCAGATCCGCATAGGTGATCTCGCGGCGGTCCCCCTCCGGCTCGCCTTCCCAGTGGTAGGCGACACGGCTGCCGAGGCCGGCTTCTACGTGGCGGTCGACACAGTTGTACGAGACGTTCAGCTTGCCGCCGAGATACCACTTGGCGTACGGGCGCTCCCATTCGTAGAGCGTCGTGAACGGCTCGAACCACGTGACACGCTCGGTGCCCTCGCGGGCCCAGAACGCATCGAAGTCCTCTTCGTAGATCGACGGCTGGGCGTTCGCCTGTGCTGCGAACTCCGCCGACGGCGGATACCGCCGCTCTTCGAGGAAGAGCGTGTCGATGTTCTGACCTGTTGTTGCCACGAGCCGGCCTCCTCTCGAGTGAGCGTTAGGACGCGATGATCGGCTTGCCCACCGGGAACACGACCTTGCCTGCGACGCCGTTCATGACGCCGGCAGCGGAGGTGTACCAGGCGACGGCAGCCGTGAGGATGCCGAGCCAGCCACCGAAGTGCACCCACCACATCGACCCGCCGTGGGCGATGTTGAAGTTCCCGATCACGAGCGCGATCTCGGTGAGCTCGAGCGTGAAGAACACAAGGAAGACCGCCTTGTTCACCCGCAGGCTGCCGAGCAGCATGTAGGTGTTGAAGATCGCGAACGCGAACAGGAACCACGCCGCTGCGCTCGATAGGTCGCCGCCCGAGTAGCCAGCGAGGAACTTCGTCGTCTCAGCGAGGACGACGAACGCCCCAAAAGCCAGCCAGAAAGCGCCGTACGTCGAGAACGCAGTAGCGCCGAAGACGTTGCGGTTGCGAAACTCCCACATGCCGGCGAGCAGCTGTGCGGCTCCGCCGTAGAAGAGCGCCGGACCGACCCAGATCAGGTCGGGGATGAACGATGCATTGTGCCCGCTCAGCAAGAACGTGGTCAGCGCGAAGCCCGCAAGGCCGAGCGGCGCTGGATCGGCAACAGGAGTTGCCTCCACGAGGGTGACGGGGCGGACGTCGGCAGCAACTGCCATTTACGCCTCCTCTCGCCCGCGCCATCCGAGGCGGGCGAATGTTCGGGGACCTGAGAAGCGCGATTCTCCCGCCTCACCAACCCGAATTGCAAGTCCTATGGTGCGAGATCGTATGAATAATCCGTCAGATTTTCGGCTCCGTCCCTAGTGACGAGCACAAGGTCCTCGAGCCGAACGCCGCCGTAACCCTGCCGGTAGCAGCCCGGCTCGACCGTCACGACGTCGCCCGCCGCGAGCGGCAGCTTCGAGGCGAAGCCCAGCCCGGGCTCCTCGTGCACCTCGAGCCCGACGCCGTGCCCGAGCCCGTGGAAGAAGCCGTTCGAGAGCGCCTTGCCTTGCTCCTTCGTGCGCTGGGTCGGCTCGCCCGCTGCTTCGAAGATCTCGCAGGTGCCGTCGAAGATCGCGCGACCGTCGGCGCCGTCTTTGATCTCGGAGATCGCGCGGTCGAGCGCCTCCTTGCAGAGGCGGTGCCATTCGCGGACCTCGTCGGGCACGTCGCCGACGACGAACGTCCGGGTCATGTCGCAGAAGATGAACGACTCGTTGTCGCGGGGCCAGATGTCGACGACGATCGGCACGCCCGCGCGGATCGGGCCGGAGCCCATGTCGTGCCCGACCGCGCCCTGCGGCCCCGGCGCGACGATGAAATCGTCGGCGCTCGCGCCGTGCGCGGCGAACGTCTGCGACATCTCCGACTTCACGCGCTCCACCGTCAGCGGCTCGCCGTCGAGCTGCAGGTCGTCTCCGTTCTGGGTCGCGCGGCGCAACAGGTCCCGCACGGTGTCCATCCCGGCTTCGGCGGCGCGCTGCGCACGGCGCATGCCGGCGAGCTCGGCCTCCGTCTTGACCCGGCGGCGCCCGTCGAAGAACGAGGCGTCGACCGTCAGCTCGACACCGTCGGCGCGCAGCAGGTCGGCGAGCCAGAGCGGGAACGTCTCGGGGACGACGGCGCTCGTGATGCCGAAGCTCTTGACCGCGCGCTTGATCACCTCCGTGCGGACCTCCGGATACGAGAGCCCCGAGCGGATCAGCTCGTCGGAGCCGAACTCCTCGCCCGGGTGCAGCTCGTGCAGGCCGAGCTCAGCGAGGCGCGGGATCTCCATCGAGCCGATCTGGATGTGCTTGACGCCGTCCCGCTCCGCGTAGAGGAACGGATCCGGGATGCCGATCGGCACCTCGTGGCGCAGCTCGGGCGAGCGGAACGTGTCCGCGTACATCAGCACGTCTGGCATGCAGCTGACTCTAACTAGGATGCAGTGGGTGGAGCCGCACGACAGAGCACTCGCGCTGGTCGAGCGCTACGACGACGAGCTGAGGAAGCTGCTGCCGAGCGGCGCCGACATCTTCGATGCCCACCTGCATCTGGGCCACGACATCGACGGCATGGTCGGCGACTACGACCAGCTCGAGGCGCTGATGGCCAAGTACGGCATCTCGCGCGCCTTCATGTTCTGCCTGGACGAGCACGACCGGCATCCCGGCTTCCGGGCGGCGAACGACCGCACGCTCGCCTTCGCGGAGCGCAGCGCCGGACGGCTGATCCCGTTCGTGCGGCTCGACCTGAACGAGTCTCCGATCGAAGAGGCGCGCCGCTGCCTCGATCTCGGCGCCCGCGGGATCAAGCTGCACCCGCGCGCGCAGGGCTTCACCGCCACCGACGAGCGGCTCGGGCCGGTCTTCGAGCTCGCCGCAGAGCGCCACGTGCCGATCCTGATCCACGGCGGCCGGGGCCTGCCGCCCGTCGCGGACGGGCTGCGCGCGCTCGTCGACCGCTGGCCGGACGCGACGCTGATCATCGCTCACGCCGGCATCGCCGACCTCGCGGAGCTGGCGCGCTGCATGGCCGGGCGGAAGGGCGTGCTCTTCGACACGTCCACGTGGAGCCCCATCGACCTGCTCGACTTCTACCGCCTCGTTCCATCCGAGCAGGTCGTCTACGCGAGCGACTACCCATACGGCCAGCAGCCCTCGTCGCTCCTGATCGCGATCAAGACCGCGCGCTACGCCGGCTACTCGGACGACCAGCTGCGCGGGTTGCTCGCCGGCACCGCGAACGCGCTCGCCGACGGCCGCGACCTGCCCGAGCCGACAACGCCGCTCGGGAGCGAGCTCTTCACGCAGCCGATGCAGCTCGCGCGCATCCACCAGTACCTGTCGATGGCGACGCCGCTCCTCTGGACGCGGCAGCCCGACGCGATGGGCGTGCTCGGCCTTGCGATCAACACGTGCGGCGAGCGGAACGGCCACGCGGACGAGGTCGACAGGATCCGGGAGCTGCTCGAGACCGCGCGCGACCTTTGGTCGACCGTGCCCGCGATCGAGGACGAGGTCGAGCAGCGGCTCGAGATGCGGCTGACGCACCGGTTGATCCACATCGCCGACATCGAGGCGGTCACCGCTGTCTAGGCTCGACGTCAACGACCATCTCTACGACTTCCACACCGAAGTCGGAGCCACGCTCGCGGAGGTACTGCGCGACGAGCTCTCGCTCACCGGCACGAAGGTCGCGTGCGCCGAAGGGCACTGTGGCGCGTGCACCGTGCTCGTCGACGGCGTGCCGACGCTCTCCTGCATCACGCTCGTGCACACCGTCGGCGATGCCAAGGTGACGACGATCGAAGGGCTGCGCGATCACCCGATGGTGCACGCGTTCGTTCGTGCCGACGCGCTGCAGTGCGGCTTCTGCACGCCTGGGCAGATCGTCAGCGCCGTCGCGCTGGTCGACGCGACGCCGAAGCCCAACAGCGACGAGATCCGGCACGCCATGGCCGGCAACCTCTGCCGCTGCGGCGCGTATCCGAAGATCGAGGAGGCGATTCGCACGTGGCAAGACTGATCCGCACCGAGAAGGAAGTCGAAGGCCGGTACG
>Ga0265314_10006563_pt1 | contig 10258 bp, 10 predicted proteins | sample 4126metaG_FD_203106 | JGI IMG/M metagenome (GOLD analysis project Ga0265314, IMG submission 203106) | Rhizosphere microbial communities from Carex aquatilis grown in University of Washington, Seatle, WA, United States - 4-1-26 metaG | ecosystem: Host-associated > Plants > Roots > Rhizosphere >... | reverse complement strand
CTGCCCGGCCCGGACGCGCCCGGGCCCGGGCCGCTCGAGCTCGGCCAGCTGGTCGACCAGCCTCCCGATCCGGCGGGGGACCATCCGCCGCTCGGCCCGCCGAGGGGCTCGTCGGGCACGACGATCGCCATCACGATGTAGATGAGCAGGAAGATGCCGCCCGAAACGATCGTGAGGATCGCCCACAGCACCCGGACCAGCGACGGATCGAGGTCGAAATGGTCGGCCAGGCCACCGGCCACCCCGGCCAGCATCCGGTCCGACCGCGAGCGGTACAGCCGGTCGTTCATCGGCAGCCTCCAGCGGGGTTGAGCTCAATGTTGCCTGCGTTGGCGGTCACCTGCAGGCTGATCCGGGCAGCGCCCGGCGGCGAACCGGGCGTCGTCCAGGTGTCGCCATCCTGGACCAGACCCTGGCTCGCGAAGTTGTTGGCCGACAGGGCTCCGCTGGACTGGATCTCCAGGTTGCCGCCCGCCGGCAGGCACAGCCCGAGGTGGCCGGCATTGACCGTGATCGAGCCGGTCATCGCCGTGGACGGCAGGCCGATCAGCACGTCACCGGCGTTGATGGTGGCGTCCAGCTCGTCGCTCTCGAGCGCGTTCGCCAGGCCGAGCCTGATCGAGCCGGCATTTGCGGTCAGCGACACGCTGCTCAGCCGGGCACCCGCCAAGTCCAGGGAGGCGTCGCCGGCATTCATCTCGAGCGACAGGTCGAGCGTCGGGTCGGTTGGCAGCGCCAGCTGCCAGGCCGACCGGGCGCTGCCGAAGTCGAGGAAGTCGACCCGGCCGCTGGCGATGCTCAGGGAACCGGGATCCGAGCTCAGCCGTGGCGGCCGGCCAGGATCGCCGCTGGCAATGAATGCCCAGCCAGAGCCGGCACCGGTCGTCACGTTCGCCGTCCCGCAGTCGATCGACAGGTCGACCACAGCCTTGCCGGCGAAGCTGCCCGAGGCCGCGGGCAGACCCGCAGCCCCCTGGTCCGCACCGGCGCAGCCGATCGCCCCGATTCCCCCGGCCAAGGCGGCGCCGAAGAGGAGACCGAACGCCAGCGGTGGGAGCAGCCGGACGGCGGTCCCGAAGGGGCCTCGGCCGGCCAGGACGGCCAGCCCGATCGCGATCAGGATCACCGGCCAGAGGCGGGCGGCGTCGTCGAGCTGGGCCTGGTCCAGCCGGCCCTGCTGGAACGCCAGCGGGACGGCCCCGAAGGCCACGAAGAAGACGCCCCATTGCAGGAACCGACGATCGATGCGCATCCCGGCCCTCCACCCAGGCGGCCCGCGGCCGGCCCACGGGTCCCACCGGGAAGTCTGCGCCGTCGTGCGGGCGGCTGCGTGGTAGCCTCGCGTCGACGACGGCCACGTGGTGGCGGTCCAGCGGAGGTCCACGGATGCGACTGAGCGGCTGGCGCTCCAAGGCTCCGGGCAAGGACGGCCTCGCCCAGAAGGCCGTCGACTCGGTCGGGGCGATCCTGACCTCGCTGGGCGCGGATGCGGACGCCCATTGCTGGATCATCTGGGGCGACGAGACCGGCAGCCGCTGGACCTTGATGGCGCCCTGTCCGGCCGGACTCGCGGTGATCAATGTGCGCGCCGGCGGCCTGGGCGAAGGCTCCCGGGCGAGTGGCCGGTTGATCCGCTGGAGCAAGGTCCAGGTGGGGGAGCTGGCCGCCGAGTCGGAGCGCGGCCATCGCCTGGTCATGTTCCAGATCGAGGGCCAGCCGATCCGGGGCACCGACGACAACGCCGACGACGTTGCCGCGTTCGCGGGCCTGGCCCTGGCCGGCGTCGAGGGCCGGCCGCTGCCCAACCTCGATGTGGCCCCCCGGCGCCCGGCGGCGAAGGCCGCACCGAGCAAGGCCGGCCCGGTTGCCGGCAAGACGACGACCAAGACGTCGAGCAAGACCGCGACCCCGCCGGCCAGCAAGCTGCCGGCGCTTCGCGCGACCAACCCCTGAGCCGGTGACCGGCCGGTCCGCACACCGGCCGTCGGCCGTGATCTTCGATCTCGATGGGGTCCTGGTCGATGCCGAGATCTGGTGGCACGAGGTGCGCGCGGCCTGGGCCGAGGCCCTCGGACGGCCGTGGACGGCCGCCGACCAGCGGGCCGTGATGGGCGCCAACTCCCTGGGCTGGGCCCGGATCATGCGCGAGCGGATGGACCTCGACCTGCCTGACGAGGAGATCGTCGAGCAGATCGTCGGGCCGATGGTCGAACGCTACAAGCGCCGCGGAGCGCCCCGGATCGAGGGTGCCGAGGCCGCGGTCCGCCGCCTGGCCGCCCTCGGCGTGCCGCTCGGGCTCGCCTCGTCGGCCCACCCGGCTGCGATCGACGCCGCTCTCGGGGCACTCGGGATTGCCGGACTGTTGGGCGCCGTGGTCTCGTCGGACGAGGTCGCCCATGGCAAGCCCGCCCCGGACGTCTACCTGCTGGCCGCCCACCGGCTGGGCGTGGAGCCGGCCGATTGCCTGGTCGTCGAGGACTCCCTCAACGGCGTGCTGGCCGGCCGCGCGGCAGGGATGCTGGTTGCCCTCGTGCCCAACGCCTCGGTGCCGCCGGCCGCTGGCGCCCGCGAGGCCGCCTCGTTCGTGCTGGGCAGCCTGGCCGAGCTCGAACCGCTGCTGGCCCTGCCCGCGGCCTAGCCGATCCTGCGATACTCGTCAGACACGATTCACGAGGAGATTCCGGTGGGTGCAACGGGACTGGCGGCCAACCCGACCGAATATCGGGAGCGGCTCAAGGAGCAGGATGACGGCCAGCTCGATGCCTGGGCGTCCGAGCTGATGCGCGACATCGCCCGGCGGCGCGGGGTGCTCCGGGTGCTGGCCGACTTCAAGAAGGCCGCCCACGTCGACGACCGCGCCCTCGAGCGGATCTATGCCGCCGGCGGCGGGGCACCGGCGACCTTCGGCCGCGACGCGAGCGGCCAGCCGATCGTGCCCGCGATCATGCTCTGGGCGCTGGTCCCCGGGATCCGCCGGGAGGCCGCCGACGGCCGCGACCGGATCGTCGAGTACCTCGTCGAGAACTTCGAGGACCTCGTCTACGTCTGACCGGCCGGGCCCAGGTGCCCAGGCCGAAGCCCAGGCCGATGGCCGGGCGGTTCCGCTGGCCGACGCTCGGATCGCCGTCCGGGCCGCGGGAGCCGTCCGGCTCATCCATCCATTCCCGTCGCTGCTCGACGCGCTGCTGACCGCCGGCCTGGCCCGCGTGGCTGGGGCCGGTCTCGAGCGCTGCCTGGCCCTTGGGGTGGCGATGCTCTGCCTGCAGGCCTCGATCGGCGTGCTCAACGACCTGGTCGATGTCGAGCACGATCGCGGGCACAAGCCGGGCAAACCGCTGCCGCGTGCCCTCGTCCCGGTCGGCATCGCCCGGCTGATTGTCGTGGCGGGCCTGGCGGCTGGCCTCGCGCTGTCCCTGGCCGGGGGCCTGCTCACCGCCGGCCTGGCGCTGGCCGGCGCGGGTGTCGGCTTTGCCTACGACCTGCGCCTCAAGGCCAGCCCGTGGTCCTGGCTGCCATTCGCCCTCGGCTTGCCATTGCTGCCCGTCTACGCCTGGGTTGGGGCGACGGGCGGCGTCCCGGGCCCGTTCCTCGTCCTGATCCCCCTGGCGGTTGTCGCGGGGACGGGGCTGGCCCTCGCCAATGAGCTGGCCGATGCGGAGCGCGACCAGGCAGCCGGCGTCCGCACGGCGGTCGGGGCCCTCGGGCACGATCGTGCCTGGCGGGTCGGCCTGGGACTGGAGCTGATCGTCGCCGCGGTCGCGGGTGGGTCGTTGGTCCTGTATGGAGCCCCGGTTGTAGCCATCGGCGCGGCGGACGGCTCGATCGCCCTGTTGATGGTCGGCCTCGCCCTGAGTCGCAGCCCGCGGCCCCTGACCCGCGAGCGGGGATGGGAGGGGCAGTGCGTCGCCCTGGGCTGCCTGGCCCTGGCCTGGCTGGGCGGCCTGGCCGCACGCGGCCTGCTCTAAGCGGGCTCCCCGCCCGCGGCCAGCTCGAGGCGGCCTGCCCAGCTCCGGGCTAGCTGATCTCGCCGCTGCGGACCATGGCGATCGCATTTTCCAGGCGGAGCTTCGCGATCATCAGGTACTTGGCCAGGTTGGCCCGGTCGACATCACCGATCGAATCGAGCACGTCCTTCTGGCGCAGGACACCGAAGAACTCCTCGAGCGAATCGGCCAGACCTTGCTTCGCCTCGAGGAGCGAGTCCTCGCGCAGGGGCGTGGTTGGCCTGGCACCGGACCAGGCCGAGCCGGCCGCGTCGGCCAGGTCGGTGCCCTGGTCGACGGCTCGACCGCGGCGCCCGGCCGGCGCCTCCGCGGGCTCGACCTCGGCACCGTCTTCTTCGTCCCCGCCGTCGGCCCGGGTCCGCCGGCCTTCGATCTTCAGCTTGAGCTTGACCAGTGACAGCTCACCGCTGGCAACCTGGGCAGCCAGGCGACGACGCTTCTTCGGATCCTCGACCTTCATCAGCTCGTAGGCGTGGGAGAGGGTGTCCTTGCGCAAAGACACGAGCTGACGAATCTCCTCGGGGGCGTCGGCCAGGCGAAGCCGGTTCTCCAGATAGCCCTTGTCCTTGCCCAGCTTCTGGGCCAGGCGGCGAATGCTGTAGCCGTGGTCCTTGACCATCCGGTCATACATCGTCGCCTCTTCGAGCGGCGACAGGTCCTCGCGCTGGAGGTTCTCGATGATCGCGATCTCGAGTGCCGTGTCGTCGTCGATCTCCTCGATCATTGCCGGGATCGAGTCGAGGCCGGCCGCCTTGGCTGCCCGCCAGCGACGCTCACCGGCGATCAGCTGGTAGCGACCCGGCGCACCGAACGGCCGGAGCAGGACCGGCTGGAGGATTCCATGTTCCTTGATCGACGCCGTGAGCTCGTCCAGGGCAGACTGCTCGAACGTCATCCGGGGCTGATCGGGATTCGCCTCGATCCGGCTGACCGGTACGTGACGGACGCCGAGGTTGCGAGTCGAGCCCTCGGGCGAGAGCAGGCTGATCACCGCGGGCCCGAGCTCGCGTTCCTCTGACAGGCGGCGTGCCGCCGTGGCCCGGAAATCGGTTCTAGCCAAGTTCGATGACCTCCCGTGCCAGCTCGCGATAGGTTCGCGCCGCGTCGGAGCTCGAGGCATACGACGTGATCGGCCGGCCGGTGAGGGGCGCCTCGCCGAGCTTGACCGTATTTCGAACGATCGTGTTGAAAACGTGATGGTCGCCCAGCTCGCGCAGCTCGTCGAGCATCTCCCGGCCCAGGATCGTGCGCCCGTCGTAGAACGTCGGCAGGAGGCCGAGGACACGCAAATCGCGATTGAGCTTGGCCCGAATCGTGTTGATCACCTTGACCAGCGCGGTCAGGCCCTTCAACGCGTAGTACTGGGTCTGGACCGGGATGATCACGCTGCGCGCGGCGACCAGGGCATTGATCGTCAACAGGCCCAGCGTCGGCGGGCAATCGATCAGGGCAAAGTCGTAGTGCTGGTCGACCCAGCCGTCGAGGGCTTCGCGCAGGGCATGTTCACGGCCGATCGCACTGAACAGCTCGACCTCGGTTGACGCGAGCTCGAGGGTGGCCGGTGCAACATCGATCCCGGTGGTCTGGGTCGGGATGACGATCTCGGCCATCGTCGCGCGCGAATCGGCCAGCACATCGGCAACGGAGCGCTCAACCGTTCCAAGGTTGATGCCCAGCCCGACGGTCAGGTTGGCCTGGGGGTCCATATCGATGCACAGGACGCGGTAGCCTTGCTCGGCCAGGGCTCCCCCAAGGTTGATTGCGGTCGTCGTCTTGCCGACGCCGCCCTTCTGATTCGCGATCGCGATCACATTCGCCACGGGCGCATCACCTCGATGTAGTTGGTCGGAACGTCGCGTATTGCGGAATCCGTCCCGAGATGGTACTCCACGATTGCGTCCAGTGGTTCACCCAGTTATCCACACTTGGGCCTAGTTGTTCACCGATTCTGTGGACAGTCTTCCGGTCCGCGGCCCGTTCGGTGGGCGCCGATATCATGGACTCGGACCGGCCCGTAGGCCACTGTCTGTACGCAAAGACAGCAAGAATGGTGTGCCACGTGTCAACGAATGCAGATCGCTATCGCCGACTGGATGAGATGCGGGCAGCCGCGCTGGTCGGCGGGGGACTCGCCAGGGTCGAGCGCCAGCACGCATCCGGCAAGCTGACGGCGCGGGAACGGATCGACTTACTGCTCGATCCGGGCACGTTCGTTGAGCTGGATGCGTTCGTTGTCGGGACCGGTGCCAGTGCCGGCGCAGGCGAGCCGGCGTACCTGGGCGACGGTGTCGTTACCGGGCATGGCCAGATCGATGGACGGGCGGTGTTCGTCTTTTCCCAGGACTTCACGGTCCTCGGCGGGTCATTGTCGGAGGCCTGCGCGGGCAAGATCTGCAAGGTCATGGATCTCGCCCTTGCGGTTGGCGCACCGATCATTGGCCTCAACGATTCCGGCGGCGCGCGAATCCAGGACGGCGTCGCCGCCCTGGGTGGATACGCCGACATTTTCCTGCGGAACGTGCGCGCGTCAGGGGTCGTGCCCCAGATCTCGCTGGTCCTGGGGCCGTGCGCCGGCGGCGCGGTCTACTCGCCGGCCATCACCGACTTCATCGTGATGGTCCAAGGCACGAGCTTCATGTTCGTGACCGGGCCGGGAGTCGTGAAGTCGGTGACCCACGAAGATGTTGACGCGGAACGCCTGGGCGGCGCGCGGACTCACACGACGCGCAGCGGAGTCGCCCACTTGTCGGCCGGCGACGAATCAGAGGCGATGGACAGTGCCCGTCGACTCCTGTCATTCCTGCCCCAGAACAATTTGCTCGATCCGCCGCGAATGCCAACCGGAGATCCCGTCGATCGAGCCGACGTGGATCTTGATGATCTGATTCCCGAGGACCCGGCCAAACCGTACGACATGCACGAAGTGATTCGGCACGTCGTGGATGACGGCCTGTTCTTCGAGCTGCAACCTGACTGGGCCACCAACATCCTTGTTGGATTCGCGCGGCTCGATGGACGCAGTGTCGGAGTCGTCGCCCAGCAGCCGGCCGTGCTCGCCGGTGCACTCGACATCAATTCGTCGATCAAGGCCGCCCGCTTCATCCGGACCTGTGACGCATTCAATGTTCCGTTGGTGACCTTCGTCGACGTGCCGGGGTTCCTGCCGGGCCTGAGCCAGGAGGACGGCGGCATCATTCGGCATGGGGCCAAGCTGCTCTACGCCTACTGCGAAGCGACCGTCCCCAAGTTGAGCGTCATCACCCGCAAGGCCTATGGCGGCGCGTACGACGTGATGAGCAGCAAACACGTCGGCGGGGACGTGAATCTTGCCTGGCCGACGGCGGAGATCGCCGTGATGGGTGCCGGGGGAGCGGTGGATGTGATCCATCGCGATGAGCTTGCGGTGTCGAGCGATCCCGCCGCGGATCGAGCCCGGCTGGTCGCGGACTACGAAGCGCAATTCAGCAATCCGTATCTCGCCGCCGGGCGGGGCTACATCGACGAAGTCATTCGCCCATCGGAAACGCGCGCGCGATTGATCGCCGGGTTGGAGGTCCTGGCGACGAAGCGGGCCGTCAACCCGCCCAAGAAGCACGGCAACATCCCGCTTTGAGCCCGGCGTCTTTGCGCAAAGACGGGGCGCCCGAATGACGGACCGAGCGCGCCCATTCAAGCGGGTGCTGGTCGCGAACCGGGGTGAGATCGCTGTCCGGATCATCCGGGCGTGCCGCGAGATGGGCATCGAATCGGTTGCGGTCTACAGCGACGTCGATCGGTTCGCCGCTCATGTCCGGGCCGCCGACCTCGCGCTGCGAATCGGGCCCGCCCCAGCCGCCCAGAGCTACTTGTCAATCGACGCGCTGCTTGCAGCGGCGCGGGCAACCCACGCCGAGGCGATCCATCCGGGCTACGGGTTCCTGGCCGAGCGCGCGGCGTTCGCCGCTGCGGTCGAGGACGCCGGCCTGGCCTTCGTCGGCCCGGGCAGCCAGGCGATCGCGGCCGTGGGCGACAAGCTGGCCGCCCGCCGCCTGGCGATTTCGGTTGGCGTGCCCGTGCTCCCGGGCACCCTGGAACCGGTCGATGGCTCGGATCCGGCTCAGCTGGCCGCGATCGTCGTCGCGGCCGAGGGGATCGGCTATCCGTTGCTGGTCAAGGCCGCGGCCGGGGGCGGCGGGCGCGGCATGCGGACTGTCGACCGGGCCGAGGATCTGCCCGAGTCGGTCAGGGCTGCTTCGGGCGAGGCCCTGGCCGCGTTCGGCGACGGCGCGGTCTACCTCGAACGCCAGGTCCAGCCTGCCCGCCATATCGAGGTCCAGTTGCTGGGCGACGCGACCGGCCGGGTGATTGCCCTGGGCGAGCGCGACTGCTCGATCCAGCGCCGCCACCAGAAGCTCGTTGAGGAAGCCCCGGCGCCAGGGCTGACGGATGCCCAGCGCCGCGAGGTTCACGATCGGGCGATCCGGATCGCCGTCGCCGCCGGGCTGCGCAACGCTGCGACGGCGGAGTTCCTCTTCGATACCGAGAGCCGCTTCTGGTTCCTCGAGGTGAACGCCCGGCTCCAGGTGGAGCACGGGATCACCGAGCTCATCAGCGGCGTCGACATCGTCCATGAGCAGCTCTCGCTCGCCGCCGGCCGGCCGCTGTCGGCGGAGGCTCGGGCCGCGGGCGAGCGAGCCGGTGAGCCAGCCGGACACGCCATCGAGGTCCGGATCTCGCTCGAGGATCCTGCCCGAGGCTTCCTGCCCCTGGCCGGCCGGATCGGGCGCTTCACGATGCCCGCCGGGCCGGGGGTCCGCGTCGACACGGCGATCGAGGCAGGCGAGCGGGTTCCGTCCGACTACGACCCGCTGGTGGCGAAGCTCATGGTTCACGGGTCGGACCGGGCCGTCGCGATCGAACGACTCGCCCGGGCCCTGGACGAGACCGAGATCGGCGGGGTGCAGACCACCCTGCCGTTCCACCGGTTCGTCGCGGTCAGCCCGGACTTTGCCGCCGGCCGGCTCTCGACGGGCTTCGTCGAGGACCACTGGGCCGGGCCCGCGGCGCGCCAGGCGGCCGTCGGCAGGGCGCTCCTGGCCGCCGGGCTGGCCTCGTTTCACGGCTCGCCCGAGCCCGCCGCATCCACCGCGCCGGCCCGTGCGCCAGGATCAGGACCGTCCGATGCGACGGGCTGGCTGGCCGCCGCCCGGGCGGAGGGCGTCAGCCGCTGGCCCAGGGGATCGGGCCGGTGAACCCGGATGCGAGCGGCCTGACGCGCCCGGACGCGAGTGGACCGGTGCGCGACGCGCTGGAGCCGACGCGCGGGGAACCCGTGGTCGTCCGGGCCGTGCTTGACGGCGACACCCTGGTCGTGGGCCCGGATGAGGCCGGCGGCCGGATCGAATGGCGCGGACCGGGGCATGCGATCCTTGCCCAGGCGCCCACTGATGGCGGGTCCATGGACTGGGTCCGGACCCGGCTCGCCCTGGGCCCGGCCCGCCGGCGGGCCGGCAGCGGAGTGATCGAGCGCGAGGTACTGATCGATGGCTGGCTGGTGGAGGTCGAGCTCGAGATCGAGCGCCGGGCGGCGCTCCGGGCCCGTGCCCGCCGGGCCGCGGTCGACGCCCGGAATCCCGATGCGACCCAGCCCGGACGCCGGCGCCCGGCCAACCTTGCGGCCGACCTTCGGGCTGACCTTCCTGGCCGGATCGCCGGGATCAGCGTCGCCCCGGGTGATGCGGTGACAGCCGGCCAGCCGCTCCTCGTGATCGAGGCGATGAAGATGCTCAACGAGGTCCGCGCTCCACGGGACGGCGTGGTCGAGCAGGTCGCGGTCGTCGCCGGCCAGGGCGTCGAGCTCGGCGACCTCCTGGTCCGCCTGCGATGAGCGTTCCCGAGCGTCCCGATCCCGGCCGTGAGCGCTGGCGGGCGACGACCCGGTCCGCTGCCAGCAAGGGCACGCCCGAGCGCCGTGAGGCGTTCCTGACCAGCTCCGGGACAGAGATCCGCGACCTGTACACACCGGCCGACCTGGCCGGCCTCGACGAGGAGCGCGACCTCGGCCGGCCCGGCGAGTTCCCGTTCACCCGCGGCGTCCAGCCGACGATGTACCGGGGCCGCTTCTGGACGATGCGCCAATACGCCGGCTTCGCGACCGCCGCCGAGACCAACGAGCGCTTCCGCTACCTCCTCGAGCAGGGCCAGACCGGCCTGTCGGTGGCCTTCGACCTGCCGACCCAGATGGGCTACGACTCCGACGCGCCCGAGGCGATCGG
>Ga0265314_10006562_pt1 | contig 10258 bp, 11 predicted proteins | sample 4126metaG_FD_203106 | JGI IMG/M metagenome (GOLD analysis project Ga0265314, IMG submission 203106) | Rhizosphere microbial communities from Carex aquatilis grown in University of Washington, Seatle, WA, United States - 4-1-26 metaG | ecosystem: Host-associated > Plants > Roots > Rhizosphere >... | reverse complement strand
CCGCCGCCGCCACCATGCGCGGCCTGACCGCGGCCTACCTGATGCGCCGCATCCGTGACTTCAAGCCTGGCGACACCATCCTGCTGCATGCGGCCGCTGGTGGCGTGGGCATGATCGTGTCGCAGTGGGCGCGCCTGCTGGGGCTTAACGTGATCGGCACCGTGTCCACGCCGGCCAAGGCGGAACTGGCGCTGGCGCACGGCTGCAGCCACGTGATCAACTACAGCAGCGAGAACGTGGCCGAGCGGGTACGCGAGATCACCGGCGGCGTCGGCGTCGACGTGGTGTACGACAGCGTCGGCAAGAACACCTTCAACGCCTCGCTCGATTCGCTGCGCAAGCGCGGCCTGCTGGTGTGCGTGGGCACCGCCTCCGGTCCAGTGCCGCCGTTCGATCCGGTGCTGCTGGCGATGAAAGGCTCGCTGTTCGTCACCCGTCCGGCGCTGGCCGACTACATCGCCGATCCGGCCGAGAAGGCGGAGCTGGCGGGCGAGCTGTTCGATCATATCGGCAATGGCCGCATCAAGATCGAGATCCACCAGCACTACGCGTTGCAGGACGCGGTCCAGGCGCACCGCGACCTGGAAGCGCGCAAGACCACCGGTTCGTCGATTTTCGTCATCTGAGGAGGGCGCCATGCGAGTAGAACAACTGACCTGTGCCATCGGCGCCGAGCTGCATGGCCTGAACCTGGCCGACGCCATTCACGACAACGGCCTGTTCGACGAGATCCGCGGCCTGCTGCTGCAGCACCGCGTGCTGTTCCTGCGTAACCAGGACTTCAGCCGCGCCGAGCATGTGGCCTTCGCGCGCCGCTTCGGCGAGCTGGAAGACCATCCGGTGGCCGGCAGCGATCCCGATCATCCCGGCCTGGTACGCATCTACAAGAATCCGGACCAGCCCAACGACCGCTATGAAAACGCCTGGCACGCCGACGCCACCTGGCGCGCCGCGCCGCAGTTTGGCGCCGTGCTGCGCTGCGTCGAGTGCCCGCCGGTGGGCGGCGACACCATGTGGGCCAACATGGCGCTGGCCTACGAGCGCCTGCCGGACGACATCAAGGTCAAGATCGAAGGCCTGCGCGCACGCCACAGCATCGAGGCCAGCTTCGGCGCCGCGATGTCGATCGAGAAGCGGCTGGCGCTGAAGGCGCAGTTCCCGGACGCCGAGCATCCGGTGGTGCGCATCCACCCGGAGACGCGCGAGAAGATCCTGTTCGTGAACGCCTTCGCCACCCACATCACCAACTATCACACGCCGCAGCGGGTGCGCTTCGGCCAGGACGCCAACCCGGGCGCCAGCCAGCTGCTCAGCTACTTGATCAGCCAGGCCTACATTCCCGAGTTCCAGGTGCGCTGGCGCTGGCAGCCCGGCAGCGTGGCGATCTGGGACAACCGCTCCACCCAGCACTACGCCGTGATGGACTACCCGCCATGCCACCGCAAGATGGAACGGGCCGGCATCGTCGGCGACGTACCGTATTAATTTAAAATCAGAACACCAGGAGACACCATGCAATTCCTCGACGATTCGCTGCACCCGGAAAACCAGGACAAGGTAGTCATCACCGTGGCGCCGTACGGCCCCGAATGGGCACCGGAAGATTTCCCGGAAGACGTGCCGGTCACCATGGAGGAACAGATCCAGAAGGCAGTCGACTGCTACGAGGCCGGCGCCACCGTGCTGCACCTGCACGTGCGCGAACTGGATGGCAAGGGCAGCAAGCGCCTGTCCAAGTTCAATGAGCTGATCGCCGGCGTGCGCGCCCGCGTGCCGGACATGATCATCCAGGTCGGCGGCTCGATCTCGTTCGCGCCGGAAGACGACGGCCAGGCCGCCAAGTGGCTCAGCGACGACACCCGCCACATGCTGGCCGACCTGGACCCGAAACCGGACCAGGTGACGGTGGCGATCAACACCACCCAGATGAACATCATGGAGCTGCTGTATCCGGAATACCTGGCCGGCACTTCGCTGGCCTCGCCGATGATGCATGCGGCCTACAGCGAAATGACGGTGCCGGCCGGCCCGGCCTGGGTCGAGGAGCACCTGCGCCGCCTGCAGGCGTCCGGCATCCAGCCGCACTTCCAGCTGACCGGCATGCACGCGCTGGAAACGCTGGACCGCCTGGTGCGGCGCGGCGTCTACCGGGGCCCGCTGAACCTGACCTGGATCGGCATCGGCGGCGGCTTCGACGGCCCCAATCCGTTCAACTTCATGGACTTCATCCGCCGCGCGCCGGACGGCGCCTGCATCACGGCCGAATCGCTGCTGAAGAACGTCCTGCCGTTCAACATGATGGCGATGGCGATGGGCTTCCACCCGCGCTGCGGCATCGAGGACACCATCATCGGCCAGCACGGCCAGCGCATGACGTCGGTGGAACAGATCGAGCAATGCGTGCGCGTGGCGCGCGAGCTGGGACGCGAGATCGCCAGCGGCAAGGAAGCGCGCGCCATCTACAAGATCGGCGTGCAGTACAAGGACGCCGAGGAGACGCTGCGCATGAACGGCATGGCGCCGAACCGCGAGCGCGGCCAGAAGAACATCCCGCTGCGGACCTGAGCCATGGCCTTCCATCCCACCTCCGACAGCGGCGGCGACGACGATCCCGGCGTCGCGCGGCCCTATGCCTGGCTGGTGTTCGCGCTGACCTTCGGCCTGCTGATCTCGGACTACATGTCGCGCCAGGTGCTGAACGCGGTGTTCCCGCTGCTGAAAAGCGAGTGGGCGCTGAGCGATGCCCGCCTTGGGCTGTTGAGCGGCATCGTGGCGCTGATGGTCGGCGTGCTGACCTTTCCGCTGTCGCTGCTGGCCGACCGCTGGGGGCGGGTGCGCAGCCTGGCCCTGATGGCCGTGCTGTGGAGCGTGGCCACGCTGGGCTGCGGCCTGGCGCAGGACTACAACCAGATGTTCCTGGCGCGCTTTTTTGTCGGCGTGGGCGAGGCAGCCTATGGTAGCGTGGGCATCGCGGTGGTGCTGTCGGTGTTCCCCAAGCACTTGCGGGCCACGCTGAGCGGCGCCTTCATGGCCGGCGGCATGTTCGGCTCCGTGCTGGGCATGGCGCTGGGCGGCGGCATCGCGGCCTGGCTGGGCTGGCGCTGGTCGTTCGCCGGCATGGCGATCTTCGGCCTGGCACTGGCGCTGCTGTATCCGGTGCTGGTGCGCGAGGCACGCATCGCGCCCAAGCGTTTTGGCGCGGAGGCGGCGACGGAGGCGCGCATGCCGCTGGCCAGCCTGTTCGGCAGCGCCTCGGTGCGCGCGGCCTATGTGGGCAGCGGCCTGCAGCTGTTCGTCGGCGGCGCCTTCATCGTCTGGATGCCCAGCTTTATGAACCGCTATTACGCCATGGACGCGGGGCACGCCGGCGCCGGCGCCGCGCTGGTGGTGCTGGCCAGCGGCGCCGGCATGATCCTGTGCGGCATGCTGAGCGACCGCCTGTGCCGCAACGCGCCGGAACGCAAGATCGCGCTGGCGGTGGGCTATTGCCTGGGCAGCTGCCTGCTGCTCAGCATGGCCTTTGCGCTGCCCGCCGGCGCGGCGCAACTGATGCTGGTCTGCGCCGGCATGTTCTTCGCGGCCGGGACCACCGGGCCGGTGGGCGCCATGGTGGCCAACCTGACGCACCGCTCGATCCACGGCACCGCGTTTGCCACGCTGACGCTGGCGAACAACCTGCTGGGCCTTGCGCCCGGTCCGTTCCTGACCGGCTGGCTGGCCGACCGCTACGGGCTGGATAATGCGTTCCGCTTGGTGCCGCTGGTCAGCCTGGCGGCGGCGCTGGTGTTTGCCTACGCACGGCGCCACTACCTGCGCGACGTCGAACGCGCCGCCGGGCAGGTGCTGAAGGAAGCGGCATGAAACGCGCGCTGCAGGTCGATATCGGCTTCGACTTCATTTGCCCGTGGTGCCTGATCGGACTGCGCCATCTGCAGGCGGCGCTGCGCGCGCTGCGCAACCTGCGGCCCGACGTGGAAGTGCAGCTGCGGTGGCGCGGCGTGCAGCTGCTGCCGCAGGCGCCGGCGCAAGGCTGGCCGTTCCACGAGTTCTACCTGCGCCGGCTGGGCGGCGAAGCGGCGCTGCGCCAGCGCCAAGGCGTGGTGCAAAGCGCCGCCCAGGCGGCCGGCGTGCAGCTCAATTATGGCGCCATCGGCGTGATGCCGAATACGGCCGATGCCCACCGGCTGCTGGAGTTTGCGGACCGCCATGGCAGCGCGGCTCAGCGCGACGCCTTGCTGGAAGGGCTGTTCCGCGGCTACTTCGAGAACGGCGACGACCTGGGCGACAGCGCCGTGCTGCTGGCGCACGGCGCGGCGGTGGGCTTCGCGCGCAGCGAACTGCGGGCCGTGCTGCAGGGCGCCGATATCCCCTATGCCGGCAGCGGCGGCAGCGCCGCCGGCGGCGTGCCCAGTTACTCCATCGGCGGCCGGCTGGCACTGAGCGGCGCGCAGCCGCCGGACGTGATGCTGGCGGCCTTGTTGAATGCACTAGACCGCGACGCCATCCCGGCATGAACTCCCGCATCGAAATCGATCCCGCCCAGCTGCCGGCGGTGGACCGTCACGCCTGGCTGCGGCTGAAGGGACACTGCATCGCGCTGTTCAACGACCGCGGCACCTACTACGCGCTGGACGACAGCTGCCCGCACCAGGGCGCGTCGCTGGGCGGCGGCAAGGTCAGTAACGGCAGCGTGCAATGCCCGGCGCACGGCCTGCGCTTCAACCTGGCGACCGGCTGCATGCTGAATCAACCGGCGGTGAAAGTCGCCACCTATCCGATCCACATTGAACAGGGCAGGGTGTACCTGCAGCTGCCCGACCAGGAAAACCCATGAATACTGCCGTCCTTTCCCGTTCCAACCAGCGCCTGCGCGAACTGGCGCCCGGCTTCGTCACCAGCGCCATGGTGGCTGCCGCCGCCAGCTTTTTATCCGAACATTATGGCGCGCCCGTGATGCTGTTTGCGCTGCTGCTCGGTATGGCGCTGAACTTCCTGTCGGCCGACGGCCAGTGCAAGCCGGGCATCGAATTCACCGCGCGCAGCGTGCTGCGGCTGGGCGTTGCGCTACTGGGTTTGCGCCTGACGCTGGCGCAGATGGCGGCGCTGGGCTGGAAGCCGGTGGTGATGGTGGTGGTCATCGTTACCGTCACCATCCTGCTGTCGATCGTGGTGGCCAAGGCGCTGGGCTTCAACCGCCTGTTTGGCCTCCTGACCGGCGGCGCCACGGCGATCTGCGGCGCCTCGGCCGCGCTGGCGCTGGCCGCCGCGCTGCCGGCCCATCCGCAAAAGGAGAAGGCCACGCTGTTCACGGTGATCGGCGTGTCGGCGCTGTCGACGATGGCGATGATCGCCTATCCGATGGTGTGCCGCTTCTTTGAGCTGTCGCCGCACCAGGCGGGCGTGTTCCTGGGCGGGACCATCCACGACGTGGCGCAGGTGGTGGGCGCCGGCTACAGCATGTCGCGCGAGACCGGCGACGCCGCCACCGTGGTCAAACTGATGCGGGTCGCCATGCTGCTACCGGTGATCCTGTGCGCCACGCTGGTGACGCGCGCGCAGGGTGCCGAAGGTGCCGACAAGGGCGGCAAGCGCCCGCCGCTGCTGCCCGGCTTCGCGATCGGCTTCCTGGTGCTGGCCGCGATCAACAGCACCGGCTGGGTGCCGCCGCCGGTACAGCAGTTGGGCAATGATTTATCGCGCTGGGCGCTGACCATCGCCATCAGCGCGCTGGGCATGAAGACCCAGCTGAAGGAACTGGCCGCGGTGGGCTTCAAGCCGATCGCGCTGATGGTGGGCGAGACCGTGTTCCTGGCCGCCCTGGTCATGTTGATGCTGCACTGGGGCGTGTGACGCCGCCAAGGACACCGATTTTTAACCACCGAAGGAACGCAATGAAGAGACTTATCCTGGCCAGCGCAGTGCTGGCCGCCTGCGGCGCAGTCCATGCCGGCGATGTCACCGTCAGCGGCTTCGGCACGATGGGCGTGGCCAAGAGCGATACCGACGCCGCGCAGTTCGTGCGGTACAACCAGGCCGAGGGCATAGGCGACCACGCCCGCATCGGCCTCGATACCAACCTGGGCCTGCAGGCCAGCTATGCGGTTGACGATCGCCTGTCCGCCACCGTGCAGGTACTGAGCCGCAAGAACACCAGTCCGACCTTCACCACCGACCTGACCTGGGCCTTCCTCAAGTACAAGGTCAGCGACGAGCTGAATGTGCGCGTGGGCCGCGTGGCGCTGCCGATCTTCATGATCTCGGACTACCAGAACGTCGGCTACGCCAACACCATGATGCGGCCGCCGGTGGAAATGTATGCGCAGGCGCCGATCGAAGCGGGCGACGGCATCGACTTCAACTACCAGCACGCGCTGGGCGACACCAACCTGAGCGCGCAGGGCGTGCTGGGCGTCAGCCGCGGCAAGCTGTTCCTGGTCAGCACCGGCTCGGTGGCGACCTACCGCGCGCCGGTGCACGGCATCAGCGTGTCGGCCGAACATGGCCCGCTGACGGTGCGCGCGGCCTGGCTGGGCGCCACCATGAGCAGCAACGACATCGCGCCGATCAACACGCTGGTGGCGACCCTGGGCGCGCTGGGCTACGGCCAGCTGGGCCAGGACATCACGGTCGCCAGCGGCAAGAAGGTCAGCTTTGCCGCGCTGGGCGCGACGCTGGACTGGAACAACCTGCTGGTGCAGACCGAATATGGCCAGCGCCGCGCGCGCGACAAGGTCTACATCCCGGACACCAATTCCTGGTACGCGATGCTGGGCTACCGCATCGGCAAGGTGGTGCCGTACTACAGCCACGCGGTGGCCAAGGGCGCGGGCAGCTCGGTCACGCTGCCGGCCAGCTTCCCGGCCAGCGGCGCGCTGTCGGCCGTGGTGCGCGGCGCGCTGACGGCGCCCGAGCAGAGTTCGGACACGCTGGGCCTGCGCTGGGACTTCGCCAAGTCGGTCGACCTGAAGCTGCAGCTCGACCGCGTCCATCCGCACGTGCGCAACGGCATGCTGATCTACGGCCCGGCCACCGGCCTGGGCAGCGTCACCGTGGCCGGCGCCACGCTCGATTTCGTCTTCTGAGGAGCACCATGAACAAGCTGATTATTCCGACCATGCTGTGCCTGGCTTTCGTGGCCGGTGCGGCGCAGGCCGAGACCGTGGTCATCGTCAACAAGGCCAATCCGGCCAGCCGCATGTTCTCCGAGCAGGCCGCCCAATTCTTCCTGGGGAAGTCGAACATGTTCACGCCGGTCGACCAGGCCGAAGGCTCGGCGATCCGGGCCGAGTTCTATCACAAGGTGGCGGAGAAGGACACGGCGCAGGTCAAGGCGATCTGGTCCAAGCTGGTATTTACCGGCAAGGCGGTCGCGCCCAAGGAGTTCGCTTCGAACGCCGAAATCAAGAAGGCGGTCGCGGCCGATCCGAAAGCCATCGGCTACATCGACAAGGCGGCACTGGACGATAGCGTCAAGGCGATCCTGACGCTGCCGTAAAGCCCTAGGCCGGCGCCAGGTAGGGCTTGCCGTTGGCGCCGCGCCAGGCGGCCGGCGTGGCGCCGAACTGGGCGGTGAACCAGCGCGTGAAACTGCTGGGCAGCGAGTAGCCCAGCAGCTCGCCGATGCGCGTCAGCGAGTAGCTGGGATTGTTCATGTAGCGCTGCACCAGGTCGCGCCGCACCTCGTTGATCAGGTCGCTAAAATTGGCTTCGCCTTCCTCCAGCCGGCGCTGCAGCGTGCGCACATTCATGCCCAGCGCCTGGGCGATCTGCTCGATGGTGGCGCGCCCCATCGGCAGCAGCAGGTAGATCGCCTTCCGCACTTCAAACACCACCGAAGCTTCCCCCGGCGCCGGCAGCGAATCGATGAAACGCCGCGCGTAGCGCGCCATGGCCGGATCGGCGTTGGGATTGGGTGCGTCGAACGCGGCCGCGGGACAGGCGATGCCGTTGAACTCGGCGCCGAAATTGACCTGGCAGCCGAACACGCGGCGATGGATGCGGGTATCGTCCGGCGCGTCGTGGGTGAAGTTGACGCTGACCGGGCGCCACGCCGGCCCCAGCAGGCTGGCACACAGGCGCGCCATCACGCCGACGGCCAGCTCGGTGGCCTGGCGGCAGGCCAGCGGCGTTTCCGTGACCACCTCTTCGCGAATGATGACCAGCTCGCCGGCCTGTTCGACAAAGATGGCCAGCGCGCGGTTCAGCAGGTGGCGGTATTGGACCGTCACTTGCAGTGCGTCGCGCAGCGTGGGTTGGTGGGTCAGCAGCAGGGCGACCGCGCCCAGGTCGGAGAACTGGCGCGATTCGGCCATGCGCAGGCCCAAGGTGGGGCAATTGCTCAGGGCCGCGGCCTGCTCCAGCAGCTGGACGGCGGAGCGCACCGGAATCGAATGGTCCGGGTCTTCCAGCATCTTCGTGCTTAAGCCGACCTTGGCCAGTTCCGCTTGGGGATTCAGGCCGAGGTGCTGGGCTACTTCCAGAAAGTTGGTGAGAACGCCAGCGCGGACCAGTGTAGACATTACAAGCGATTCCTTTTCAGACAGGCGTAGCGATTGTAGCTGCAACGGTCGGGAAATGAAATGGAATCAAGCGCCGGCCGGGGCCGGCGCTTCGTAGGGGCATGGAGCGTGTGGTATCAAGCCTGGCGGCGGGCCTTGCGGCGGCTGCTCCAGCCCAGCATGGCCAGGCCGGCGGCCAGCATGGCATAGGTCTCTGGTTCCGGCACGGCTTCGATCACGCCGTACTTGGGACCGGAGTAGTCGCTGTTGTTGGCCAGGTCGTTCCAGGTGCCGTTGGTGTAGGTGTGGGCATAGTCCTCGCCGCCGAAATTGTTCGGCTCGCCGCTGGACCAGTTGGTGTAGGTGACGGCGCTGCCGTTGGTCCAGGCAAAGTCGGTCGGGTTGGGACCGAAGCGCTGGAAGCCGATCCACAGCGAGTGCTGGGTGCCAAAGGTGGCGATCAGGAAGTCGTTCTCGGCCTGGCTGTTGACAGCCACCAAGTGGGCGCCCATGGCGACGGCGGCCGCTTCGGCGTCGGTCCAGCTGCTGGCGTTCAGTTCGATGTAATGATGGCCGCCGAAATCGCCGGTGACACCGGTGGGCGTGACGGCCTGGGCGGAAGCGGCTGCCAGCATCAGGGCGGACAGCGCGAGGGGTTTGAGCAGGGACATTGGTGACTCCTTATTCTAGTTAATGGATGGAGCTGCGGGTACCAGGTGCGACGATGGAATAATGATAATAAATTGTCGTTTTTATATCGTCAAGTGCTTTTGAACAGCTGTTGCTGCCCGGCCGCAGTGGCCTGTGAGGCGAATTCGTCCCGGATCGAACGGCCGGGCGCCAAGCTGGCTTACAATACGGGTTTGCTTGCTTACTGAATCCCAAGTTATGTCTAACGCGCAACCTGCCGTCGTCACCCAGTCGGCCTATCTCACCCTGCATTACCGCCTGGCCTCGCTGGACGGCACCGATATCGTCACCACCTTCAACGGCAATCCGGCCACGCTGATGCTGGGCCAGGGCCAGCTGGCGCCGGTGCTGGAAGAACTGCTGATCGGCCTGCCGGAAGGCACGCACAAGACCTTCGAGCTGGCGCCGGGCGTCGGCTTCGGCCCGCGCAATCCGGAGCTGATCCAGAAGGTGTCGCGCGCGACGCTGGACGAGAACTCGGTGCCGGGCGCCGACTACAAGATCGGCGACCTGGTCGATTTCGCCGCACCGGGCGGCGGCCGCTTTGCCGGCATCCTGCGCGAGCTCGGCGAGGAGTCGGCCCTGTTCGACTTCAACCACCCGCTGGCCGGCCAGCCGCTGCGCTTTGAAGTGAACCTCATCTCTGTCCTGTAAAGAACTCCCATGAGCGATAAAGAAATCCTGTTGGCCCAGCCGCGCGGCTTTTGCGCCGGCGTTGACCGCGCCATTGAAATCGTCGAGCGCGCACTGCAGCAGTTCGGCGCGCCGATCTACGTGCGCCACGAAATCGTGCACAACGCCTACGTGGTGGAAGACCTGCGCAACAAGGGCGCGATCTTCATCGAGGACCTGGACGACGTCCCGGCCGGCAATACGCTGGTGTTTTCTGCGCACGGTGTGTCCAAAGCTGTACGGGCCGAAGCAGAAGCGCGCGGCCTGAGCATCTTCGACGCCACCTGCCCGCTGGTGACCAAGGTGCACGTGGAAGTGGCCAAGATGCGCAAGCAGGGTTGCGAAATCGTCATGATCGGCCACGACGGCCATCCGGAAGTCGAAGGCACCATGGGCCA
>Ga0265314_10006561_pt1 | contig 10258 bp, 9 predicted proteins | sample 4126metaG_FD_203106 | JGI IMG/M metagenome (GOLD analysis project Ga0265314, IMG submission 203106) | Rhizosphere microbial communities from Carex aquatilis grown in University of Washington, Seatle, WA, United States - 4-1-26 metaG | ecosystem: Host-associated > Plants > Roots > Rhizosphere >... | reverse complement strand
AAAGGGCGGATTGGCGACCACGAAGTCGAATGTCATCAGGCCGCCGGTCTTGGGATCCTTGAAGTGCGGCGTGGACAGGCTGTTGTCCTGCTCGATCTCGGCGGTCAGGCAGTCGTGCAGGATCATGTTCATGCGCGCCAGGGCCTTGGTGGCGTTGTCCATCTCTTGCCCGTAGATGTCCTTGCTACCCTTGAGCGCGACCATGTCGGCGAAACGTCCGCCCTTGGGAACGGTCAAAAGGTAGTTCTTCTGGCTGTCGGCCTTGTCCGAGACGTACTTCACGAACAGAAGCACCAGCACGTAGTCCTTGTACTGAGAGGCATCCATGCCCCCGCGCAGCTCGTCGCACGACTGCCAGAGAGAGGAGTAAAGCTCGGACTTCTTGATGGCCATGGGTGGCCGCAGTTTATCCGATCGTGCTCCGGACCGCGCCGGAGTCTCCTCGGCCAGTCTTGCCGGACAGGCGAGCTACGCGTCTGGCCGGCGATGCTCTTCGAGGGCGAAGCGCCGCCCGACACCCAGCCTGGCGCTTCGTAGCGATTGGGCTACGACTACTTCGTGCCGCCGTCGATGCCGGCGACTGCATTTTGCAGGCGGCTGGGCAGCCAGGGAGGATAGGTGCCGGTGTATGTCTTGCCTTCGGTGAAGAAGGTAGGCGTGCCTTGGATGCCGAGGCGATTGCCCTCGTCCACGTCGAAGGCGACCGCACGCGGACCTTGCTCGCGCAGGCAGGCTTCGAGCGCCGCGAGGTCGAGGCCGATGTCGCGCGCGATCTCGCTGTTGGGCCGCGCATGCAGCGTGCGTGCTTCGGCGAACAGGTAGTCGTTGGCCTGCCAGAAGCGATCCTGCCGGCCGGCGCACTCGGCAATCATGGCGGCGAAACAGGCATTTTCGTGCATCGGTGCCTTGAGCGATGAATTACAGCTCTGGTCGAGCGGATAGTGGCGGTGCACCAGGCGTAGCTTCGTGGGATAGCGTTCGAGAAGGGTGCGCAACTGCGTGTGGGCCTGGCGGCAGTAGGGGCACTCGTAGTCGCTGTATTCGATCAGGGTGACGGCCGGATTTTCTGCGCCGATGAAATGTCCGCCGCCGGGCTCGATGCCACAGGGCAGGGTGGGGGCGGTGGGGCGCGGGCGACTCGTCTGGGCCGATGCCTTCCAATAGGACGGGTGCGCGGCCATCACGACCCCTGCACAGCCGCCGATGATGGCCAGGGTGACGAGGGCTCGCGTGGTTCGCTGGCGCAGGAAGCGCACGGGTTCGGCCAGGGCGGCGCGCAGGCCGAGGCCGCGGCCGATGAGGAGCGCGCAGCCAAGAATGAGCAGGTTCGCGGCGTAGGTGGCGAGGCACAGGATGCACACCGCCGTCACGAGTAGGGCGGACACGGCGCCCAGGATGGCACTTGAGGTCGCGCAAAAGAAAGCGAGGTAGAGACCGCAGCCTGCGGCTAGCAACGGACGGCGGCTGAAGGCGCCCCAGAGCGAAACCACGGCGGCCAGGCTGTATCCGAAGATGCCCCAGGCCGCCACGGGCACGCCGAAGAGCACGGCGTAGGGGCTGCGGGCGACGATGTCGCAGTTCACTTTGCGGTCGATGGCGCAGAAACTGTGGAAGGTGGGATCGGTGTGGACCTTGAAGTGCAGCTGTTCGAGCAGGATCGACAGCACCAGACCGGCCAGGCAAAAAAGCAGAGCCAGCCACCACGGCCAGCGGGCGGGCGTTGCAGCATCGTCGGAGATCTGCCCTGATTTCATCGAGGCAATACCCCTACCACAACCCGGCGGTTCGGCACAGACACAGGTTCAGCCCAGGTTTGGCGGCGATCAGATGCACACGCGGTTGCGGCCCGAGCGTTTGGCGGCATACATCATTTCGTCGGCGCGCTTCATCAACTGGGCAGCTGTCTCGTCGATTCGAGCCAGTGCTCCGCCGACGGAGATCGTGACGTGGAGAGGCGAGCTTGTGAACTCACGCAGCTCGCTCGCTTCCACCATGGCACGGAATTTCTCGGCCACGACACGCAGCTCTTCTTCGCGCACGTTGGTGATGATTGCGGTGAACTCCTCGCCTCCCCAGCGGGCAATGGTATCGAAGCTGCGGCTGTTCGCCGACAGGGTGCGGGCCACCAGGCGCAGGATCTCGTCGCCCACTTGGTGCCCGGCGCTGTCATTGACCCGCTTGAATCGGTCGATGTCGATCATCAGAACGCCGAAGGGCCAGCCAAAGCGCTCCAGCTCGGCCAGACGCCGATCGAGTTGCAGGTCGAAGTGACGTCGGTTGGGCAGCCGGGTCAGGTCGTCGATCATAGCCAGGTTGGACAGCTCTTGGATCAATTTGTCCTGAAGCTGGTCGACGATGGTGCTGCGAAAGACCTCGACCGCGCCCACCAGACGATTCTGTTGATCGCGGAGCGGAGTGGTCTTGATTTTGACCGGAATGCGATGTCCCAGCTTGTGTTGCAGGAAGGCGTCGGCTTCGATGGGGACGCCGGTGTCCACTGCGCGCTGAAGCGGGCAACCGGTGGTGCACAGCAGGCGGCCGCTTGCATCGATGTGCCCCAGCCATCGATTTCCACAGTGCCCGCCGACCACCTCGCCGCGCCCGAATCCCGTGATTCTCTCGGCGCTGCGATTCCAAATGAGAATGCGCTTGTCGCGGTCGACAAAGTAAACTCCGTCCCCGATTTGGTCGAGAATGCCGTGGTACACGGTCGCGTCGAGCGTGAAGCCCATCTCGGGCTGCACCATCGGCATGCCTGACGGAGTCAGGGAGCCCTCGATGATGACGGAGGCAGGTGTGGCGGGTTGGCTGGCGGTCATGGATAAGTCAGCTTCTTGGTTCTAAGTTTGGTCGTCGCGTGCGATCTCGGCCAGTGGATAAGTTGCGAGCACGTCATGCACTGCTCCTCTTGAATGAAGAGTGCTCTGGTAGAGTTTAAACCAGGCAACCCGAAAGTGCGCGCTCTGATAGTCGCGGTGTCGTGCAAGGAACTGCGCCAACGTGGCGTCTGGCATCTCGGTGAAGCGCGCCAGGGTGAGGTGGGGCGAGAATTCCTGGCCTGCCCGCGCCGCGTCCGGGCCCAGCCCGGCGTCGAGCGCGCGCTTCAGGCAGGCGAGCGGTTCCACGGGCTCTAGGCCGAGCCAGAGCACGCGAGCGCGCTTGCTGGCGCCGCCGGGGAAGACGCCCGCGCCCCGCAGTGCCAGGTCGAACGCTGGAACTTGCACGCGGTCAAGCCGCTCGCGCAGCTCGGCCAGGGCGTCGTCCGGCGTCTGACCCATGAAGCGCAAGGTGATGTGCAGCTGGTGGCTTTTGACCCAGCGGGCCTTGTTGACTTGGGTGCACAAGGCAGCGACCTCTAGCCGCACGGGATCGGGCAAATCGACGGCAAGAAACAGCCGCAGCATGGATCACGCGTTTTCCAGGCGATCCGCGATGGCCAGAAGCGAGTCGATGCTGGACACGTCGTGGGGCAGCAGCGGGACCGTAGTGATCTCCACGCCGGGCGACTCGCCAGACAGTCGATCGAGTTCGCGCTGCTGGGCATGGGCGATCTTGGTCAGATACTGCGCCAGAACCGCGAGCTTGAGGGCGGCGTCCTCCAGTTCGGCGGCAGGGAGATCGCGCATGGCAGGCATCGCGGCGAGCTGCGCGCGCAGAACAGCCTCGGTGCAGGGCAGGGGTTCTTGCAAGGTCCGGTTGGCGATGTAACAGCACAGCGGCGCACCGGTTTCGCGCAGGCGGCGGGCAAAATACAGGGCTTCGTTCACCGCCGCGGTTTCCGGCGTCATGACCAGGATGAAGCCCACATCGGATCGCTTGAGCACCGCTTCGATCTCGCGCGCGCGGCTGAGAAAGCCGCCCAGCACCTCGCGGATGTCGAGCAGAAACGCGCCGAGATCGTCGAGAAACTGGCTGCCCATGAGCTTGCCCGCGCGCCGGATGACCATGGCGCCGCCCAAGCCCAGGCGTTTGAGCGAGAACCGACTCAGGTGCGGGTCCGGGCGCGCGAACCATTGCAGGGCAGGGCTGCCGATGGCCGCGGCCAGGCGCTCGGGGGTTTCCAGGAACTCCAGCGCGTTCGCGGTAGGGGGCGTGTCGAGCACGATGAGGTCGTAGCCGCTGTCGCGGCGAAGTTCGTAGAGCGCGAGGGTGGCTGCGTATTCCTGCGACCCGGTCAGGTTGGTGGTGACGTGGCGGTAGAGCGAATTGGAAAAGATGTGACGGCGCAACTCGGGATCGGACACCTGTTCTTCCACCAAATGCGCGAAGGCGGTGGCAGGATCGACGCGCATGGCGTGCAGCCTGTCGGGCGAGGCGATGCCGAGAGCGGCCGCGGTGTCGGCGCCGATGGCCGTGGGCGTGGGGCCAAGATTCGCCACGCCCAGGGCGTCGGCCAGGCGGGGTGCGGGATCGATGGTGCACACCAGCGTGCGCAGCCCGTTGCGCGCGCCGATCACTCCCAGGGCAGCGGCGGTCGTGGTCTTGCCCACGCCGCCCGGCCCCACGCACACGAGCGTCTTTTTGGTGGCGAGCAGTTTTTTCATCGGCCCACGCGGACCACAAGCGCGGTGACGTTGTCGGGCGCGCCCGCGGCATTGGCCGCGTCGATGAGCGCGTAGCAGGCCGATTCCGCATCCGGTTGCGACAGGATGATGCTGGTGATGTGGTCGTCGGGCACGCATTCCCACAGGCCGTCCGAGCAAAGCAGATAGAGATCGCCGTCGGCGTAGGCGTTCATGTAGACCGTGGGCTCGACGTCCGGCTTGTTGCCGAGAGCACGCGTGATGACATTGCGGTTGACCAGGGCCGCGATCTCCTGCGGCGAGATGGCGGGCTGTGCGTATTTCATCTCCTCGATGATCGAGTGATCGCGGGTCAGCCGCGAGGCAACGCCGCCGCGGATGCGGTAGATGCGCACGTCGCCGGCGTGCGCCGCCACTAGGTGATCTTCGTCCAAGCTCAGCGCCGCGATGGTGGCGCCCATGCGATACCACGCGGGATCCTTGCGCGACTCTTCGCGGATCTTCTGGTTCGCGACCTTCAGCCCGACGCGCAGGAGGTTGACCTGGCGAGAGAAGCGCAGATCCATGGGGAAGGGCCAGGTCTCGGGCGCCGAGGTCCGATGCTCACGACAAAAGGACTCCAGCGTGTCCACGGCGATGTGCGCGGCGATCTCGCCCGCCGAGCGGCCGCCCATGCCGTCGGCCACGACGAAGAGCCGCTCTTCAGGAAAGATGCCGAACACGTCTTCGTTGACCTCGCGCACTTGGCCGGCATGGCTGGTCGCCCCGGCTTCCAGGCGCAGCGAAACCGGGAGAAACTGATGGGACCCGTCGGGTCTGGTTTTGATCGAGGACGGCATTCAGGACTTTGTCAGGGCTTCACGCCAGCGATTGAGAATCCGCTCGCGCTCTGCTGCATCAATGCGAGGCTGGAACGTCGACACGTTCAAGTCTGACGCCTTCCCTGGGTCGCTGTAAAGGCCCAAGCCAAGGGCGGCCAGCCGGCCGGCACCGAGCGCGGTCGATTCGACCATAGCTGGCCGGACGATGTCCGCGCCGAGCAAGTCCGCTTGCATTTGCATGAGTAGATTGTTGGCCGATGCGCCGCCGTCGACGCGCAGGGAGGTGATGGGATGCTCGGCATCGAGCTGCATGGCCAGGGCCAGGTCGACATTTTGTAGGGCCATGGCCTCTAGCGCGGCCCTGGCGATATGGGCAGCGGTGGTGCCGCGCGAGATGCCGCAGATGATTCCGCGCGCCTCGGGCCGCCAGTGGGGCGCGCCCAGGCCAGCCAGCGCCGGCACGATGGTCACGCCGCCCGTGTCGGGTACCGAGGCCGCCAGCGCTTCGATGTCGGCGGCATTCTTGATGATGCCGAGTCCGTCGCGCAGCCACTGCACGAGAGCGCCCGAGACGAAAGCGCTGCCCTCAAGGGCGAAACTAGTACCGCGTGCGGTTTGCCAGGCGACCGTACCCAGCAGCCGGTGTTGCGAAAGGACCGGCTTTTCTCCGACGTTCATGAGCAGGAACGATCCAGTGCCGAAGGTGCACTTGGCTTCGCCGCGCGCGAAGCAACCCTGACCGAAGAGCGCGGCCTGCTGGTCGCCGGCGATGCCGGTAATGGGCGTTCCGTCGGGCAGCCCGGCCACGCCGGAGGTGACGGCCAGGAGTCCCGAGGACGCACACACGCGCGGGAGCAAGGTCATCGGCACATCGAAAAGGCGACATAGCTCCAGACTCCAGTCGAGGCTGGCCAAATCGAGGAGGAGAGTGCGCGAGGCGTTGGTGACGTCCGTGACGTGGCTCTTTCCGCCAGAGAGCCGCCAGACGAGAAAGCTGTCGACCGTGCCGAACGCGATGTCGCCCGCGAGGGCGCGCTGGCGCAGGCCGGGGGTGTCTTCGAGCATCCATGCGATTTTCGTCCCCGAGAAATAGGGATCGAGGAGCAGGCCCGTGGTGCGCTGGATGAGTGGCTCGTGTCCGGCCTCACGCAAGGCCTCGCAGCGCCCCGCCGTTCGCCGATCTTGCCAAACGATGGCGGGCGCCACGGCTCGTCCCGTCGCGCGTTCCCACATCACGACCGTCTCGCGCTGGTTGGTCACGCCGATGCCGGCGATGGTTCCCGCGGGCGCCTGCGCGCGCGCCTTGGCGAAGGCCGTGAGCACCGAATGCCAGATGGCCTCGGGGTCGTGCTCTACCAGGCCCGGCGCGGGATAGCTCTGCGGGATCTCGCACGTGCCCTTGCCCTGGATGTGCATGGTTGGGTCGAGCAGAAGGACCGTGGTGCCGGTGGTGCCTTGGTCGATGGCCAGGATGAGTTGTTCGGTCATGGGGCTTTCTCCGACTGCGCGTGCGCCGCGGGTTTCGCGTGCGCCGCCAGGAAGTGCGCGACCGCTTCGCCAAGCCGGGCGCGCTCGACATCCACGGCCACCAGGTGTCCCGAGCGCGGCAACCACAGCCGCTCGACCACATCGGAGGCGATGCTGCCCGCCAGCTCGAAGGAAGCGTGCAGGGGAACGGTTCGATCGCGTTCGCCGTGCGCCACCAGCGTGGGTTGACGGATGAAGGTGAGATCGCGGCGGACCACCTCGGCAAGCTCGATCAGCTGGACGATTCCCGCAAGTGGCATTTCGGTCAGCGCTGGATTTTCCGCACGCACGTTGCCGTCGGTGACGTCGCTGCCGTCGCTCTTGCGAATCGTGGCCAGCGGCCCGCGGCGAAGGAAGGCCGGCAAATGGGACCAGGCGCGGACCAAGGCGACCTGGCTGTCGCGCAGGCGGAGAGGTGCCGACATGACCACCAGTGCCGCGACGTTGTGGGGGTGCAGGTGAGCGAGACGCAGGGCCAAAAGACCTCCCATCGAAAATCCGGCAACAGCCACCGGCCGATGGCCCGAGGCCGCGCGCAGCTCGTCGAAGGCAGCCTCGGCCGAAGCCAGCCAGTCCTGCCAGCACGTGTTCGCCAGCGCCGCAGCGCTCTCGCCATGGCCGGCCAGCATAGGCGCCGACACCGAAAAACCCACGCCCGCTAGGCCGCGCGCCAGGGGCGCCACTTCGTAGGGTGTGCCGGTGAATCCGTGCAAACACAGCACCGCTGGCCCGTCGCAGGGCAAGAAGACGGGCGACTTGTCGCCGCTGCCGGGCACGTGCATCGGGGTCACGAGACCGCAATCATAGTCGGCGTCAGGCGGTCAGGGAAGGTCCGGAACTTGCCTTCAGGAAAGTCAACGTCAGGGATCGCGTTTCGTTGGATTCGTTTCATGACCCGTACCGCGAAGGATTGTCCGGGGATAGGCGAGACGCTCAGACGTGTGGCCTGCCGTCCGCCTCGCGCTATGATCGCGTCGTTGAAGTCGAAAACCGCTCAGGCTGTGATCCTATTTGCAGCCGTCTTGGGCAGTGGGGCGCCTGCGGGGGCTGACGCTCTTTCTCCCGGTCGGGCGCTTGCGGCGCGCGCGCTCGGCATGTCCGAACTTGAACGCGTGCGCTTGCTCTCGGCACTGCCGGTGGGCGAGCGCGAGCTGTTCTTTCGCTCACTGAGCGTGGCAGAAATCGTCGAGCTCGGCCGCCGGTCGCTTGCTGGCCTCGGCATCTACCAGGCCCGCGCCACTCGTGAGGAGCGCGTCCACGGCCGACTCTGTGGTCCCGACATCGTCGAAGTGACCGTGCGTGAGAAGCCGCGCGCGGTGGTGCTGGCCTTCGTTGGCGGGGAGCACAAGGGACGGCGTGCGCTCTACAACGTCCTTCTGCGACCGCGCGAAATGCTTGCACGCGAATCGGGTCTGCTTGGCATCTTCACCATGTGGCTTTCTCTCGATAGCAGCCTGGTCAGGCGATACACCAACCACACCATCGCCGAGGTCGGATTCGGCGCCATGATGGACATCGTTCAGGCGGAGCAGGAAAAGGCTGCCTCGGCGGGCGGCTATCGTCGCAGCGACGAAGGTTTGGACGGGCGCGGGCTGTACTGCATGTTCTTCGAAGCGCCGGCCGGGGCAAAGGGCCTGTACGCAACCCGGCTGCGCTACTGTGTCGATGGCAAGCTGGGGCTGCCGATGAAGATCGAGGTGTTCGACGACAAGGGACGGCGCGAGTACGTCGAGTACCACGACCTGCAGGCCCGCCTTCCAGTGAATGAGGAATTCTTCACGCCCCAAGGGGCCGGCCTGTAGGGTGTGATCCCCGACCAGGGTCGTTTCGAGTCGGCCTCAACGTCCGGAATTCGGACGATTCTGCAGGTTCAAGTACCCTGGACCGGGTCCAGGCGCCGCGAGAGCTTCCAACTGCCCGGTCAGACCACCACGATCACGGTCAAAGAGTTGACCAGCGACGGTGGTATTCGCGTACACGTGGAATACTAGTTGGCCTTGGAGCCCTGCTCAGCGCTGCAATCATGGCATTGCGGACGAGGGTCAGCATGATTGCCTCATGCTGCGGAAGCACGTCGGTGGCGTGGCAGCTTGGCAATGTTGCGCGTCCTTGCGGCCGGCCGCGCCTTAAGCCGAACAATAGTCCGGGTAGGCCGGTTGCGCGACAGATCGTGGACGGTTTGCAGGTTCATCCAGAACTCGGGCGTGGTCCCAAAGGCACCCGCAAAGAGCCACGCCGTGTCGGGCGTGATCCCGCGCTTGCCCTTCACGATCTCGTTGATGCGCTGGACGGGAATGCCCAACTTGGCGGCGAGTTCGGTCTGGGGGATACCCAGTTCCGCAAGGAACTCGTCGCGCAGAACCTCGCCGGGATGGGTTGCTGTTCGGTTGTTTGGAATCATGTCATCTCCCCTAGTGGTAGTCGGTCAGTCGAACATCAAGTGCAGAGCTGTCGTTCCACCGAAAGACGATTCGCCATTGGTCATTGACTCGGATGCTCCAGAAACCCGCCAGACTGCCGCTCAGCTTTTCAAAATGATTCGACGGCGGGGCACGGAGGTCATTGACATCGGCGGCACCATTCAACAAATCGAGCTTTCGTAGGGCACGTGGCCGCAGGTTGGCGGGAAAGCGACGAACCCTGGCCGACTCGCTCCCATGAAAGAGATCTCCCGTGGCATCGTCGCCAAAATTCGCGATCACGCCCTAACTGTATCGCTATCACGGTATCCGTGCAAGGCGGAATCGTGCGACTGGCGTTCGGGGGATTTGTCGAGAAGTACCGTGATGCCTTCATGCGCCCTGCGCCGAGGCGATCGGGGCCGACTTGATGCGGTCTGGCAGGGTTCTTCGACGCTCAGAAAGCCACTTCGATTCGCTCGATTCGCCTATGGCCAATGTCTTCGCTCACAGCACGGCTACGGGTCCGGTATCACGTAACTGCCCCAGCAGGTGACGTAACCGTTCGGACGCAGACCGCAGGCCGCTGCGATCTGGATGAAAGGGCCGGCGGGTGGCCGGATGGCTGCTTGGATCGAAGTATCGCCCCAGCATCGCACGTTTCCGTCCGTGGCCAGTGCGCACGCCTGATCGTAGCCTGCGGCAATCTGCGTGAAGGAGCCGGAGGGCGGAGCCATCTGCACCGAGGAACCGATGGACCAGCACGCGATAGCACCGTCGGTCTCGATTCCGCAGAACTGATCCGAGTCTGCGCTGATCGCGGCAAACGATGCCTTGGGGGGAATGGGGTTCACGCCATATCGGTCCGCTCCCCAACACACGACGCTGCCGTCCAGTCGTCTCCCGCATTCTAAGTATGCAGCTGCCGCGATGGAGGTGTACGGGCCGCTTGGCGGATAGAGTATCTCGCGATAGTAATCATTTGCGG
>Ga0265314_10006560_pt1 | contig 10262 bp, 14 predicted proteins | sample 4126metaG_FD_203106 | JGI IMG/M metagenome (GOLD analysis project Ga0265314, IMG submission 203106) | Rhizosphere microbial communities from Carex aquatilis grown in University of Washington, Seatle, WA, United States - 4-1-26 metaG | ecosystem: Host-associated > Plants > Roots > Rhizosphere >... | reverse complement strand
TGGTGCGGGAGACGCCGGTGGGTCACGAAGTAAAGCTGGATATTTTCCGCGGCGGCGCGGCGCTGACGATCGTCGCCAAAGTCGGCGAGCATCCGCAGGTTCCGGGAATACCGGACGGGATCAGCTTCCGCATGCCGGATGTTCCGCGCGTGATTGTGGGGCTGCGGAGTCCCATGCTAGGCGTAGAAGCGGAATCAGTGGACGGACAACTGGCGCAGTATTTCGGCGTGAGCGACGGCGTGCTGGTGCGCACCGTGATGAAGGGCTCGGCCGCGGAAAAGGCCGGGGTGAAGGCGGGCGACGTAATCTTCAAAATTGACGATGTGAAGGTGGCGACGCCCGCGGAGATCTCGGCGCGGCTGCGGGCGGCGCACGGGAAACCGATTCCTGTGGCGCTCATGCGTGAGCGCAAGGAAATGAGCTTGACGGTGGAAGCTCCGGAAGCGCCTCGGCTGGGACGCGCGGAGCCGGCTCACGTAGATCAGCAGTAAGAACTAAACTCCGCGTGGTTTGGGCCAGCGTTTTTCCATGTAGGCGCGCAGGCGCAGAATGGCTTGGGATTTCAGCTGCGAGATGCGCGATTCGTGCAGGTGCAGGATTTTCGAGATCTCGCGCAGCGTTAGCTCCTCGTGATAGTAGAGATTGAGGACGGTTTTCTCTACTTCCGGCATTTTGGTGATGGCCATGGCGAGGAGTTTCTTCAACTCGCTGCGTTCGAGGAGGCGCGAAGGCCAATCCTCTTCATCGTCGGAGATGAAGTTCAGCAGATCGCGGCTGTCTTCGTCTTCTGACGCGCTTTCAAAACTCCCCAGATTCAGGCCGCGGATTTCCACCAGCCATTCGTGATATTCCTCCAGCGCGAGGCCGAGCTCATCGGCGATTTCTTCTTCGGTGGGCGAGCGTTGCAGGCGATGCTCAGCCGATAGAATGGCGGCCTCGATTTGTTTGGAGCGGCGGCGCTGCTGGCGCGGGGCCCAGTCGAGTCCACGGAGGCCGTCGAGGATCGCGCCGCGGATTTTGTACTCGGCATAGGTCTTGAGCTTGACGTTGTGCGAGGCGTCGAAGCGGTCAATGGCGGCGATCAGGCCGACGACTCCGGTGGATACCAGATCGTCCAGGCTAACGCTCTCCGGCAAGCGCTGATGGATGCGGCGGGCGATCAGGCGCACTTGTGGGAGATGCTCTAAGATGAGCTGCTCGCGCAGTTCGGCCGAGAGGCCCGCCGGGTTCCGGCAAGCGCCGGACTTCGTTGCAGGCGCGATTTCCCGATCCACCGCCGGCTTCATGACACAGCCCCTTGGAGCTGAACTCGTCCCAGATTGACAACCATTACGGGATCGTGTCTTATCGGCACGGATCGTAGTGGAAATGAAGTTTCTCGCTTCTGTTCCTTATATTGGCGCGGGACTACGACGAAAATCGTAGACCTTACGGGTACCGAAAGAGGATGAATTCGCTGTGCATTTGCCATGTCGCACGCTAGAGGTGCACACGGGCAGCCAACGAGGGCGGATAAGAGGGAGGATCTTTCTGACGGGTGGGCTTGGAAAAAAAGCGGCCCGCGCGGAGGAGTACGCGGGCCGCTGGTGGGGGAGTTACTTTTCGGCGCGGAGATTGTTAGTCACCGAAAAGACTCCGGAGACGCGATTGGCGGCCATGAAGGCGAACTGCCGATCGGCGTTATTGAGCACGACGCCGTCGAGCGTGACGTGGCCGTTCTTCACGATGATGCGAATGTCAGGTTGCACGCCCTGAAAGTATTTACCGAGGGAGGCTGTTCGCAGCAAAGTGCGCAGCGTTTGCACGCGGATCTGGTCATCGAAGTTCGAGAGCGGCAGCACCTCAATGTTGTTCTCGACGCGCGTAATGCCCTCGACGCCTTTTACGGCCTGCTCCAGATTGTGTTTATCGACCGGCTGGGTGACTTCACCGGAAAGCGTTACGACGCCGTTCTCAACCTGCCAGGAGGGGTTATCGAACACTCCGATGTAAGGGACCATCAGGATCTCATGCCGCACCTGATCCTCTATGCTGCGGGGATGCGAGGTGGGCCCGGCGAACAGAGCGGCGCTCATCACGACGCCTGCGACGCCTATCGTTAGTTTTTTTATTATTGTTTTTGGTGTCTTCATGGCTGTCTCCTTCACACTTGGTTGGACGCTCGGGTGAGGCGGAAGTTGCAGGAGTTGGGGCCCAAGAAGGCGGCAACTTTTAGGCGGATTGGCGCGTCTAAACAGAGTGCTGGACGAATGGCATTTGACGCGGGTGCGTCATTGTGTATAATTCATCCATGCGCTTACTCGTTGTGTCACTTGCGTTAGTGTTGTCTTTGTCTCTCTCCGCCCAGGAAGAGAAGAAAAAGGGACCGAGTCCGTTCGCGAATCCCAAGAATCTGAAAGTGCTCCCGACCGAAGGGTTGCAGCCGACTATGGCCGCGTTCCGCGTGGGTTTGGGAGTGATGTGCGTCTACTGCCATGTGCAGGGCGATTTCGCGAGCGATGACAACCCCAAGAAGAACATCGCGCGCGCGATGATCCGTATGGCGGCTGACATCAATTCGAAGTTCCCGGATGGCAAGGCTCACGTGAGCTGCTACACCTGCCATCGCGGCGCTGAAGAGCCGATCATGGCTCCTCCGGCGCAGTAGGAACTTTTTCGCGTCTTTTCTCTCGCGACCGGTGTGACTGCACCGGTCGCGTTTGTGCGTCTGTTAACCTGATCCCATGCCTTTCGACGGATTGCGCGTCCTTGCGCTCGAAAGCCGTCGCGCTGCCGAAATCGAAACTCTGATACGTTTGCAAGGCGGCGTTCCTTTGGTGGCTCCGTCGATGCGGGAAGTGCCGCTCGAGCAGAATGCGGCGGCGCTGGCATTTGCCGAGGACCTGTTTCAAGGCAAGTTAGACATGATCATTTTGCTGACGGGCGTGGGGACTCGTCTGCTCAATCAGGTGATCGAGACGCGCTGGCCGGCGGGAGCGTTCGCGGAGGCGCTGCGCGGGACCGCGGTTGTGGCGCGCGGACCGAAACCGATGGCGGTGATGCGGGAATGGGGCGTGCCGGTGGCGGTTGTTGTCCCGGAACCGAATACCTGGCGCGAGATCCTGGCGGCTACCGAAGGGCGGGCGGAGAAGCGCGTGGCGGTGCAGGAATATGGGCGTCCTAGCGAAGAGCTGACGGACGGATTGCGGGCGCGCGGCGCTGAAGTGACGTCAGTCCAGGTTTATCAATGGGCCTTGCCGGAGGACGTGGGGCCCTTGCAGGAAGCAGTGCGGCGGCTGGCGGCGGGAGAGATCGATGTGCTGCTGGTGACGTCGTCGGCGCAGGTGGAGCACTTGTTGAAAGTCGCTGCGGACGTGGGTCTCGAAGACGAGGTGCGCAAGGCTTGCGGGCGTGTGGTGATGGCGTCGATCGGGCCGACGACAAGTGAGACGCTGGCGGAATTGGGGTTCCGTGCGGACTTCGAGCCGAGCCATCCTAAGATGGGTCTGCTGGTGAATGAGAGCGCACGCGAAGCCCGGCGGCTTCTACAATCGAAGTAGTGAAACGGCGGGATAACTTCATGGCGGCTGCGGCGCGCTACACGGCTGTGGCAATGACGCTGCCTGCGGCGACGTTCGCTGGCTACGCGATGGGTTACGGGCTGGATCTGTGGCTGCACACCACTTACCTGAAGATCGTATTCTTGATCCTGGGGATTCTCGGCGGGTTCGTACAGTTGATCAGCCAGTTGATGCGCGACATGGGCTCTAAGCCGAAATGATTGAACTCTCGATTAATAGAATCACTCGCATCGCGATTGTGCTGGGAGTGATCGGCATTGCCGTGGCGTTGGGACTGCGCGGATGGCGCGATGCGCTGGGGTTCCTGGTGGGAGCGGGGCTGTCGCTGGTCACGGTCAGGTCATGGTTCAAACTGGCGGACGCGGTGGGGGCTTCGGGGAAGCTACCAGGGGCCGGATCGGTGGTGTTTTTGGTGGCGCGGTATCTGCTGATCGCGGGGGCTGTGTATGCTACCATATACGTTTTACGAAGCAGTCCGGCGGTCCTGATTATGGGGCTGCTGGTATCTTTCTTCGCGGTGGTGCTCGAACTTCTGTTTGGGCTCAGCGTCTCCAAGTAAGACCAAATTTATATGGAAAACGAGCTGGGGCTTACAGCCCTGTTCAATCAGTACCTAGCCGGTCCGGGGAATGCTTTGCGGCATCTTATTGGGTTGTCGGGCCCGACCGAGCGGCCGTGGGACAACTCGGTTGTGATGGAAATTTTGGTGGTGGCGCTGCTGGTGGTTACGGTGGCGATTCTGCGGTCGCAACTGTCCGTCGATAAACCGGGGAAGCTGCAGCATATTTTTGAGATGCTGCATGAGTTCTTCACGACTACGGTTCACGAAGTCGGCATTCATCACGGCGAGAAATACATTCCGTTTATCGGAATGCTGTTCATTTTTGTTTTGAGCTTGAATCTGATCGGTATCGTACCTGCGTTTGAATCGCCGACTATGTCGCCGTGGGTTCCCGCGGGTCTCGCGATCGTTACTTTCATTTACTTCAACGCGGCAGGTTTCGCGGCGCAGGGCATTAAGTACGTGGCGCACTTCGCCGGCCCGGTGCGCTTTCCCCATCCTGTCGCGAACATTGCGATTATTCTTTTCATGCTGCCGATTGAAACCGTCAGCGTGTTTATTCGGCCTCTTTCGCTCACCGTACGTTTGTACGGCAACATGTTTGCGGGCGAGCAGGTGACTAACGTTTTCTTGAGTCTGACCAAGATTGTGATTCCTGTGATCTTCATGGGGCTGCACGTGTTCGTGGCTTTGGTACAGGCTTACGTGTTCTTTTTGCTGGCGACAATTTATATCGCTGGCGCTACCGCTCACGAGGACGAGGCGGCGGCGGATACCATTTAATTCGGCATTTTCACCCGTCAAGTGTGAGCCACCGACCCCCCAGGGCGGACCGGAACCACCTCCTTGGCGGAATTTCATAGAAGGAGTTACACCATGAGCACTTTGAAAGTTTTGGGATTGATGGCACTGTTTCTTTTAGTCGCCGCCAGTCCGGTGTTCGCTCAGGGCACTGCGGGATCGGGTGTCGGCACGGGCGAGCTGCGGTTTGTGGGCGCGGCGCTCGGCATGGGCATCGCTTCCGGATTGTGCGGGCTCGGCCAGGGCAAAGCGGTTTCGGGCGCGGCAGAAGCCGTGGCGCGGAATCCAGGAGCGCGCGCGGGCATTCAGACGCTGCTGGTTCTGGGTCTGGCGTTCATCGAATCGCTGGCGATTTTCACGTTGTTGATCATTTTCGTAAAGTAGTTATTTCGCTGCGGGCGGGTTTTCGGACCCGCCCGGCGGCGGTCCCCTCATGTTTAAGCTGCACGGTATCCTTCCTCCCATCGCTACTCCGTTCGACCATCGTGGTGAGCTTTACAAGGCGAAAGTCCAGCACAATGTCGAGAAGTGGAATCGCACCGGGCTCACGGGCTACGTTGTCTGCGGGTCCACGGGCGAGAGCGTTTATTTAACCACCGAAGAGAAATTGCAGATGTGGGATTGGGTGGCGGAATACGCTGCTTCCGACAAAGTTCTGTTGTGCGGAACGGGCATGGAGAGCGTGCGCGAGACGGTCGCGCTCACCAACGCCGCGGCCGAGCGCGGGTACAAGGCCGCCATGGTACGGACGCCCTTTTACTACAAGAATCTGGTCCACAAGATGGACACGCAGATCCTGTACTTCCGCGCGGTGGCGGATCAGACCAAGATCCCGCTGATGATTTATAACTGGCCGCAGGTGACCGGCGTCGATATTTCTGCTGAAGCCGTGGCGGTGCTTTCGCAGCATCCTAATATTTTTGCGATCAAGGAAAGCTCGGGGAATCTGGAGAAGTGCATCCAGATGGTCCAGGACGTGAAGCCGGGGTTTCAGGTGTTGACGGGCTCCGCTCCCATTCTTGCGCCGTCGCTGGCTGTGGGGTGCGCGGGAGCGGTGCTGGCGTTCGCTAACGTCGCGCCATTCGCTACCGTGAGCATTTGGGAAGCGCATCGCTCGCGCGAGACCGCAGCGGCGATGGACTGGCAGAAGCGGATCTTGCGTGCGGCGCAGTTGGTGACGGTGAAGTACGGCGTGCCGGGGCTGAAGTACGCGATGGACTTGAACGGCTATTACGGCGGTCCGCCGCGGCTGCCGCTTTCGGCGATCGGGCCTGAAGCGAAGCTCGAAATCGAGAAGGCGTTCGACGGGCTCAAGGGCTGAGCACCCACAATCCTTCGAGTTCCTGTTCCGTGACGAGGTGATCGAGGTCGACTAGTTTGCGCGGACGTCCTTTGCCTCTGAGGGAGCCGCTGCGCAGGTCGCGATCGCGGTAAACGACCACATCTGAGATGCGGTCCGCGACAAAGCCTGCGAGCTTGCCGGCGGTCAATTCCAGGATCACGATTTTGGGCTGGCTGCCTTGGCTCGAGAAGGGCATCTTCAGTTTGCTGCGCAGGTCCATGACGCCGACGATCTGGCCGTTCAGGCTGGTGATGCCGAGCAGGCCGGGGCGCACGCCAGGCATCGGTTCCATGGCGCTCAAGGGCAGAATGCCGCGCACGCGGCCGGCCTCGATGGCGAGATCCTGGCGGGCGACACGGAAGGTCAGGTACGGGCGGGGTCCAGTTCCCACGGAGGGCTTATCGTCGGGGGCGGGCGCTTCGTTAGCGTGTGGTGAGTTCGCGGAACTGGTCTTCGTCGAAGCCTAAGGCGATCTTCGAACCTTGGACTAAGATCGGACGGCGAATGAGATTGGGATATTGCGACATCAGTTTGATCGCTTCGGCGCGCGAGGGCGGATTGGTTTTCATCTTGCGCTCGCGGTAAAGCTCGTTGCGAAAGTTTAAGAACTTCAGGTAGTCGCGCGTGCCGATGAGGGCGTCGAGATCCTTTTCAGTTAAGCCCTGGTTGAGATCGATCTCTTGCACCTTTACGTCTTGTTCCTGGAGCCACTTTTTGGCTTTGCGGCAGGTGGAACAGGTGGGCTTCTGGTAGAACTTCATCTAGAACTTTTTCAATTCTTCGACGACGGCGGTGATGCCGCGCTTGCGGTAGATCTGGACTAAGCGCTGTTCTTCGGGCGAGGGGCCGACGACACGGCGCAGGACCGGATCGTCTAACTCCGGACGACTGGGAATCCACATGGTCCCGTCGCTGAATTCGACGCTGGAGACAAAGCCGGTCATGCTTTCGACGGACGTGCGGGGGTCGAAACGCAGCGAGGCGTCGGGAAGAATTTGGCTGGAACTGCTGGGCGGCAGGCGCATTTCAGAAGGCATGGAAGCGGCCAGGAATTCGTGACCTTGGGAATCGCGCACGATCCAGCCCATTTCTAGATAGCGGATGACGCGCGGGGAGCGGTTGTGGACGACGAGCTTGGGCGCGCGCGCTTCGTTGCCGGCGATGTGGGCAATGCCGCCCATGGGCTCGACGGGGGCGTCGGGGAACTGCAGGAACGCGAACTGCATGTCGTGTTCGCCGTCGGTGTTGGTCGCGCGGCCGCGCACCATTTCGACGCCGTACTGCGGGCGGTCACCGTCGCGGGCCAGGCTCGACAGCATTTCTTTCTGCAAGCCATCGCGGCCGGATTGATCGAGCAGCGCTTTGAAGAACTGGCGGTCGCGGCGGGCTTCAAGCTCCCACACCATCATGGTGCGGCGCGAATGCAGTTTGTCGGGGCCGTAGAAGTTGAGGTCGTCAAAGAGCACGCCGTCGAGGCTGACTTCGACCATGGGGCTCGCGCCGGCGCCGATAGGGCGCAGCAGGTGCAAGTCACCGCGAACCGAAAATGTTTCGCCGGGGGCGACGTCGAGGCTGGGAACGGAGATGGAACCCTTGCCACCGGGAGTCGCTTCCTGGGCGAGAACCGTGAGCGTGATGCCGCGGATGCGGCGCTGACTGGCATTGCGCAGGGAGAGCGCCACGCGCACGTCGATGGCATAAGCGCCGCCGCGCACGGTAGCGGCCGAGCCGCCCCACTCGTCGCCCGCGAGCGAGATGGGGGCGTCGTGCGGGAAATCGATTTTGTGCGCCAGATTCTGCTGCTGGCCGAACTGAGCTAGGGCCACGGCTCCGGCGCTCAAAAACAAAAGAACTCTATTGCGCATACACGCCTGTGATGGTCACTTGACCGGTGTCGGCATCGATATAGCGGGCGCGCGCCGAGCCTTGCACGCTCAGGCTCACGCTGACCGGCCGCTCCTGCCCTTGCGACATGCCGAGCGTGCCGCCGTTCTGCTGCAACTGAATTCCGGCGGCGGAAACTTGGACGGTCGGGCCCGAGTCTTCGAGCGCGCGAATGCCGCCCCGCCAGGGACGCGCTTGGGCGATCTTCTGGACCACATGGCCTAGAGCTGCCGTCTCGGCCTGCGGCATGTTCAGCCACCAGGCGCTGACCAGGAGCGCCGTGACTCCAGCGAACGCGGCGGCGACGCGCCATCCCGGAGCCAAAGTCGGCTTGCGGACTCGCGGGGCTACGCATTCTCCGGCTTCAAGACCGACGCGTACGTTGGCGGACATTTCCGCGGCGAGGCGGTCCCAATTCACTCCGGCGGGCATTTCGGCGGCGAGGCTGCGCACGGATTCGCGATCGGCGCGGAAGGCTTCGACCCAACTGCGGCAATGATCGCAGCTAGAAAAGTGCAGGCGCAGCATGGGGCGGCGCCACAGCGGCAGATCGCCTGAGGAGTAGAGCGCCAAGTCGGCTTGCAAGGGGTGCGTCATGCGATACCCCGCTTCTGCAAGCGCGAGAAATGTTTTCGTAGTTTCACGCGCGCGTTGGCGATGTGTGAGCGAACGGTCGCTTTGGAGCAATGCAACCGCGCGGCGACTTCTTCGGCCGGCAAGTCTTCTACGTCGCGCAGCAGCAGGGCAGTGCGCTCGCGCTCGGTCAAAATATCCAGTCCCGATTGCAGGTACTCGCGGCGCTCGACTCTGAGGACCATTTGTTCGGGGCTCTCCAGGGCGGAGACGGCCACCGGTTCTGGCATTTCGTCGAGCTCAGAAAAACTGACGCGTCCGGCGCGGCGCAGGAAATCGATGGCTGTGTTGCTGGCGATGCGCGACAGCCAGTGGGCGGCTTTGTCCAGATCCTTGAGCTGATCCTGGCGCTGGAGGGCTTTGATGAAGGCTTCCTGGGTGAGGTCCTGGGCGTCCGAAACGTCGCCTACGATGCGGTAGATCAGCAGGAACACGCGGCGCATGTTCTCGGATACAAAGCGGCTTTGCGCTTCCGAGGCCTGCGTTGCGGCGTCATACCGGGTCTCGCTCATTCGTTCGAAGGCTACCGATAGCGCGCTCATGGCTGGTTTGGGCGTTTTCGCCCCTCACCAACCTGACGATCCAGGCACCTCAAGCGTGCAACCTGAATCTAAACCATCGGCGGCGCTATCCTAATCATATATGAGGCCTGTAGCGATTATTGGCATCGGCAAGACTGCTTTTGGCGCGTTTCCGGACCGCGATCTGCGCTCCCTCGCAGTGGAGGCGGGAGAGAAGTGCCTGGCGGACGCCCATGTAAGTCCTTCACAAGTGGAAGCTTATTATCTGGGGAACTTCGCGGGGCCGTCTTTTGTGGGGCAAAATCATCTGGCTCCTTATATTGCGGGGGCGATGGGGATCACGGGGGTTCCGGCTACGCGCTTTGAGGCGGCTTGCGCATCGAGCGGGTCGGCCTTTTATCATGCGGTTTCGAGCGTGGCGGCGGGGTTGAACGATATCGTACTGGTGGCCGGGGTCGAGAAGATGACTTCGCAGACCACGCCTAAGGTCACCGAAATCCTGGCGGGGGCAGGGGATGCGTCCGGCGAGGTGCGGGCCGGGGCGACGTTTCCGGCGCTCTTCGCGATGATCGCGCGGCGGCATATGTATCAGTACGGCACGACGCGGGAGATGCTGGCTGCCGTCGCGGTGAAGAATCATGAGAACGGGGCCAAGAATCCGCTGGCGCACATGCGGAAGGTGATCACGATGGAGCAGGCGCTGAAGGGCAAGCCGATATCGGAGCCGCTGACGGTGTTCGATTGCTCGCTGATCAGCGACGGGGCGGCGGCGGTGTTGATTGTGCCGCTGGAGCGGGCGTCTGAGTTTACGGACAAACCGGTGAAGGTTATGGGCGTGGCGCAGACTTCGGATTATGTGGCGCTCGATCAGAAGGACGACATCACTACGTTCCGCGCGGTAGTCGCTGCGGCGCAGAAGGCTTACAAGATGGCGGGGGTTACGGCGCAGGACATTCAGT
>Ga0265314_10006559_pt1 | contig 10264 bp, 7 predicted proteins | sample 4126metaG_FD_203106 | JGI IMG/M metagenome (GOLD analysis project Ga0265314, IMG submission 203106) | Rhizosphere microbial communities from Carex aquatilis grown in University of Washington, Seatle, WA, United States - 4-1-26 metaG | ecosystem: Host-associated > Plants > Roots > Rhizosphere >... | reverse complement strand
CATGTAGTTGGTGAGCGCCTCCATCTTGATGTCCGAGCCGGCGTCCCAGCGGAAGTGCCAAAAGCTGCACTTCTCGTTGGTCAGACTCGGATCGACCGCCGCATAATTGAAATACAGCAGTTCCTTGCCGGGATTGCGCCCGTTGTTCTTGGCGACGAAATCCTCCAGCGCGGCGCCAACCGCCGAGCCATTGCCCTGCGTGATGTAACGGATGCCGGCATCGACCGCCTTTTGCGCCTGAATCAGGCTTTCTTGCGGATTGACCTTGTTGTCCATCGGTACGATCTCGACCTTGTGGCCGAGGATGCCGCCCTTGGCGTTGAGCTCGTCGGCAAGGTACTGGAAGGTCTTCAGGCCGCCTTCGCCGACGCTGGCGCCGCCGCCCGACAGCGGATCGATGTAGCCGATCTTGACGGTGTCCTCTGCGGCCGCCGACATGGCGGTCGCGCCGAGCATGGACAGCGCAAACGCCGTCAAGCCAAGCATCTTGCCAAGTATCTTCCCAGATATCTTTCTCATGAATTTCCTCCCTGTTGAACTGACCATGGGCTCCCTTGACGGGGACCCGATTGTTTGACGATGACGATCGCCGCTGATGCCTCGACCGTTCCGCGCGCGCTTCGATGCGAGCCGTGACCAACGATTGAAACGGTCGCCATCGAGAGACGCCCGGTAGATGTCATTGCCGATCGGCTGCGCCCGCAGCGATGTCGGCGCGTGCTCAAGCCGCGCCAATCGGTTCGCCATCCGTGTGGCCCGATTTTCGTCGGTGACCAGACAGCGAGGCCGATCATCTCATCGCGCGTCGGCGTAATTTCTTCGGTGACACGTACTGTGCCGGCCGTTCACCGACATCCGGGCGCAGAACCCGGCGAACATCATCGTCCGCGGTTCTTGTCCCATTCCTCGGCCCGCGCCTGTGAAGACCGCACCCGCGATCTCGCAGCCTTATCTCGGCTTCCTCTCTATCGTTGTTTATTAGCTCACTAGTGAGTGAACATCATATTCACAGGATCTGCGCCCCCGCAAGGCCCTTTCAGGCTCCCCGCTCGGCTTTTCGACGCGCGCAGACGCCATGAAATCCGGCCGCCATAAAGGTCGCCATCCGTTCCTTGACGGCGACGTAGTCACTGGACTTGCACAGGCCGGCCGAGAGCTTGTCGAGGCGCCCGGTTTGCGCAAGCGTGAGCATCAATGCCCCGGTGACGAAGTGATATCCCCAAAAGATGTCTTCTGCCGCGCAGTCCGGCAGCGCCTTCTTGAGCAGATCGATCAGGCGTAAAACCACCGGATCGAAATGCTGATCCATCATTTCGGCGCCCCATTCCGGCGTGTTGGCCACCTGTGCACCCAGCGCGCCGTAATTCCTCCAGCCCTCGCCGCCTTCGATATAGAGATCGAGATCGCTGTCGAGGAACACGCGAAGCGCCCCCTCGACCGAAGGCTTGCCGGCGGTCGCCCTGTCGTATTCATCGAGCAACCTCATGCGACGTTCGCTCGTTATCACCGCGCGCCGTGCGAACACCGCGTCAAACAGCGTCTTCTTGTCCTCAAAATAATAATTGATCAGGGTGTGATGTACGCCGATACGCTTCGCGACGTCCTTTAACGTAACCCCGTGAAGGCCATTTTTGGAAAACAGAAACTCGGCGGTATCGAGTATTTGCTCCATCATATCGGCGCGGCGCTCCGCTTTGGCCGAACCTTGACGCCGGGCGGTTTTTTCGTCGGACAAGCTGAGGTCCTTCCCTGTCTTGACGCATAGCAAGGGGGTAACGACGCATTTTGGACGCGTGGCCGCATTTGGCCAACCGCGCATTTAATCGATCGCGCCCCGGGAAGCCATCATCGTTTCCGGAAAAGGGATCGCCGCCCTACCCCTTGACGTCATACTGCCGGCCGAGATGATCGCCGATCTGCACCGGCATCGCGACGCATTCGGGGTAGCCGGGCTTTGCCGCCGTCGCGGCATCGGCGCCGGCGCGGAATTCCCAGGAATCGCCGCTCCTGAGAACCGAGATGTCGATGCCGTCGGGACAGTCGGCGTGAACCTTCAATTCCGCTTTCGCCATCGCGATCAGTTCGTTTCGGTCTTGACGGGTTTTGTCATCATGGCGGTTCCCTTGCGCAACGCTCGGCTCAGGTTGCCGCGCCGCCGCGCCGCTGTCGAGGGGGTGGCGCGTCAATGAAGGAACGGCTGGCGCATTATCCGTTTTCAAATACTCTGGATTCTTTCTTTGACGCGTTTTCTTCACGCGAACCGGCACCCACTTCGCTCGAAAACGCTATGTCAGCCCTTCTTGACGCCGACGATCCGCGGCAACGAGCCGGTCGGGAACGGGTCGGCCTTCTGCACATCCGGCGGCATCGTCGCTTTCGCGGTCGCATCGGGGAAGCGGGTCTTCATCTCGCGCAGGAAGCCGTCGAGCGTATCGACGCTCGCCGCCATCTTGGCGATCGCGCCGAAATCAGCGCTCGAGGCCGCGGTCGGCTTGCTCGCGGTCTCGAACGCGGCGCGGTCGGCGTCGCCGCTCATCAGCGGTGCGTATTTTTCGCGGAACCGCGCCAGCCCGATGGCGTCCTCGGCCAGCGCGTATCCGACCACGGCGCGGATGATGTCGCTCTTTTCCGCCGGGTTCAGCGGTTTGAAGTCGCGCCAGCGGTCGGCGTAATACAGCTCGATCTGCTCGGAAGCCTCGCGCCAGCGCCGCGACGCCCAGAAGATGTCGGAACGTAGCCGGATCGCCTCGCGGCCGACGATGTTGGAGATGATGTCGAGCGCGAGATCGTGGCGGCCGACATCGCTCTGCGCGCGCGCTTCCAGCAACAGCCGTTGTTGGCGCAACTCGCCGGAGAGGTCGGCGATGCGGGTGCTGCGCAGCGCCGCGATGGCGCGGTCCGGCTTGCGGTTGGTGAGGTAGACCATCGCCAGCTTTGCCGCGATCTGCGCCCGCGCCGCGCCCTCGAGCCGGTGATCGATCTGGTATTGCAGGAGTTCGGCGGCCTGATCGAGCAGGTCGACCGCGACCAGCCGGTCGGCCAGGCGACGGATCATCTCGTCGCCGCGCCGGCCGATCGGAGTCAATTCGCGGAATTCGTAGAACAGCCCGAGCGCGTCGACCGGCGGCAGATCGTCACCCTTCGAGCCCAGGAAGATCTGCGAGAACAACGCCGCCGAGGCGTCCTGGCCCTGCCGCGCCAGTTCCGAATTCGGATCGAGTTGGGTCGCGGTGCGCGCCGCGGTGAGCGACTCGCCGTAGCGCCCGGTATCGGAATAGATGGTCGCCATCATCTCCAGCGCCCGGACCTCGAGCCCGTCGCCGCGCCACAACACCTGCAGCGTCTCCAGTTCGCGCAGCGCCTCGGGCTGCTCGATCTCGTTGCGCCGCTGCAGCAGCGCGACCTCGCACAGCTTGGCTTCGGCCGCCGCCAGCCGGTCGGGCGAGGCTACCGCCGACTTGTATTCGGTGAGCGCATCCTTGTCGTGGCCGAGCGCCTCGGCGAGCCGGCCGCGCATCACCGAGATCGCGGGCTTCAGCTCCGGCGGGATGCCGATGACACCGAGATCGCTGGAGCGCTTGTCGGCGCCGGAATAATCCTTGACCTCGAGCGAAGCGCGCATCGCCTCCGTGATCACGATGCGCTGCAGATCGATCGGCAGCGCGGTGATGACGAATTCGACGTTCTTGAACTTCTCCCGCGCCTCGGCCCACCTGCCCTGCCGGGCGTAGGCCAGCGCCTTCCACAATTCCGAATCGTAATTCTTGCCGATCACGGGATTGGCGAGATCCTTCAGCCCAAGCGGGGCGCGGCCCATCAGGATGCTGGCGACCGAATGCAGGATCAGCGCGACCGGATCCTGGGCGTCGGGCTTGGCATCCGCCAGCACGATGTCAAGCACGGCCTTGGCTTCCGGATAAAAGCCGCGCGCCATGTAGAACCGCGCCAGGTCGAGCCGCGCCGGCATGCGCTGGTCGGGCTCGAGCGCGGCTTCCGCCTTCACCAGCGCGTCCAGCCTGGTGTTGAAGACGCCTTGCTTGTTCTTGTTCCATTCATCGACATCGAAGATCGCCTTCGCCGCCGTCGGCGCCCGCTCGGAAGCCGCATTGGCGGACGACAGCGTCAGGCCGCCGGGCCGGCCCAGCGTGATCTTGTCGGCGGCAAGCTCGGCCGAGACATCGTCGGCGTTGGGACGAACCGCGACGCCGTGAACCGATTCCAGCAGCGACATCTCGACAAAATCCTGCCGCTTGATGAAACCGCGAACCGGCGGCGGCGCGGTGATCACCAGCAGCGCATCGCCCACTTCCGGATCGGTAAAGCGATGCAGCCGGCCGGGTTTTGCCAGCGCCACCGTGACATTGGCGAGCGCGGGATCGGTGATGTTGCGCGTCGCCGTCAAAGGCTGGGTCGGCGACGCCATCGTGTCGGCGAAGGTCAGTGTCCAGTTGGCGGTGCCGCCGACCCCGTCGTTGCTCAGCGACGGCATTTGCGGGCGGTTGAGCCGGATCCGGATCGCCTGCCCCTTGTCCAGCGGGAACGGTTTTACATCGGCGACGATGGAGCCGCCATTGCTCCGGATCGGCGCCAGATCGAGCGGCTTGGTGGTGTCGAACACCAGCCACACCGTATCGGCGCGGCGGAACATCGCCGCCGGCGTCTCGGTGGCAAAGGCGAAGGTCACATGCAGGCCTTCGCTGTCGCGGATCGCGCTGACCGTGGCCGCATTATCGCTCGCGATCGGTTCGCCTGCCGGCGCCGGCATCTCGGAGCCTGCCTTCGCCATGTCAGGCTTCGGCGTTTCCTCTGCCGGACGCACGGCGGATTGGGTTTCGGGTGCGGGCGACGGCGCGGCTTCCGGTTTCATCTCCGGCTTGACCTCGACCTTTGCCTCCCCCTTCATCTCCGGCTTGACCCCGACGCGGGCTTCCCTGGCGGGCGCTACCGCGGGCGCGGCCTCGGAGGGCTTGGGCGCTGCGGCTTCGGCAGCAGGTTTCATCGGCGCGGCCGGCGCGGCGTTGACCGGAGCGGCTTCCACTGCTGCGGGTTTGGCCGCGGCAGCAGAAGCGGGCGCGGCAGCGGCAGCCTTCGGCGCGGCAGCCACCGGTTCGGAGGGCGTGGCAGTCGCCAGGTCCGGCGGCACCATTGGCGCTGCGGTCGCCAGCGGCAATTGCGCGGCCGTCTTGTCGGCCGGCTGGAACGCGACGTCGACATTGTAGTTCCTGTCCTCGCGGAAGGAATGGATGTCGACATCGCCGATCAGCGAGATCTCCACCGCGGATTGCTCGCCGATGATCTTCTGGTTGATCGAGGCGATGTTGGCGGGCGCGGCGATCTTGGCGTCGGCGAGGTCGAAATTGAGCACGGCGTTGAAGAACAGCGTGAGCTTCTGCTCGTTGAGCACCGAGGAGACGCTGACGCCGTCGGGCATCTCGAAGATGAAACGGGTGAAGGTCGGCTGCACCGAAGCGCGGACGCGGATCGCCGGGCGCTTCTTCGCGGCGTCGACCGCGCGCTGCACCCGAAGCGCGCGTTCGGCCGCGCGCGCCCTCTCGGCCAACTCCTTGATCACGTCGGACGGCAGGCTGGGCGGCGCACCGGCCCAGCTATCCGGCAGCAAATCGACAAACAGCCGTTCGCCGGCGGTCATGGTGTTGATGGTGACGCGGCGCGCCAGCGACAGCCGGATCGCCATGCCGTCGGGATCGCGCCGCGCCGAGCCGACGTAATCGGGCACCATTTCGGCGATTGCATCGGTGGGAACGTCGACCGGACGCTTGAAGCGGATCACCAGGATGGAGCCGGCCGCGGTGACTTCGGAATCGACCTCGTCGGCCAGCTTGATCACCAGCCGGGCGTAGCCGCCTGCGGCCGAAAATGTCGCCTCGCCCTTGACCGGATCGCTCTCGCTGCGGGCCGCGCCACCCGATCCCACCAGGATCAGCAACGCCGCGACAACGGCCGCAAGGCGTGAGGCAAATTGCGGCCAGCACCGGACGCTGCCCGCCGATGCGCGCCATAGCGACCAAGGTCCAGCGGCAGCCATTCGCGCCATTTGCTCTCGGGTTGCTCTCGGGGTCTTTCGGTTCACCGGCCTGGTCGGCAGCGAGCGCGCCTGCCCGCGAATGTGAATCTAGAATTGGCGGTTTAAGGACTTGTTAAATATCCCGCCTCAATTGGGCTTTTGCGACAGCATCTTGCCTTCGATCTTGGGCAGCGCCTCGGCGGAGGCCGATTGGTCGGGGCCGGCGCGGCGGGCCATTTCGGTGGTCAGCCGCTCGGCCACTTCCGGCGACATCAGGCCGAGGATGTCGGACATCTTGCGCGGCGCGATCTGCGAGGCGATCTGGTACAGCACCGGCATCTCCAGCCGGTCGAACACCTTGGCGGCGTCCTTCGGCTTCATGCTCTCGTACATGGTGATGATGCCCTTGAAACGCGCGGCTTCGGCGTCGTTCTTCTGGGTGGTCTCGGTCGAAATCTTGGACTCGACGCCCTTCAATTCCTCGACCTTGGATTCAACCTTTTTCTCGGCGGCCTTGAGCAGGCTTTCGCGAATATCGATTTCGCGGGCGCGCGCTTCCAGCTCCTGGCGCCGCGCCTGCAGCCGCTCCAGCACCGCGCGCTCCGACGCCGACACCGGGGCGCCCTGCCCCGGATAGAGCTGGTTTGCGTCGGGCTTCACCGCTTCGGCGGCGGGGGCATCCGGTTTCGGCGCCTCGTCCTTGGGCTTGTCGTCCTTCTTTGCTTCGTCTTTCTTTCCCTCTTCCTTTTTGCCTTCTTCTTTCTTCTCGACCGAGCCGGTGATATCGGCGAAATCGCGCCGTCCGCTCGGGAAGTTCAGCTGATCCTGGGCCCAGGACGGCTTGGTCGCGTGCGGATCGTAATCGAACACATAGCCGCCATCGAGCACCAGGCCGGCGATCTTGAGCACGGCGAAGCCTGCGATCGCCACCATGACGACGGGAATGACGCGGATATCACGTACGGATTTCATGCGGCGAGGCCATTCGATCTTTTGCGATCGGAAAACGCCTGCGCGGCCTGGGCAATGGCCCGAGCACTTGAAAGATTTGCGCTAGCGGCGGGTTGGCCCGGCGGCGTCTCCACCGCCACCGCCTCAGTCGACGGCCGCGTGGCGCTGGCGACGATCTTGGACAGCCGGCGCACCACATTGTCGCCTTCGGCCAGCTGCTTCTTGAGCTGGATCGAGATTGCGCCCGCGGCGGTCAGTTGGGCGTTGAGATTCTCGTTGACGTCGCGGACCGTGAGCTTGAGCCCGCCGATCGCGCGTTCGGCGATTTCGGTCGCCGTGATCAGCTCGCCGATGGTCGCCTTCAGCGAGCTCTCGTCGGCCTTCAGGCGCTTCAATCGCGCATTCAACAACATGCAATAGCCGATTGTGAGCATTAGCAGAAATGCCACCAGGCTCTCGATCGCAATTCCTAATGAATGATTCATTGGGCCTCCATCATCTTGGTTTGCTCATCGGCCTTCTCGAACATCGCCAGCGTGGTCTTCGGCTTGCGCAATTGCTTGGTGACGCGGATGGCGACGCGATCGCCGACCCGGCCCATTCGTCCCTCGGTCAGAGTGACGTTGCCGCAGCGCACCGCCACCAGCGCGTCGGCGCGCATTTCCAGCGGCAGGGTGTCGCCGACCTTGAGCCGCATCAGCTGCTTGAGCGGAATGTTGGCTTCGTAGAGCACGGCATCGACCGAAATCTCCGCCTGCGCCATCTCGGTGGCAAAGTGCCCTTCCCAGATCTGATCGCGACCGAATTTTTCGCCCATGAACATCTGCAGCAAAACGCTGCGGATCGGCTCGATGGTCGCATAGGGCAGCAGCAGCTCGATATTGCCGCCGCGGTCTTCCATATCGATGTGCAGCCGCACCAGGATCGCGGCGTTGGCGGGCCGGCTGATCGCGGCGAAGCGCGGGTTGGTTTCCAGCCGGTCGATGGTGAAGGTCACCGGCGACAGCGGCCGGAACGCCTGCTCGGCGTCGGACAGCACTACCTCGACCAGCCGCTTGACCAGGTTGGTCTCGATCGTGGTGTAGGGCCGGCCTTCGATCCGCAGCGAGGTCTGGCCGCGGCGGCCGCCGAGTAGCACGTCGATCATCGAATAGATCAGGCTGGAATCCACCGTGGCGAGACCGAAATTGTCCCATTCCTCGGCCTTGAACACGCTGAGCACCGCCGGCAGCGGGATCGAATTCATGTAGTCGGCGAACCGCACCGAGGTGATGCGGTCGAGCGAGACTTCGACGTTGTCGGAGGTGAAATTGCGCAAGCTCGTGGTCATCAGCCGCACCAGGCGGTCGAACACGATTTCGAGCATCGGCAGACGCTCGTAGGAAACCATCGCCGAATCGATGATGGCGCGAATGCCGGAATTGTCGTCGACATTGACGTCGGTGACATTGAAACCGAGCAGGTTGTCGATTTCCTCCTGCGACAGGACCCGTTCGCCGCCGTTCTTGCCACCGCCGAACTCGCGGCCGCCGTCCTCGACCATGGCGGCCCATTGCAGCGCCATCGTGCCGGAGAGTTCATTGGCGGCAGCGGCTTCGGCGGCCTCTGTGGGGTCCTCCGAATCCAGCGATGCTTCCCATTGGGCTGCGATCGCATCCTGGTCGACTTGGTCGTTGCCCGCCATGAATCTAAACCTGTCTCGTCACTGAACGACGATTTCCTTGAACAGCACCGCGCTGACTTCATTCGGCGCGACCGCCGCATTGACCCGGCGGGTCAGTTCTTCCTTGAGGCGAAACAGGCCGGCCGAGCCGTTCAGATCGATCGGCCGCAGCTCTCGCAAATAGGTTTGGAAAAGATCGGTAACCCGCGGCAGCGTCGGCTTGATCGTCTCGACCTGCTTCTCTTCCTTGACCTCAAGCGTCAGTTTGACCTTGAGATACTGCACGCGCTCGCCGGGCTGCCCTTGCAGGTTGACCAGCATCTCCGGGACTTCGATGAAGGACGGCGGCTTCGGCGGCGGCGCTTCGGCGTGTTTCTCCTCGCCATGGCCACGCAAGAAGAAGAACCAGCCCCCGCCCCCGCCGAGAATGACGAGGACGCCGACGGCCGCGATGATCAGCTTGAGCTTGCCCTTTGGCGCCGCAGCTGTCTCTTCTGCGCCGCCTTCCGTCTTTTCGGTGTCTGCCATCGTCCCCGCGCCCGGTGTCTCGCCGTGAGTTCGATGCCGCCGGACAGGCTTTTCAGACGCGATACGATTGCCGCCAGCGCAACATGCGCTCACGAGGCAACGCTAAGGTAATAATGGTTAACGGAATCTTTCGTTTGACCCGCGGGTAGGAAAAAGTTGCCGGGCAAACATGGTCAACAAGACCTTTCTGCCGCCCCGCTGTATCCCCCGCCGAACACCTAACTATCTATCAAATCTGCATTTTTTGAACTGGCACGGCTTTCGCTCTGTAGGGAATGCGGACCGCGGCTTGGGAGAGCTTACCGGTTCGACACATCCGCGAGAACCGGCCTGGGAGGGCCGCGCGCTTCGGATCACTCGAGGGGAGAATATCGATGGAGAACACGCTTCTCATCGGACTTTCGCGGCAGACGGTTCTGGAGCGACAGCTCGACGTCGTCGCCAACAATATCGCGAACGTCAACACGGCCGGCTTCAAGGCGGACCAGTCGCTGTTCGAGGAATACCTGACGTCGGGCGCCCACGAAGACAACTTCAAGCCCAGCGACCGCCGCGTCAGCTACGTGCAGGATCGCGGCACCTATCGCGATTTCGCGCAGGGCGCCCCGGAGCAAACCAAGAATCCCCTCGACATCGCCATCACCGGCAACGCTTTCCTGGTGGTGCAGACCGCGGGCGGCGAGCGCTACACCCGCGACGGCGGCCTGCAGATGAACAGCCTCGGTCAACTCGTGACCCAGGGCGGCAACCCGGTGCTCGGCACCAGCGGCCCGATCGTGTTCCAGCCGACCGATCACGACATCAACGTTTCGCCCGACGGCACCGTCACCGTGGTCGAGGGCAACGGCCGCACCGACTCGCTGCGCGGCAAGCTCCGCCTGGTCAGTTTTACGGACGCTCAGAAGCTGCTGAAGGAAGGCTCGAACCTCTATTCGGGCGAAGGCGCCGCGCCCGACCTCAAGTCGCAGGTGCAGCAGGGCTACATCGAAAAATCCAACGTCAACGGCGTCGCCGAAATGAGCCGGATGATCGAGATCACCCGCGCCTACACCCAGATCGCGACCATGCTTCAGCAGGAGAGCGATCTGCACAAAAGC
>Ga0265314_10006558_pt1 | contig 10265 bp, 10 predicted proteins | sample 4126metaG_FD_203106 | JGI IMG/M metagenome (GOLD analysis project Ga0265314, IMG submission 203106) | Rhizosphere microbial communities from Carex aquatilis grown in University of Washington, Seatle, WA, United States - 4-1-26 metaG | ecosystem: Host-associated > Plants > Roots > Rhizosphere >... | reverse complement strand
ACAGAGCCGCGACCTTCTGGGCGCGGGCCCGCTTTCACGCTGGCCCGTGGACCAACGCAGCAGCGAGATCGAACAGCACAAGTTATCATTAGAAAATGACAAGCACTCCGCCCCCCGTAGACGAAGCTCCGGTGGTAAGCGCCAGCCAGCCCATCATGGACCTGGAGCGCGATTACCTCCTTCAGAATTACGCCCGTTACCCGCTCGTGCTGGCACGCGGTAAGGGACACTACGTCTACGATGCGGAAGGCCGCCGCTATCTCGATTTCATCACCGGAATCGGCGTCAACGCCCTGGGGCACGCCCATCCGCGCATCGTCAAGGTGATCCGCGACCAGGCCAGCCAGATGATCCACTCGTCCAACCTCTACTACCATCCCTACCAGGGACCGCTGGCGAAGCGACTCGTGGAGATGAGCGGCCTGACGCGCGTGTTTTTCTCCAATACCGGCACCGAGTCGGTGGAAGGCGCGCTCAAAATGGCGAAGGCGCACGGCCACGCCATCGACCCGGCAAAATGCGAGATCATTTCGCTCGAGAATTCCTTTCATGGGCGTTCGGTAGGCGCGCTCTCGGTCACTGGCCAACCGAAATACCGGCAGGATTTCGAACCTTTAATGCCGGGCGTACGGTTCGTTCCAGCCAACGATATCGCCGCGCTGGAAGCGGCGTTTTCCGAGCGGACCGCGGGCATGATCGTCGAGCTGATCCAGGGCGAGGGCGGGATTCATCCGCTGACGCACGAGTACGCCGCCAAGGCGCGCGAACTGGCGGACCGCTACAACGCCCTCTTGATCGCCGATGAGACGCAGTGCGGCGTCGGGCGGCCCGGCACATATTTCGCATACCAGCGTTCTACCCCGGTGATTCTGCCCGACGTGGTGGTGGCGGCCAAGCCGGTGGCGTGCGGAATCCCGCTGGGCTTCATCATCGCCAATGACCGGGCCGCGGCCTCCATCAAATCGGGCATGCACGGCACCACGTTCGGCGGCGGTCCTCTGGCCTGTCGCGTGGCGCTGGAGTTTCTCGATATTCTGGACGGCTTGATGCCGCAGATTCAGAAGACCGGCGGCTATTTCCATGTCGAATTGAACGAACTGGCGCGCAAGCACAGCTTCGTAAAAGAAGTCCGCGGCTTCGGCCTGATGCTCGGCATGGAGCTGACCATTCCCGGCAAGCAGCTGGTGCTAGACGCGATGAAAGCCGGCCTCCTGATCAATTGCACGCACGACACCGTCCTGCGATTCCTACCCCCGTACACAGTGACGGAGAAGGAAATCGATCAGGCGCTGAAGGTGCTAGCGAAGTTGTTCGCCAAAGTGAAATAGCGTTTAGCGATTGGCTCTGGCTGTTAGCTTGCAGTCGCCGCTCTCGGTATGCGGGGCCGCCTGTCTTAGCTAACATAACAGCCAATCGCCAAAAGCCAACCGCTATTCCACATACTGCTCATACAACTTAGTCAACTGCTTCCCAAGATCTTTCCCCGCGACGCTCATCATCGCCGCTTCGAAATCATCGCTTGTCGCCGGACCGCCCCAGCGCGCGGCAGTATATGCTTTCAGACCGCGCCAGAAAACCTCGTCAGTGAGTAAGCGCCTGATTTCCGACAGGACGAACGCGCCCTTATGATACGGCAGCGGACCGCCCGCCTGCCCGGATGTCTGCCAGTCCGTGAAGAACAGTGGCCGATCCTTTCCCTGAGCGCGCAACGTCTCATAGCGCTGCTTGGAATCGGCGATCTCGCGCTCGTAGCGCGCCTTGCCGAAGCGCTGCTCCACATACACGTCCGACAGAAACGTCGCCATCCCCTCGCTCAACCAGAAGTCCGACCAGTCCCGGGCGACGATTTGAATCCCGTACCACTCATGCGCCAATTCGTGCGCCAGCAACTTCAAATTGTCAGGATGCACCACCAGGTCCTCGGCATATTTCTCGGGTAGCAGCGTCAGGCCCACCGCCTCCTGCTCCACGATGCCGTGCGTGAAGACTTGTGTGTACGTGTCGAGCGGATACGCCTGGCCCGATCGCTCCGTCAGAAACTTCATCGCCGAAGCCGTCTGGTCGAAGACATCCGCCTTCCCCAGCACGCGCAGCGTCACGCCATCCACTTTCCGCGTGCTCTCCGCGAAATCGCCCGCCGCGAACGCGAACAGGAATGCAGGATAGGGCGTCTCCACCTTCCACGTCGCGCCATCGGGATGTCCGCTGGCCGCGACCTTGTATGTCGGCGGCACGTCGATGGTGAGCGCCAGCGTGGACCGATCCTCCGGGTGATCGTCGCACGGCATCCAGTGGCTGGTGAAGAACGACGTGTAAATCTGGTCGGGAAAGAAGATCAATCCCTTGGCCGGCACGGCGGTGTAGCGGATCGTCACGGTGCGGTGATCGTTGCGAAATGCCGGAGTGGGCAGCATCACAATCAGCGTCTGGTCTTTGCGCTCGAAGTAAAGCGTAGTCGACCCTTCCTTCACCGACACGATCTGCATGTCGCCGGCATCCAGTTCCACCACGTCGAGACGCTCGATGTGGCTCGTCAGCTTGATGGTAGCTTCACCGGCCATGCGTTTCGCCCCCAGGTCGGGAGTGAGGTGGACGTCGTAGTGTTCCACCGAATAGGGACGGCTGGGTGGGACGGCAGCCGCGGGAAGAACAACTGTAAGGGCGAGTACGGCCGCGGTGATTCTCATTTCTTACCCAGCTCTAAATGTAATCGTAGCGTACCCACCCACAACGGACCCCGATCGCGATTGTACCCGGGGTTGTCGTAGTGGCTGGCGCCTAGCGTGGCGAAGAAGCCGTTGAAGAGGCGCGCCGAGTAGTAGCTCTCCCACGCCGTCTCAGGACCGTAACGCAGCCGGCCGTCGCCGATCAGGAAATCGTACCCGCCCAGCGCGAGGTACTGCGAATGAACTGCGGAGAGTCCGCCGACCGTCAACCCGCTCGCCACCACGTCGTCGGACCGCTTCCAGCCGGTGCCCTTCACCGAGACGCCCGCGGTGCCCAATCGGTCCACCGCGGTGAAGGCGAAGCTCTCAGTCTTGCCGTCGTTCCATCCCAGGCGGCCAAAGACGCCGACGTCTTTGAAGACTTCCTGTTCCGCGCTCACACCGAAGCCGTATTTCAGAGCGCCGATTTGGCGTGTGGCCATAACGTCAGGCCGCGTGCCGGCTTGCGCGGCCTCTCGAATCGCCGCGCCGTAGCTGCCCATGTCGGCGTGGTTGAAATAGCTGAGCAGGCGGATGGCGCCCTCGTGGTCGTGGAGGTGGCCGCGCAGTTCGCCTTCGATCATATCGGCGCGATCGCGAAACAAGCGGCGGTCGAAGCGCAGACCATTGGCCACCTTCGGCATGGCGGCGCTGGCGTAGCGCAGCGACCATCGCGCCAGGCGCAATTCATGCATCCAGGCCCACGTGTAGCCGCGCGTATCGGCGGGATAGTCCCAAGCGCCGTTGTACATCGTGGCCCAACCCATGAACTGCGTGCGCGGATCGTTGGTGTACTTATTCGCCTGGAAAAAATCGGTAACCGTAAATCGCCCGACCGTGAGGGAGTAGCGCTTCGCTGGCCGGCTGCCCGAGAGCTGATTCTCGTCGCTCTCCATCGCCTCCCGCTCGCCGCCGAGAGCGAAGTCCTGCGTGACGTACAGGCGCGCGATGTACGGCTTCGGCGCTGCTGTGGACACGCGCGGCATCTCACCGTTGGGGAAGTTGGCAATGCCGTCCGTGTTGCTGAAGCCCCGTCCACCGGCTATCTCGGGGTCGAAGTAAAACTGCGTATTAGACGCGAGGCGCAGGCCGAAGAAGACGGTCGACGTGATGGACGCCTCCGCTTCGGGATGGCCCGCCAGACTGAACGGCCCCGAGTAAGGAGAAGTAAAGCTGCCGTGATATTGGCCGATCGACGTGGCTTGGAAATAAAGATTCCACCGCTCCGCTGCGGGCGGATCCGCAGTGGCGTCTTGCGCGCCCACCGGCAGACTCAGTACAAATAAGAGAGAGAGTGTTCGCAAGGTCAAGAACTATGATCGCAAACCTTGCCTGCGGGCGCGATATGGGACAATAGCGCCGATGGTCGAACAGCTTCGCCCAGGTGTGTCCGCGAAGAACGCCCGCATCTGCATCTTCGACTTTGACGGGACCCTCTCGCTCATTCGTTCCGGCTGGATGGACGTGATGGTGCCCATGATGGTCGAGATTCTGCTCGACCTCAATACCGGCGAATCCGCCGAAGCCCTCCGCGCGGTAATCGAGGATTTCGTCTGGCGCCTCACCGGCAAGCAGACCGTCTACCAGATGATCGAACTCGCCGATCAGGTGCGCACCCGCGGCGGCCAGCCGCTCGACCCACTCGTCTATAAGCGCATGTACCTCGATCGCCTGCACCAGCGCATCCGCTACCGGCTTGAGGAACTGCGCGAGTCCAAAGTCCCACCCGATAAGTATCTCGTGCCCGGAGCGCGGGAACTCGTCGAGGCCCTCCGCGAGCGTGGACTCACCCTCTATCTCGCCAGCGGCACCGACCAGGAATACATGCGCGAGGAGGCCGCACTGCTCGGCATGACGCCATACTTCGACGGCGTTTACGGCGCGCTCGACGACTACAAGAGTTTCACCAAGAAGGCGCTCATCCAACGCCTGCTCTCCGCCCCGGGCGTAAGCGGCGACCAGTTCCTGGGCTTCGGCGACGGCTACGTCGAAATCGAAAACATCAAGGAAGTGGGCGGTGTAGCCGTCGGCGTCGCCACCGACGAACCTGAGTGTCAGATCGTCGACCAATGGAAGCGCCAGCGCCTCGCGGGCGTGGGCGCCGACTTCATTGTCCCCAATTTCCTCTGCCGCGACGAACTGCTGCACACCCTCTTCGACCATGGCCAGTAAGTATCCAATCTTCGACCGCTCCCGCCTGCGTCTCCGCCCGCTCGCCGAACGCGTGCACGACCTGCACCTGGACCATTGGCTTTCGCTCGACGACGCGCCCATCCCGTACCAGCACCCGCAATTGGACGACGTCGCCGCCCGCCTCATCGCTTCCCAACGCTCTGATGCCGCACGCATCCTCATGATGGGCGCGCACGTGCTCCGTGCCGGTGTCAATCGCCAGATCATCGACCTGATGGAGCGCGGCCTGCTGGACCACATCGCCATCAATGGCGCCGGCGCCATCCACGATTACGAACTGGCGCGCATCGGCGCCACTACCGAGAGCGTCGCGCGCTACATCCGCAGCGGCGAGTTCGGCTTGTGGCGCGAAACCGGCGAGCTCAACGACTGGATTCGCGAAGGTGCCGCCGACCAATTGGGCTTCGGCGAAAGCGTGGGCCGCCGCATCGCCCTCAGCGACTATCCCCATCGCGACCTCAGCGTGCTGGCAGCGGCGTACCGGCTTTCCGTGCCGGTCACAGTCCACCCCGGCATCGGCTACGACATCATTCACCAGCATCCCAACTGCGACGGCGCCTCGCTCGGCGATACGGCCCTTCGCGATTTCCTGATCTTCGCGCGCACTGTTGAGGGCCTCGAAGGCGGCGTACTGCTCTCCTTCGGCTCGGCGATCATGGCCCCGGAAGTTTACCTGAAAGCCCTCGCCATGGCGCGCAATGTGGCGCACCAGGAAGGCCGCGAGATCCGCCATTTCACTACCGCCGTATTCGACCTCGTACCGATCGAGGGCGACATTCATCAGGAGCGCGCCAAGACCGATCCCGCGTATTACTTCCGGCCCTACAAAACCATCCTCGTCCGCACCGTGGCCGATGGCGGCGAGAGTTTCTATTTTTGCGGCGACCACCGCGCGAACTTCCCGGCGCTCCGCCACGCCCTTCTGAAACAGCTATGACCGCGACTGAAATATTGGCGGCGATTCCCAATCTGTCGGCCCTGGTGGTCGGCGATATCTGCCTCGATCGCTGGTGCACCTACGACCCCGCCACCAGCGAGCCGTCGCGCGAGACCGGCATCCCGCGCATCGGCGTGGTGCGCACCGAGGTGACCGCAGGCGCCGGAGGCACTGTGGCCAACAACCTAGCCGCCTTGGGCTGCGGCCGCGTGGCCGTGCTCGGCGCCATCGGCGACGATGGCTTCGGCGTCGAACTCTCCGGCGCGCTCGAGGCGCGCGGCATCGCCGACCTGTGCATTCGCGTGAACACCCTGCAGACGTTCACCTACACCAAGGTCATCAACGGCGACACCGGTATCGAAGACCAGCCGCGCCTCGACTTCATCAACACCGCAAAACTCGATGCCGCCGTGGAGAGCCGCATTCTCGACGCCCTGCGCAACGCGGCCGGTTCCTTCGACATCATCATCGCGTCCGACCAGGCCGAAACCAGCCGGGGCGGCGTGGTGACTCCGGCCGTCCGCGATCTGCTGAGCGATCTCGCTCTCGAATACCCCGCGAAAATCTTCTTCGCCGATTCCCGCACGCGCATCCAACACTTCCGCGGAGTCATTGCGAAGCCCAATCAGCAGGAAGGCGAAGCCTCCTGCCGTTCCCTCTTCGACCGCATCGACTACCCTGCCCTACGCACTCACCTCCACGCGCCGCTGCTGATGGTGACTCACGGCAGCGAAGGCGTGCTGCTGGTGGATCGGCGCAGCGAAGCCTGGGTCCGCACGCGCCCCGTCACCCATCCGGTGGATATCTGCGGCGCCGGCGACAGCTTCTCGGCAGGTGCGTCCCTGGCCCTGGCTGCGGGCGCAACCCCCGCCGAAGCGGCGCAATTCGGCAACCTGGTAGCATCCATCACCATCATGAAGAAAGGCACCGGCACCGCATCGCCCGAGGAGGTTCGCACCGCATGCAAGTCCTGGCCATAGATATCGGCGGCACCAAATTCCAGATGGCCGCTTTCGACGGCGACCGCCTGGTGCGCTCGGAATCGCGCCTCACCGACAAGGACGGCGGCCGCGATTGGATGCTCGCGCAGATCGCCACAATCATCGCCGGGTGGCGGCAGGAGTTCCAGTTCGAGCGCTGCGGCGTAGGCTTCGGCGGCCCCGTCAATTTCGCCGAGCAACGCGTGGCGCTCTCCACGCACGTTGGCGGATGGCGCGACTTCCACCTCTCGGCTCACCTCGCCGACCTTCTCGGCATCCCCGTCGTAATGGATAACGACGCCAACGTGGGCGCGCTCGGCGAGGCCCACTACGGCGCCGGCCGCGGATTCTCGCCCCTCTTCTACATGACGCTATCGACAGGTATCGGCGGCGGCATCTACGCCGACGGCAACATCTGGCGCGGCGCCGATTCCTACGGCGGCGAAATTGGACACCTGACCATCCGCCCCAACGGCCCCGATTGCCTCTGCGGTGCGCGCGGCTGTTACGAGCGCATGTGCTGCGGCCTATGGCTGGAGCGCGACCATGGCAAATCGGCGAAGGAGTTGATGCAAGACCCGGACTTCGTACGCCGCTACGTGGTCGACCTCGCTCTCGGACTGAAGGCTTGTATCATGTTATTGAACCCCGCCCGCATCGTCATCGGCGGCGGGATTAGCAAAGCAGGCGACGCGCTTTTCGTTCCACTGCGCGCCGAACTGCGTAAGGTGATCACCAGTTGGTCGGCCGCACGCATTGACGTCGAGCCGGCGGCATTGGGGGATGCCAGCGTGCTCTACGGCGCGTTGGCTCTGGCGAGGGATCTGTGAATTTTGCGGCCGAGTATAAGAAAAGCACGCTCGAAGCGATGGAGTGCATCGACCTCGATAAAGTCACCCAGGCGATCGAATGGTTTCGCGAGGCGCGAGATTCCGCCCGCCGCATCTTCGTCTGCGGCAACGGAGGCAGCGCCTCCACCGCATCGCACTTCGCCTGCGATATGGTGAAAGGCGCCAGCTACGATCGCCCCGCTCGCTTCCGCATGCTGGCGCTCACCGATTCCCTGCCCACCCTCACCGCGTATTCCAACGACGTCGGCTACGACGTGGTGTTCGCCGAACAACTCCGCAATTTCGCCGAGCCCGGCGACCTGTTCATGGCCATCAGCGGCTCCGGCAATTCGCCCAATGTGCTCCGCGCCATCGAATGCGCCAATTCCCTGGGCTGCCGCACCATCGCGCTCACCGGCCGCGACGGCGGCAAACTCGGTCCGCTCGCGCACCTCAATATTCAGGTGGGCGTGCCCCACATGGGCCGCATCGAGGAGGCCCACATGGTGGTCTGCCACATGATCTGCTATTACTTCATGGACACCAACGCCTGACGTTTGTGGTACCTGCTTCAGCGTGTCCAGGCGAGCGCAGCTCGCCCTTCGGCTTTGGCTGTTTGCACTTCGAAGGGACGTGGCGCGGACACTCGTGTCTGCAGCGCCGACACTCCTGTCGGCGCCGCTCTTGTGGGACATGCTTCAGCTGGTCCAGACGAGCGCAGCTCGCCCCACGCCTCACTTCCCCAACCACTTCAAATACTCAATCAGAGCCTTCCTCTCCTCGCTATCGGAAACATGAAACGCCATATCCGTACCGGGCGCCATACCATCAGGGTCGGTCAGCCATCGATCCAAACTAGCGTCATCCCAGTGGACCGAGACCTTCTTCAGCGCCTCCGAGTATTCGAAGTCCGCGACGCTAGCCGCCTTGCGACCATACACGCCGCGCAGTCGCGGACCCTCCTTATTCGTGTCGAGCGCGTGGCATCCACTACACCTCCTTTGGAACAGATCACTGCCACGCTCCGCGGGAGCATTCCACGCGAGCATCGTCGCCGCTCCCGCCAGCAGCGCCGCCGCCGCGCTATTCCAGCGTCGCATCCACCACCGCCAGTTCGCCCGCGTGCCCCACATATTGAACCTCAGTGATCCCCAGCACGCCGCGCAGTTTCTCCGCCGGCACCTTCATCGGACCCGCCGATGGCGCGCTCCCCGGCGCAGGTTGCGGGAAGGCTGTCGACATCGCCGTGTGGAACTTCACGTTGCCTTCCACCTTTTGCATCGTCTGGTGAATGTGGCCGTTCAACACCGTCACCGATCCGAACCGCTTCACGTAGCTCAACGCCTGCTCGCTATCGGCCGTCCCCCAGCCCCAATCCGGGTACACGGTCCACAGAGGAATGTGCGCGAATAGGACCAACGGCGTGCTCGCCGACCGACCACTTAAGTCGTCCTTGAGCCACACCAGTTGATCGGCGCCCAATTTCCCCATGCCTTCGAGCGCCGCGGAGTTCACCAACCCCACGAAGTGCAAGCCCTTATGGTCGAAACTGTACCAGCCAGTGCCCTTGGTGCCGCTACCAAACCTTGCCAGATACTCCTTGCCGTCGTCGGCAGCATTGTCGTGCTCGCCGGGGACGTAATGCACCTGCTTAGCCTTCGCACTCTGCAACAACTGGCCCAGTGTGTCGAACTCCGCGGGCTTCGCCATATGGGTCAAGTCTCCGGTATGAATGAGGAAGTCCGGCGCAGCCGGCAGCGCGTTGATCCGGTCGATCGCCACCTGCAGCGTGGCATTCACGCCGGTATTCGCCGGCTTGTTGAACCCGATGTGGCTGTCGCTGATCTGCACGAATTGGAATCCGTCGCCGTCCTTCGTCTGTCCCAGCAGTTTCGACGACGGTATGCCTCCCGCAACGGTCCACACCACGCCGGTGCCCGCCCACGCCATGCAGCGCAGGAATCCGCGACGGTCGATGCCGTCGCCTTTGAGTAAGTCGCTCAATGTAGCCTCCACCTGTCATGACTTCGGCACCGCCGGATTTATTCCCGGGAATAAAATCGCCGGTCCATGAGTCTTCTGTAACAGTGGCGCGATATGTCACAATGGCTGCGATCTCACTGGTCCGGGAAATGGCCATCCACCCAGCCGGCAAACTGGCGCTCTTCGAACAATCCGTCATGCCGCATCTCAACGCCGCGTACAATCTGGCGCGCTGGCTGACGCGCTCCGGCCCGGATGCCGAGGACCTCGTCCAGGAGGCCTGCCTGCGCGCCTTCCGCTCGTTCGATACCTTTCAGGGGCAGGATGCCCGCGCGTGGCTGCTGGCCATCGTGCGCAACACCTGTTTCACCTGGCTGAAGAAGAAGGGTGGACAACTGGCCGTGGAATTCGATGAGCAGGCGCACGGCGTGCCTGATGAATCGCCCGACGCGGAATCCATCCTGCTGAACCAGGCCGCTCTCGGCTCACTGAACGATTGCCTCGAAGCCCTCCCGCTGGAATACCGCGAGGCCATCGTCCTGCGCGAGCTCGACGAGCTGTCGTACAAAGAGATCTCCGACATCGCCCGCGTGCCCGTGGGCACCGTCATGTCGCGCCTCGCCCGCGCCCGCAAGCG
>Ga0265314_10006557_pt1 | contig 10266 bp, 12 predicted proteins | sample 4126metaG_FD_203106 | JGI IMG/M metagenome (GOLD analysis project Ga0265314, IMG submission 203106) | Rhizosphere microbial communities from Carex aquatilis grown in University of Washington, Seatle, WA, United States - 4-1-26 metaG | ecosystem: Host-associated > Plants > Roots > Rhizosphere >... | reverse complement strand
CGGCGTGTTCGATCCCGCGACGGGCACGTGGACCGCCACGAGCCTCACCGGCGCGCCCGGCGCACGTCGTGGCCACGCCGCCGTGTGGACCGGATCGCGCATGCTCGTCTGGAGCGGGTATCGCAACGGCGCGGGCTGGCTCGCCGACGGTGGTCTCTACGATCCGACGACCGACACGTGGACTGCGCTGCCCGGGACCTCGCCCGCCGCGCGCTCGCGCTTCCCGTATGCGTACGACGACACGGACCATCGCCTCTTCGTGTTCGGCGGCTGGGACGCGACATCGGTGCGCGGCGACGGCGCCACGTTCGACGGGACGAGCTGGACCGCGTCGTCGACGACGAGCCAGCCGAGCGCGCGTCGCTACTTGCCCATGGTGTGGACGGGATCGCGCTTCCTCGTCTGGGGCGGCGAGAACGCGAACATGTTCGATCTCGGCCAAGGCACGCCGACCAACGTCCTGCAAGACGGCGCAGGCTTCGATCCGATCGGCAACGCCTGGTCCGCGATCGCCACCACGGCTCGCCCCGCGGCGCGCTCGCGTCACCTCGCGGTGTGGACGGGCACGCAGATGATCGTGTGGAGCGGCTACGACCAGAACCAGACGCGCCTGACGAGCGGAGGTCGCTACACGCCGTCGTCGGACAGCTGGCAGCCCGTCGCTGCGACGACGATTCGCGGGCGTGTGAACGCGAGCGCGGTGTACTCGGGAAGCGCGATGATCGTCTGGGGCGGCACCGACACGCACACCGTGCCGCCGTTCACGACCATCACCGACTATCTCGCCGACGGCGCGGCCTACGACCCGAGTGGCGACTCGTGGATCGTGCTGCCGACGGCCGGCGCGCCGAGCGGCCGCGAGGATCACACGGCGATCTGGGATGGCGCCGAGATGATCGTCTGGGGCGGCGCGAACGCCACGACGACGTTCGCCGACGGCGCGTTCTTCGCGCTCTGATCGTCGGTCGGTCAGTCGGCGAGCGTGACGGGGATCGAGAGATCGACCGCGCGCGTCGCGACGTCACCGGATCCCGCGGGCAGATCGACGTGGCTCACCGCCTCGACGATGCAGTCGACCTCGTCGGTGTCGCCGATGTTCGCGATCTCGACCGACGACTCCGTCACGCGCCCCGTGCGGCCTTCGACGTGCAGGCGAACGCGGATCGTCGCGTCGGGCGAGGCTCCGCGCGTGACGCCCGCCGCGTGACAGCGACCGAGCGTGCGGCTGAGCGCTCCGGCGCCCGCCGTGCGGATCGCACGAGCCCACGAATCGGGAACGGCGCTGCCGTCGGAGAAGCTCGCCGCGCCGACCGCTGCACGCGGGCCAGTGCCGGGAATGCCGGCGCGATCGGCGTCGTCCTGCCAGGAACGGAAGCGCTCGGTGTCCTCCCGCGCGACGGTGCCTCCCGACGCATCGACGATCTCGATGAACGCCACGTCCATGCGCACGAGCGTCACGCCGGCGCGCGGACGAATGAGACAGCTCGATCGCTCCGGATCGTCGAAGCCGAGGAAGAAGCCGACGCGAAGATGCGCGCCGCTGCTCCGTGCCGACTCCAGCTGCGCGCTGCGCGTGTCGTTCGCGACGAAGCCGATCATCTCCATGTGCGAGGGCAGCAGCTCGACCGAGCCCGCGAAGGCGCGGAGGTTGCGCCGCGTGTCGAGGGGCAGGAAGTCTTCGTCTCGCTCCTCGAAGCGCCACGCGCCGTCGATCATCACGGAGTAGAGCGTGGACGTGTTGCCCTCTTCGTCCGCCGCACGACATGCGGTCTGCAGCGCGTCGAGCGAGCCGAGCGGTCGATCCGACGACTGCGCGCTCGCCGTCGACGCGGTCGTCAGCGAGAGGAGAACAAGAGCACCGAGCCACGTTCGCATGATGAGATCCTGACGCCGCGTGCCGAGAACGTCACGCGCTCGGATAGCGAGACACGACCGCCCGAACGGGCCGATCGATCGAGAGAACCGGGCTCGTGACGAGATCACGTCCCTCGGCGTGGAAGAACATCGACTCGCCGACGTCGGGCAGACCGACCGTCGCGTGGATGCCGCCCTGACGGCTGAACTTGAGACCGCCGTGCACGCGCTGCTTGAGCGCGAGATGCGCGCGGAGCCATTCGCCGCTGCGTCGATCCCGCACCGCGACGCACTGATCGCGCCGCACGTGGTACTCGGTGTTGCGCGTCACGTAGACCTTGTGGATGCGGCGATCGGCGGGCGAGGACGTCTTCGGCTGCGGCATGGGCGGACCTTCCTTCGTCTCGGAGGCCTAACGCCAATTGCCCGTGAGGCCCAAATTACCTGCAGCTCGTCAGAACGAGAAGCCCATGCTCAGTTCCATCGTCAGCGCCTGTCCGTACGCGTTCGCGATGCGCGTGTCGCCAGAGAAGGGGACTGCGAGGAGGCGATAGCCGACGCCGACGCCGATGACGAGCCATCCGATCTCGTAGTCGAGGCCGCCGAACAACGTGCCCGTCGCGACGGTCGATTCGACGCGACCGCCGTTCGAGCCGGAGAGATACGTCACGCCGGGCGCGAGCCCGAGGCGCACCTGGAGCCCGCCCGCCGGGAACAGCGAGATGCGCAGTGCGAATGGTGCGGAGAAGCTCAGCGCGTCGACCGAGAGCGCCGCGGCGGACGAGGCGGAGTTGCTGCAGTGCCCGTCGAAAGCCAGACAACTGACGTGGACTCCGCTCACGGCGAGCTCGGCCGACCATCCGAGCCAGTGCCCACCATCGAGCCAGCCGCGTAGGCCGATCGCGCCGCTCGCGCCCGTGTTGATGCGTCCGAATGCCCAGTCCATCGCAACACTGCCGCGAATCGTGAAGTGCGCGCTGCGATCGGGCGGCGCCGGCGGCGCGGGCGGCGTGACTGGCAAGCCAGCTTCCATGCGCGCGAGCCCGTCCGGCAGGCTCGCGGTCGTCGGCATGCTCGAGCCGTCCTCGTCCTCCGGGTCCTCCGACGCAGGGCTGCTCGGCTCCGCGCTGGTATCGGACGAGCACTCGAGAGAGGTGTGCCCGCGCAGCTCCTGCCGGCCCGTCGCGCGATCCACGACGACGTAGTCGACCTCGGTCGCGATGCGCTCGTTCGTGCTGAGCACCCACGCATCGTCGGTCGCGCTCGCAGTCACCGACGCGTGCTCGACGCGCACGTCGTATCGATCGGGCCGGAGGTAGACGATCGTGCCGTGCTCGAGGTCGCGCAAGAACGGCTGCACACGCGCGGTGCACGAGAGGGCACTGCCGCCGCTGACCCTGCCACCGCCCGACGATGCGACGTCGCGCAGGAGCGCCGCGTGGATCGTCACGACGCGCGGGCGCGGGACCACGTCGTCGTGATCGAAGAGCGCGGCGCGATCGACGAGCACGATGCGCGTCGCGCCGGTCGACGAATCACACTCGTCGATCCGGAACGCGCGCGCGCCGGCGTCGTCGAGCGCGAGGGTGTACTGGCCGCACGGTGCGCACGCTCCATCGCCGGTATCCACGCACACGTGGACGAGGCTCCCCGGCGCATCGACGTCGGCTTGGAGCGCCGCGATGGTGTCGGCCCACTCCCCGTGCTCGAGCGTGGTGACCCGCTCCTGCGCATGACCGACGCTCGCGAAGAGAGAAGTCAGCGCCAAAATCGAGAGGGCGAGGCGCATCGTGCTGCCGTGCTCTCATCGCAAGCGTCGTACCGAAGCGCAGCAGTGGCGGGATCACGCGCGTTCGCGGATCGGCTCGACGCGAGGGAAGATTTCGGCGGGTCAGTGCGCAACGCGCCGTGGCGAGTCGACCCTTCTGCTGGCGCTCCTGCCTACTGACGCCCCGCCCTATTGGCGGTAGTCGAGCGAGAAGCTCATCGCCGTCGGCATCATCGGGCCCTGCTCGGTCGCGCGCACCGTCATCGTGTGACCGTCGGCGCTCAGGGTGTAGACGTTCCACCGGCGTCCGAGCGAGTGCTCGAAGTACTGCTCGAGGTGCCCGTCGCGGAAGTACTGACGCACGCTCACTTCGGTCCCGTCCGGCAGCTCGAAGTCCTGCGCGACGCCGGGCCGCGTGTTGTAGGTGAACGAGCCGTCGAAACCGATCTCGATGTTCCCGCTGGGAAACGAGATGGTGATCCGGTCGTTCACCGGCGTCTGATCGTGCAGCTGGCTCCGCGCGATGCTCTGCACGAAATAGTTCATGTCCGTGACGGCACGCTCGATCCCGCGATCGAGCGCCGCCTGCCCGGTCGCGTGGCTCACCGTCAGGTTCCACGCGCCCGTGTAGAGAGTGCGCAGCTCCGCCTCGGTGCGCGTCGGTGCGGCGGCGGTGCCGGCGTCCACTTGCGTGTGTCCGAGCGTGGGCACGAGGGCGAGGGCGAGGGCGACGATGGCGGGGGCGAAGAGACGGGTGCGGGCCATGGCGACGTTTAGACTGAAGGCGACCGGGGTTTTGTTCAATCGATCGCGGCATTGCGGCTATCTTCCACGTCGTGCCGGAGATCGAGCTTCACCGCTATGCGACCTGGACCGAGCTCGGGCTCGGGATCCTCACCTTCGTCTCGCTGCTGGTCGTCTCGGCGCCGTACGGAAGACACGCGCGCAAGGGATGGGGCCCCGAGATCGATCAGCGACTCTCGTGGGTGCTGATGGAGCTGCCTGCGAGCGTCGGCTGGGCCGCGATCTACTTCGCGGGGCGCCATGCGCTCGAGGCCGTGCCGATCGCGTTCTTCGTGATGTGGCAGACGCACTACGTCAACCGCACGTTCGTCTTCCCGTTCCGCATCAAGGCGGAGGGGAAGAAGACGCCGGTCTCGATCGTCGCGACCGCCGTCGCGTTCAATCTCCTCAACGCGTACGTGAACGCGCGCTGGGTGTCCGACCTCGGCAACTACCCGACGAGCTGGCTCTTCGACGCGCGCTTCGTGATCGGCGCGCTCGTGTTCGCGACGGGCTTCGGCATCAACCAGCACGCGGACTGGGTGCTGATGAACCTGCGCAAGCCCGGCGAGACGGGATACAAGATCCCGCGCGGCGGCCTCTATCGCTACCTGACGTCGCCCAACTACTTCGGCGAGATCCTCGAGTGGACCGGCTGGGCGATCGCGACGTGGTCGCTCGCGGGCCTCGCGTTCACCGTCTACACGTTCGCGAACCTCGCGCCGCGCGCCGCAGCGCACCACCGCTGGTACCACGAGAAGTTCCCGGACTATCCGACGGAGCGGAAGGCCGTCATTCCTTTCGTATGGTGAGGCGCACGATCCTCGCGCTCGCTCTGAGCAGCTGCGTCGGCGTCCGCGGCGCGGACTGCGATCAGATCATCGCGAAGATGCGCCGCTGCGATCCGAGCGCCGCGACGGCGAGCGACACGATGCTCTCGGTCCAGTGCCCGGGCACGCAAGCGAGCTGCGTGGGCATGCCCGTCGACACGCCCGAGCAGTGCAGCGTGTTCATGGGCTGTCTCTACGGCGACTGAGCCTCGACCGCGCCGGTTACATTGCCACTTGACTATATAGCCCATCGGCTATATTTGATCGAGCGATGAGCGCTCCGCACACCGCCACGCTCGATGCCACGTTCGCGGCTCTCGCCGATCCGACGCGGCGGGCGATCCTCACGCGGTTGATGCGAGGCGAGTCGTCGGTGAACGACCTCGTCGCCCCTTTCCGGCTGAGCCAGCCCACCATCACCAAGCACATCCAGGTGCTCGAGCGCGCGGGCCTGGTCGAGCGGCGCAAGAACGCGCAGTTCCGCCTGTGCCGGCTGCAGGCCGCGCACCTCGCCGATGCGTGGGAGTGGCTCGGCGGCTACCGCGAGCACTGGGAACGCTCGCTCGATCGCCTCGAGGCGGTCGCGCGTCAGCTGCAGCACGACGAAGAGAAGCAACGAAAGAAGGAGAAGCCGCATGCCCGCGAGCGTCGCGTCCGCCGAGCCCGAAGCCGAACGTGAGGTCACGATCGTCCGCGAGACGAACGTGCCCGCGCGGTTCCTCTTCCGCGCATGGTCGCGGCCGGAGCATCTCCTGACGTGGTTCGGCCCGCCGGGATGTCCGCTCACGCTCTGCGAGGTCGACTTCCGCGTCGGCGGGCGCTTCCGCTTCGCGATGACGGGCCCCGACGGTGTGACGATGATGCCATTCGGCGGCAGCTACCTCGCGATCGAGGACAACCGTCTCCTGCAGTACTCGAGCGCGTTCGAAGAGCCGGGCGCCGAGACGATGCTCGTGACGGTGCGCTTCGAAGAGCGGCGCGGCCACACGACGATCACGATGCACACGCTCTTCGAGTCCATCGCGATGATGCGTGCCCACGTCGGTCGCGGCTATCGCAACGGCGTGAACGCCGCGCTCGATCAGCTCAACGCGCTCGTCTCTGGATGGAGCGACGCATGAAGACCACGACGTCGAAGGACGGAACCACGATCGCGTACGAGCAGCTCGGCAGCGGGCCGGCCGTGGTGCTCGTCGACGGTGCGTTCTGCCGGCGCGCGTTCGGTCCGATGCCGGATCTCGCCAAGGCTCTCTCGTCGCGCTTCACCGTCTTGCACTACGACCGTCGCGGACGCGGCGAGAGCGGCGACACGAAGCCCTACACGCTCGACAAGGAGCTCGACGATCTCGAGGCGGTGGTCGCCGCCGCGGGGAGCGACGTGTGCGTCTACGGCATCTCGTCGGGCGCCGCGCTCGCGATGCGTGCCGTCGGGCGTGGGCTGCGCATCCGCAGGCTCGCGATCTACGAGCCGCCCTTCGCGCTCGACGGGACGCACACGCCGACCCCGGCCGACTTCCGCGAGCAAATTGCCGCGATGCTCGCCGCAGGAGACCGCGACGCACCCGTGAAGCTCTTCATGCGCGTCGTGGGTGTGCCGGCGTTCGGCGTCTTCTTCATGCGCCTGATGCCGAACGTGTGGCCGAAGCTACGCGCGGTCGCGCACACGCTCCCCTATGACTTCGCGCAGCTCGGCGACACGCAGCGCGGCGGACCGCTCCCTGCCGACCTCGCATCGGCGCTCGCCGCGATCTCGTGCCCGACCGTCGCGATGGCCGGCAGCAAGAGCCCACCGTGGATGCACCACGCGAGCAAGACGATCGGCGAGACGGTCCGCGGCGCATCCTTTCGCATCGTGCCCGGCCAGGATCACAACGTGTCCGCGAAGGCGATGGCGCCCGTGCTCACGGAGCTGTTCGCGCCCTGAGCGTCGGCTCGCTCAGGCGAGGCGATCTTCGCCGAGCACCGCGTTGTCGATCAGCCGCGTCTTGCCGATCTTCGCCGCGACCACGAGCAGCGCGCGCTCGCCCGTGCGATCGACCGGCTGCAGCGTCTCGGGATCGGCGATCGCGACGTAGTCGATGCTGTCGAAAGCCGGCTCGATCTCCGCGCGCGCGAGCCGCTCGAGCGATGCCGCCTTGCGCTCGCCGTCCTCGAACGCGCGCATCGCCGCACGGATGCCGCGCGAGATGCCCAGCGCACGCTGCCGCTCGTCCGCCGACAAGTAGCGATTGCGCGAGCTGAGCGCGAGGCCGTCCGGCTCGCGGATCGTCGGCATCGCCGCGATCTCGACCGGCAGATCGAGATCGCGCGTCATGCGCTCGATCACCTTCCACTGCTGGTAGTCCTTGCGGCCGAACACGGCGACGCACGGCGCGGCGAGACCGAAGAGCTTGCACACGATCGTCGTGACGCCCGCGAAGTGCCCCGGACGGTGCACGCCCTCGAGCACATCCGTCAGACCCTTCACCTCGACGACCGACGAGAATCCCGGCGGGTACATCGCCTCGCGCATCGGCGCGAACAGAACGTCGACCTTCGCATCGCGACAGCGCGCGAAGTCCGCGTCGAAGGTGCGCGGATAGCGCGTGAAGTCCTCGTTCGGCCCGAACTGCGTCGGGTTCACGAAGAGCGATACCGCCACGAAGGTCGCGCCCTGCGCGCGGGCCTCGCTCACGAGCGCGAGATGCCCGTCGTGCAGCGCGCCCATCGTCGGCACGAAGCCGACACGATGGCCCATCGCACGCGCGACCTCGAGCGCGCCTCGAAACGCCGCCGGGCTCTCGACGATCCGCGTCATCGACGACTCGTCATCTCAATGGGGGCCGTACGTACCCGCGGGAGGCGGAGCCGCCACGGCAGCAGCGCCCGCGCCGAACGAGTGCTCGACCGTCGGGAACGCGCTGTTCTTCACTTCGTCGACGTACGTGCGCGTCGCCTGCACGCCGTCCTCGAACATGTTCGCGAAGCGCTTGACGAACTTCGGGCGCAGGTTCGGCGTGAGGCCGAGCAAGTCGTAGCTGACGAGCACCTGGCCATCGCAGTGGACGCCCGCGCCGATGCCGATCGTCGGGATGTCGAGCTCCTCGGTGATGCGGCGCGCGAGATCCATCGGGATCCCTTCGAGCACGATCGCGAACGCACCGGCGGCGGCGACCGCGCGTGCGTCGTCCATCACGCGCGCCGCATCGCTCTCGCTCTTGCCCTGCACCTTGAAGCCGCCCATCGCGTGGACGCTCTGCGGCGTCAGACCGATGTGCGCCATGACGGGGATCCCGACCTCGACGAGCCGCGCGATCGTCGGCGCGATCGACACGCCGCCCTCGAGCTTCACCGCGTGCGCGCCACCCTCGGACAGGAAACGACCCGCGCTGCGCAGCGCTTCCTCCGGCGAGATCTGATACGTCATGAACGGCAGATCGCCGACGATCATCGCGCGACCGCCGTCCTTGCCGGCGCGCACTCCGCGCGCGACGGCGCGGCAGTGATAGACCATCTCGTCGAGCGTCACGGGCAGCGTCGAGTCGAGCCCCTGCACGACCATCCCGAGCGAGTCGCCCACGAGCAGCACGTCGGCGCCTGCCTCGTCGAACATCCGCGCGAAGGTCGCGTCGTACGCGGTCACCATCGCGATGCGATCGTTCTTCGACTTCATCTGACGCAGAGCAGGAACCGTGACGCGCGATCGCGTCAGCGTGGGCTGGGTCATGGTGGTCGCTTCGTCCAGTCGCGGCCGACGATGTGTCGGTCCACGCCTTCCTCGGCACTACCAAGGTAGCACTTCGGAGCGAGGCGGAAAGGTCCTAATGCATCAACGTGACGGTACCGAGCGTGCCGGGCTCGGGCCCGCGCGTCGCGGCGTCCACGCCGAATCCGATGCCGATGCCTGCGCCGATCGCGAGCGCGCCGAGCAGGATCCAGAACCAGGGCTCGCTCGCGACGTCGCCCCCACCGCTCTGGATCGGCGGCGCCTCCGCGACCGCATCGCGCGAGACCGTCGTCGCCGAAGGAATGTCGCCCGGGATGCGCAGCGCGAGCGGCTGCGCCTCGCTGCCGAGCTGACCGAGCTCGGTTCCGCTCGGTGAGACCGCGGACAGGAAGTACGCGACGTCGATCGCCTGATCGGTCGCGCCGACCACGGGAATCCGTCCGACGTACGAGCCATCGGGATGACGATCGAGGACCACGCGCGAGAAGCCGGGATCGCCCGCGTGTCGGTACGCGAGCCGGACCTCGGCGACGGCATCGGCGCCATCGAGGAGATTGACCGTGATCGTCGGCGACTCGCGGCGGCTCAGCGTGCCGGGCGAGCTGTGACCGAGCGTGACCCGCACGGGCGCGGGATGCGCTTCTCTCGCGCGCGCGAACGCGCTGATGACGGGCGGGCTCGCATCGGCGTCCGTCAGTCGATATCCGGGATCGCGCGAGTAGAGGAGACGCAGCGTCTCGCGCGCCGCGTCGGCCTGCTGATCGGCGATCTGCGCGGTCGCGAGCAGCTCGAGGCCGTCGTTGCGCTGCGAGGCGGTGAGATCGGTGCGCGCGAGCAGCGTGCCCGCCTGCGCGATCGCATCCGGATACGACGCGTAGAGGACCTGCTCGCGGATCGCGGCGATCTCCGCATCCACGGCCGTCTGCGCAGCCGCGGTCGAAGCGAAAGCGAAGACGACGACGAAGACGAAAGCCCTCACGACCCGCTCTTCCCGACGAGCGCAGTGAACGCGTCGACGAGCGACGTGACGACCTGGTTGCCGCGCGTGCGCGCGTCGGCGACCGACTCGCTCTCCGCGACCTTCTCCACGACGTCGAAGTAGTACTTGATCTTGGGCTCGGTCCCGCTCGGACGAAGCATCACGCGGTGCCCTCCCTCGAGCTCGAGCGCGAGCGCGTTGGACGAAGGAAGCGCGAGCGGCTCTCGTTTGTCCCCGCTGATCCGGACCTGCGCCTCGAGATCGAGGATCGCCGTCACGGCGTGATCGCCCAGAATCTTCGGCGGCGACTTGCGCACGCCATCGACGATCGACGTGATCTTCTGTG
>Ga0265314_10006555_pt1 | contig 10267 bp, 10 predicted proteins | sample 4126metaG_FD_203106 | JGI IMG/M metagenome (GOLD analysis project Ga0265314, IMG submission 203106) | Rhizosphere microbial communities from Carex aquatilis grown in University of Washington, Seatle, WA, United States - 4-1-26 metaG | ecosystem: Host-associated > Plants > Roots > Rhizosphere >... | reverse complement strand
CCAGGGCTCCGCAGGCGTCCGGCTGGATCAAAAACCGATTCCGCTGTTACATAGGACCCGGCTGCACAATCGGGGGCCGGTCAGGTAGCGGATGCGCCAAGGATCGGTCCCCGGTCTTCCCCGATGATGATAGTTCGCGCAAGCCCCGTTCCCCCGCAGCCGCTCCCGTATTTGATCATCTTTGGCGCAAAGCGGATACACCGCCGTCGACGCGAACCCTAGTTTCCCCCGCGAAAGATCGAGCCGCGATTCCGTGACGCCCGGATCGTGGCCGAGAGAAATGAAGTTCCGGCCGCTTTCGGCGTGACTGTCGTGACTGAGGCGAATACCCGCCGGATCGTGGGATAGATGACAATGAGTCGTCCGCTTCACGGAATATCTCTTGGCAGGACCCGTTGTTGGGCGAGGGGGTAGGGGAAATGCGACGATTTCTGGGGGGCTTGGCGATTGTCGCCGCATTGGGTTCGGCGGCTGTCGTCAGAGCGCAGGACCTGTTCATCTATCCGGCCAAGGGACAAAGCCAGGAGCAGCAGGACAAGGATCGCTACGAGTGCCATAGCTGGGCGGTCCAGCAGACCGGCTTCGACCCGACCCGACCCTCCACGACCTATGCACCAGCGCCCCAGGCGCCTCAGGGCGGGATGCTGAAAGGCGCGATGCGGGGAGCCACGGTCGGCGTTGTCGGCGGTGCCATCGGCGGCGACGCGGGCAAGGGTGCCGCGATCGGTGCCGCGTCGGGCGCTCTCATAGGCGGCATGCGGCGCAACGACTATGCCCGCCAGCAGCAATATCAGGCTCAACAGGCCACGAACTACGATGCGGCGGGGCGGGATAACTATAACCGCGCCATGGGCGCCTGCCTTCAGGGGCGCGGCTATAGCGTCGACTAGGGGGCAAGAATAATGAATTTTCTCAGACAGACGCTGGCCGTGCTGGCCGCGTTGCTGTGCGCCGGCGTGGCCGCGGCCGCCGACTTCGACGGCAGCAAGCCATTCGTCTGCGCGCTCCTCGATCTCAGTTCCTGCGAGGCGGGAAACGGCTGCGAGGCCGAAACGCCGGACAGCGTGGACATTCCGCGATTTCTATTTGTCGACGTCCAGCAGGCGAAGATCTCCGGGACACGGCCTGGAGGCCGGATGCTTACGACCAAGATCGAACGCGCGCGGACGCTGGGTGACTTACTCGTCCTCGAGGGTGCCGAGGGCAGTCTCAGCTGGACAGTGACTGTAGGGCAAGCCGAAGGGCAGATGAGCCTGGGCGCCGTCGGCGACGGCGTGGGGTTCGTCGTGTTCGGCTCCTGCGTCCGGGCTTCGCCGAACTAAAGGGGACGGCGACAGACGGTCTGGGGACAACGAGATCTAGGGGGATGGGGTGGTCGCAAGAACTTTGCTGGCAGCGATAGTGGCCTTGGTGCTTTCGGTGACAGGCGCCGAGGCCCAGGATTCCAGTTCCGGGGATCACTGGACCTTTCAGCTGACGCCCTACCTCTGGTTGGCCGGCCTCAGCGGCACCATGGGCGTTTCGCAGAACCTGCCGACCACGACGGTCGACGCCAGCTTCGGCGACATCCTGAAACATCTGGATGCCGGCATCATGGCGCTTGGCGAGGCGCGCTATGGGCGATTCATGCTGCTGACAGACATCTCCTACGTCAGCCTTTCCGCCAATGCCGGCAACACCGGCGCGCTCCTGGGTCCGGCGGAGGTCCACGCCAAGAGCTTCAACAGCACGATCGAGGGTGGATACCGCCTCGTCGATACGCCCGCGGTCACCGCAGACGGACTGGCGGGCCTGCGGGTGTTTTCCATCAACAACGAGCTGGATTTCTCGGGCGGCATCCTGCCGGCGACAAGCGGCAGCAGCAGCGATACCTGGGTCGATCCCGTGATCGGGGTGAGGGCGAACGCGCCGCTGGGCTCCGGCTTCTTGCTCAATGGCTATGTCGACGTTGGCGGATTCGGGATTTCCTCGGACTGGACCTGGCAGATCTACGGTGGCGTCGGCTATCAGATCAACAACAGCATGACTGCCTATGGCGGCTATCGCTATCTGGATGTGCATCATCAGGACGGCGGCTTTCTCTACGACGCCTCGCAGCAGGGGCCGCTGCTTGGTCTCGGTATCCGCTTTTAGGCCAGGAGGGGTCATGACGAAGTTACGTGCTGCGCTGGCGATTGCGGTCTCAATCGCCCTCGGCTCATTCGCGATCGCTCCCGGCACCGCGATCGCCGGAGGCGCCGCCCAGATCGACAGCGATGTCGATGCCGCGCTCGCCACGCTCTACGCGAGCAATCCCGCCGCCAAGACGCTGGGGGCCCAGGCCAAAGGCATTCTTGTGTTCCCGCAGGTCCTCAAGGCCGGGCTTCTCATCGGCGGTCACTACGGCGAAGGCGCACTGCGGGTCAAAGGCAAATCGCCGGGCTATTTCTACACTTCGGCGGTTTCCTATGGCCTCCAGGCGGGCGGCCAGACATACGGCTACGCCCTGTTCTTCATGACCGATAACGCGCTGGATTACCTGGAAGACAGCGGCGGCTGGGAAATCGGCGTGGGCCCCAGCGTCGTCGTCGTGGATCAGGGGATGGCGAAAACCATGACCACGACGACCCAGCTTCAGGAGGTTTATGCTTTCATCTTCAATCAGCAGGGGCTGATGGCCGGCCTGGGCCTGCAAGGCTCAAAGATCGGCGAGTTCATTCCGCGATGACAATGTCCAACGCCCAGGGGGAGTTCCAATCGATGAATCCGAAACATCAGAGCAGGGGCGTTCGCAACCGCGTCTCGCGCCGCAGTTTCCTCGGTAAAATGTCGGCCGCCGCGGCAGGTGCCGCGGTGCTGGGCTCGGGGCTCGCCAGGCCGGCGCTCGCCGCAAAGGACGCCTACAACATCCTGTTCATCTTCACCGACCAGGAGCGCTTCGCGCTGCCGACGCCGACCGGACTCTCGCTGCCGGGGCATGACCGCTTGGTCAGCACCGGCACCACATTCACAAACCACTATGTCGGCGCCGTGATGTGCAGCTCCTCGCGCGCGATCCTGATGACCGGCCTGCAGACCCCCAACAACGGCATTTTCGAGAACCTGAACGTGCCATGGGTGCCCAACCTGTCGACGTCGATGCCGACCATCGGGCACATGCTTCGCAAGGCTGGCTACTACACCGCCTACAAGGGCAAGTGGCATCTGACCCGGGAATTCGACGAGCACCAGCCGACGCGCCTCTTCACGCCAGAGATGGAGAAATACGGCTTTGCCGACTACGCCTCGCCCGGGGACGTCGTCGGACATACGCTGGGTGGCTATGAGTTTGATGATCTGATCGCAGACAGCGCCGTCACCTGGATGCGGCGCGTCGGCCGTCCGCTCAACGACGACGGCAAGCCATGGAGCCTGACCCTCAGCCTCGTCAACCCGCACGACATCATGTATTTCGACACCGACCTCCCGGGGCAGCCGGTGCAGGATTCCGGCAAGCTGATCTTCAAGGCGGCGCCCGCACCGCATCACCAGTTCTATACATCGACATGGGATGTGCCGATCGCGAAGAGCCTGACCCAGCCGTTCGACGAACCCGGCCGGCCGGAGGCCCATGGCGAATACCAGAAGGGCTGGGATGCGCTGCTCGGGCATATTCCGCCGGAGGAGGCCCGTTGGCGCCGGTTCGACGACTTCTATGTCAACAGCCTGCGCGCCGTCGATCTCAAGCTCGTCCGGCTCCTGGCCGAGCTGGACGCGCTCGGCATCTCCGATCGGACGATCATCGTCTATACCGCGGATCACGGTGAAATGTCCGGGGCGCACGGCCTGCGCAACAAAGGCCCCTTCGCCTACGAGGACAACGTCCACGTGCCATTTTACGTAGTGCATCCGGATATCCGCGGCGGCCAGAAGACCGATGCGCTGACCGCGCATATCGATGTTGCGCCTTCGCTCCTGGCAATGGCGGGCGCCAGCCCGACGCAGGCGGCCGAATTCGCCGGCGGCCAGCTGCCGGGCAAGGACTTCACGCCGGTGCTGGCCCAGCCCGGAAGCGCCGACGTCCATGCGGTGCGCGAGTCCATCCTGTTCACCTACAGCGGCCTCGTGCTCAACGATGGCACCGTGCTCGAGAAGGTGGCCGACGTGATCGCGGCGGGCGAAAATCCGAGGGACCCGGCCGTGATCGCCAAGAACGGGATCAAGCCCGACCTCGGCAAGCGCGGCTCGATGCGCATGGTTTACGACGGGCGCTACAAGTTCTCGCGCTATTTCGCTCCGACCCAACGCAACAGACCGACCTCGCTGGACGAGCTCTACGCCAGCAACGACGTCGAGCTCTTCGACCTCGAGACCGATCCGCAGGAGATGATCAACCTGGCGGCGGACAAGGCAACGCATGCCGACCTCATCCTGGCGATGAACGCGAAGCTCGAGGCCGCTATCAAGGCCGAGATCGGCGCTGACGATGGCCGCGAAATGCCGGACTTCAAAGGCATCAGCAGCTGGACCATGGACACGGCTGATTGAGGGCGGGGCATGAACACGATCTTGAGGCTGATGGCTGCGGCGGCGATCTTCGCGCTCTCCATCTGCGTGGTTCCGGCAAGGGATGCGGCGGCCGACACCCCCATCCTTCTCCATGCGCGCGAGTTGACCGTAACCGCGGTGGTCGAGGATATCGACCATGATGCCCGTATCGCCATCTTGCGCGGTCCCGCCGGCAATCGGGCCATCTTTGCGGCTGACGCCAGCGTCCGGAATTTTGACCAGGTGAAGAAGGGCGACAAAGTCCGGGTCACCTACGTTGAAGCCGTCGCGGTGCAGCTCATGTCGTCGGAAAACGCCGGGTCGCCGGGCCAGGCGACGACTGCCGAAGTCGCACCGCTGGGCGCCAAGCCAGGCATGGTGGCGGCCAAGATCGAGCAGGACTCGGTCGTCATCCAGGCGATCGACTATCCCAATCGCCTTGCGACCCTTCGAATGTCCGACGGCACGAGCGTGATGGTCGAACTCGATCCGCGTATCCCGAGCCTCGCGGCGGTGAAGGCGGGCGACCACATCGTGGTCCGGCGAACCAGCGCGATCGCGATCGCCGTGCAAGAGTAGGCGACCTCTTCGGGTAGGCCGGTCGAATCCAGCGCGTAGAGGTTTGGCATCGGACGCGTTCCACTAAGGGCGTTCTTGCTCGTCGTCGCGGCGATGCTTGCGGCCGGCATCGGGTGCCCAAAAGGCGCCAGCGCGCAGGGCTTGAGCGAGGACACGCTCATGTCCGGGCTCAAGGAGATTGATGCCGCGCCGGACATCGGCATGGGCGTGAGGCCCAACGATGAGCTTGGCATCTACGCCTTGCCGGTGCCGATCATCGACCCGACCGTCGGCAATGGCTTGGCGCTCGGCGCGCTGGCAACGTTTCGCGTCGATCCGACGGATCAGATCTCCCCTCGCGCGAGCCTGGCGATGGGGGCGGGCTATACCGATTCTCAGAGTTGGATCGCCGGGGCCAAGCTCAAGATGGCTCTGGATCGCGACCTTTACCGTATTGAGGCGCTGGGCGGATATGGTTCGCTCAATGTGAAGTACTACGGCCTCAGCGAAAGCGGGCCGCTCCAGGCGAACCCCGTCGATCTCAACCTCAAGGGCTCTTTCCTCGGCGCGTCCGTCACCAGGCGAATCGCGGCAAATTGGTACGTCGGGCCGGTTTACCGGCTCCTCAACTCGACGTCCGGCTTCGGCGGGACCGGCCTTCCGCCGGGCGTCACGTCGCCTGAGGTGCAAGCGACCCTTTCGGGCCTGGGCCTCACCACGGAATACGACAGCCGCGACAGCCAGTTCGGTCCCCATGACGGCATCTATGCGACGGCGCAATTGATCGACTTCGCCAAGGGACTGGGCAGCGATTTTTCCTACCTCAATTTCGACGGCAGCGCCTCCGACTATCTGACCCTCAGGCCGAGGCTGGTGCTGGCCTCCAACCTGCGACTGGCCTCGACGGGAAATGAGGCGCCGTTCTTCGCCTTGCCTTTTCTGTCGCTGCGGGGCTTCCCGGGCGGCAAATATCTCGGCCAGGACGTCTGGCAGGCGCAGGGCGAACTCCGGTGGCGCGTGTACGGGCCTCTTGGCCTCGTCGGATTCCTTGGCGCGGGCCAGGCCGCGCAAAGCGTCAGTGATTTCGGGAGCAGCAGGCTGCTCTACGCCGGAGGCGCGGGGATCCGCTACGAAGTCTCCGAAGCCGAGCGAATCACGGTCGGGTTTGACTACGCGTACGCCAGTGATGGCGGATCGGCGGTCTATTTCCGGATCGGGGAAGCCTTCTGAAGGCAGACTCTTGAGCGGCGCAAGCGGCGGCGCGCGGAAATCTTTGGCTCCCTCCCATGTATCGATTCAGTTGCGCGGTGGAACGGCACGGACTTCTGCTTGCGCGTTTTGACGTTTCGTTTCCTGCAGCGGAAGGCCGGCGAATACGCGCTGACGCTCGTCGACTTCCCGCCGATGCGGTGCGGAGCCCGCTTCCGTCTTGAAGCGGCCAAGACTGAGATCGAAGAAGGACGAAAGGTGCTGAAGGCGTCTACCGGGTAGCCGGAACGACGTTGCTCTCGGCCGGAGCGGGAGTTCCGCGCGCCCGGGACATGTTTTCTGAATCAGGGCGTTTGCCCGGGAGGGCGCGGCCGGCCTCTTGTTCTTGCGCGACCTGCCGGCTCAGTCGACCTTCATGCCTGGCTCGGACCCTTGCGAGCTTGGACCCAATGATAGACGGTTTTGTCTGCTCCAACGGGCCATCCTTCGGCCCGGACGGCCGGATCATGTATCACACCCGCTCGCACGAGCGGACAATTGATCGCTATGATCTCGACCCGGCCACGGGGAATGTCTCGAATCGGCAAATATTTGCGACAGTCGATCCTTCGGCCGGCGTTCCGGACGGATCCACGGTCGATGCCGAAGGGTACTTGTGGTCGACCCACTGGGGCGGCTGGCGAGTCACGCGCTACGCGCCGGACGGCAGCATCGATCATGCCATTGAATTGCCGGTCGAAAAGGTCACCAGCTGCGCATTTGGCGGGCCGAACATGGACGTATTGTTTGTGACGACCGAGTCGATCGAGTTCGACAATGGCCGCTGGATTTTCATGGATGACGCCGCCTTCGATGCGGCGCCAACGATAGGCGGCATTTTCGCCATCGATGTCGGCGTCGCGGGGCTTCCGGAGCCGGGCTTGATAATTGCATGACTGGCGCCAGTCGCCGAGCCTGGTTGGCATCTTTGCTGTTGCCGGCCCAGCCGACGAAGGCGGGGAGCATCGCCTCCCATCTCCAACCGAGCCGGCCGCGCCGGATCGGTTGACCCCGGGAGAGCCGTGGCCGGACCCGCCTCAGTCCGCGGATGCCGCCGGGACGCCTTTGTGTTACACAGGATCCGATTGCGCTGTTGGGGTCGATCAGATTTCCAATGTTCGTTGATTTTTCCGGTGAGCGCGACTGGTCGCAGTACGCGTTCGTCATCGTTGGTTCCGGATTCGCTGGCCAATTCCTGGCGGAGAAGCTTGCAAAATCCGCTCGCGTGCTGCTGCTTGAAGCGGGCGGGCGCGAGGATCCGCTTGCGCTCGGCGAAGGGTACTACGAGATCGAGTCCAGCGGGATCGAAGTGCCCAGGCTGGGAAGCCGCCTGTCTTCCTTCGGGGGCACGTCCAATCATTGGACGGGTCAGTCCCATCCGTTCTCCCGGATCATCTTCAAAGACCGAGTGGTTATGGATGGCTGGCCCATCCACTATGAGGACTATGGCATCCACTTGCCGGAGGCCCAGGCATGGTTGGGTCTGCCCAAGTCCTGGCCATCCGAAGCAACCATCAGTCTGGGGGGCGGGCTCTTCGAAGACCACGAGGATCTGAGGGAGATCCGGCTCCTCACATCGAACCCGGTGCCGTTTCTGGGCGCCGCCGAGATTCAGCGCCGCTATGCCGAGCACGAAAGCATCGACGTTCTCGCAGATACGCGCGTTCTGGACATGAACCTTGACGCGGGTGCGACGGTCGTTGGGTCGGTCGATCTCATGCATCGTCCGAGCCGGGAGCGTCGCACGATCCCGGTCCGAAACCTCATTCTGTGCGCCGGCGGCATAGAGAATGCCAGGCTCATGCTCTGGGCCGGCCGCAAACACTCGCCAGGAAACCCATTTCTCGGCGGCCCCAATCATCTTACCGGCAAGTTTTTCACCGAACACCCGGTGCTCTGGCCCGTGGACATGTACGTGGACGGCCGGGCGAGCTTTTCCGATGGGGTGCTGCACGAAATCGATGGCCGACAGGAGTTTTCCGTCTGGCTGCCTTCCGATGCTTTTCTCGAACGGCATGATCTGCTGCGATTTGGAATGCTTTTCCAGGATACCTGGCAACTGGCAGCCAGCGCTCCGGAAGTCGCCGATCTGGAGCCGGCATTCCTAGCCAGCACGCCGTTGATCACCGCGACCAGACCGACGTTCAAGTTTGAACAAACCCCGCACGAGGCGAGCCGGCTCTCGCTCCTGGATGGGCTCGACCAGGACGGCGTCGGCAGGACCAGCCTGCATTGGGAAATCCTGCCGCAGGATTTGGCGAACTATCAAAAGGCGACGATGCTGATGTGTGAGCTTCTCGGCCAGAAGGGATTTGCCAGAACGAAATTGCGTCCCGACTTTTGCCAGAAGGATTGGAGCGGTGTCGAAGTCGGCCGATCGACCCACCATATCGGCACGACGCGAATGGGTCGTATGGCCGGCACTGGCGTCGTCGATACCAACTGCAAGGTATTCGGTCTTGGCAACCTGTACATCGCGGGGGCTTCCGTTTTTCCCCATGGGGACTTTATCAATCCGACGATGAATTTCCTGGCGCTCGCCGCGCGGCTGGCCTGTTTCCTGCAATCCGCGCCGGCGCCGGGGTACACATACTATCGCTACGGGGCAGGCCGATCCGAGAATTGTCACCTTGTCTCCGGCTGGTCGCACCCGGAAAAGCAGGGGGTTTGGACGGACGCGGCACAGTCCGTGCTGCGGCTGCCGCGGCAAGGAGCGCGAAGCTTGACCTTGTTTGGCCATGCCTACCGGGAGGTCGACGTGGTCCTCGCCATCAACGGCATCGAATGTTACCGCGGCCCGGCCGAAAGCCTGATGCGAATGTCGTTCGCGCTCGACGATGCGCCCGAGGCGGAACTGAGATTCGCCTTTGCACAACTGCGCTCGCCAAGCGACTATGGAGAAAGCGATGACCAGAGATCGCTCGGCTTCTTCCTCGAGCGGATCGAGGCCCGATAGGCCGTCCGGATCGCGACGCGCGTCGTCGGGCCCCGGTGCGGGCCGGATGCACAGCTTGCCGAAGGCTCATATTCGGCTGTCGCCGGCCTCGACGATCAGGGCATCGACGGCGATGGCACCCTTGCCCTCCGGGCGCAGCAGAAGCGGATTGACGTCGAGCTCCAGCAGGCGGTCCTTGTTCGCCTCCGCATAGCGTGCGATGGCGAGGATTGCGGCAACGGCCGCGGGGATATCGGCGCGCGGACGGCCGCGGAACCCATCGAACAGGGCGAAGCTCTTCAGCCGGCGCATCGCCGCCTCGATCTCGCCGGCGGAGACGGGCAACAGCAGGCTGACGCTGTCGCGCAGCAGCTCGACGAGAATTCCCCCGGCCGCGATCACCAGCACGAGGCCGAATTGCCGGTCGCGCTTCACCCCGACAAGAAGCTCGCCGACCGCATCCTGGACCATGGGTTCGATGAGGAACCGATCGACGCACACATTTGCGTCATGGGCGGCGACATTGCGGGCGATGCGCCCGGCCGCGGCGACCGCCTCCGCCGATCCCTGGACACCCAGCGCAACCGCCCCGGCCTCGGTCTTATGCGGCAGCGCAGGCGACGTCTGCCGCTGAAGCCACCGCACCCGCTGGCACGCCGAGGCCCATCGCTGACAATCTCGCTTTGCTCTCCCACTCGTCCAGCAGCTGCCGCGTGCCACGGTCGATCGGCGAAACCGCTAGAGGTGGTGCCGGCGGTCCGTCACGCTCCACCTTGCGGCGGAACTCAGCATAGGCGGCCCAGCGGGCCAGCACGGCGCAGGCATCGTCGAGTCCAGGCAGCGGCAACAGCCCCTGTTGCATGACGTGGCGGCGCATGGATTCGGGCATGGAAAGCGGGTCGACGCTGGCAAGCGCGCCAATGACGTTCGTGCCCCGCCTGGCCGCGCCCAGCGCCCGGACCATGGCCTCCAGGGGCTTGCGAACCTCCGGACCCAGTTCCAATCGCGGATGGTCGAGGA
>Ga0265314_10006553_pt1 | contig 10268 bp, 7 predicted proteins | sample 4126metaG_FD_203106 | JGI IMG/M metagenome (GOLD analysis project Ga0265314, IMG submission 203106) | Rhizosphere microbial communities from Carex aquatilis grown in University of Washington, Seatle, WA, United States - 4-1-26 metaG | ecosystem: Host-associated > Plants > Roots > Rhizosphere >... | reverse complement strand
TGAAGCCCGAGACCTACATGAACGACTCGGGCCGCGCCGTGCGGGCCGCGATGCAGTTCTTCAAGCTCGAGCCGGACACCGTGCTTGTCGTCCACGACGAGAGCGACCTCGACGTTGGACGGCTCCAGGCGCGGCTCGGAGGCGGAACCGCGGGCCACAACGGCGTGCGCTCGGTCGCCCAGCATCTCGGCACGCCGGACTTCCTGCGGCTGCGCGTCGGCGTGGGGCGCCCCGGCCGCGGCGACCGGCGCCCGCTCGCCGACTGGGTGCTCTCCGACTTCACCGCCGACGAGGATCCGGAGCGGCTCGTGCGCGCGGTCGCCGACGCCGTCGAGGTGCTCGATGCGGAAGGCCTCGAAGCGGCGCAGCGCGCGGTCAACAAGAAGTCCTGAGACAAGACGGAGGCGGCGGCCCCAAGCCCACCACCTCCGTCAGAGCTGCCTACGCCGGTCAGAGGGTTTCGTCCGCCGTGTAAGCGCTTACATGGACAGAGTTGCATGCCTCCCGACCCTCGTCAAGCGCGAAGCGACGAGCTCAGGACGAGCGCCGGCGAACGAGTGTCGCCGGCAGGACGATCCCCTCCGTCACGGTCTCCCCGGCGATCCGGCGCAGGAGCAGGTCGGTGAGCGCCGCGGCCAGGTCGACGAACGGCTGCCGCATCGTTGTGAGCGGCGGGGTGGACGACGCAGCCGCCGGGACGTCGTCGAAGCCGACGACGGCGACGTCCTCCGGGACGCGCCGACCGGCGGCGGCCAGCGCGCCGAGGGCGCCGATCGCCATCGCGTCGGAGGCGGCAAAGATCCCGTCCAGGCCGGGCCGCGCCGCGAGCAGCGACACGACCGCGCGCGCGCCGCCCTCGACCGTGAAGTCGCCCTGGGTGACGAGACCCGCGTCGAACTCGCGGCCGGCCGCCGCCAGGGCGTCGCGATAGCCGTCGAAGCGGTCGGCGGAGACCGACATGTCGAGCGGGCCCGTGATGGTCGCGACCTGGTCCCTGGATTCGAGCAGGTGCGCGGTCGCCGTCCGCGCGCCACCGCGGTTGTCGACGTCGACGAACGGCACCGGATCCAGCCCGCCCGGCCGGCCGGCGGCGACGATCGGGACGCCCGCATCGGCGAGAGCGCGCGGCAGGACATCGTCGGCGTGGAGCGACAGCATCACGACGCCGTCCACGTGGCCCGCCAGCACGTACCGCTCGACCTTGCGCTGCTGGCGGTTGCCGCGCGCCGGTAGCAGGACGAGCTGCAGGTCGGTGTCGGCGAGCGCCGCGGCGATGCCGTGCACGACCGGCGGGAAGAAGGGATCCGCGAAGACCCGGTCCTCGGGCTCGGAGATGACGACGGCGATCGTGTCGGTGCGGCGCCGCGCGAGCATGCGCGCCGCAGGGTTCGCCAGGTAGCCGAGCTCCGCGACCGCCGCTTCCACCGAGGCGCGGGTCGCATCTCTCACCCTGGCCGACCCGTTCAGCACCCGCGAGGCCGTCGCCAGGGAGACCCCGGCACGCCGGGCGACCGCATCGAGGGTCGGGCGGGTGGCCACGGCTCCATCTTGCAGGACCCGAGAACGGGCCGCTGGCGAGCCGCGAACGTGACAAAGCTCACCCGGCTCTGTGGCCGCCTCGAGTGTCGCGGAACTTGGCATAAGCAGGGCTTTCGGTCGCGGTAGCCCACGTCCGCCGGCCCCGTTCGGCCTACCCCTTTCGAGGGATACGACATCACCCTAAAGGGTGATAGCTGGCGCTTGTCGGGGCTGCTCAACTGCGCCGGCCAACGACAGCCAGGCGCGCTCTCCCCCTTGCGCGCGCCGCCTCTGCCGAAGGGAACCCTTCTGTGACCGACCGCATCCGCTTTGCGCTGCTTCTCCTCGCCGTTCTCGCGTGCGTCGCCGCACGCGCCGGGGGCGCTCTCGGCGCCATCGACCGGCACGCGCGCGTCGTGCGCATCAGCCATGCGACCGCCGTCGCGCACAAGGAAGCGAAGATCGTCCGCTTCGCGCGGCACTTCCTCGGCGTCCGCTACTCGTACGGCGGCACCTCGCCGGCGAGCGGCTTCGACTGCTCCGGCTTCACCCGCTACGTCTACGCACACTTCGGGATCACGCTCCCGCACTACTCGGGCGCGCAATTCGACCGGGGACGCCGTGTCTCGCGCGCCGGCCTGCGCCCGGGCGACCTCCTCTTCTTCGATGGCCTCGGCCACGTCGGGCTCTACATCGGGCACGGGCTCTTCATCCACGCACCACACACCGGCACGCGCGTCTCGATCGATCCGCTCGCGGGCTGGTACGCCGGTCGCTACGACGGCGCCCGCAGGCTCGTCTAGCCGCGTACCATGACCACCCGGCCGAACGCCCAGTTCGGCCCATCGTCATGGACCGGCCCGTTCTCTACAGCCTCGTCGAACGCCTCCGCGCGGAGGAGCGGCTCACTGAGCTCGCTGCCGCGTTGCCGACGCGTGCGCGCGTCTCGGAACCGGTGCTGCCGCTCGTCCTCGCCGCCCTGCACGACGAGCTCGAGCGCGGGCTCGTCGTCCTGCTGCCGGAGGACGCCGACGCGCGCGACGCGGCCGAGGCTGCCGGCTGGTTCCTCGGCGATGAGCAGGTCGCGCTGTTCCCGTCGCGGGGCGTCCGCTGGGGCTCCGGCCTGGAGCCGCCGCCGCATCTCGTCGGCGAGCGCGCCCGTGCACTCGCCGTGCTCGAGCGCGGCGGGCTCGTCTGCGCCTCGGCGAGTGCGGTCGCCGAAGGCGTCCCGCCGGTGGCGCAGCGGCCGACGGCACTCCGGATCGCGCGCGGCGACGAGCCGGGGATCGACGCGCTGGTCGAGCAGCTCGCGTCGGCCGGCTACGAGCGCGTCGAGCGCGTCGAGGAGCGTGGCCAGTTCGCGGTCCGCGGCGGGCTCGTCGACGTGTTCTCCACGACCGGTCGCGAGCCGATTCGCATCGAGCTCTTCGGCGATGAGATCGAGCAGATCCGCGCGTTCTCGCCGTTCACACAGCGCGCGCTGCGGCAGGTCGACGAGGCGACGATCTATCCCGCCGCCGAGCGGCGGCGCGAGCTCGTGGAGATCGACCTCGGCCCCGACGAGGGCGAGGAGCCGACGTTCGAAGTGCCGGGCGACCTCGTGCTGCCGTTCGACCGGCCGCCGGACTTCGTCTGGTCGGTCGACGAGGTGCACGCCGTCTGGTCCGACGAGGGGTTGACGCCGGTCTCGCTCGACGGCTCGACCGAGTTGACCCCGCTGCCGCAGGGGCAGCCGCATTCATTCGACGCGCAGCGGCCCGCGCTCGCGGCACGCGGGCTCTCCGAGGCCGAAAACGAGCTCGGCGGGTTGCTGCGCCAGGGGCTCGACGTCGTCGTTGCGTTCCCGCATCGCGGTGAGGCACTGCGCCAGCAGGCGCTGCTCCGCCGCGTCAGCGCCGGGCTGCTCGAGCCGGAGGCGACCCCGAGCGGGCTCCAGTTCGCGGTCTCGCCGGCGCGGCGCGGGTTCGTCTGGCGCGAGCTCGGCTTCGCGCTCCTGCCCGACACGCAGGTTTTCCGCAAGCGGCCGCCGCGCGCGTCGAGCGCGCCGGGCCGCGCGCTGCAGAGCTTCTCCGACCTGCGCACGGGCGACTACGTCGTGCACGAGGACCACGGCATCGCGCAGCTGCTCGGCTTCGAGACGAAGGAGGTCGCCGGCGTCACGCGCGACTACCTGCTGCTCGCCTATCGCGGCGACGACCGCGTCTACGTCCCGCACGAGCAGATCGGCAAGGTAAGCCGCTACATCGGCGCCGACTCGAAGGCGCCTGCGCTCTCGAAGCTCGGCGGCAAGGCGTGGGACAACCTGAAGACGCGCGCCCGCACGCACCTCCGCGAGATGGCCGGCGAGCTGCTGCAGCTGTACGCGCAGCGGCAGACGCAGCCGGGGATCGCCTACGACGTCGAGCACGAGTGGGTCGAACGGCTCGAGAACGAGTTCCCGTATCGCGAGACCGAAGACCAGCGCACGGCCATCGAGGCCGTGAAGGAGGACCTCGAGTCGCCGCATCCGATGGACAGGCTCATCTGCGGCGACGTGGGCTTCGGCAAGACTGAGGTCGCGCTGCGCGCCGCGTTCACGGTCGCCGTCAGCGGCAAGCAGGTGCTGATGCTCGTGCCGACGACGGTACTTGCGCAGCAGCACTGGAACACGTTCAAGGACCGCTACCGCGACTTCCCGGTTCGCGTCGAGATGGTCTCGCGCTTCCGCAAGCCGTCCGACGTGAAGAAGGTGCTCGCCGAGTTCAACGAAGGCAAGGTCGAGGTCCTGATCGGGACTCATCGCGTCCTCTCGCGCGACGTGATCCCGAAGGAGCTCGGGCTCGTGATCGTCGACGAGGAGCAGCGGTTCGGCGTCGCGCAGAAGGAGCTCCTGCGGCAGTTGCGGCTCGAGGTCGACGTGCTCGCGATGAGCGCGACGCCGATCCCGCGCACGCTGCACATGTCGCTCTCCGGCCTGCGCGACATCTCGGTGATCGAGACGCCGCCGGAAGGACGCCGCCCGATCCGCACGTACGTCGGCGAATACGACGAGGAGCTGATCAAGCAGGCGCTCGACCGCGAGGTCCAGCGCAACGGCCAGGCGTTCTACCTGCACAACCGCGTCGACACGATCGAAGAGGCAGCGGAGAAGCTGCAGCAGCTCTGCCCCGACCTGCGCTTCCTCGTCGCGCACGGCCAGATGCGCGAGCACGAGCTCGAGGAGCAGATGATCTCGTTCCTCGCCGGCGACGCGGACGTGCTCGTCTCGACGACGATCATCGAGTCGGGGCTCGACATCCCGCAGGCGAACACGTTGATCGTCGAGCGCGCCGACACGCTCGGGCTCAGCCAGCTCTACCAGATCCGCGGACGTGTCGGCCGCAGCGACCTGCTTGCGCACGCGTATCTCTTCTATCCCGACGCGCACGAGCTGACGCCGGAGGCGCGTGCGCGGCTCGCGACGCTCGCCGACCACACGGAGCTGGGGGCGGGCTTCGCGATCGCGATGCGGGATCTCGAGATTCGCGGTGCCGGCGACCTGCTCGGCGCCGAGCAGTCCGGTCACGTTGCCGCGCTCGGGTTTGAGCTCTACGTCGAGATGCTGCACGAAGCGGTGGCGGAGCTGTCCGGCCAGCGGCGGGTCGCAACGAGGCCGGTGCGGGTCGACGCGCGGGTCGACGCGTACGTCCCGGCTGCGTACGTCGCCGCCGAGGCGCTCAAGATCGACCTGCACCGCCGGATCGCGCTCACCGAGACCGAGGACGAGCTGCACGAGCTGCATGTCGCGACCGAAGACCGGTACGGGCCGATGCCGGAGCCGGTTGAGAACCTGTTCGCGATCCAGGCCGCGAAACTCAAGCTCGCGCGCCTCGGTGCCGATTATCTGGTCTTCAGAGGCGGTCGCGCCTCGGTCGGACCGGTCGTGCTCGGCTCCGGGGAGCTGCGCGACCTGCGGTCTCACATCGAGACCGCTGTCTACTCGACAGGCAACCGTGAAGTGACGTTAAGAGGCGATGAATTCAAGGGAGCACTCGATTTGGTCGATGCTATGCTGGCGGCGCGCCAGGCGGCTTAGCCGGCGCTTTCCTATGAACAAGGTCAAGTTTCCTCTTCTGCTCGTCCTCTTCGCGGCGCTTTTCGCCGGGTGCGGTGGAGGCTCGGCGAAACTCAAGTCGAGCGACGTCGCGGCGGTCGGAAGCCTCCACATCACGAAGACCGCCTTCAATGCGCTGATCGAACAGGCGAAGCGCAGCTATGCGACGCAGACGCCGCCGAAGGCCTTCCCGAAGCCCGGGACGGTCGACTACGAGACGATCCAGGGCCAGGCCGTGACGCTGCTCGTCCAGCAGGCCGAGCGCGAGGAGAAGGCCGGCTCGATGGGGATCAAGATCACCGACAAGAACGTGCAGACGCGCCTCGACCAGATCAAGAAGCAGTACTTCGCCGGCAGTGAGAAGCGCTATCAGGCTCAGCTGAAGAAGCAGGACCTCACGGACGCACAGGTGCGCGAAGACATTCGCCAGCAGCTGATCTCGGAAGCCGTGTTCAGCAAGGTGACCAAGAACGTGAAGGTCTCCGACACCGCGATTCACGCGTACTACATCGGGCACCCGACGCTCTACTCGCAGCCTCAGTCACGTGACGTGCGTCACATCCTCGTCAAGTCGAAGTCGCTCGCGCAGTCGCTGTATTCGCAGCTGAAGTCCGGCAACGACAAGGCGTGGTGCACGCTGGCGAAGAAGTACTCGCAGGACCCGAGCTCGAAGAACGTGTGCGGCAAGCTGACCGTGACGAAGGGCCAGACGGTCGCGGAGTTCGACAAGGTCGCATTCACGAGCCCGACGAAGACGGTGCACACGCCCGTGTACAGCAAGCAGTACGGCTGGTTCGTGATCGAGCCGCTGTCGGCGATCAAGGCGAAGTCCACGACGCCGGAGAAGCAGGTCTCGAACACGATCAAGCAGCAGCTGCTCCAGCAGGACAAGAACCAGGCGATGACCGACTGGGTCGCGTCGCTGACGAAGAGCTACTGCTCCGGCTCGAAGATCAAGTACCAGACCGGGTACGTGCCGAGCCCGGATCCTTGCGCGCCGACGACCACCGCGACGACCTAAGACCGGTCGCGTGTCTCTCGCGGAAGCGCTCGTCGAGCTCCAGGAGCTGACCGAGCGCCTGCGTCGCGAGTGCCCCTGGGATCGCGAGCAGACGACGCGGACGATCGTGCCGCACACCGTTGAGGAGGCGTACGAGGTCGCCGACGCTGCGCTGGCGGGCGACGACTCGAAGCTGCTCGACGAGATCGGCGACCTGCTCTTTCAGTCGTACTTCCTCGCGCTGCTCCTCTCCGAGCGCGGTGAGGGCGATCTCGAAGCGGCGGCGCGCGGGATCCACGCGAAGCTCGTTGCGCGCCACCCGCACGTCTTCGGCGACGCCGAGGCGCGGACCGCGTCGCGCGTGCGTGAGCGGTGGGAGCAGATCAAGCGCGAGGACGAAGGCCGCGAGGGGATCTTCCACGACGTGCCGGAAGGGCTGCCCGCGCTGCTCTACGCGCGCAAGGTGCAACTGCGTGCCAAATCGGTCGGCTTCGAGTACCCGAATCTCGCCGGTGCGCTTGCAGACTTCGAAGACGAGCTACGCGAGCTGCGCGACGAGCTGCCCTCCGACGATCCGCCCGAGGAGACGCAGCCGGACACGCGGGTCGCGTCCGAGCTCGGCGACGTCCTGTTCGCGGCGGTCAACGTCGCGCGGCGGCTGAACGTCGATCCAGAGCTCGAACTGAGAGCTGCGGCGAAGCGCTTCCGCTCCCGCGTGGAAACTGCGGAGGCGATTGCAGCCGCTGCTGGCAAGGATTGGACGACGCTTCCGCTCGCTGAGCAGGACGCCTACTACGACGAGGCAAAGGGGACGAATTAGATGTCTGGGACCGCAATCACCGAAATCAAGGGACGCCAGGTGCTCGACTCGCGTGGCAACCCGACCGTCGAAGTGGACGTTCTGCTCGAGTCCGGTGGCTTCGGCCGCGCGATCGTGCCCTCGGGCGCGTCGACCGGCGTGCACGAGGCTGTCGAGCTTCGTGACGGCGGTCAGGCGTTCGGCGGCAAGGGTGTCGGCAAGGCAGTCGGCAACGTCAACGGCGAGATCGCCGCTGCCGTGAAGGGCGTCGACGCGCGCGACCAGGCCGGGCTCGATCACAAGCTGATCGACCTCGACGGCACCCCGAACAAGGGACGCCTCGGCGCGAACGCGATCCTCGGTGTCTCGCTCGCCGCTGCGAAGGCCGTGGCCGCCACCGACGACAAGCCGCTCTGGCTGCACCTCGGTGGAGCGGACGCATCCGTGCTTCCTGTTCCCATGATGAACGTGATCAACGGCGGCGTGCACGCGGCGAACTCGATCGACCTGCAGGAGTTCATGGTCGTGCCCGTGGGCGCGAAGACGTTCGCCGAAGCGCTGCAGATCGGCGCGGAGGTCTACCACGCGCTGAAGAAGGTCCTGGCCGACCGCGGGCTCGCGTCCGGCGTCGGCGACGAGGGCGGCTTCGCGCCGAATCTCGAGTCGAGCGAGGCCGCGATCGAGGCGATCCTGGCCGCAGCGGAGCAGGCCGGCCATCGCGCGAACATCGCGATCGCGCTCGACCCCGCCGCGAGCGAGATCTTCAAGGACGGCGTCTACCGCTTCGAGGGCCGCGAGAAGACGAGTGCTGAGCTGCCCGAGTTCTGGGCGGAGCTCGTCGAGCGCTACCCGATCATCTCGCTCGAAGACGGCGCAGCCGAGGACGACTGGGAGTCGTGGGAGGCGCAGACGCGCCTGCTCGGCGACCGGCTGCAGCTGATCGGCGACGACATCTTCGTCACCAATCCGGAGCGGCTCCAGCAGGGGATCGATCGCGGCGTCGCCAACTCGATCCTCGTCAAGGTCAACCAGATCGGCACGCTCACCGAGACGATCGAGGCAGTGCGCCTCGCCCAGGCGAACGGCTACACCGCCGTGATCTCGCACCGCTCGGGCGAGACCGAGGACTCGACGATCGCAGACCTCGCAGTCGCGCTCGGCACGGGCCAGATCAAGACCGGGGCTCCGGCACGCTCTGATCGCGTCGCAAAGTACAACCAGCTGCTGCGCATCGAAGAGCAGCTGGGAGCGAAGGCGCAGTACCCGGGCTGGACTGCATTTCCTCGCGCCAAGCATTGACCGCTAACCTGAGGGTCGATGGCCGCGGACCGTAGGAGAACCAAGATCGTCGCGACCATCGGCCCGGTTTCCTCGAGCCACGACGTGCTGCGTGAGCTGGTCGAGGCCGGAGTCGATGCGATCCGTCTCAACCTCTCGCACGGGACGCACACGGACCACGCCGCCAGCGCCGCCGTCGTCCGCGAGGTGCAGGAGGAGACCGGCAAGCCGCTGGCGCTGATCGCCGACCTGCAGGGCCCGAAGCTCCGGATCGGCGACCTCGACGAGCCGCGCATCCTGCTCAAGGACGAGGAAATCGTCGTGGTCGGCGAGCAGCACGCGTTGAACGGCGAGCTGCCGATCGCGCCTGCCGTGATCAGCGAGGTGCTGCGGCCCGGTCACGACATCCTGATCGACGACGGCCTGGTGCGGCTCTCCGTGCAGGAGATCGACCAGGGCCGCGCGCGCTGCGTCGTGGTCGTCGGCGGTGAGATCAAGTCGCACAAGGGCGTCAACCTGCCCGGCGTGCCGGTCCCGATCCCGTCGCTGACGAAGAAGGACCTGGACGACCTCGAGTTCGCGCTCGGCCTCGGCGCCGATTTCGTCGCCCTCTCGTTCGTGCGCGCAGCCGCGGACGTGCGTGACCTCCAGGCGATCATCCGCCAGCACGGCTCCCCGGCTCGAGTGATCGCGAAGATCGAGAAGGCGGAGGCGATCGAGGCGCTCGAAGAGATCCTCATCGAAGCCGACGCCGTGATGGTCGCGCGGGGCGATCTCGGCGTCGAGATCGGCGCGGCGACCGTGCCGCTGCTGCAGAAGCGGATCATCCTGCGCTGTCTCGAGGCGGGGAAGCCTGTGATCACGGCGACGCAGATGCTCGAGTCGATGATCGAGCACGCCGAGCCGACGCGCGCAGAAGCGAGCGACGTCGCGAACGCCGTGCTCGACGGGACCTCGGCCGTGATGCTCTCCGCCGAGACGGCGACGGGCAACTATCCCGTGCAGGCGGTGCAGATGATGGATCGCATCGCCCGCGCCGTCGAGCCGTCGATGGGCTATCGCCACCAGATGCCCGAGGCCGGCGAGGAGCCGACTGTCGGTCGCGCGATGTCGAACGCCGCCTGCGATCTCGCCGAGGCGCTCGGCGCGCGCGCGATCCTCGTGCCGACCTTCACCGGACGCACCGCGTCCGCCGTCGCGCGGTTGAGGCCGCGCCGGCCGATTCTCGGTCTCTCGCATCACCGGACGGCCGTGCAGCAGATGGCGCTGGAGTGGGGCGTCACGCCGGTGCTGATGCCGCCGAGCGACGACGTCGAAGACCTCTGGTCGCGCTCGCTCGAGTCTGCGCTCAAGTCCGGGATGGTCGATGCCGGCGACCGCGTCGTGCTCACTGCGGGCACCGCGGTCAACCTGCCGGGCTCGACGAACGTGATCAAAGTCGACGTCGCCTGACCAACATTGACACCCGAACCAGGTTCGCGTAGCGAACCTGGTTCGCGAGTCTCGAACCCCGGCGCGGTAGGGATCGGTCGCGCGGCAGCGAAGCTGGTGCCGTGCTCCGGCTCCGTCCTACTCGCCTGCTCGCGATCTGCGGGATCGTG
>Ga0265314_10006552_pt1 | contig 10270 bp, 11 predicted proteins | sample 4126metaG_FD_203106 | JGI IMG/M metagenome (GOLD analysis project Ga0265314, IMG submission 203106) | Rhizosphere microbial communities from Carex aquatilis grown in University of Washington, Seatle, WA, United States - 4-1-26 metaG | ecosystem: Host-associated > Plants > Roots > Rhizosphere >... | reverse complement strand
CAGGCCGACGAGAGCGTGATCGTTCGCGTAGAGCAGCGGCCGGGTGATGGTCGACTTGCAGAGCACCTCGACCGCGTTGCCGACGATCCACGCGGCGCCCCAGGCGAGCGCCGAGCGTCTGCGGCCCCGCCGGGCCAGTGCGAGGCAGCACAGGCCGGCGAGCGCCGATGCGACGAGGGCCTGTGCGGGCAGCGTGACGACGTTGGCGACGACATCGAGCGCCGTCCTCCAGCTCGCGTGCAGCAGCGGCACGGCCGCCTCGGCGAGCGACGGGGCCGAGCCGGCGTCCGACCGGCCCGGCATCAGGTGATCGACCGACCACTGGTCGACCCCGTTGAGCGCGCCGGTCGCAACGAGGACGCTCAGCGCCGCGTACGCCGCGGCGAGGACGCTCAAACCTCTACGCCGGAACACGCACGCGCAGGGCGCGGGGCACGATCTCGAAGCGCGCAGGCGTCGTACCGACTTGCTCGCCGTCGAGCTCGATCGGCAGCGGCTCCGCTGCGTCGACCGTGACCGCACCGGCGCGCAGCAGCTCGACCTTCGGGTGCGCGAGGTACGTGCCCTTGTAGATCTTCGGCGCGGTGGTGATGAAGTCGCGCTTGTTGATGTCGCCGATCAGGACGACGTCGAACAGGCCGTCGTCGGGCAGCGCGTCGGGCGCGAGCAGCATCGCTCCTCCGTGCCAGCGGCCGTTCGCGACGATCACGTCGTGCATCCGCGCTTCGCGCTCCTCGCCGCCCTCCAGCTCGACGCGCACGATCGTGTTCTCCCACTCGAAGAAGACGCGCACGAGCGCGTAGAAGAAGGTCGCCTTGCCGCCGACCGCCTTCGACATGCCGTTCGCACGCTGCGCGACCGCAGCGCTCATTCCGACACTGCCGACGTTCGCGACGTAGCGCTCCGCGTCCTGGCCGTCCCACGTGCGGTACGAGACGCGGCCGACGTCGATCGTGCGCGTCGCGCCCGAGACGGCCGTGCGCACGGCGTCTTCGAAGCGATTCGGGATTGCGTGCGTGCGAACGAAGTCCATGCCGGTTCCGAGCGGGATCGTCGCCACCTCGGTCTGCGTCCCGGCGCGCATCACCCCGTTGACCGCCTCGTTGAGCGTTCCGTCGCCGCCGACCGCGACGATGAGCTCGGCGCCGTCGCGCGCGGACTGCTCTGCGAGCTCGATCAGGTGACCGGAGCGTTCGGAGAAGAGGGTCTCGCCGTGGAGGCCGAGCTGGGCGGCGCGATGCGCGAGCTCGGGCCAGCGCTTACCGGTCGAGCCGTTGCTCGAGACCGGATTGACGAGGAAGACGACGGGGGTGCGCAGCGCTGCTCGACTACGTCGAGGTGGCCGTCGCGAGTGCGACGCGCGTCATGCGGTCGACCGCGGCCCGCATCTCGTCGTCGGTGATGCGGGTGAACTCGCCCTCGACGACGATGTCGCTGACGACGAGCAGGCAGCCGGCCTGCACCTTGCGCAGCGCCCCGAGCGTGAAGAGGATCGCAGCCTCCATCTCGACGGCGAGGATGCCGCGGTCCGACCAGCGCTGGTACTGCTCGCCGTCGGGGTTGTAGAAGACGTCGCTGGAGACCACGGGCCCGACGTGAATGGGCTGGCCGATCTCCTTCGCCTCGTGCACGGCGCTGTGGACGAGCCCCCAGTCGGCAGTCGGTGCGTGCGGCTCCCGCACGTACGTGTTCGTCGTGCCGTCCTGCGGTACGGCGGAGAGTGCGACGATCATGTCGCCGAGCGCATGGTGGGGTTGCAGGCCGCCGCACGTGCCGACGCGCAGCAGCTTCTTGCAGCCGAGCATGACGAGCTCCTCGATCACGATTGCCGCCGACGGGCAGCCCATGCCCGTGGACTGCACGGAGATGGGCTTTCCCTCCCACGTGCCGCGGAACCCGAGCATGCCGCGCTCGGAGTTCGTCTGCACGACGTCGTCGAGATATGTGTCGGCGATGTATTGCGCGCGCAGCGGGTCGCCGGGAAGAAGGACTGCTTCTGCGTAGTCGCCGGGCTCGGCGCGAACGTGAATGGGCACGGCGGCAACCCTAACGTACCTCCGCCTGCCCGCCTGAGATGATCCGCCTGTGCGCTCGGTGACGCCCACGCTCGACCAGGTGCTCGCCTTCTGCGCGGAGCAACCGATCGAGCGCGTCTTCCTCGAGGACATCGCCCGGCGCGGGCTCGCGCGCTTCTCGGCGCTCGAGGAGGACGGCCGGCTCGTGTCGCTCTGCCATGTCGGCGCCAACGTTGTTCCGTCCGGCGTGCACACCGCATCCTTCGCGGACGCGACCGTTCGCGGGCAGGCGCGGATGATCATCGGGGAGGAGCGGGCCGTCGGCGACCTCTGGGACGCTGCCCGCGCGCGGATGCCGCTGCCGCGCGACGACCGGCCCGGACAGCCCGTGTACGTGCTCGAAGAGCTTCCCGAGCCGGGCGACACCGGTTTGCGCCGTGCGACCAGCCGCGACCTCGAGCTGCTCGTGCCCGCCTGCGCCGCGGCGCACCGCGAGGAGATCGGCATCGACCCGCTGCGGCGTGATCCGGACGGATTCCGTTGGCGGACCCGGGCGCAGGTCGAGGAGGGCAGATCGTGGCTCTGGCTCGAGGACGGTGTGATCCGCTTCAAGGCCGAGGCGTCCGCCTGGACGCCCAGCGCCGTCCAGCTCCAGCAGGTGTGGGTCGACCCCGCGTCGCGGAACCGCGGCGACGCGAAGCGCGGGATGCGCGATCTCTGCCGGCTCCTGCTCGCGCAGGTTCCCGCCGTGTGTCTCTTCGTCCGGCCGGAGAACGCCGCAGCGATCAGGGTCTACGACGGGATCGGCATGCGCCGGACGATCTCGTACCGCTCGCTGATCTTCTAGCGGCGGAGCATGCTTTACCGTCGGCTTACGCCGGAGCGGCGACGGGCCTTACGCAACCGAACCACTGTCAGTCGGTGAAGCCCAGCGTGCTCCTCGCAGTGTTGTTCGCAGCGATCGTCCTCGCTCCATCGGCGGCGGCGTCGCAAGGCCTGGTCGTCGGCGTCGACGACGACGCGCTCAAGTGGTACGGCCACACGAGCTCGCTCCTCTCGATCTACTCGTCGCTCGGCGTCGGCGCGGTCCGCGTCACGCTCGACTGGATCCCCGGCGAGACGTTCCCGACGGGGACGAGCCGCACGGAGCTTCAGCGCGTCGGCGCCGCCTCGCAGCGCGTGCGTGTCGTGCTTGCGGTCACCGGGGCTCCGACCTCGGCGCCGCTCGACGACTCCGAACGCGCCTCGTTCTGCGGCTTCGTCGCCAACGTGCTCCGGCGCTATCCGTCGATCCGCGACGTCGCGGTGTGGACGGAGCCGAACTCGTCGAAATTCTGGCAGCCTCGGAAGGGCTCGGCTGCGGCGTACGAGGCGTTGCTCGCGACGTGCTGGGACACGTTGCACGGCGTGCTGCCCACCGTGAACGTGATCGCGACGAGCGCGCCGCACGCGAAGCCCGGGCGCTGGTACGAGCAGATCGGCAAGGCCTATCGCGCGAGCGGTCGCCTGCTGCCGATCCTCGACACGGTCGGTCACAACGCCTATCCGGAGACATCCGCCGAATCCCCGAGCGCGGTTCATCGCGGCGGCTCGATCGACGAAGGCGATCTCGACCGTCTGCTCGGCTCGCTGCACAAGGCCTTCGACGGCACGGGCCAGCCGGTGCCCGGCAACCGTGGTGTCACCGTCTGGTACCTCGAGGACGGCTTCCAGAGCACGCCGCCCGACGGCGGGTTCGTCTACACGGGCACCGAGAGCGACAAGCAGCCGGTGTCAGAGGCCGCGCAGGCGACGCAGCTCGCGGCGGCCGTCGAGCTCGCGTACTGTCAGCCGGCGGTGGGCGGCTTCTTCAACTTCGAGCTGCGCGACGAGCCGGAGCTCTCGGGCTGGCAGTCCGGGCTGCTCCGCCCCGACTGGAGCCCAAAGCCGGCGTACGCGTCGTACCTCGAGGCGATCGCCGCCGTGCGCGCCGGCGCGATCTCCTGCGCGCCGCACTGAGAGACGCCGACGGTGCAGACGCTGATCCTCGCGCGCCACGGCGAGTCGGAGTACAGCGCTCGCGGCCTCGTGAACGGCGACGCGTCGGTCGAGGTCGGGCTGACTGCGGCGGGCGACCAGCAGGCGCGCGCCCTCGGCCGTGCGCTTCGGGCGGTGAGACTCGACCTCTGCGTGACGACCGGGCTCGGCCGAACGCGCCGCACCGCCGAGCTGGCGCTCGACGGCCGCGACGTCCCGTTCGAGAGCTGGCCCGAGCTGAACGACCCCCGTGCCGGCGCGTTCGAGGGCGGGCCCCTCGAGGACTACCGCGCCTGGGCGTGGTCCACGGGCTCCGCAGAGCAGGCGCCCGGCGGAGGGGAGAGCCGCCTGGATGTCGTCGCACGTTGCGCCCGCGCCTACGGTGCGTTGCTCGTGCGTCCCGAGCCCGCGATCCTCACAGTCCTGCACGCCCTTCCGATCGCCTATCTGCTCCGGGCGCTCGAGGGCAAGCCGCCGGAGGCACGGATGGATAGGTCGGTTGACTACGCCCGGGCGTACCCCGTCGAGCCCGAGGCGCTCCGGGGCGCCGTGGCCGTTCTCGAGGCCTGGTGCGCCGATCCCGGCTGGTGAAGTACGAAAGTCAACCCCGATCGAGTGATCGACGCGGCTCGACGCCGGCCGATGCAGATACCAGTGCCGATGCGCCGCTTCATCGTTGTGACGTTCACCTGTGCCGTCGTCGTCTTCGGGGTCACCTTCCTCGTCGGCAGCAGCCGCGCGCAGGCAGGACAGCGTCAGGTGACTCACACCTGCTCCGCACCGGACCATCAGTTCCTCAACACGGTCTCGAGCAACATGACGCAGCTCTCCTACTGGTCGGATGCGCTCGTGCAGAACGACGTCGAGCCTGCCGTCGTGATCAAGCAGGCTCGCGCAGAGGCCGCCCAGGTCGAGGCGACGAGCCCGACCGACCCGACGTTCGAGCAGACGCGCGGCCTTCTGCGCTCGATGTTCATGGCCTACGCCCGGGCGGTCTACGCGAAGACGCACGGCGGCAATGCGGGAGTTCCGATGCGAACGGCGTACGTGCTCGCGAACGGCGTGCACGACCTTCTGGCCGCTGCCCAGCCTGAGCTCGCCTCACGCGGCTGCGATCCCACGCTGCTCCTCCGCTAGTCGGAATCCCGGTAAGAATCTCAGCGTGGATCCCAACGCGCTGCGAGCGAGGATCGAGGAGCACGTTCGCCGGCACGAGCTGATCGAGCCCGGCGGCGATGTGTGCTGTCTCGTCTCCGGCGGCGCGGACTCGACCTGCCTGCAGCACGCGCTCCGCGGCCTCGGCTATCGCGTCTCGTCGTTGCACGTGAACCACAAGCTGCGCGGCGCCGATTCCGAGGCGGACGCGCGCTTCTGCGCGGAGACGCTCGGTGCGGACATCGTGGAGCTCGACGGCAACGGCCTGACCGAGGCCGAGCTGCGCGAGCAGCGGTACTCGCTCGCCCGCGACCGGACGCGCGCGACGGGGCACACCGCGTCCGACCAGGTCGAGACGATCCTCTACCGGCTCGTCTCCCGCGGCACAGCGACCGGCATCGAGCTCCGGCGCGCCGACGGCGTCGTCCGCCCGCTGCTCGGCGTCTGGCGGGCCGAGACGGAGGAGTACTGCACCCTGGAGCGTCTCGAGTTCCGGCTGGACGCGAGCAACGCCGACACGAAGCGAGGCCTCATCCGCGACGAGATCCTGCCGCTGCTCCGGCGCCTCCATCCCGGCGCCGACGAGAACCTCCTGCGCGCGCTCGACAGGCGGGCGACGCTTTCGCCTGCGCTCGCCGAGTTGCTCTCCTCACCCGTGGGCTCGAAGCGCGTCGACCTCGGCGGCGGCCTGCAGGCGGTGCGCGAGTACGACCGCCTCTGGCTCGAGGACGGCCCCGTTGATCTCACAGGCGAGGTGCGGTGGGGCCCCTGGAGCATCCGCTCCGACCTCGAAGGGCTTAAGGTAAGAGGCTGGAGGCCCGGCGACCGGCTCGCCGGGCGAAACAAGAAGATCCAGGACGTATTCGTCGACGCGAAGATCCCCCGCTCCGAGCGCGAGTCATGGCCGCTGGTCGTCCGCGGCGACGCCGTCGTGGCCGTGCCCGGGATCCTCGACGCGCCCGGCATCGTCGTGACGCGCGAGGCCAGCGAGTGAGCGCCGCCGAGCTGGAACAGGCGGTCACGGAGGTCCTCATCGACCAGGACGCCCTCCAGCAGCGCATCCAGGAGCTCGGCGAGGAGATCTCCACCGACTACACGGGTCGCGACCTGCTCCTGATCGGCGTGCTGAAGGGCGCGGTCTTCTTCATGGCCGATCTGATGCGCAACCTGACGATCCCGTGCGAGATCGACTTCATGGCGATCTCGAGCTACGGCGACTCGACCGACTCGTCGGGCGTCGTCCGGATCCTCAAGGATCTCGACATCAACATCGAGGGCCGCGACGTGCTCATCGTCGAGGACATCATCGACTCCGGGCTGACGCTCTCCTACCTGATGCGCAATCTGGAGGCCCGGGGGCCGGCGAGCCTGGAGATCTGCTCGCTGCTGACGAAGCCCGACCGCCGCGAGGCCGACGTTCCCGTCCGCTACATCGGCTTCGAGATCCCGAACCGCTTCGTGATCGGCTACGGGCTCGATTTCGCCGAGCGATACCGCAATCTGCCGTATGTGGGGATCCTCGACCCCGCGCTCGTCCCCGCAGGGGCCTGAGGCCTGGCGGCGAACCGGGGTTGACGGGCCGGCGAACCTGGGTAGCCGGTAGGCGTCAGGTACCCTTTTCCGAGAGGCATTCTTGAACCGTTTCTTCCGTAGCGCGCTCTTCCCGCTGATCATCATCGCAGCGCTCGTCTGGCTGGCCTTGCAGACGCTCGGGAGCCACACCACCAAGGTCGAGAAGCAGCCGACCTCGTACGTCTACACGCTCGTCGGCACGGCGTCGGGCAAGGCGCAGATCGACGGCCCGGTGAAGATCAACCCGAGCAAGCAGCAGCTCGACCTCACGCTCACCGACGGCAAGAAGGTCAGCGTCCATTACGCGACACCACAGTCCGAGGCCGCGCTCGAGCAGGTGATGCTGAAGAACGGCGTGCAGTTCGACTCGAAGGGCGTCGGCTCGTCGCCGTGGTGGTCGATCCTCACGAGCCTGCTTCCGTTCGTGCTGCTCTTCGGCTTCTGGATCTTCCTGATGAACCAGGTGCAGGGCGGCGGCTCGAAGGTGATGAGCTTCGGCAAGTCGCGCGCGAAGCGCATGACGCCGGACGCGCCGAAGATCGGTTTCAAGGACGTCGCGGGCGTCGACGAGGCTGTCGAAGAGCTCCAGGAGATCAAGGAGTTCCTCGAGAACCCGAAGAAGTTCCAGGCGCTCGGCGCACGCATCCCGAAGGGCGTTCTGCTCTACGGGCCTCCGGGCACCGGCAAGACGCTGCTCGCGCGCGCGGTCGCCGGTGAGGCGGGCGTGCCGTTCTTCTCCATCTCGGGCTCCGACTTCGTCGAGATGTTCGTCGGCGTCGGCGCCTCGCGCGTCCGCGACCTGTTCGAGCAGGCGAAGCAGGCGTCGCCGTGCATCGTCTTCATGGACGAGATCGACGCGGTCGGCCGCCATCGCGGCGCCGGTCTCGGCGGCGGCCACGACGAGCGCGAGCAGACGCTGAATCAGCTGCTCGTCGAGATGGACGGCTTCGAGATGAAGGACAACATCATCTTGATCGCGGCCACGAACCGGCCCGACATCCTCGACCCCGCGCTGCTGCGCCCCGGCCGCTTCGACCGGCAGATCGTCGTCGACCGGCCCGACCGCATCGGCCGCCAGAAGATCCTCGAGGTGCACACGAAGGGCAAGCCGCTCGCACCGGAGATCGACCTGAACACGCTCGCCGCCGGCACGCCGGGCTTTACCGGCGCCGACCTCGCGAACCTCGTCAACGAGGCCGCGCTGCTCGCGGCGCGCCGCGGCAAGAAGATCATCGAGCAGGAAGAGCTCGAGGAAGGGATCATGCGCGTGATCGCCGGGCCGGAGAAGAAGGCGCGCCTGCTCTCCGAGCACGAGCGCAAGATCACCGCGTACCACGAGATGGGCCACGCGCTCGTCGGCAACTACCTCGAGCACACCGACCCGGTGCACAAGATCACGATCGTGTCGCGCGGCCAGGCGCTCGGCCTGACGATCTCGCTGCCGACGGAGGACCGTTATCTCACGACCCGCACCGCGCTGATGCACCAGATGGCGATGACGCTCGGCGGCCGCGCGGCGGAGGAGATCGTCTTCCACGAGGTGACGACCGGCGCCGCGAACGACCTCGAGAAGGTCACGTCGACGTCGAAGGCGATGATCATGCGTTTCGGCATGAGCGAGAAGCTCGGCCCGCGCGTGCTCGGCCACAGCCAGGACCAGCCGTTCCTCGGGCGCGACTTCGGCGCCCAGGCCGACTACTCCGAGGAGATCGCGCGCGAGATCGACGACGAGATCCGCCGCGTGATCGAGGAGGCGCACGAGCTCGCGCTCGCGGTGCTGCGCGAGCACATGGAGCAGTTGCACCAGATCTCACAGATCCTGATCGAGCGCGAGACGATCGACCGCGACCAGTTCGAGCGCCTGCTTGCGGGCGAGGACGAGTCCACCGTCTTCCCCGAGCCGCTCGAGGTCGCACCGGAGACGCCTGCACCCGTCGAGGAGCCGAAACGCGAGCGCGCTCCCGGCCGTCCGCGCCCGTTCCCGCTGCCCGGCGCAACGATGCAGCCGCCCGATCCGGCAAAGAGCTAGCTTCGCTTCGCGCCGCCGCGCCGCCGCGCCGGCGGCGCCTGTGGACAAACCGTACGGTTTTCCTACTGGTGTCTGACACCTGAGATACCTGAGGTGTCAGACACTGTTAAGGCGCGCTCTGGAGTTGCTGCCGTGATCACGATCGAGGAACGGTTTCCGGAGGCGGCACCGGTGCGACCGACGTGGCGGGAGGAGGATGTCGATGAGTGATCGGACTCGGCTCAAAGCGAGCCGCCCCAACTGGAGGATGTACATCCTCTATTTGGTTGCCGCGGCGGCCACGTTCGAGGCGTTCGGGATATTGCTTGGCTACATCGTCGAGGGTTCTCGGGGTCTAGGCCGCGGCGCGGCAGTCGGTGCGGCAGGCGCCGCGTTTGTCGCTCTCTGGGGGTTCGTCTTTGCCCTCCGGCCGTTGAGGCGCCCACCCGTGAAGAACCGGACCCCGAAGTAGCCTTCCGGCCCCTTGAGCAGCCATCCGCGAGGAAGATGGATTCGTCAAGGAGTGACTCGGCCCGTGCGTCACTGCTGAGCGGCTGTGCCTACAGTTCGCAGCGTGACTGCGATCGAAGAGCGGTTTCCGCGGCCGTCCGTGATGGGCGTCGTCAACGTGACGCCGGACTCGTTCTCCGACGGCGGCGTGCACTTCGACCCAACGGTCGCGATCGCGGCGGCACGGCGGATGGTCGCTGAGGGCGCGGCGCTCGTCGACGTCGGCGGCGAGTCGACCCGGCCGGGCTCCGACGGCGTGAGCGTGGACGAGGAGCTGCGCCGCGTCGTGCCCGTGCTCGAGGGGCTCGCCGCCGCTGACGTGCCCGTCTCGATCGACACGGCGAAGGCGGAGGTCGCCCGCCGCGCAATCGAGCTCGGCGCCGAGCTCGTCAACGACGTCAGCGCACTGCGCGCCGACCCGGATCTCGCCGGCGTCGTCGCCGACGCCGGTGCATATCTCTGCCTCATGCACATGCAGGGCGAGCCGCGCACCATGCAGCTCGATCCGCGCTACGACGACGTCGCGTCCGAGGTGGCGGCGTTCCTCGAGGAGCGTCTGGCCTTCGCCGTCTCGCAGGGAATCGCCGAGGAGCGGATCTGCCTCGACCCGGGAATCGGCTTCGGCAAGACGGCGCAACACAACTTCGAGCTCGTCCGCCGGCTCGACGTCCTGCTCGCGCTCGGACGTCCGGTGCTGATCGGCTTCTCGCGCAAGAGCTCGCTCGGCCGCGTCACGGGTGACCCCGACGCGAAGACCGGACCGCTCAGCGCGAGCGTCGCCGCCGCCGTCGCCGCGTACGAGCGCGGCGCGTCGATCCTGCGCGTGCACGACGTCCGCGAGCACGTCGAAGCGCTCGCCGTCTCGCGCGCGATCGCATCCGCATGATCACCGTCGAGCTGCGCAACCTGCGCATCTTCGGCCGTCACGGTGTCCACGAGCACGAGAAGCGCGACGGCCAGGACTTCCTCTTCGACGTCGATCTCGCTGTCGGGG
>Ga0265314_10006550_pt1 | contig 10273 bp, 9 predicted proteins | sample 4126metaG_FD_203106 | JGI IMG/M metagenome (GOLD analysis project Ga0265314, IMG submission 203106) | Rhizosphere microbial communities from Carex aquatilis grown in University of Washington, Seatle, WA, United States - 4-1-26 metaG | ecosystem: Host-associated > Plants > Roots > Rhizosphere >... | reverse complement strand
GTTCGCTGACTTGCCGCGTTTCATAGACGAGGTATCCATCGCGCTTGCGCACCGAATCGGCGCGGACCCGATCGATCCCGAGGTGCAGCTCGCCACGCTCGTCATCGCCGGCATCGTCCGCATCCGACTGGAGTCAACCTTCCACCACGTTCAGCATGTGACCTCACTCACCGCACTCAACAAAGCCGTCCAACGCGACGTCCTCAGGGCCACCCGGCTCGCCGAGCCGACCCTTACCGCATTCGACAACATGCGCGAAACGGCGGAGGGCCGCGGCGCTGCAACGCTTGCCGGCCCGCTGAAGAGTTGATCCGTCGATCAGGCTTCGTGCCATTGGCCAAAGGGAGTATCGACGCTAGCGATCCCACTGCGGCAAGGAGCAAGTGTCGTGTCGTCAACTGCGGGTACCGCCCTTCGCTGTCCGCACGCATTGTCGACCACTCCCCACGACGCGCCATCAGATTGTTTCCCGGGAAGCTCGGCTGCGCTTGTGGCAACGCCGCAAGCCAGGTCGGTAGCCCGCGGCCGCCGGTCGCACCCGTCGTAGGGTAGGTGAATGCTGTCGATCGTCTGTGGGCTCGGAGCCGCTGCTGCCTGGGCGACTTCGACGCTTTGCGCTTCACGGGCGAGTCGACTGATCAGCGTTGGATCACTCACCGCATGGGTGACGATCGTCGGCATGCTTGTAGCCGGTCCCGCTGTCGCGATCGTGGGGATCCCACCGGGCTTGGACGCGGGCGTCGCAGGCTGGCTTGTCGTTTCCGGGGCCGGGAACGTGATCGGCCTCTTGCTTGCATACTCGGCGCTTCGGATCGGCAAGGTCGGGCTCGTTGCACCTATCACGTCGACCGAGGGCGCCGTTGCCGCTCTGCTCGCCATCATCACAGGCGAACGGCTTGCACCGGGTGTCGGCGCGACTCTGGGCGTGATCGCAATCGGTGTCGCGCTTGCTGCAGCGGCGCCCGCCTCGTCCGCGATCGTGCGCCGTGTGAACCTCCGTGCTGGGCTGCTCGCCGGTGCGGCAGCGATTTCGTTCGGCGCTGGGATCTACGCGACCGGACGCGTGAGCGACGCAATCGGGATCGCGTGGGCTGTAATGCCGCCGCGACTGCTCGGCGTCGTCGCGGTAGCGACGCCGCTCGCACTCACCTCACGCCTCCAGATGACACGGCGAGCTGTACCGCTCGTCGTGACCGCCGGACTCGGCGAGGTTGCCGGGTACGCCTCGTACGCGGTCGGTGCCCGGCACAGCCTTGCGGTCAGCGCGGTGCTCAGCTCTCAGTTCGCCGCGATCGCAGCGTTCGTCGGCTTCCTGCTCTTCCACGAGCGGCTGGGGCGCGTCCAGGTCGCGGGTGTCGTGGCGATCATTGCAGGCGTGTCTGCGCTCAGCGTGCTTCACGGCTGAGCCGGAGACCGGGCCTCCAGCTCTCGTCTTGCCCGGGCCGCAGCCTCGACGCCACTACCCGCAGCGAACTCGACGTTGCCGAGCTCGACGAAGTAGTCGCCCGCGAAGTGCACTCTGTTTCCTTCACGGCTGGAGTACTCGAGCATCGCGTCGAACGACATGCCGGGTCTGCGGAACGTGTTGCCGATCTCCCACCGTTGCACGATCGCCTCCCCGATCGTCTGTTTCAGCTGGGGGTAGAGGCGGTACAGATCCGCCCGGAATCTGCGCTCGATCTCGCTGTCGGTCTCAGTGAGCAGCTCGCGAGCGGATCGACCGCCCGCGTACACCATCAGGCTTCCTCCCGGTCGCCGCTCTCCTCTCCGAAGCACGTTCGCGTGATTGAAGAACATGTTGAAGGCGAGGCCCGGCGTCGTGAGCGCATAGATCCCGTCCCAGGGCATGGGCTCGCGCTCGGTCGTGATGATGCCCATGGAGACAAACGGGCCGTACGTCACGTTCGCGAGGACTTGGTCGACGTCGGCCGGCAGATCTCGTACGATCCTCTTCGCCACGAATGCAGGCGTGGCAACGATCGCCTGCCGCGCCATCAGCTGCCTTTCCTCGCCCTGCGTGCGGTACCGGATCAGCACATGATCGGCAGCCGGGCTCACCTCCGTCACGTCTGCCTGGTACTGCACGGCGTTCCCGAGCTCGTGCGCCACTCCCAGCGGCAGCATGCTCGAGCCTCCGCTGATGTTCAGGATTGCGAAGCTCTTCTTTCCGCCCCAGACCGATGCGAAGAGCGACGCGCCGACACCTGCCGACTGTTCCTCGAGCTCCGAAGCCGCTCGCCTCCCGGCGCACTGGAAGATGGAGTCCACTCTTGCCGGCGGCTGGCCGAGGTACTGCCTGAAGGACATGTCCCCGAGATACTTGGCCGCGCGCGCGCGGCGCATGTACTCGGACTCGCCGTGACGGGCCTTCGCTGCCCGGTGGTAGCCTCGCGCCGCTCGGACGACCTTCAAGCCCGTGCGGGCAAGCGCGACACGCTCGGACAGCGACAGCGGCAGCCGGAAGGCGTACGACTCCACACGCGGGGACAGATAGACCTTCCCCTCGAATGCGATCGCCGTCTTCAGCCCGGGGATAGGCAGCAACTCGAGCTGAAGCTCCGACATCATTCGGTGCAGGTGCGATCCCTGCCCTGGGAAGAGGTGGCAGCCGAAGTTGATCCAGTAGTCGCCGCGGGGCTCCGACTTGAGGCGCCCGCCTAGCTGCTCGCCCGCCTCGAGCAGGACCATGTCCTTGTCGCGCAAGTGCCACGCCGCAGCCATGCCCGCTGGGCCGCCGCCGATCACGGCGACATCGTGGACCTTGTCTGGCATGTTTCCTCCTCCTGCTGAACGACCGGATGATGCGACCCCTGAGCGGGGATCTGGCTCAGGCCTGCTCGGGCGGCGGCAGCGAGGCGATGCGCGCCTTGAGGTCGTCGTAACGCTCTACCGACAAAGGTCGAGCGGGAGCGCGAGGCGGACCCGCCGGATGCCCGATGATCTCGCAGGCCGCCTTGATCGCCTGGTTGTAGGGGTTGGTGTCGAGGAAATGCACAACGGGGTACAGGTCCCGCCAGAGTGTGGTGAGGCGTGCAGGATCACCTTCGCGCGAGGCCTGCAGCATCCGCGCGTAGGTCGGTGCGAGGAAGTTCACGCCACCCATGATCGCGCCGCGGACGCCGAGTGTCAGCGCCTGCGCCAGGAGTGAGTCGATGCCGTTCAATACGGTGATGTCGTCCGGATGCTCCGCAGCCAGTTCGAACAATTGCCCGAGATCGGCGCTCGAGTCCTTGACCCACTTCACGCTCTCGATCTCAGTGGCCAGGCGGACGAGGAACGACGTCGTCATGTGGAGACCTGTGCTCCCGGGATGGTTGTACGCGACGATCGGCAGGCCGACGGCGTCGGCGATGTCGGCGTAGTAGTCGAACGCCTCCTCGAGCGTAATCGGCTCGAAATACGGGAGAACCAGCATCACTGCCGTGGCCCCGACCTCCTCTGCGTGCCGCGAGAGCTCGATCGCCTCTTTCGACGATGCGGCACCCGTGTGCGCGATGACCGGCACACGCCCGGCGGTCTGATCGACGACCACTTCAACCACATGACGCCGCTCGCCGTGCGAGAGCGCTGCGAACTCGCCCGTGCCGCCACAGGGCACCAAGCCGTCGGCGCCCTCGTCAATGAGGCGGTCGACGAGAGATCGCAATGCTTCTTCCGCGACGCGTGCACCATCCTCGGTGAACGGCGTAACCATCGCCGCGACTATGCCTTCGATCGTCACCATTGGAGCCTCCCGGTTTGCAGCACTCGTCGGATCTCGTGGGTCACTACGAGGTACCCGGCTCGCGAGTGTCGGCGGCATCTGCCACCTCGTGTCCGGCCCTGCCGAGGTATGCGACTCGCATGTCCGGATCGGCGGCGACCTGCGCTGCCGTACCCTCCAGCATCAGTTGCCCGGCGCGCAGCACGTACGCGTAGTCCGCGATCTTCAAGGCAGCGTTGGCGTTCTGCTCGACCAAGAAGACGGCCGTGCCTCGTTGCCGGATCGACTCGATGAGTCGAAAGTTCCGGGCCACGAGCGCCGGGGCGAGGCCCATCGAAGGCTCGTCCATGCAGATGATCTTCGGCTTGCTCATCAGCGCACGGCCGAACGCGAGCATCTGTTGCTCTCCTCCCGACAGCGTGCCGGAGAGCTGCGTTTGCCGCTCCCTGAGCCGCGGAAAGAGATTGAAGACGTCCTCGAGGTCCGACCGGATTTCGGCGTGATCTCGCCGGTTGCACGCCCCGATCTCGAGGTTCTCGAACACGCTCATGTGGGCGAACACCCTTCTGCCTTCCGGAACAGCACTGATCCCAGCCATTACGCGCTTCGTCGTCGGCCACTTGTCGATGCACTCTCCCTGCCAGTACACGTGACCTGCCGTGACCGAAGCAGTGCCGAAGATCGCCTTCATGCTCGAAGACTTCCCGGACGCATTGCCGCCCAGCAGGCAAACGATCTCCCCGCTTCCCACCCGATAGCTGACGTTCTCAAGCGCGCGAAACGCGCCATAACACACGTCGACTCCGCGAAGCTCGAGGATCGGGTCACTCGACGCCAAGGAACGCCTCCTCGACAGCCGGATCGCTCTGGACGGTGGCCGGGTCGCCCTCGGCGAGGCATACGCCGTGGTCGAGCACGTACACGTGCGAGCAAAGGGCCGAGATCACGTGCATCTTGTGCTCGATCAGGAGTATCGACGCAGGGTAGAGCTGCTGTAGCAGAGGCAACTGCTCCGCGAGTTCCAACGTCTCGTTGGGGTTCATCCCGGCCATCGGCTCGTCCAGCAGCAGGAGCTTCGGCGCCGACATGAACGCTCGACAGATCTCGACTCGGCGACGATTTGCGTACGAGAGCGACAGGGCCGGGTCGTTCGCCCTCGGGAGCAATCGCGTCCCGAACACGCTGAGCAGCTCCTCGGCGCGCTGACGATGCGCGGCAATCTCTCGACGCGAGCGCGGAGTGTGCAACGCCGCCTCGACCAGGCCGCTGGACATCAGGCGATGGGCGCCCAGCATGACGTTGTCCATGACGGACATCGACCCGAAGAGGCGAATCGTCTGGAACGTGCGCGCGACACCGAGTTTCGCGCGCTGCGGAGTGGTCGCTTTCGACATCGATCGCGAGTCGAGCAGGAGCTCGCCTGAGGCAGCCGGCTGGATTCCCGTGAGGGCGTTGATCAACGTCGTCTTCCCCGAGCCGTTTGGTCCGATCAGTCCGGTGACAGAGCCCGGAGCAACCTCCAGCGACACACCACTGAGCGCGCAGAATGCGCCGTAGTTGACGACGAGCTTGTCTACGACGAGATGCCCGTGCGGGGTCATCTGGCGATGCTCCGCGCTCCCATAATTCCCTGAGGCCGGAAGATCATCATGACCACGATCGCCGCTCCGCCGATTCCGATGCTGTACGCCTCGACGGACCGGAGCACTTCCGGAATCGCGATGAGCAACACAGCACCGAGCACCGAGCCCCAGAGACTGCCAAGCCCTCCGATGATCACCATCTCGAAGATCAAGAGCGACGCGGTCGTCGTGAAGTCCTGCGGGCCGACAAACGTCAGGAAGTAGGCGAGAACCCCTCCTGACAACCCGGCCATAGCCCCGGCTATGCCGGAGACGCCGACCTTGATCGGCATCTCCCTGAGACCTAAGGTCCCGGCTACCAGCGCGTCGTCACGCACCGCCTCCATCGCTCTCCCGAGTCGTGATCGCAGAATCACGACTGCGAGCAAGATGCACACCACAACAGCCGCGAAGCCGAAGTAGAAGAAGGCGGTCGGGGTCATGATCCGGAGTGGGCCCAAGGAGGGTGCCGGCACGCCGGCGATGCCGGCAGCACCGCCGGCCCCTGGCGCCTGGTTCACAATGTCGAGGAAGATCAGGTTGACGCCCAGGGTGACAATGAAGAGATAGTCGCCGTAGACCTTGACCGTCGTGAGTGCGATGGCGACACCTGCAAGCCCGGCGGCGACCACGGCGGCGACCAGTGCGAGGGGCGCACTCACGCCATACCGCGTGGACAGGATCGCGGTGACGTACGCGCCGACTCCATAGAGAGCCGCTTGACCCATGGAGAGAACTCCGGTGTTCCCCGTGACGAGGTTCTGGCCGATCGCCAGCGGGATGTAGAGAAACACGACCGTTGATACGAAGATGTAGTAGGCGGAGACGCCCACCACCGGCAGCAGGCATACCAGGAGTGCAACGAGAAGAGCCAGCGCCCACGCGAATCGGCGAACCTTCGCGCCGAGCACGCGGCTCAGTGGCACCAAGCGGCGGGCTCGACTCGACCAAGAAGAAGCTCTAAGTCGTTGCGACAAGGATGCTCCGGGCTCTGTGCTCATGCGCGGTTGATAACCGCCTTCCCCAACAGGCCGTTGGGGCGAAAGAGAAGCAACGCGATCAACACGACGAACGTCACCGTGTTGGCGTATCCAGACGCGATGTAGCCGGTGCCAAGGGCCTGCACCAGCCCCAGCAACATGCCGCCGATGAAGGAACCCGAAATCGAACCAATGCCACCGATCACGGCGGCCGTGAACGCGTTCAGCGTTCCTGTGAAGCCCATCGTCACATAGACACTGTTGTAGTAGGCAGCGAAGAGCACGCCGGAGATCAGGCCGAGCATGGAACCGAGGGCGTAGACGGATGACACGATCCGGTTGACGCGGATGCCCATGAGCTCCGCGGTAGGCAGGTCATCCCTGATGGCCCGGAGCTTTCGACCCCATGCGCTGAAGTACACGGCGAGAGAAAGCGCGAGAGCCAGAAACGCTGCAGTGCCGAAGATGATTATCTGCATGTACGTCAGTACGACACCGTGGGTACGTATCAGGCCCTGAGGCAGCGGAGTGGGGAACGCGCGCGTCTCCGGACCCCAGATGAGCTGCGCTGCATTTTCGAGCACGAGAGCGACTCCGACCGCGGACACCGTCGGAGCCATCCGGTTCGCTCGGCGAAGCGGTCGATAAGCGATTCGTTCGATAGCGATGCCGAGCCCGGCCGCTACACAAAGACCGCCAAAGACCGCGACCCAAAACGGCACGCCGCCCAACACCATTGCCAGCACGGCGAACGTCGAGAACATGTAGACGTCCCCGTGCGCGAAGTTGATGAAGCCCAGGAGTCCGTAGACCAGGTTGTACCCGACTGCGATCAGCGAGTACACCGCGCCCGCTGCTAGCCCGTTGATGATCTGCTGAACCAGTGTTGTCACGACCGAGTGGCTCCAGTAGGCGTGTGAGAAGCCGAGGACATCAACATGGGGTCACGTACCGATTGGGGATTCCGTTCCGATCCCGAGTAGGCCTCACCTGCGGATGTGAGGACCTACTCGGGATCTTCTGCTGGTCATGCCCAGTCAGGGTTTCGCTGCAGTGCTCAGCCCATTGCCTTGTCTAGCTGGGACGTGAGCGTCATGTCGGGAAGGAGCTTCCCGTCTGTGACCTTGAGGATGATGCCACCGGCGCCCTTCAGGTCTCCGCCGCTGTCAAATGCGATCTGGCCGGTCGGAGCGAGGAAGTGCACCGCGCGGAGCTTGGCCGCGAGCGTCGCCTGTGTTGCGCCCGCCTTGAGGGCATGAGCGTAGGCGTAGACGGCCTCGTAGCCGTATACAGCGTTCGAGTTCGGCGTCTGGTGGAACATGGTCGTGTACGCCTTGACGAACTTCTGGTTCACCGGAGTCGGGCTGCTTCCCCAGTAGAAGGGGATGAGGAGAGCTCCGTTCGCCGCCGAACCTGCAAGGGGAACGAATCCTTCATGCGCGGTCGAGTCCGGGCAGATGATCTGCACGTCAGGAGAGACTCCGGCACGAGCAAGCTGCGAGACGGCCACTCCGGTGTCGGCGTAGTACCCGATCACGAGGATGACCTCCGCTCCAGAGCCTGCGATCTTGGTCAGCTGCGGTGTGAAGTCCTTCGTGGTGGTCGGTGTGTAGGTCTCCGACGCCACCACCGTACCGCCGAGCTTCTCGACGGCCGGCTTCGCGTATTGAAGGATGCCCTGCCCGTAGTCATCGGTTGAGTAGAGAATGGCGATCTTCGTCTTGTGGAGGACCTTGATCGCCAGCGTCGCCATCGCGATGCCCTGCGCGCTGTCTTTCGGGCTGAGGCGCGCGAAGAACTTGTAGTGATTCTTCGCGACCTGGTCCGTGATCTTCGGCGCACTCACATCCGCGACAACCTCCACATGGCCGCGCGCGTAGACGGGCAACGATGCCTCCGCGGCGGACGAGCAGATTGGGCCGATCACTCCGACGAAGCTCGGGTTCGAGATGATCTTCGATGCCACGATCGCCGACTGCGTCGGTGCGCACTGGTCATCGAACTTCGTCAACACGAACTTGCGGCCGTTGACACCTCCAGCTGCATTGATCTCCTTGACGGCGAGCTGCTTGCCTCGTAGGTCGGCAACACCGAGCTGCGCCGCGGGCCCCGTTAGAGCGCCGACTGATGCGAACTGATATGTGCCACCTGCAGCCGCGGACACCTGCCGCGCGGCTCCGCCCGGCGTGAGAACGCCGAGGCCCACTGCCAAGATGGCAGCGACACTGGCAAGGCCCGCGAGCCGGTGCCGTAACGTGAGCCGTCGTCCTCTACTGGAAAATGCCGGCATGCTTCCCTCCTTCTAACGTCGGACGCGTGAGAGCCACACGTCGCAGCAAGTATCCGCCCGGGTTTTGAGGTCGTCATCGGGCTTTCTTCCTCGGAACGGCGCCTCGACTTGTGATCGCGTAACAGTCTGGAAAGTGGTCGTCCGCGTGGCTCGTGCGGCTTCAGTCGGGCGATCACCGGGAGGATACGAACGCCGCCTCTTGGGCTCAGTTCACGATGGAATCGAACGGGTCTGGGCCTACGATCGATGGCGTCGGCTACTGCGTATCCTTGCCGACCGGAGTGACGACAGAGACGAAGGAGAACCGCCATGCAACTTCGGTACGCTGTGCACGGCTACGCTTGGACGTCGAGCTGGTCGAACGACGATCTCTGGATCGTCGACCACGCGAAGGAGCTCGGGCTCGACGCAATCGAGATCCCGCTCAACGAGCCGGACAAGATCGACGCGGCTGCGATTGGTGAGCGAGCGCGGTCCAACGGGCTTCAGGTCCTCGGCTCGCTCGCCTTGCCCGAGGGCGCGGATCCCTCGCACGAGGATCCGGCGGTCCGCCGTCGCGGGCTCGAGCTGCTCCTGCGCTGTATCGACTTGACCGCCGACATGGGCGGCACCATGCTCGCCGGCGTCATCTACTCGGCCATCGGTCGCCGCATCGACCGGCGCCCGGTCGACGCAGACTATTCCCGCTCGGCCGTCGTTCTCGCGGAGGCGGCGCGCCATGCGCAGACGCGTGGCATCACCCTCGGCATTGAGGCGATCAACCGCTATGAGACCTTTCTCGTCAACACCGCCGATCAGGCACTGGGGCTCTGCGAGCTGATCGATGAGCCGAATGTAGGCGTCCACCTCGACGCCTACCACATGAACATCGAGGAGAACGACTTCTACACCGCAACGCTTGCGTCCATCCCACACCTTGTCCACTTCCACCTGAGTGAGAGCCACCGAGGTATACCCGGCAGAGGCACCGTCGACTGGGACGGGATCATGCGTGCGCTCGCCGAAGGCGGCTACTCGGGCTGGGTCGGCCTCGAGGCGTTTGTCGACATCGCCGAGGCGATGCGCGCCGCAACGTGCATCTGGCGCGATCTTGCTCCGGACAGCGACACGATTGTTCGGGAAGGCCTCGCCTACTTGAAGTCGGTAGAAGCGCGATATTCGGTGACGGCGGTGAGTCCCACGTAGCAATCCTTCTCGGCACTCGGCTCCGGACGGCAAAAGCGTCGAGTGATACGATCCTTCGTGACGAAAGCACTATCGATTCCAACACCGGCCCGTCACGACCCGGACGTCCTGGCGCGGGAGATCTGGGACGAGTTTGTGCGCACGATTCCCGCGTACGCGGCAGTGGTGGGAACTCCGGTACAGGCGGAGGTGCTGGAGTCTTCCAGGAGGGTCGCAGAGGTCTACCTCTGGACTCTGGACAAGGGCCAGCTCCCTCGGCCGCGCGACGTCGCGCAATTCGGGGAACAGGCCAGCCATCGAGTTCACCAGAGCTTCCCCCTCGAGGCGATCCTGCGTGCGTCGCGCATCGAGATTCAGGTGCTCTGGCGGCACATCGCGAGGCGTACCCCGCCGGAGGAGGTCGCACCCACGGTCGCCTTGATGCTTCGCCTGATGGACGCCATAGCATCCGCGGCGGAAAACGGATATGTAGTGGAGCGAGAGAAGCTCCACC
>Ga0265314_10006549_pt1 | contig 10274 bp, 3 predicted proteins | sample 4126metaG_FD_203106 | JGI IMG/M metagenome (GOLD analysis project Ga0265314, IMG submission 203106) | Rhizosphere microbial communities from Carex aquatilis grown in University of Washington, Seatle, WA, United States - 4-1-26 metaG | ecosystem: Host-associated > Plants > Roots > Rhizosphere >... | reverse complement strand
TCGCCGTCGCCTCGGTGCTGCGCCGCGCGAAGTTCGTCGCCAAGGCGGAACTCTCGAACATCCCGCTCTTCTCGCGGGCGATGCGCAGCGCGGGCATGGTCTTCATCGAGCGCGACAACCGCAAGGCGGCGTTCGACTCGTATCGCGAGGTCGCCGGGCGCATCGCCGAGGGGTCGTCGGTGGTGGTGTACGCCGAGGGGACGCGCGGCAAGAGCTACGCGCTGCGGCCGTTCAAGAAGGGGCCGTTCGTGCTCGCCATCGGCGCGCAGGCGCCGGTGATCCCGTTGCTCGTGTACGGCACCATCGCGGTGTTGCCTCCGGGGCCGCTGCACGTGACCCCGGGCGAAGTGCATCTGCATTTCCTCGAGCCGGTGCCGACGGTCGGCCTCGAGCAGGACGCGCGCGACAGCGTGGCCGCGACGGCGCATGCGCGCATGGCCGCGGCGATGCTCGAGCAGCACGGCATCGCGTCGCCCGTGTGGGAACCGCGCCGGTCGCTGGCCAGCTAGTTTTCTTCGCCATCACACTTTCTCATACCGCCATCATGAGCGCCATCACTGAAATCCGGGCCCGCGAGATCCTCGACTCGCGCGGCAATCCCACCATCGAAGTCGACGTCCTCCTCGAGGACGGCGGCGCCGGCCGCGCCGCGGTGCCGAGCGGGGCGAGCACGGGCGCGCACGAGGCGCTCGAACTGCGCGACAACGACGCCAAGCGCTACGGCGGCAAGGGCGTGCGCAAAGCCGTGAAGCACGTCGAGGCGTCGATCGCCCCGGTGCTCCGCGGCCGCGAAGTGAGCGACCAGCTCGACATCGACCGCGCGATGATCGCGCTCGACGGCACGAAGAACAAGTCGAAACTCGGCGCCAACGCGATGCTCGGCGTCTCGATGGCCGTGGCGCGCGCCGCCGCCGTCGACAGCGGGTTCCCGCTCTATCGCTACCTCGGCGGCCCGATGGCGCGCACGCTCCCCGTGCCGATGATGAACATCATCAACGGCGGGGCGCACGCGACGAACACCGTCGACCTGCAGGAGTTCATGATCGTGCCCGTGGGGGCGCACAACTTCCACGACGCGCTCCGCATGGGCGCCGAGGTCTTTCACGCGCTCAAGAAAGTGCTCGTGAAGCGCGGCTTCGCGACGGGCGTCGGTGACGAGGGCGGCTTCGCCCCCGACCTCAAGAGCGACGAGGACGCCATCAAGGTGATTCTCGAAGCGATCGGCGCCGCCGGCTACACGCCGGGCACCGACATCTGCCTTGCGCTCGATTGCGCGGCGAGCGAACTGTTCGAGAAGGGGAAGTACACGTTCAAGAAGAGCGGCGGCGGCACGAAGAGCGCCGAGGGGATGATCGAGCTGTACGAGCGCTGGATCCGCGACTACCCGATCGTGAGCATCGAAGACGGCCTCGCCGAAGGCGACTGGGCCGGCTGGGCGAAGCTCACGACGGCGTTGGGGGATCGCGTGCAGCTCGTGGGCGACGACCTCTTCGTGACGAACCCCGAGTTCCTCGCGCGCGGCATCGACGAGGACGTGGCGAACGCGATCCTCATCAAGCTCAACCAGATCGGCACCGTCACCGAGACGCTCGAGACGATCGAGATGGCGAAGCGGAACGGCTACCAGAACATCATCTCGCACCGCAGCGGCGAGACGGAAGACACGTTCATCGCGGATCTCGCGGTGGCGACGAACGCCGGGCAGATCAAGACGGGCTCGGCGAGCCGCAGCGACCGGGTGGCGAAGTACAACCAGCTGCTCCGCATCGAGTCGGAACTCGGCGACCACGCCGAGTATCCGGGCGCGGCGGTGTACGGCATCGACGCGTAGCGGCGGGCCGTGGCCGGGAAGCGCGGCGACGCCGGGGCGAGCGTGGTGCGGCGGGCGCTGCTCGCGCTCGCCGCGCTGGGCGTGCTGGCGTTCGCCGTGCAGGGCGGGGAATGGGGGACGTGGGACCTGTTCAAGCAGCGCCGGCGGCTGGCGGCGCTCCACGCCTCGGTCGATTCGTTGCAGCGCGAGGTGGATTCGCTGAAGGCGTACAAGAAGTCGCTGGAGGCGGACCCCGTGCTGCAGGAGAAGATCGCGCGCGAGGAGTTCGGGATGGTGCGCGGCAGCAAGGAGCTGTTGTACCGGTTCAGCGACAGCGCAAGGCGCGATTCCACTCGGAAAAAGGGGCGTTGAACCTTGATTTCCGGCCGCGCGCGGGTACTATTCAGGAACTGACGCGGGGTGGAGCAGCCTGGTAGCTCGTCGGGCTCATAACCCGAAGGTCGCGGGTTCAAATCCCGCCCCCGCCATTGGTGACACGGCCGGTTCCGAAAGGGGCCGGCCGTGGTTATTTTCAGGGGCTTGGAATGGTTTGGCAGGGTAGCTCAGCCGGTTAGAGCACGTCACTCATAATGACGGGGTCGCGGGTTCGAGTCCCGCCCCTGCTACTCGAAGTCTTCGGTGCGCATGGAAAAGGGGGCGGCCTCGGTGAGGCCGCTCCCTTTTCATTGCCACCCCGGCGTTCCGCGGGCGACGCGTGCGCCCCCAGAGCGACGGCCAGCCGCGAGTTACTTGCGCTTCTTCTCGACCTGCAAGTCATCCAGCTGGCTCACGGCCGGGATCTCGCGTCCGTCGGGCGCGAAGTACCGCACGAGCACGCGACGGTTGCGCGCCAGCGACGTGACTTCCATCTCGGTGGTCTCGAGCTGCGACTTGCCGAGCGCCTTGATGCTGATGCGGCCGGCGTCGAGCCCCTTGCTCACGAGATAGCCCTGCACCGAGAGTGCCCGGCGCCGGGAGAGCGCCGCGTTGTACTCCACGCTGCCACGCTGGTCGGTGTTGCCCTCGAGCACCACGCGAACGGTCGGGAACGCGGTGAGCGAATCGAGCAGCGCGTCGAGCACGCGGCGCGAGGCGGGGGCGAGCTCCGACTTGTCGAGGGCGAAGTGCACGCGGCTCGGCACGCCGTGGAGTTCCTTCGGCGCGACGCGCGGTGCCGGCGCGGCGGCGGGCGCCGGCGCGGGGGTTGGCGGTGCGGGGGCAGGCGCCGGGGCAGGGGGCGGCGGCGGTGGGATGCGCCGGATGTCGGCGGCGAGCGTCACCGCCGTCGCTTCCCACTCGTTGCAGCGCGGTGCGCCGAGCACCTCGTACTGCGCGCGCAGCAGCGCCGTCTCGAGTGCGACGAGCTGCGGGGCGTGCTGCGCGGCGATCGAGGGCACCGCCGCCGCGGAGTCGAGCAGCGCCCACAGGTCGGGGCGTCGCGCGTGGGCCAACGCGCCCGCGGCGGGCGCCTGGCCCTGCGCGAGCAGCAGCGCGGTGAGCGTGCCGTCGTCGTTGCGCTCGTAGGCGTCACGCGCCAGTGAGACGTACGACGCGGCGCGCGCGCGGGCGAGCCGCGCGGCCGGCGCGTCCGAGGCGCGCGGCGCGAGCGCCGATGCCGCCGAGTCGAAGCGGGCGAGATCCTTCGTGATCACCGCGTCGCTGGTGCGCGCCGCGAGCGGCGTGAACCGGGCGCCGGGCTGAGCAGCCGGCGTGCAGGCGGCGCAGGACAGGGCGAGGGTCGCCGCGACGACGTGGCGCGGCGCGAGGATGGTCAGGGGGTGCTTCACGGGCGCTTCCCTCCGTTGTCGCGTCCAATGCCGAGCAGTCCCTCGTCGAACTTGAAGCCGAACTCGAGGTACGGGCCCTGCTGGGTATAGCCGAGCGCGGAGAAGTCGCGGTCGGTGAATCCGAAGAAGTTGTAGCCGAGGGCGAGCCGCAGGTTGCGCACGACGATGAACCCGGCCTCGGTGCCGACGCCGTACGCCCGCTGGCCGAACGACGCGTCGCCAAGCACGCTGCCGATCAGGCCGAGGTCGAGCCAGCGGTTCACGTCGTAGATGGTGCGGCCCATCACGAGCTGCGAGACGGTGCGCGTCGTCGCGCCATCCTTCTCGTCGTTCGCGAACTTCGCGGCGTAGCGCGCCGAGAAGGTGAGTCGCGGATCGGGCTGCACGTTGAGCAGCAGGGCCGCGATGTTCGCCACCGACAGCGTCGTCGGCGTGCCCTGCGCGTTGGTGCGATCCACGCGGTTCTCGATGCGGAAGAGCGCATCGACGCCGTTGTAGTCGGTCTGGCGCCAGGCGAGGCCCAGCACCGAACGCCCGCGCACCTGCTCGGTGTTCAGCTGATCCCAGACGGTGCGCGCCAGCATGCTCCAGTCGCGATTCAGCTTGCGTGCGTAGCCGAACGACCCGAGCAGGTCGTCGCCCGTGGACGAGTTGCGCCACTCCAGGCGCGCCGTGCTCTTCCAGAGCGCCGAGCCGGTGAGCTCGAGCGCGGCGGTGGCGGCAAAGACGTGGCCCGTCGTCGCGCCGGCGAGCGGCGACACCCGCTCGAACGAGGTGTTGGCGAGCACGCCCGCGGCGATCGGCCAGCGATTGCGGAGACCGATCGACGCTTCCGCGTCGCGTCCGCTGAAGGCGTCGCGCGCCCGGTACTCGGAGAAGAGCTGCGCGTCTTTGCGGACGTCGGCGTCGATGCCGAAGACGGTGTTCTGCTGATCCTGGCCCGCGTTGAGCGTGTACGGGCCGTCGGGCGAGCTGATCCATTCGTGGCGGGCGTAGAGCCGCGCGTGCTCGAAGATGCGGTAGTCGCCGCCGACGGCGCCGCGCCGCGCGCCGTTGCCCGTCGCCGCCTCATACTCGGCGAAGAGCGTGGAGCGATCGCTCCCCGGCACCTTCGACGTGAGGCGCACGAGCGCCGCGTTGAAGCCGAGCGAGGGAAGCCCGCCGCCGTTGGTGGAGCCCGCGGCGCCCGTGGCGGCGAGTCCGTTGCCGACCCCGATGATGCCGAGGCCCGTCGACGCGGCGGCCGCGCTGTTCTCCTGCGCCCAGCGATAGCCGAACTCGCCGACGATCATCGTGCCGAAACGATGCTCGAACGCGACGAGCGCCCCGTCACGCCGGGCGCCGGTGCGGACGTCCTCCGTGCGCAGCGCTTCGCCGATGAGTCGCGTGGCGTCCGTGAGACGCGCGCTGAACCGCGCGCCGTATTCGTTGCGGCCGCCGGCGAACGTCGATGACTGGTTGGCGAACGCCGTGTCGCCCTGGATGGCGAAGACGCGTCCCTCGAGGCGCGCCGACTGATGCCGCAGCTCGACGCGCCACGCCTGTCCGGCGACGGCGGTCGCGCCCGTCTCCGAACGGGCGAACTCACCGAGTGCCACGGTGCCCGCGCCGAGCGCGACCGTCGCGCTGCCGCCGAGGAGCGTCTGCCGGTCGATCGGATTCTCGTCGCGCACGGCGAACGCGCCCACCTCGAGGCCCGCGAGCAGGCGGAGGCGGCCGTCGGCGCCGTAGGTATAGAAGTCCTCGCCCCCCTGGTCGACTTCGTACGACACGCGGATGTACACCGGGTTCAGGTTGGCGTCGACGCTCGCGACCGGACCGGTGAAGAGGAGCCGGCCCGTCGCGGCCTCGAGCGTGTAGTCGGCGAAGCGCACCATCGGCTGCGTCTGCAGGATGAGCGACGGCTGGTTGCGGTCGCGCGTGATGACATCCACGCGCTCGCTGTTCACCACCGCGCCCGTGTGGCTGAGGAAGTACGGACCGCTCAAGCCGCGGCCCGGGAGTTCGTCGATCGACTGCCGGATGCGGCTTTTGCTCACGAAGCTGTTGAGCACGCCGCGCGCGCCTTCGACGTGCGAGAGCAGACCGGTCAGGCTGCGGTCGTACGCGAGGAGCATGCGCTTGTCGTCCGTGCGCGGCGTCATGAAGTCGCCGAACCGGAGGAACGACGCGCCACGATCGACGCGCAGATAGAGGCGCGACGCCGTCTGCGCATCGAACTCGCGCAGCGAGCCGTCGCCGAAGATCGGGAAGTCGTTCGCCGGGTCGATGTCGCGGAACTGCGTGCGCTGCGGATCGCGCTCGGAGTCGTACGCGAGCGTCAGCTGGCCCACGCCGCTCACGTCACCCTTCATGAGGACGGCGCCGCGCGCGCCCGTGCGGACCTTCCCGCTGTCGCTCACCGAGCCGATGTCGCGCATCGGGTCCTCGAAGGCGTCGGGCGCGTTGGTGAGATCGAGCCCGCCGCGGCTCAGCTTGCGAAGGTCGATGCGCCCCTGGACGAGGCCGTTCGCCATGAACGGATGCGGCGCGGGCGTGAAGCGGATGGGTGCCGTGCCGTCGGCGGCGACACCGCCCACGGTCGGCGCGGCGGACGAGTCGCGCGTCACGCTCGTCGTCGATGCGCCGGGTGCCTGCGTCGCCGCGCGTGCCGGCGTCGGCGGCAGGTTCGAGTTGCCGTCGTGCAGCACGCTCGGCAGCGCGAGCGGCACGTACGTCGACGCGAGCGGCGCGGAGAGTGCGAGCCCCGCCGCGCCGGCAGGGCCGACCGTCGACGGTGCGAGCGAGAGCGGCGCGGCGAGCGCCGCCCCGAGCCGGGCCGTATCGGCCGCGGCGCGCGCCTCGCCGGCGCGACGGCGCGTGAGGACATCCTCGAGCACCGCCGCCGAGCGCGAACCCTCGGCGAAGTCGGCGCGATGGAGTTCGCCGACCTTGAGATCCACGAACCGCGACTCGCCGTCGCCGGCGTTGCGCGTGTTGATGGCGACGAGCGACGCCCCCTTGGGGAGCGTGCTCCGGTCCACGCGCACCACGTGCAGCCCGGCGCGGACGAACGTGAAGTTGTACTTGCCCTCGACGTCGGTGATCGCGCCCGTGCCGTCTTCGAGCATGACGCGCACGCCCGGGATGCCGACGTCGCCGGCGCCCTGGCCGTGCTTGCCGGCACAGTCGCAGTCGACGTACACCTTGCCCGCGATCACGCCGTGGTTGTCGAAGACGCCGCGGTCGAGCTTGATGGGCACGGTGGCCGCGTTCGACGTGACCGTGAGGCCCTCGCCCTTCGCCACGGCCGATGCGACGGTGATGTTGTCGGCGTTGTACGTCGCGCCGGCGCGGATCGCCGCCTTGTAGTCGACGCGGACGACGTCGCCCGGGTTCATGTCGCCCAGCGGCCACGAGACGCGCGGGCCGATGCCGCCGCTCGGGTCGGGGATCGCCGTCAGGTTCTGACTTGCTTCGGTCGGCGAGCCGAACGGATTCTGCACCGTCTGCGCGCGGATGCTGCTCGACCGCACGGCAGCCGATGCCGCGGCGGTCGATGCCGCGGCGGCCGCCGAACTCGTCGCGCGATCGGGGTCGCCGCCGCGCTTGCTCGTGCTCACGACGTAGGTGAAGCCGTTGGGGAGCTGGTTCGTGAGGACGACGCTCGTGAGCGGACTCTTGCCGACGTTGCGCACGAACACCGTGAAGTCCGGCGAATCGCCGAGTTCGCGCTCGTACTTCGGCGTGCTCAAGTCGAGCACGAGGCGGAAGTCCGGATGCGGATGCGCCGTCGTGCACGCCGTGGCCGCGGCCCCGAGCACCGGGATCGTCGCGACCTTCATGATGGCGCAGTTGGTGACCGGCGTGTTCGCGTCCTTCGCGATGCCGGTGACGATGCCGATCGGGATGCTGTCGCCCACCGGGAGCGGCGCGGCGTTGGTGCAGCGCACGATGTTGCCGGTGGCCACGCAGCTCCACGCCTTGGCGTTCACGGCGCTGAACGTGAGTCCCGTCGGGAGCGAGTCGGTGACGGAGATCGGGCCGGCGAGCGGCACGGTGCCCGTGTTCTTCACCCACAGCTGGAACACGCCCGCGGTGCCGCTGATGAAGTCGCCGACGGTCTCCTTGCGGAGCACGGCGTCGAACTTGCCGGCCATCGGCGTGGAGACGCTGCCGCAATCGTTCGTCGTGACCGCGTCGCCGGCCGTCTTGGTGCAGGCCGTGTTCGTGAAGATGGCGCTCGAGGCCGTCGGGCTCACCGCCGCGGCGATGCTGATCAGCGCGCTCTCGCCGGCGTTCAGCGCCGTCGTGCGCGCGCACGAGACGTTCTGCCCCGTGATGGTGCAGGTGAAGCCGTCGCCGGTCGCGGTGAGCGGCACGAGGCCCGTGGGGAAGGCATCGGTCGTCGTGATGGCGGTCGTGGTGGGCCCCGCGCCGACGTTCTTCACGGTGATGGTGTACGTCGCGCCGCCGCCGAGGCGGAGCGTGTCGGTGCTCACGGTCTTCGTCGTCGCGAGGTCGGGCAGCTTCACGGTGGTGACCGTGACCGACCCGCTGTTGTTGTCGAGGTTCGCGTCGCCGACGGTGCTGACGACCGCGGTGTTGACGATCGTGCCGGCGAGCTGCGGCGAGATGCCGGCAGTGACCGTCACCGCCGTGGATTTCGTCGGCGCGAGCGGACCGGGGTTGGTGCAGGTGAGCGTCTGCGCGTTCGCGGAGCAGGTCCAGCCGGCGCCCGTCGCGCTCTGGAACGTCGTGCCCGCGGGGAGCACGTCGGTGATGGTGATCGGCGCGGTGGTCGCGCCGCGGCCCACGTTGGAGACCGTGAGGAGCCACGAGCCGGTCCCACCCGGCACGAAGCTGCCGACGGCGGTCTTCGCCATCGCGAGGTCGATGTTGCTCGTGACGACCGTCGGGCCGACCTTGGACTTGTTGTCGCCGGGATTGCCGTCGACGAAACCCGTGGGCGTCGAGACGACGGCTTCGTTCGCCACGGCGGCGCCTTCCGTCGTGGGCACGACGCCGCGCACGAGGATCTCATACACGGCGCCGATCGGGAGCGCCGGCAGGGCCGCACCCGCGAGCAGCTGCGCGCCCGACGGCGGCGTGACGCAGCTGTTGCCGGCCAGCGTCGAGCACGACGCCGACAGCAGCGTCAACCCGGTGCTCGGCGCGTCGACGAGCGAACTCCCCGCCGGCAGCGCGACCGACCCCTTGTTGGTCACGCGGATGCGGAAGGTGACCGTGTCGCCCGGCTGCACCTGCGCGAGCGAGGCCGTCTTCTCCACCGAGAGGTCGGCGATGAGCGCGCCGGTCACGCGCCACGTCGCCGCGTCGGGTGCGACGTTGGCGCCCTGGTTCGTGGTGGTGCCGATGGTACTGGCGATCGTCGTGTTGGCCGCGCCGTTCTGCACGTAGCTGAGCGAGATGCCGTTCACGCCGTCGCCCGACGCGATCATCCCCGCGTCGAGCGTCGCCGGCCCGGCGCCGTACAGCAGCACCTCGCCGCTGGCCGAGTTGTAGAAGTACGTGGCCCGCGCCGGCAGGTTGCCGAGCGTGACGCCGGTCAGTCCGGGCGAGAGCACGAGGCTGTACGTGACGCCGAGGGCCGAAGACGGTCCGAGGTTCGTGAAGACGACCGTTCCCGAGACGGTCTGCCCGGCGTTCGCCGTCGCCGGAAAGGCGAGTGTCGTCGTCACATCCGCCACGCGCTGGCCGACGATCGTCACGTTCGCGAAATCGGGGAAGGTGTCCGGCCCTTCGTTGCTGTCGGTGCCGATGACGCTCGCCACGGTGCTGTTCGCACTGGCCGGCTGCGTGAACGCGATGGTGATCGGATTCGTCCCGTCGCCCGACGCGATGGCGCCGACGGCGAGCGTGCGCGGCATCCCGGCGAAGCTCACGGCGCCGGTCGTCGCGTTATACGTCGCGCTGGCGCCGGCGGGGAGGTTGCCGAACGTGATGCCCGAGAGCCCCGCCGGGAACGTCATCGCATAGCGCATGCCGGTGCCCGGCGTGGGCCCGGTGTTCTGGAAGAGCACCGTGCCGGTCACCTTCGCCCCGGCGTTCACGCTGGTGGGGAAGGCGAGCGACGTCGTCACGTCGGCACCGAGCAGGCCGATGGTCGCCGACGCGTTGTCCGTGAGCACGTTCGCGCCCTGGTTCGTCGCCGTGCCCACGGTGGAGGTGACGGTCGTGGGCCCGGACGACGCCTGGAGGTACGAGATCGTGATCGGCGTCGTGCCGTCTCCCGAGATGCTCACGCCGCTGGCGATCGTCGCCGGCATGCCCGCGAAGGTCACGGCGCCGGTGGACGCGTTGTAGGTGAACGTCGCGCCCGCCGGAAGGTTGCCGAACGTGACACCCGCGAGACCGCCGGCGAGCGTGACGGCGTACGTCATGCCGGTGGCCACGGAGGGACCGGCGTTGCTGTACGTCAGCTTCCCGGTCACGGGCGTGCCCGGCGCGACGAGCGGCGCCGTGAAGGTGAGCGTGGTCGTGACGTCGGCGATCATCGCGCCGCCGATCACGGCGGTCGCCGTGTTCGGCGCGATGTTCGCCCCTTCGTTGGTCGTGGTGCTGATCACGCCGGTCACCGTGCTGTTCGCGATCGCGTTCTGCGTGTAGCTGATGGTGATGCCGCTCGTGCCGTTCCCCGAGACGATCGCGCCGATCGCTACGGTCGCGGGCATGCC
>Ga0265314_10006548_pt1 | contig 10274 bp, 17 predicted proteins | sample 4126metaG_FD_203106 | JGI IMG/M metagenome (GOLD analysis project Ga0265314, IMG submission 203106) | Rhizosphere microbial communities from Carex aquatilis grown in University of Washington, Seatle, WA, United States - 4-1-26 metaG | ecosystem: Host-associated > Plants > Roots > Rhizosphere >... | reverse complement strand
ATCATGATGAAATTGGACATCCACGACGTTGCCAGTTTGACTCGTTATGCCAGCTCCCATGGCATAATCGAGAGCGATGTGCAGCTGACCATCCTTTAAGTGCTTACGTGTTCCGAACCGTGGGGGCAATCCCTTATTTCCCGCTCACCTTGCGGGCTCCATGCTCAGCCCATGATGTTTGCGGGCTCCTTACTGCCGACGAGGCACATTTTCGGCTGCGTCATCGCAGCTCTCCCACCGCAAACAATTATCCTCGGCCGATGATATTTCCGTACGCACTATGCCGACCAAAAGAACATCCATCCTTCTCGTCGAGGACAGCGAACGTGATATCCTGACCATCAAACAGGGGCTCAAGCACGCTGGCATCAAAAAGGGAGTCCATGTTGTCGAGGATGGTCAAAAAGCGATCCATTATCTCAGCGGGAGTGGTGAGTACAAGGACCGTCGTCGACACCCTATTCCTGCCCTTGTCTTTCTCGGTCTAAAATTACCGTTGCTTTCAGGAGACGACGTGCTCACATGGATACGACAAAGTTACCATCTCGCTTCAACGCCGGTCGTGGTTCTAGCGTCCTCTGAAAAACCGGAGGATCTTAAGAGAGCCTATCAACTTGGTGCGAGTTCCTATCTGGTAAAGCCGTTAACTGCCGAAGAGATTGCGGATGAACTGATTGAAATGGCTGAGGCTTTCAATTGGCGCTGGCTAGGGCGCGGTCAATTGGCACCGGCCTGAGATCTTGACAAAGAGTTGCCGCCTTGATGCCCGTCGCTGATTGCATCAAGGTCAGTTTGAAGCACACCACGCGTCGCGGTCACGCTTACAGACTTGCCTGGTGGTTATCCTGGAATAAGCACGGCCTTGCTATTCACTAGGTAGTTCTGCAGATCTGTTTTAGATGAAAGTGTAACTTGCTTCCCTCTTGGCTGCTGCTGTTTGTAATACACCAACATCTTGCCCACCGAGGTAATCAAATAATTCAAGTCGCCAACTCTCCACATTTGACCCTTTTGGAATGGTGGAAATGTTGTGTGCGAGGCCGCAGCTGTATTTTTCATAATAGGTTCGGATTGACGCTATCTGCTTGCTCGGAGAGATCTTTACTGTTGCGCTTTAGCGTGGCCCATCGGTCGAGAGAAAACTCTCCGAGCCAAACGCGCCACTCTTCGCCCTGAAATCCGAATTCTCAACGCATTGCGAAAGAAATGTGGCCGCGCGTTGTTGGCATCCTTAAAAGCGGCCAACTCGACGCGCACTTCTTCTGGGGATCTCGTATCTCCTAGATAACGGAGCAATGTGAAATCCAGACCAAAACAACTTTTCTTTAGTGAACGCGCGAGCTTTGCCACAGGCCTGGCACGGCGGTAGAGACAAGCACGGAGGGCCCGTTCCTCATATTCCGCTTGAGTACAGTCGAACTGTTCGCAGAAGAGGGTCCGGAAGTCTTTATGCGCCTCGGTCATACGGGGCGAACGATAGTGCGTTATTTACTGTGCTCCGTCGATCGGGGAAATCCCCCGCGTCTTGGGACGATCCATGAGCCTGATCGAACGTCGTAGTCGCAAATGTCGCTCCAAGAAACCACGAGATCTCACGGCCTCCATTCCCAGGCGTCTCGTTTTCGTGTTTTCATTTGTCGGGTCTAGCTACGGTTCAATTTCCCTGGCTTTTGCGGCCTTTAAGCTTGAATCACGCAGGTTTTACGATTATTGCTCGGTCACTTATGGCAAAACCATTAACCAAATCGCAAATCATCTCGTCAGTCGCTGAAACCGTTGGCCTCTCGAAAAAGCAGGTCATTGAAACCGTCGATGCCCTTGTGGCACTGGCTTACAAACATGCCAAGAATTCCTTCACTCTTCCTGGCTTGGGTAAAATCGTCCTCGTAAACCGGAAAGCTAGGATGGGTCGAAACCCTGCTACTGGAGCAGAGATCAAGATTGCAGCCAAGCGCGTGGTCAAGTTTAGGGTGGCGAAGGCTGCCAAGGACGCAATCCTCGGCACCAAGTAACCCGACTGTTTTGTTGGGGAGTAGGCGGGTGAAATTCCTTTCGACCACTCCCCAGCATCCAACCACCACGAGCTAGCCCACTTTCTTCTTGTAGGGTGGACTGGTGGAGCATTTTCTCTATTTCAAAGGAAATGGTGAGAAAATAAAGGTCGTCGTCTTTGTGGGGAAGGCCGGGAGAAGTCAGGAACTAGCTCCACTTATCCACCCGAGGCCGACCGTTCCCAAAGCCTGGGAAAGCTAAGCATTCCCACTCAACGCAATTCGCACGTCTCCAACCCGTCAAATCGAACCTTTAATCAGTTCCTTCTGTTTTTCAGCCACGTCCCCAGTGAGTAGTCTTCGCACGGCATCCCTGAGCACCAGCAGATGGGTCGGACGTTTAATCACGACATCCACGCAAGAGTGATCGATAGGGGGTGCGCTCGTGTACATGATTATCGGAGTGGAAGGAGAACGCATTTTGATTACGTGGGTCATTTGGGCGCCGGTCATTCCCGGCATAGAATTGTCCGTGACCAAAAGGTCGTGCGTTGTTGGGTCGAACAATTGAAGAGCTTCCTCTGCGCTGCCGACGGAGTGTACCTCATAACCGAGATTAGCCAGAAACCATTCGGTGGTGATCCTACAGACATCGCTATCATCGACCAAGAGGATTGTGCGTAAGGCTGGGAGAGAATCGGTAGCCATGAGTTACTTCTGTTGCGTAACGGGATACGGTGATCGCATTACATTCGTGCCAATGGCGGGGCCTGAGGTCCATCCACGGGTCGGCCAGCCCAGTTGCTCGCAGAACAGTGTTCTTAAATCCTTACGAAACCACGGCATACTGAGTCGGATAGTGCGCTATTTGCTGCGCTCCGTCCATCGGGGAAATCCCCCATGTTGCTTTACTGTGCCGGACGTAGCATCAAGAATGAATGGGGGCTAGTTTTTGTCTGCTCGTTTGAGATAAGGATAGCCTTTCAGTCGAGTAAGTAGATCTGCAGTTCCAGTTTCGAGGACAGGTTGTGTAGTTTTCCGTTTGGATGCGTTCTGTATTCCTTGTAGTACACCAAGGTCTTGCCAACGGCCGTGATGAGCAGATTCCCATCGCCGATCTTCCACAACTGACCTTTCTTGAAAAGTGCGAAGGTCCTGCCCGTTGAGGCAGCTGGCTTCTTCATGGAAGGATTGAGCCGCCTGCTCGAAGCGTAAACAAATTTGCTTCAATGGTTCGCACCCAAATACTTCCGCCGACGGCTGGCAACAAAAGAACATCCCCACCGCTGGTGCTCCAAGTAAAGACAACTGGCGGCAGGGGGTGTGTTTACAGAACCAGTATTTAACGTGCTGATCAGGAATTGGCTGATTACTTGACGTCCTCCAGGCGAAATCTACAGTCTGATGATCGAATTACAGGGCCCTCGTCGGCGACCACCAAGGAGCCAGGTGCGTGAATTGATTGGATGTGCACGAAGGGATTACGATAATTAGCATTGTGGATATGGACCAGTGAAATATCAGCGGTCCTCCCCTTGAGTGTTTCAGAATCGAAATACCTGTTCTTTTTCAAGAACTCCGCTCCAAGCCAAGCATTAAGATCGTTCAGCAACGGTGTGCCCGCTTTAATTGGTAATTCGTATTTGCGTTTGGCCAGGTACTGCACGTTGTCGTCATCGTCAATATCCACTTCAAAGACGAGCATTAAGTATTCGTTCGCTTTGCCGTTTTTATTTTCGAGGTTAATCCGCGCATCCAGACAGGTGGCGGTATGATTGCCCTCTGGTAGGTTCCAGCAGGGCGTTTTTGGTAACTTTAAATGCATCTCCCATCCGAGGCAGTGAAGACGGCTCACCCGAGGGTTGAGACGACCTTGTCTCCGTTTCCAGCGCTGCATTGGCCTACGCAGGACCATGGGCTCGATGAACCTCCGGACGTGCCTTTGGGCGTGTTGGTGGAGGCATACCGTCAGTGGGCTGTTTGGCGCTTCGTCCGGCGCGAGTTGCTCGATGAATTTCTCACCGGATTGCGAGTTAATCGAGGAGGGCAAGCAGAAGCTTGGTGGCCTCAGGCCCACCGTGGGTCGCGATCAACGCGTGAGCCAGACTCAGAAGGAGTGGGAGCGCCTATTTTCCTAACATCTTCAGGACGATGAAAATGAGAATGGCCCCGCCGAGACCGCCTCCGAAGAGGAGATACAATAGGGAATAACCGGCGGCGGCAAACATTGGTACGAGCGTGAGTGCGAGCATAGGTTCTAAGTGGTCGATGGTTGCGGCTAGTTACCGTCTCGAGCCTAGAGCAGAAAACGTTAGGTGATTAGCATGGAGTCTGTTGATGGAGGTTGATGTGATATGTTGTATGCCTCGATAGCGAGCATAGCCAGGATGATTTATTTCGCCACCGCTCGGAAGAGTTGCGCAGGCAATGGTGAATCGATAACATTCGTAGACAGCGTTGAAATGTCGGCAACGTCATTTGTCGTTAACGGAATCCGAGCGAACAGATCCGTCAAAACGGGCACGTCAATTGTCGATCTTGAAACTACGTTCGTACGCGAGGCGTGAAAGAATCCTTTAGTTGCGCTTCTGCCGATTAAAACGGGTTTAGGCAGGTACGAGAGGCGTGCTGAGAAATTATCGATGCCCACACTGAAGGGCCTTGTTGTTGCCGCCCCAGCGTTGACCCCCGAGAAAACTACGAATCCGAACTGCATTCTATGACCGCTGGAGGAAAAATCTGGATATATCGCCTCCGTCGTCACGGGGCCTGGGTAAGCATTCGTTGAGATCAGTGGGAAGTTGGTCGAATGGAGATTGTTCTCTGCGAACTCATTCCAGGTGCGGTATCCAATCAAGGACGTGCCCGCGTAGAAGTGGACAAAATGCTTTCCATCTTGCAACACCAACAGACCGAAAGCGAGTCCTGGAGCCCCGTTGAGTGCCACATTCACCTTTAAATCGAACGAATACGAAATCGAGTTAATTGCACCCTCCGCGCTGGGAATATAGTCCGCTGATTCAAGCACATTTGCGATCGCTTCACCTTGTATGCCGCCAGTACCGTCGTAACTATACTTACAATCCACCTGTCGAAAAGGTCCAGGATTTCCGCCTGCGCTAGCCCGGTGAGTAGTGTACGTCGCGCTGCGGTCAAGGGTCGTATCGTCAATCTTTAAAGAAGTCCAATCAGTGTTTACGAAATTGTTGTCGGTAAACACAAGGGACTGCGCCTCCGTAGGCAAGCAAATTGAGGTTGCAAGTCCAAGGATTGCTATCATGGATGCTCTCGCGATTCTCATCGCTGTGTTTTATTCCGTTTTGTCAGGGTATGAAATCGGTTGATGGTTTTACATTTACGACCGTTGCCTGTATCAAACACGGATTACTCGAGAGTTAATATCGAGGCGTGGACCGCGGTGTCCAAGCTCGTACGCATTCAGTCTAAGGCTCGACCGGATGTGCCGCAACAAGAGCAACTGTAGCCGTGCAACCGATATTATCATCATTGATGAGTCTTCACACCAGGCACGGTTTACCAGACAACATCGATGCTCTATGAGCGAGTAAACCATAGGTTCGCTGCTCGCCGGCGTCCAGGGGGGAAAGACCCCAAGCCTCAAGCCCTCTCTTTGCGTCCTAGATCGTTGTCCTACCCACGGCTACGATCCTATCAATCCCAAGGGTGTTTGTAATAGACTAGACCCTGCCCAAGCTCGGGGAATTGGCCAGTAATCAACGTGATCGCAGGGTTCAACTTGGAATTGTCATGCGCTGATGCACTCGATTTGCTGGCGCGATGGCAATACGGTGCCGCCCACAACCACACTCACCATCCGGCGTGGTAGTGCCTACCGCGCTCAATGGAAAGTGTAATTGATCAGCACGATTTAAATCGGCCTCCGCTTCGTGGTAATAACGGAAGCTTTTTTCTCTTGGGAAAAGAGCGCGAATTGGCGCAGTAATCCCCCAGCCAGGCACAGTTTGAAACCCAGATGTCGACGAAGTCTCAGGTAATCTTCGAGCCGGGCGCTCAATGCGTTCATCGAACACCTCCGGGCCAAGGTTGCGCCAGTGCCTGCAAGGCCTTCAGATCGACTTTGGCATAGATCTCGGTGGTCTGGGCTTGTTGATGTCTGAGGATTTGGCCGATATGCGCCAAAGAAGCCCCTCCGCGAAGCATTGTGGTCGCCAAGGAATGACGGAGCAAGTGAGCTCCCTTGTGCTGCGGACTGAGCCGGGTCCGAGCCAGCGCTCGTCGCACTATATCGCAAATCGCCACGGAACTGGAAAAGCCTTGGCGCGGTGCGTTGATTCGGAGGAAAACACGCCGTGAGGAACACTCCGGCCGCCCCTTCCGTAAATAATTGACCAAGGCCCAGCCGACATCCTTTGGCAATGGCAGGCGGTCCTCGCGAGAGCTTTTGCCGCGGATCAATATCTCCCCGGCTTCCCAATTAATCGCGTCCAAGCTTAAATGAACCACTTCGCCCGCCCGCAGGCCCAACCGCGCCAGCAAGAGCAGAACCGCATAATCACGAAGTCCGACGGGGCTGGATTGGTCGCAGCTCACCAACAGTCTCTCGACCTCTCCAGGCGACAGGAACTGAGGCAGATCCGACATCCGCCAAATGGCCACGATGGGAACGAAGGCACTCAGATTCCAGAACTCCTGACATGGAGATCGGAATGTCCCAGTGTTTACCGACGTTTTGTAAATCTGGACATGGATGCACATGGGGACCCAAAACTGTCCGCTTTTTCGCCCGAGGCCGAAAACCGGTCCCGGCGGGCCAATGCGCACTGCGCTGGAATTCTTAAAAAGCGGTCACTTTCCACACCACCCATGTCAGGAGTTCTGGATTCGTGGCCAAGCGCCCGCGCTGATAGAGAAAACCCAAGAAACTGCGCAGGGCACAAGTCGCCCGCTGAGCCAGCCCGCGACCTGCGGTGGAGGTCTGGCCAAGAATATACCCGGTGACGTGCTTGGGACGCAGTTCTTTCAACCGGACTTTCTGCGCACCGAACCGTTGGGACAGAAAATGCCGGGCCACGGGAAGGTAGTTGTCTGACGTGGCCTGGCTGAGGCCGCGTTCCTGGACTAGAAACCGGGCGTATTCTCTTTCCAGGAGATCGATGGGCCCAGCGGCGGTAGGAGGGACGGCGGTGGGAACAATGCCGTCTTCACGGAGGTGTCGGAGCAAGAGCACAAGCGTTGACCGGTCGCCGCCAGTGCGCAGCCGCCGCTTCCATCGAGTGGCCAAGAAGGTGTCGATTCGCCGTTCGTGGAGTTCTCTTAATCGGATGTGCCTTCGGTCAAGCCATTGGCTCAAATCCGCCACCAGCTCGATCTTCTGTCTGCCAACGGCTCTGGAGTAACCTTGCCCAGAAAGTCGAGCGGCGAAGCTGTCCATGTGCGGTGCAAGTCGACCGCTGCGCAAAAGCAGCAAGTCTTCAGATGCCGAATAGAAATGTTCAATCATGAGTGTCTTGTCCTTTCTCTTGTGGTTGAAGAGTTGGAGGACAATGACACTCGGGAAATGCCGGATCGAAAACCTGGAAACGCGTCAATGTCCCAGGTTTTTGCTCAATGCTCAGGCTTGACCCGGCATAACCCGACTCCCGGCATGTTGACGCTTATGCCGTTACCGGCATAAGCGTCACCGCTTCGCCGCCGAAACTTTGGTGCGCTGGTATCGTTCAGGAGAGGACGTTGAACGACGTCTGCCTGTGTTGTCCACCTACCTTGGCCACGAGCATGTCAGCGATACCTACTGGTACCTGACGATCTGCCCTGAACTGATGGGAGTGGTGGTCAACCGTTTGGAAAGTTACTGGGAGAAGTCACCATGAAAGGGACCAGCTTTGCCACGCTCCTGGAACAGTTCTTCCTCGAGCGCTTGTTGCGTCAGCGTCAAGTCAGCCCGCACACTGTCGCCAGCTATCGCGACACGTTCCGTTTACTGCTTGAGTTCGCGAACCGGCGTCTGCACAAGCAACCGTCCCAGCTGATGCTGGAGGAGATCGATGCTCCCCTCATCGCAGCCTTCCTCGATGACCTGGAGGCCAACCGCAAGATCACGGCTCGCAGCCGCAATCTGCGTTTGACTGCGATCCGCTCCTTCTTCCACTACGCCGCTTACGAAGAACCCGCGCATGCCGCTCAGATCCAGCGCGTGCTCGCCATTCCAGGCAAACGCTCCATTAAAGCCCTGGTCAAGTTCCTCGATCGGACCGAAACCGAAGCCCTCTTGAAGGCTCCCGACCAACGCACCTGGTTCGGCCGCCGAGATCACGTGCTGCTTCTGGTGGCGGTGCAGACGGGGTTGCGCCTGTCGGAGTTGACGAGTCTACGGAACGAGGATCTTCACCTGGGTACAGTTGCCCACCTCCGCTGTGTCGGCAAAGGACGCAAGGAGCGCACCACGCCATTGACCAAACAAGCCGTGGATGCCGGGTGCGATCAGAAGTGTCGGTCAATTGGCGGTGGCAATCGGTTTTGAGGCATCAGGAAAACTTTCTCACCCGGCAAATTTTGCCCTGTACTTTGCACGATAGTGTATAAATAGAGCAGTTCATGAAAAGTGAACTGCCTTCTCAATCACCGAAGCAACATTCGAGCTTAGACGAACGGTTTGCCGATAAGCCGCACGTACGACAACGGCTCTTGGAGATCGCGGATATGATCGACGAGTTGGTCGCTCAAGGCTGTAGCGCCCAGGAAGCCGAAGCCAGAGCGATCGAAGAAATTCGTAAATTGGGCAACGGCATACTGACCGAATGGGCGCACAAAAGCGAATCGGCCGCCGTGGCCAAAGCACGCGCCCAAGATCCCAAGCTCCAACTTTACCGAAAAAAAAAGCCCTGAGCTGGCTTTCGACTTATGGGCCGATCGGGCTTCTGGAGCAGCGCCTTCGTCGTGGGCGGCGCGGAGCGCAGGTGCGGCCCTTTTGCGAACAAGCCCAGATCAGCAACCGGGAGTATTCGTTGCCATTGCAGCGGGCGCTGAGTGATTTTGGGGCTGATCATTCCTTTGGTGAAGCGAGCAAGAAAATGTGCGAGCACTACGGGGTAGAGGTGCCCGCCAGCGGCGCACGCTGCTGCACCTTGGCTCATGCCAAGGCCAGCGGCGCGGTCCAACATGCACCGACTCAAAAGTCGGTTCAGACGTTGGTCACGCAGATGGATGGGACCATGCTGCCGATAGTCGCGACCAAGACTGGGCAGGATGGGGATGGACGCAAGGGAAAGGAACTATTTTGGCGGGAAGCCCGTTTGTGTTTGGCTCGCGATGTCGATGCCCTGGATGGGGTTTATGGAGCAACCTTTGGGACGGTGCAGATTGCGGGGCTGCTTTGGCGTCAGGTGGCCCAAGCAGCCGGTTTAGGGGCCAAGCCGCGGGTTCACGGTTTGGGAGATGGCGCCACCTGGATCGTAAACACCTTCCAAGAACAGTTCGGCAGGGGCCAGGATTCAAGAGCGACCTACACCGTGGATTTTCACCACGTCAGCGATTATCTGGCCGCTGCGGCTCAGGTGGTGGCGCCCCAGTGCAATAAAGACTGGCTGCGCCAGCAACAGGAGAAGCTACGACAAAACGCAGTCAGCGACGTGCTCGTTGTCCTGCAAGCGCATTTAGAACCGGCGCAACAAGAAGAGGCACCGGTATCAAGCGCCTATGACTACATCGACCACCGCAAGGAGTACATGGACTACGCCACAGCGCTGTCGGCTGGGCTACCCATCGGATCGGGCGAAGTAGAGGGCGGTCACCGATACGTGCTTCAAAGGCGCTTGAAAATCGCTGGGGCTTGGTGGTTAGAGCGCAATGCATGAATACATGCTCCAGTTGCGGACAGTCCGAGCCAACGGCGATTGGGACAAATACTGGATGGAGATTGCTAAAAACTGACCGACACTTCTGATCGCACCCGTGGATGCCTTGAAGACTTGGCTGCAGCAACGCAGTAAGACTACCCTGTGGATTTTCCCCGCAGCTCAAGGTGGCCGGATGAGCGCGGATGCGGTCCAGCGCCTCTTGGCGAAGTACCAGCGTATTGCCGGCCACTCCTGCCCATCCTTGAAAACGAAACGAGTCACACCCCATGTACTTCGGCATACGCTTGCCATGACGCTGTTGCAAGCGGGCATTGACCGCCCCGATCCTCGGCTTATTTCCCGATTCTCGGGACAAAATGCGGCTGGGAGCATGTTTCTTGTTGCCATTGAGATATAGAGTATCTATATATCATCTCAATGGCCGCCCGATTGCCCACCCTGCACA
>Ga0265314_10006546_pt1 | contig 10276 bp, 10 predicted proteins | sample 4126metaG_FD_203106 | JGI IMG/M metagenome (GOLD analysis project Ga0265314, IMG submission 203106) | Rhizosphere microbial communities from Carex aquatilis grown in University of Washington, Seatle, WA, United States - 4-1-26 metaG | ecosystem: Host-associated > Plants > Roots > Rhizosphere >... | reverse complement strand
AGCGGGATGATCGCGTTGTCGGTGATCTTGATGTGCTCGGGGCAGACGTCGCCGCAGCACTTCGTGATGTTGCAGAGCCCGACGCCGCCCTCGTCCGCGAGGAGGTGCGTCCGGTCGAGCGTGTCGAGCGGATGCATTTCGAGGCTCGCGACCCTCACCATGAACCGCGGCCCGAAGTACTGCGACTGCAGCTCGTGGTCGCGCAGGACGTGGCACACGTCCTGGCAGAGGAAGCACTCGATGCACTTCCGGAACTCCGCCATCCGGTCGACGTCCTCCTGGCCGATCAACCATTCGGTGTCGGGCTTCGGCGTGAACGGGGGGATGCGCTTGTTGACCTCGTAGTTCCACGACACATCGGTGACGAGGTCGCGGATGACCGGGAACGTGTGCAGCGGCTCGACGGTGATAGGCGACTCCTCGGGCAGCTCGTGGATCGGGGTCTTGCACATGAGTCGCGGCCGCCCGTTGATCTCCGCGCTGCACGATCCGCACTTCGCCGCCTTGCAGTTCCAGCGCACGGCGAGGTCCGGCGCGGTCGAGCGCTGGATCTCGAGCACGGCGTCGAGGACGACCATGCCGGGCTGAATCTCGAGCTCGTACGCGGCGTACCTGCCGCCGTCGGAGTCGCCGCGCCAGATGCGGAACGTGCGTGCACTCATCTCGCTTCGGCTGCCTTCCGCTCGTCGACGAGCTGCGCGAGATCGGACTTGGTGACGACCGGCCGCCGTTCGACGCGCATCGCGTCCCGCTCCCGCCGGACGACGACGTTGTGCCGCGCCCACTCCTCGTCGTACGCCGGAAAGTCGAGGCGGCTGTGCGCGCCGCGGCTCTCCTCGCGCAGGAGCGCGGCGCGGGTGACCGCCTCGGAGACGGTGAGCATGTTCCGCACGTCCCGGCACGCGTGCCAGCCCGGGTTGTAGGCAGCTCCGCCGGCGGGCGCATGCAGGCGAGCCGCCCGCTCGACGAACCACTCGAGGCTGTCCACCGCCGTGGCCAGCCCGTCTCGATGGCGGAAGATGCCGACGTTCGCCTGCATCGTCGCCTGGAGCTCGGCGTGGAGCGCGAAGGGGTCCTCCGTTCCGGGGCCGGTCAGGTAGCGGGTCATCTCGCCGGCGGCCTCGGCCACCTGCGCGCCGTCGACCGCCGGAGACGGCGCCGTCGCGGCGTACGCGGCCGCCCCGTCGCCGGCGCGCCGGCCGAAGACGAGGAGGTCGGAGAGCGAGTTGCCGCCGAGCCGGTTCGCGCCGTTCATCCCGCCCGTGCACTCGCCCGCGCCGAAGAGGCCGGGGACGCTCGACGCGCCCGTCTCCGCGTCGACGCGCATGCCGCCCATGAAGTAGTGGCACGTCGGCCCGACCTCCATCGGCTCCTTCGTGATGTCGACGCCGGCGAGCTCCATGAACTGCTCGTACATGCTCGGCAGCCTCTTCTTCACCGTCGCGGCGGGTAGATGGGTGACGTCGAGGAAGACACCCCCGTGCGGCGTGCCGCGCCCCTCCTGCACCTCGGTGTAGATGGCGCGGGCGACGACGTCGCGCGTCGAGAGCTCGAGGCGCTTCGGGTCGTAGCGCTCCATGAACCGCTCCTCCTCCGCGTTGCGGAGGATGCCGCCCTCGCCGCGGACGGCCTCGGTCACGAGCAGGCCGCGAACGCCGGGCGGCCACACCATGCCGGTCGGATGAAACTGCACGAACTCCATGTCGACGAGCTCGGCGCCGGCCTCGTAGGCGAGCGCGTGCCCGTCACCGGTGCACTCCCACGAGTTCGAGGTCACCTGCCAACACTTCCCGGCGCCGCCGGTCGCGAGGACGACGGCCGGCGCGGTGAAGACGACGAACTGCCCGGTCGCGCGCCAGTAGCCGACCGCACCGCAGACGCGATCCCCGTCCTTGAGCAGGCGCGTGATCGTGCACTCCATGAAGACGTCGATCCCCGAGTGCACCGCCTTGTCCTGCAGCGTCCGGATGAGCTCGAGCCCGGTGCGGTCGCCGATGTGCACGAGCCGCCGGTACGTGTGCCCACCGAAGGCGCGCTGCGCCATCTTGCGGTCAGGCGTACGGTCGAACACGCCGCCCCACTGCTCGAGCTCGCGGACGCGGTCGGGAGCCTCCTGTGCGTGCAGCTCGGCCATCCGCCAGTTGTTGAGGTACTTCCCGCCGAAGATCGTGTCCTGGAAGTGCACGCGCCAGTTGTCCTCGCCCTGGACGTTTCCGAGCGACGCCGCGACGCCGCCCTCCGCCATGACCGTGTGCGCCTTCCCGAGCAGCGACTTGCAGATGACGGCGGTCCGCGCGCCCGCCTCGGACACGGCGATCGCGGCGCGCAGGCCGGCGCCGCCCGCGCCGATCACGAGCACGTCGTAGTCGTGGATCTCGTGTTCCTGCGCCACGGCGCTCAGAAGATCCTGGGATCGTGGAACACACCCGCCGCCGCGAGCCGGATGTAGAGATCCGTGAAGCACACCCAGAACAGGCTCACCCAGGCCCATTCCATGTGCATGCCGTTCAGGAAGCTGACGCCGCGCCACACCTTGTGCCGCCCGCGGGCGACGAGCGAGCAGCTGAAGCAGTCTGTCCCGCCGCCGGCGAGATGGCGGAAGGAGTTGCAACCGAACGTGAAGAGCGAGAGGAACAGAACGTTGCCGACGAGGACGAGCGTGCCCAGGCCGAGCCCGGCGTGCAGCGACCCGTCGGAGCCGCGGAAGAAGAACGCTCGCACGGCGTCGTACCAGAGGAAGCCCAGGACGATCGTGGCGAGATAGAAGAAGTACCGGTGCGCGTTCTGGAGGATGAAGGGGAGCGACGCCTCGCCCCGGTACCTCCGCCGGCGCGGGCCGGAGACGGCGCATGCCGGCGGCGCCATGAAGAACGCCCGGTAATACGCCTTGCGGTAGTAGTAACAGGTGGCACGTAGGCCAAGCGGGGCCCAGACGACGAGGAAGGCGTACGAGAACGGCACGCTCAGCCCGGCGATGCTCTTCAGGTCCGGGGAGTAGAACGGCGACAGGTAGTGCGCGCCGCTGCCCGTGTACAGGTAGTGCGAGCCGAGCGCCACCGCGACGGTCGCGTAGACGCCGAGCACCGCCAGGCCGATGCCCGTACGGGCGGGAGCGAGCCACCAGGCGTCGGTCCGCGTTGTCGTGCCGAACCCGCCGGCGGGGCGGCCCGGCTCAGCGTGCGCGCTCATCGACATCCGAAGCTACCGGGACCGCATCGCTCGTGCGTCAGTGCACGCTGCTCAGACTCTCGGCCCGGCGAGCGCGACCTCGCCCGGAGCGTCCGCCGCGAACTTCTGGAAGTTCTCCTGGAACATCCGGGCCAGCTCGAGCGCCTTCGCGTCGTACCGCGCCGGGTCTCTCCACGTGCTGCGCGGGTCGAGGAGCTTCGGGTCGACGCCCGGAACGCTGATCGGCACCTGGAAGCCGAAGACCTGGTCCTCCCGGTAGTCGACGTCCTCGAGCTGTTCCGAGAGCGCGGCGTGCAGGAGGGCACGCGTGGCCGCGATCGGCATGCGCACGCCCTCGCCGAACGGCCCGCCGGTCCAGCCCGTGTTCACGAGCCAGACGGCGGCGCCATGCTCGTCGAGCTTGCGGCCGAGCATGTCGGCATAAACCGACGGGGGCTGCGGCAGGAACGGTGCGCCGAAGCACGTCGAGAACGTCGGCTGCGGCTCGGTGATGCCGATCTCCGTGCCGGCGAGCTTCGACGTGAAGCCGGAAAGGAAGTAGTAGAGCGCCTGCTTGCGGTCGAGGCGAGCGAGGGGCGGCAGGATCCCGAACGCGTCGGCGGTGAGCATGACCACCGAGCTGGGATGCCCGGCGCGCTTCTCCGGGTGCGCGTTCGCGATCTGCTCGAGCTTGTAGGCGGCGCGCGTGTTCTCGGTCTTCGAGTCGTCGTCGAGGTCGAGCACGCCGCGGTCGTCGACGACGACGTTCTCGAGGATCGTCCCGAACGTGCGAGTCGTGCGATAGATCTCCGGCTCCGCGGACGCCGACAGCCGGATGACCTTCGCGTAGCAGCCGCCCTCGAAGTTGAAGACGCCGGCATCGCCCCAGCCGTGCTCGTCGTCGCCGATGAGGGCGCGCTCGGGATCGGCGGAGAGCGTCGTCTTGCCGGTGCCGGACAGACCGAAGAAGATCGCCGAGCGGCCGTCCTCCCCGACGTTCGCGGAGCAGTGCATCGGCAGCACGCCCTCGAGCGGCAGCCGGTCGTTCATGACGGTGAAGATCGACTTCTTGATCTCGCCGGCGTAGAACGTGCCGCCGACGAGGACCTCCGTCCGCGACGGGTGCAGCACGATGAACGTGCCCGTGCGCGTCCCGTCCGACTTCGGCTCCGCCTCGAGACCGGGCGCGTGCAGCACGAGCGCCTGCGGCTCGAACGAGCGCAGCTCGGCGATCGTCGGCTCGATGAACATCGTCTTCGCGAAGAGCGCGTGGTACGGATGCGTCGTCACGACGCGGACGGCGACCCGGTGGGCGTCGTCGGCGCCGGCGAACGCGTCGACGACGTACAGCGTCGCCTCGCGGCCGAGGTAGTCCGTGACCTTCTCGCGGAGCCGCTCGAACGACTCCTCGCCGATCTCCTGGTTGCCGTCCCACCAGATGCGCGACTCGGAGCCCGGCTCGCGGACGACGAACTTGTCCTTCGGGGAACGGCCCGTATGTCGGCCGGTGTCCACCACCATCGGGCCGCCCTCTGCGAGGCGGGCCTCGCCGCGCACGATCGCGTCCTCGTACAGCGCCGGGGTGCTCGGACTCGACACGACGCGCCCGGTCGGTGTGATCCCGTGGACGCGGAGGTCCACGCCGCCGCGAACGTCCATGGTCGTCATCCTCGTATCGTACGTGGGATGGCCGAGCCGCTGCTGACGGACGGCGTCGTGACGCTCCGTGCGTGGAGGCGAGGCGACGTCGGCGAGATGGTCGCATGCCTCGACGGCGACGAGGAGGTCCGCCGCTGGCTCGACCAGGTCCCGCAGCCGTACTCGCCCTCCGACGCGCTCGCGTTCATGAACCGCACCGACGAGACGGCGTTCGCCGTCACGGACGCCGAGACCGGACGCGTGCTCGGCGGTATCGGTCTCCGTTGGAACGAGGACCGCGACGTCGCCGAGACCGGCTACTGGCTGCGCGCGGACGCACGCGGCAGCGGCGTGATGACGCACGCGCTCGCCCTCGCCGCCGGCCTCGCGTTCGAGCTCGGCGCCGCCCGCGTGCAGCTCCGCGCGGACGTGGAGAACATCGCGTCGCGCCGCGTCGCCGAGCGCGCCGGCTTCCAGGAGGAGGGCATCCTGCGCAGCGCGCGCTGGAGCGCACGCCTCGGCCGCCGCCAGGACTGGGTCATGTACTCGCTCCTGCCCGGCGAGCTGCGAGAACCCTGACGAAGTCGGCGGCCTTTCGTCACCATCGCCGCGTGCGCCGACGGTAGGCTCGTGCCGACGGGGCGGGAGGTGGGTTCTCCCGAGTGTGGACGCGTGTACCTCTTAGAGGCCGCGCCGGCGAGCGGGCTACGGCGCCTCCGTCATCGGGACGGGTGCGGGGTGCGGCTCGCCTCCGGGCCGCTGTGGCGCCGGCTCGGTTCGGACGACGAGCGCGACGCACGCGAGGACGAGCACGGCACCGGCGCCGATCGTCCACGTCAGCGACTCGTGCAGGACGATCGCACCGAGCGCGATGGCGACGATCGGGTTCACGTAGGCGTACGTCGCGACCGTGCCGAGTGGCGCGTTGTCGAGGAGCCAGACGTACGCGGTGTACCCGATGAGCGATCCGGCAGTCACGAGGTAGAACCAGCCGAAGACCGACCGCGCCGAAAAGTCGGCGAAGTGCGGGTGCGTCGTCAGGAGGCCGATCGGGAGGAGGATCGCGCCGCCCGCGAGCATCTCGATCGACGTCGCCGCAAACGAGTCGGCCGGCATCGGCAGCCGGCTCGAGATGAACGAGCCGGTCGCCCACATCACCGACGAGACGACGACGATGAGCAGCGCCCAGAGCGGCGAGCCGCCGCTCGGGCGGACGAGCAGGGCGAGGCCGGCGAAGCCGACGACGACGCCCCCGAGTGCCGCGGCCGGCGGCCGGTCGCCGCCGAGCGTCCGTAGCAGGACGACCCAGAGCGGCACCGCGCCGATGATGAGCGCCGACAGGCCCGTCGCCACGTGCCGCTCGGCGACGAACAGCACCGCGTTCGCCCCGGGCAGGAGCGCCCCGACGAGCAGCGCCGTCGCGAGCTCCGCCCGCCGCACCCGGAGCACCCCGAAGCCGCGGCGCCACGCGGTGAACCCCAGCATGAGCAGGCCGGCCGCGACGAACCGCGTGCCGACGGCGAACAGGGGCGGGATCGTCTCCCCGGCGAGCTCGATGCCGAGGTAGGTCGAGCCCCAGATGACATACACCGTGCCGAGGGCCGTCCACACCTTCGCGCGATGGCTCATACCCCAACACTGCCGGTTTCAGCGCAGGCTGCGCGACCCGAGCGTCGAACTTCCCAGTGTGGACACCCGCGCGGCCGCCGCACGCTTTCTCGACTCGCCCGCCCTCTCGGACGGGACGCGACGGGCGTACCGCTTCGACGTCGAGGAGTTCTGCGCCTGGCTCGAACGCCGCGGCACGGCGCTCGAGAACGTCGACATCCGCACGCTCGTGGACTACGCATCCCACCTCGGCGCCGCGCGCCCCGGCCGCCGGCCGAGCCGGCTCGCGGCCGCGACCATCGGGCGGAAGCTCACCGCGGTCCGCGGCTTCCTCCGCCACTCGCTCGGCGCGGCCCGCGTTCCCGACGCGTCGCTCGCGCCGCGACGGCCGCGGCGGCTGCCGGACGCGCCGCAGGCGAAGGAGATCGAGAAGATACTCGCCGCGCTCGAGGGCGACGGGCCGGTCCCGCTCCGTAACCGCGCGCTCGTCGAGCTCGTCTACTCCGCCGGCCTGCGCAGCGCCGAGGCGGTCGGCCTCGACCTCGGCGACGTCGACTTCGAGCAGGAGCTCGTCCACGTCCGGCTCGGCAAGGGCGCGAAGGACCGGGTCGTCCCGCTCGGCGAGGAGGCGGCGTACTGGGTCGCCCGCTACGTTCGCGACGCGCGCCCGCAGCTCGCGCGGCGGGCCGAGAACGCGCTGTTTCTCTCCGTCAACGGCCGGCGCCTGGACACGAGCACGCTCCGGCGGCTCGTCCCCCACCCGCACCGGCTGCGCCACGCGTTCGCGACGCACCTCCTCGAAGGTGGCGCCGACCTGCGGACGATCCAGGAGCTGCTCGGCCACAGCTCGCTCACGACGACGCAGATCTACGCGCACGTCGACGCCCGCCGGCTCCGCCGGGTCTACGACCACGCCCACCCGCGCTCGTGAGCGACCACGCCGTCGACTCGTTCCTCGCCCTCTCGACGACGCGGCTCGCACCGCGGACGGTGGACGCGTACGGGCGCGACCTGGCCGACTTCACCGCGTTCCTCAAGGGCTCGCCGGCCGGCGCGACCGGGGAGGATCTCGCCGCGTACCTCGCCTCGCTCCGCGCCCGCGGCCTCGCGTCGACGACGATCGCCCGCCGCGTCGCGGCGCTGCGCGCCTTCTACCGCCACCAGATGCTGCTCGGCGCCCGGGCCGACAACCCCGCCGCCGAGCTCGACCTGCCACGCCGGGCGCAGACACTGCCGCGGACGCTCTCACCGGGCGAGGCCGAGCGTCTCATCGAGGCGGCGGCCGGCACGACGCCACGCTCGCTGCGCGACCGTGCCCTCGTCGAGCTGCTCTACGGCGCGGGCCTGCGCATCAGCGAGGCGGTCGGCCTCGACCGCGCCGGCGTCGACCTCGAGGGGCGGCTCGTCCGCTGCATCGGCAAGGGCTCGAAGGAGCGCGTCGTCCCGATCGGCCGCGAGGCCGTCGACTCGCTGCGCCGCTACCTCGCCCGGGGCCGTCCGCACCTCGACCGCCGCCACCGCCCGGAGCTCTTCCTCAACGCCCACGGCGGCGCGCTCACCCGGGCCGGGGCCTTCCTCATCCTCCGCCGTCTGGCCGAGACGGCCGGGCTCGAGCCCGGCCGCGTCCACCCCCACCTGTTACGCCACTCCTTCGCGACGCACCTCCTGGAGGGGGGCGCCGACCTCCGGTCGGTCCAGGAGATGCTCGGCCACGCCGACCTCTCCACGACGGAGCGGTACACCCATGTATCCGATCGCCGCCGCAAGGAGTTGTACTTCCAAGCGCACCCACACGCGCGGAAGAAGGCGTGACATGACCCTCGAGCCACACATCGCGACACTCGCCGTCCTGACCCTCGGCGTCGGCTGGCTCATGGCGACTGCCGGTGTTCAGAAGAGCGCGCTGGAATGGCGCCGACGGCGGCGCATCTGCCCGTCGTGCGGCCGCGAGATCCACGCTCGCTTCTGCACCACCTGCACTGCGCTCTAGAGGCCTGTCCTAGCGCCGCTGCGGTTGCTTCCGCTTCAGCAGCTGCGCGACCTTGGCCGCCGCCTGGCGGAGCTGGCCCTCGGCTTCGTCGTCGCCGCCGATGCCCTCGAGCAGGACGATCGTCTCGCGCTGCGGCGAGCCGTTCTTCAGGGCCATGACGGCGAGCCTGCGCACCGCGGCATTCCCATCCGCGTTCGCGAGCGCGTGCAGGAGGGGACGGACGCCGTTCACGGTCGACGGATGGTCGCGCGAAAGGAGCTCGAGCGAGAGCAGCGCCGAGCCGCGGCAGGCCGGGCTCTCGTCGTCGAGGCCGCGGCGGAGGAGCTCCTCCTTCGCCCGCCACCGGAACTGACCGATGGCGCGGAAGGCGACCGCTCGCTCGCGGAAGTCCGCGCTTCGTGCGGCGCTCTCGAGCTCGTCGCCCCACTGCGCGCGGAGGTCGGCCAGCTCCCGCTCGGATCCGTCCTGCGCGAGCGCGTCGGCCTGGGCGGCCGCTTCGGCGAGGGTCACGTCGGGAATGTACCGCCGCCGCTCGGCGAGGCGCTGAGCTAGATTCGCGCGATGAGCGAGAGACGGAAGATCACGGTGGTCGGCGCCGGCAACGTCGGCGCGACCTGCGCACAGGTGCTTGCGACACGCGACTACGCGGACGTCGTGCTCGTCGACATCATCGAGAACCTGCCACAGGGCAAGGCGCTCGACATCAACCAGATGGGCGCGGTGCTCGGCTACGAGCCGTACGTCGTCGGCTCGAACGGCTACGAGGAGAGCGCAGGGTCGGCGGTGGTCGTCATCACCGCGGGCAAGCCGCGCTCGCCGGGCATGTCGCGCGACGACCTCGTGACGACGAACGAGAAGATCGTCGGCTCGGTCACGAAGCAGGTCATCGCGCACAGCCCGGACGCCGTCCTCGTCGTCGTCTCGAACCCGCTCGACGCGATGTGCCACGTGGCGAAGAACGTCTCGGGCTGGCCGAAGGAGCGCGTCTTCGGCATGGCCGGCATCCTCGACACCGCCCGGTTCTCGACGTTCATCTCGTGGGAGACGGGCTCGTCGGTGAAGGACGTGCGGGCGATGGTGCTCGGCGGCCACGGCGACCAGATGGTCCCCGTCGTCTCCGCGACGACCGTCGGCGGCGTCCCGCTCCGCAAGCTCGTGAGCGAGGAGCGCATCCAGGCGATGGTCGAGCGCACGGCGAAAGGCGGCGGCGAGCTCGTCAACCTCCTCGGGACCTCGGCGTGGTACGCGCCGGGCGCGGCCGCCGCGCAGATGGTCGACTCGATCGTGCTCGACGAGAAGCGCGTGCTGCCGTGCACCGCGTACCTCGAGGGCGAGTACGGGATCGACGGCCTCTACATGGGCGTCCCGGTGAAGCTCGGAGCCGCCGGCATCGAGCAGATCGTCGAGCTCGATCTCTCCGCGGACGAGAAGGCCGCGCTCGAGAAGAGCGCGACCGCCGTCCGCGAGGTCGTCGGCGTCCTGTCGACCTAGCCGGGCTGCCGCGGGAGGCGCACGTCGTACAGCAGCTCGGGCTGGACCTCCTCGCCGAGCACCTGGTGCATGACCTGCTTGTGCTGCTGGTCGATCGGGAGAGCAGAGTAGCGGTAGGCGATCCCGGCACGCTCGGGGTCGGCGACGTCCATGACGTAGACGAGGATGGGGCCGTCCGGCGTCTGGAGCAGATACGCCGCCTCCTCCCGCGTGCCTTCGTACTCGAACGTCTGGACCACCTCGTCGCGGCGCCTCATCAGCTCGCGCATCCACCACCGAAGCACCGGCTCCTGGCCCTCCGCGATGCGGTACATCACGAGTTGGATCACGCCTCGAATTGTCCCACCCACCCAGGTCGTCGGTACTCTCGGGCGCTCATGG